>Ga0209640_10000380_pt1 | contig 33849 bp, 35 predicted proteins | sample RifCSP10_1_FD_184018 | JGI IMG/M metagenome (GOLD analysis project Ga0209640, IMG submission 184018) | Soil microbial communities from Rifle, Colorado - Rifle CSP2_sed 10_1 (SPAdes) (version 2) | ecosystem: Environmental > Terrestrial > Deep subsurface > Rock core/Sediment | place: Rifle... | reverse complement strand
TCGAATTAAACCACATGCTCCACCGCTTGTGCGGGCCCCCGTCAATTCCTTTGAGTTTCAGCCTTGCGGCCGTACTCCCCAGGCGGGGCACTTAATGCGTTAGCGCCGGCCCTCACGGGGTCGCTCCCCCAAGGACCTAGTGCCCATCGTTTACGGCGTGGACTACCAGGGTATCTAATCCTGTTTGCTCCCCACGCTGTCGCGCCTCAGCGTCAGTTCTGGCCCAGTCGACCGCCTTCGCCACCGGTGTTCTTCCGGATCTCTACGCATTCCACCGCTACACCCGGAATTCCATCGACCTCTACCAGACTCAAGCCTCCCCGTTCGCACGGCAGACTCGGAGTTAAGCCCCGAGCTTTCACCGCACGCGTGAAAAGCCGCCTACGCGCCCTTTACGCCCAGTGATTCCGGACAACGCTCGCACCCTCTGTATTACCGCGGCTGCTGGCACAGAGTTAGCCGGTGCTTCCTCCCCCGGTACCGTCAATCCCGACAAATCGGGAAGTTCGTCCCGAGTAACAGCGGTTTACACCCCGAAGGGCTTCCTCCCGCACGCGGCGTCGCTGCGTCAGTCTTTCGACCATTGCGCAAGATTCCCCACTGCTGCCTCCCGTAGGAGTCTGGGCCGTATCTCAGTCCCAATGTGGCTGGCCATCCTCTCAGACCAGCTACCCGTCATCGCCTTGGTGGGCCGTTACCCCGCCAACTAGCTGATAGGCCGCGAGCCCCTCCACTTGCGCCTTACGGCTTTCCTCCCCCGGCCATGCAGCCAGAGAAGCGTATGCGGGATTACCCGGCCGTTGGGCCGGCTATACCCCACAAGTGGGCAGGTCGCTCACGTGTTACGCACCCGTTCGCCGGTGAGTGATTGCTCACCCCCCGCGACTTGCATGTGTTAAGCACGCCGCCAGCGTTCGTCCTGAGCCAGGATCAAACTCTCCAAGAGAATTCAATAAGGCTCGTCCGAACTGGCGCTACACGCGCTACGCGTGTAGCCGTCCGAATCACTTTCTAGTACGTCAGTTAACTCTCCCCGGAGACCTGATCGTATTCTCCGGTTCAACGAGTCCGCCTCGCACTTCCATCAACGCTCAATCCAGTTGTCAAACAGCGAAAGGCAATAAATCTGCCCGTTTCGGGCAGCCGACAATGCTACTCACCTCGACCACATCAGTCAAGTGGATCCGAGCAAGCATACCTGCGCAGCCCGGGCCCGCTTAACTCCTGTCACGACGCGACGTTCGGCGTCTTCGAGGGACCCCAATCCTAGCTACTTCAATTCGCGCCGCAAGGGGCGAACACCTGATCGGCGCGGCCAATCAACCGCTTCGACGCGGATCGCGCAGATACAGCCGATTTGCGCGCATACGTCATCCAAAACGGGGTTAACCCCCTGACACCGAGAACTTCGATTCAAAGGGACCTGCGGCCTGATCGGTCCTGCTCCGTGGGCGCAGCCCGCGTCATCCCTGTCCGCTTTCGTGCGGTGGAATCGTGGTGTCAGTTCCGTGAAATCGTCGTGCATCGCACTGACGGGCCGCGCAGTCGCGCGGCCCGTCAGTGCTCCGTGATGGACTCGAACCATCAACCTAGCGATTAAGAGTCGCTTGCTCTACCAATTGAGCTAACGGAGCCTCGGCGGGTGACGCGGACCTAACGAAGATGGCGCGCCAGGAGGGACTCGAACCCCCGACCCTCAGCTTAGAAGGCTGATGCTCTATCCACCTGAGCTACTGGCGCCTCGTGCCGTTCCAGGTCGCTTCGCCTAAACATACGCGTGCTTTCGGCTGATAAACCTGGAACGGCACTCGTCGTGGGCCGTACCGCGCGGCACTCCTCCGCCGCGCGAGTCGGGGCGGCCGGATTTGAACCGGCGACCTCCTGCTCCCAAAGCAGGCGCGATACCGGGCTACGCTACGCCCCGCTGAGGAAGTCGGAATTGTAGTCCGACCCCGGTGATTGTCAACGCTACGCACGGAGCTGCTCCAGCAAGGCGCGAAAGGCTCGTCCACGATGGCTCACCCGTTCTTTCGCTTCGCGCGAACTCTCGCCAAAGGTCGCGCCCAGCTCATCCGACAGAAAGTACGGGTCGTAGCCGAATCCCTTTCCACCGCGCGCGTCGCTGACGATCGTACCCGACGTTTCCCCAGGCACAACCACCTCCCGGACGCCATCGTAGTAAGCGGCCGCGCACACATAACGCGCCTTCGGTCGATCCACCGCTCGCAGCGCCTCGACGAGTTTCGCGTTGTTCGCGTCGTCGAGCGCCTGACCGCTGAGATCTCCCCGTCCCGACCAGCGCTTGCTTCGCACCCCGGGATCTCCCGACAAGGCCGCTATCTCCAGCCCGGAATCATCCGCCACCGTGGGCCGGCCGGTCAGCGCGAAAAAATACCGGGCCTTCGCGAGCGCGTTGGCCTCGAACGTTGCGAACGCCTCCACCGCCTCCTCATCCGGGGAGTGGGCCATCCGGGCCTCGCGCAGATCCTGCACCGGGATCCCCGCCGCGGCAAACAGCGGACGCAGTTCGCGGAGCTTGCCCTCGCTCCGCGTCGCCAGCAGCACCGCGGCCCGGCGCATCAGATGCCTAACGCCGAACGTTGCAGTCCGTCCAGCGTGCCGATCCCTGCCACCGCCATCGACAGCAGACCATCGAGCTCGGTTCGGTCGAACGTCCCATGCTCACCGGTGCCCTGTACCTCCACAAAACGCCCTTCGCTGCTCATCACCACGTTCATGTCGACCGCGGCCCGCACGTCCTCGTCATAGTCCAGATCGAGGCGCGGCGCCCCATCCACAACGCCGACGCTCACCGCCGCCACCCGGCGCTTCACGGGAGACTGGGCCAGCCGACCGCGTCCCACCAGCCAGTCGAATGCGTCGACCACCGCCACGCACGCCCCGGTGATCGCGGCGGTCCGCGTCCCGCCATCCGCGTCGATCACGTCACAATCCACGCGCAGCGTCACTTCACCGAACCGGAACTCATCCAGCATGGCCCGGACGCTTCGTCCGATGAGTCGCTGAATCTCCTGCGTGCGACCCCCAAGCTGCGACCGCTCGCGGGAGGTCCGCGTCCTGGTGGCGCGGGGCAGCATCGCATATTCCGACGTGATCCATCCTTCACCGCTTCCCTTCCGCCATCCCGGAACGCCCTCTTCCACCGACACGGCGCACAGCACGCGCGTATGCCCGAATCCGCAAAGGCACGAGCCTTCCGCCTGCCTGACGACTCCCCGCTCCAGGACCACCGGCCGCATCGCGGTGTCGGGGCGATCAGTGCGCGTCATTTCCCATCTCCTGCACGCATCCGTGCAACGGTACGCGTCGTCGAGTGTCCGGGCGTGAGCGGCACGATGACCACCCTGCCGCCGCGGGCCAGCACGTCGGGTGCACCCACCACTGATTCCACCGAATAGTCGCCTCCTTTCACCAGGACGTCGGGGATCAGGACACGGATCAGTCCGAGCGGCGTGTCCTCGTCGAAAAGCACCACCGCGTCCACAGCCTCGAGGGCGGCCAGTACGTGAACGCGGTCCCGCTCGCCGCGCACGGGCCTCGTTGGTCCCTTGAGCCGACGGACGGATGCATCGGTATTCACGCCGACCACGAGCGCATCCCCCAGGCCCCTCGCCGCCGTGAGCACATCGATGTGCCCCGGATGCAGCAGATCGAAGACGCCGTTGGTGAAGACCACCTTCCCCGCGCGCTGGCGCCATCGTGCGGCCGCCTCGAGCGACATCACCTTCCTGTGAGGATCGAGTACGGGAGGCGTCAAAACGAGCGGACGACCTGGGGCGCAAAGCGGAACTCGCGCACAAACAAGGGGAGTTCCACGTGTTCCGAGTAGTCGCTCGAGATGACGATGCGCGTGGCATCGCGGCGGATCGTCACCCGGCCCGCCTCGTCAGGCAGGCCGAGGGAATCGGCCACGGCCGCCAGATGGGTGCGGATCATGTTGTCGTCACGGGTCTGCGCGAAGCGCGCTTCCTGCGCCATCGCATCCTTCAGCCGGTAGAAGCGAAAGTAGACCTCACCGATGTTGAATCCGAAGTAGACGACGGTGACCAGGAACAGCAGGCCCACCAGGCACCCAAGGCGGCTCCTTCCGCGGCGGGATGTCACCATTGCGACTGTGCTCCCTCGACGATGTCGTTCACGATCCGCTCGAGGGCCTGTTGCCGGCCGGCCTGTTCGGCCCGCTCGGCGTACTCGCCCTCGGCGCGAAGGCCGGCGCGTTCGAACAGCGTCTTGCCGGTGGTCTGATCCACGATTTTGACGTCGACCACGAGCTGGACGCGCCGACGCGCGGTCGTGGCAAGCGAGGGATCGGCGCTGAAGCCGACTGGCACGTCCGGCTCGTACGTCCTGATGGTGCCGGTGACGATGGCGCCGGCGCGCGCCTCGGGCGCCTCACGCAGTCCAAGGCGATCGGTGAGCGACTTGCGAAGTGCCAGGTGCAGCTCGCCGGCGATTTCCGGATTGGCCGTCTCGTTCTCGAAGGGAATGACGGCGACCGTGCGGATGTGGCGAGGCAGCCCGCCTCCACCCGACAGGCTGTAGAGACAGCCGGTGAGCAACATCGCGCTAAGGACGCCAAATCGCCGCATCGAACCCCGGTTCCGGAATGACGCGCCGGATGGTGAGGACGAGTGATCGTCCGGCCGCCGGCTGCCTGTAAACTACGCGAGTCGAGTCCCCGCGCTCCACCACCTGCTCCACGCGGCCGCCGGCAATCCTTTCCATCCGTCCGAGCGCGCGCGTCCCGAAGGTCATCCGCCACGTTGGATCGCGTCCGATCTCCACGCGGAGGGTATCGCCGTCCTGCCTGGCGACCGTGTCGGCGGCGGTGACGCGCACCACGCCCAGCGTCGCCCACAACAGCGGCTCGGGTGGCAAGGATCGCCGAGCTTCATCCTGGGCCAGCGCGGTCAACGAGTCCGCGATCAGAATCACAAAGCCGCCGCTGTTTCCGTTCTCCAGGAACAGGTCGATGCGGACGCTGTCGGGAGGCGCAATGCGGGCGACCCCGTCACCGCGGGCGGAGCCCAGGCGTTCCTTGTACTCCCAGCCGAAGATGAGCCTCCGGTGGCCCGGCGCGAGCCGCGTGTCCGGCACCCCGGCGGCGGCAACAGGTACTCCGGTCAGGGGGCCGGCGAGCGGCGCCGACGCGCAGGCCACCGCGACGGCGATGGTGGCGCCGGTCGCGAGCCTAACGATCCGATGTCCGGCCAAGCAGGGCCCGGATATCGGCCGGAATCGTGGTCGCCCTTCCGGCCGGGTCGAGCGCCACGAGGGTCGTGCTGGCGCTGGCCAGTCGCAGTCCGGAGTCGGCATGGGTGATGACATAATCGAAGGTGAGGCCGCGCGACCCCAGGCGGGTGAGCACCGTGGAGACGCGAATGAGATCGTCGTACCTCGCCGGCGCGTGATACCGGATACGGGCTTCCGCAACCGCCAGCGGCACACCCCGGCGCTCCATCTCCGCATACGACATCCCCAGCGAGCGGATGTACTCGGTGCGGCCCATCTCGCACCAGGCGAGGTACTCGGCGTGATACACGACCCCCATGCGGTCCGTTTCTCCATACCGCACGCGGAATTCGATGTCGTGCGAGGGAAGGTCGGCCATCGCGGCGCATAATCGTCGTCCACGACGGGGTTTGTAAAGAGACTTGGGTCTCGATAGACTGTCCGCGTGCTGCCGGCGCCATGCTTCGTCTTCTCCGATGTGCACCTGGGCGTGACACCGCCCGAGGTCGAGCGCTCCCTGCTGGGGTTCCTGGAGCACCTGCGAGGTGCCGCCGGGTCGGTGATCATCAACGGCGACCTCTTCGACTTCTGGTTCGAGTGGCGTACGGTGATCCCTCGCGCCGGCTTTCGTGCCCTGGCGGCGGTCGCCCGACTCACCGAGGCCGGCATCCCGGTTCTATGGATAGCCGGCAACCACGATTGCTGGGGCGGCGACGTGCTGACGAAGGACCTCGGGGTGACGTATCACGTCGGGGCGTGGACCGGCTCCGTCGCGGGCTGGCGGACGCGCGTCGACCACGGCGACGGGCTCCGGGACGTCGAGGATCGGCGCTACCGGATGTTGCGCTCCGTACTGCGAAACCGGTGGTCGATCCGGGCCTTCCGGTGGATCCATCCCGACCTGGCCAGCCGGATCGCGTTAGGCTCGTCGCACGCCAGTCGGACCTATCGGGCTCGCGACGGGGGCGAAGGTCTGCGCCAGGTCGCGCATCGTCAGCTCGAGTCGATGCCCGGCACCGATCTCCTCATCTATGGGCATTCTCACGTCGCCCATCTCGAACGAGGGGCCGCCGGCGTCTATGCCAACGCAGGCACGTGGATGGATGACACGACCTACCTCACAATCCGCGAGGATGCCGTCCGATTGCATCGATGGTCACCGGACAACCCGCAAATGGAGTTGGCGGTCGTTCCTCGATCAGCCGCCTTGCCGGCTACCAGCGGACGCTGAGCCCGAGGCCGAATCCGCGCGGGAGATGCCTCGCTCCCACGCGCGCGGGAAGATCCCAGAGCAACGAAGCCACGAACGCGTCGGCGCCGGCAAAGAGATGGTTGAAGGCCAGCACGGCAATCCAGTCCTCGACCTGCGTCCGGCGTGCATCGACGCGCCCGGTGTCGAAACGATTCGGCACAGTGTCCTGCGGAACGAATCGCCCGTTGGCGTCGACGATCGGCGCTCCGGTTGCCGGGTCCACGCGATACCGATTCACAATCACGTCCCCGGCGGCTCCCCGGGCGATCCGGAGATCGTTCCGCGCCTTGAGCAGCATGACAATCGACATCACCTCAATACCGGCATAGATCGCGCCTGGCACCTGCCGGCCAAGTCGCGACTGTCCCAGTCCGGGCACGAACAAGGACGTGAGAAACGCGCGCCCCGGTGAGACTGGAGGACGGAGAGAATCAGGACCGGTTTGCCTGAACGCGCGCGCCGTTGAGGGTACGCGACTGGATGAATCGGCTCTCGCGCGCGCGGTGTCACCGGTGACCTGCGCGCTCGCCACCAGAGGCAGCGCCACCAGCAGGACAAATGGGAACGCCGCGCGCCAGCGCATTGGTTGAAGATGCTGACGGGTCACGGACGCTCTCGGTGGTGGTGATGGCAGGTGGTGTGTGGTGGCGGGAGCGTATGGGAATCGAACCCACCCGACCCGACGAAGTCAGGTCACGATCGTTTTGAAGACGACGAGAGCCACCAGGCCCCAGACACCCCCGTGTCCGGCGTCACGCGAGGACGATTGCATGCTCCCCGCGCGGCAGGACTGCACCAATCACCACCGCCTGCGGAACGCGCGAAAGATAGTCCTCGACAATTGGCGCGGGCAGCGAGACGAGGAGCCCTCCCGACGTCTGCGGGTCTATTACGAGCGCTTCGTGGAAGGGTTCCGTGTGGCCCCAGTCGGTCAGTTCGCGGACGAACGCGTCATTGCGGTCCGCCCCACCCGGCGTTGCGCCGGCACGCCAGGCATCGAGAGCTCCGGGAAGTACCGGCAGTCTCGCCGTATCGATGCGGATGGTGACATCGCTGCCGTGCGCGATGTGCGACGCGTGACCGAGCAGGCCGAACCCGGTTATGTCAGTGGCGCACTTCACGCCGAGCGCGACGGCCTGGCGGGACGCATCGCGATTGAGTGTCCGCATCGCGTCGATAGTGGGCACGGCGACGTCGGCGCTGATGGCGCCGCGCTTGAGCGCCGTGGTGACGAAGCCCGTTCCCAGCGGCTTGGTCAGCACGAGCGAGTCCCCGGGACGCGCGCCGGCGTTGGTCAGCATGTGGTCAGGGTGCACCCGTCCGGTGACGGAGAGTCCGTACTTCAGCTCCTCGTCAATGATCGAGTGCCCACCGATGATGGACGCGCCTGCTTCATGAACCTTGTCCTGTCCTCCACGAAGTATCTCGGTGAGGATCTCGATGGGGAGCGTGTCGATGGGGAAGCCGACAATGCTGAGGGCGGTCAGCGGCTCCCCACCCATGGCGTAGATATCGGAGAGCGCGTTCGCGGCGGCGACCTGCCCGAACTGATACGGATCGTCGACGATGGGCGCGAAAAAGTCGACGGTCTGCACCAGCGCGAGATCATCGGACAGCCTGAACACCCCCGCGTCATCGAAGGTCTCGCGACCGACGAGGATTCGGGGATCGGGTCTCGCGACCAGCGGCGCGAGCGCGCGGTTCAGGTCACCCGGACCTAACTTGGCGGCTCAACCAGCACAGCGCGCGAATTGGGTGAGGCGGAATGTCTGAGCGCGGAGATCAGTCATGGGGCGCGTCCCCGTTTGTCGGTGAGCCGACGGTGGGTCGAGGCTCGAGGGTCGAGGCTCGAGAAGGAATCAGGGCAGAGGGACGGGAAAGTTCCAGATCGCTTCCCTGCACCTCTGCCCTCTGCCCTTCGCTCGAGCCTCGACCCGAGAGCCTCACGCCTAGCCCAGATACGCGACCAGATCGATTTCCACCAGCACACCGCGGGGAAGCGCCGCCACCTGGACCGTCGAACGCGCGGGGCGGGTCTCGCCCATGGTTGCCGCGTACACTTCGTTCATGCGCGGGAAGTCGCCCATGTCCTGCAGGTAGACCGTCGTTTTCACCACGTCCTTCCACGACGCGCCGGCGGCGGCGAGCACGGCCTGCAGATTGTCCATCACGCGGCGCGTTTGCGCCACGATATCACCGTCGACCACCTGCGTGGTCACGGGATCGAGCGGGATCTGGCCGGCCGTGAACAGGAAACCGCCAGCGATGATTCCCTGTGAATATGGCCCGATGGCCGCCGGGGCCGCGTCGGACTGAACGCTGCGCGTGCTCACGTTAGGCTCCTAGAAAAGGCCGACAATGCTGCCGTCCGGGCGTACCGCCATGCGCTCTGCCGCGGGTTCCTTCGGCAATCCAGGCATGGTCATGATGTCCCCGCACTGCGCCACCACGAAACCCGCGCCGGCGGCGGGATACACCTCGTTCACCGCAATCCGGAACCCCGTCGGTCGGCCAAGCCTGGTGGCGTCGTCAGTCAGCGAGTACTGGGTCTTGGCCATGCAGATCGGCGTCGTCCCCAGGCCGATGGACTGGAGGTACTCGATGCTCCGATCGGCCTTCGGTGAGTAGTCCACCCCGGCCGCGCCATAGACGCGCGACGCCACGATGGAAATCTTCTCACGAATTGGCAGGCTGGCGTCGTACAACGGCGCGAAACGGGCGCCGCCTTCGGCGAGGAGACCAAGCACCTCGTGCGCAAGTTCTTCGCCTCCGGCGCCGCCACGGGCCCACACCTCGTTCATCGCTACGCGCACGCCGGCACGCCGTGCCGCGTCTACCACCATCTTCAACTCGGCGTCCGAGTCAGACGTGAACCGGTTCACCGCGACCACGACCGGCAGACCGAACTGCTTCACGTTCATGATGTGGTGGTCGAGGTTGGGCAGTCCGCGCTCGAGCGCGCCGAGGTCTTCGGCTCCGAGCTTCGTCCTGGGAGCGCCCCCGTGCAGCTTCAGGGCGCGAATCGTCGCGACGAGAACGGCTGCCTCGGGCTGAAGTCCCGCCGTCCGGCACTTGATGTCGAAGAATTTCTCTGCCCCCAGATCGGAGCCAAATCCTGCTTCGGTGACGACAATGTCGGCCAGCGCCAGCGCCGAGCGCGTCGCGATGACCGAGTTGCAGCCGTGGGCGATGTTGCCGAAGGGCCCCGCGTGCACGAAGGCCGGACCGCCTTCGAGCGTCTGCACCAGGTTCGGGCGAATGGCATCCTTGAGCAGCAGGCCCATCGCGCCCGCCGCCTTCAGGTCGCCGGCACGGACCGGCTTGCGATTGGCGCCGTACGTCGAGCCAACGATGATGCGGGCCAGCCGCTCCTCCAGGTCTCGAACGCTCGACGCCAGGGCGACGATGGCCATGATCTCGCTGGCCGGAATGATGACGAACCGCTCCTCACGAGGGACGCCTTCGGCCGGTCCGCCGAGGCCGATGATCACCTTGCGCAGGGCCCGGTCGTTCATGTCGATCGTCCGCGGCCACGTGATGCGCCGCGGGTCGATCCCTAACGAGTTTCCCTGCTGGAGGTGATTGTCCAGCATCGCCGACAGGAGCGCATGTGTGCTGGAGATGGCGTGAAAGTCGCCGGTGAAGTGGAGGTTGATGTCGTCCATCGGCAGGACTTGCGCGTATCCGCCGCCGGCCGCTCCCCCCTTTACCCCGAACACCGGACCGAGCGACGGCTCGCGTATGCAGAGCGCGACGCGCTTGCCCAGGCGACGAAATGCCTGTGTCAATCCCACGGACGTCGTCGTTTTGCCCTCACCCGCGGCTGTCGGGTTGATCGCGGTCACGAGAACCAGCTTGCCGCGCGGAGGTCTTTCGGAAACCTCGAGTGAGATCTTCGCCTTGTACTTGCCGTACAGGTCGAGATCGTCCGGCGTGAGGTCCAACTCCGAAGCCACGTCCGTGATGGGACGCATCTTTGCCTGCTGGGCGATCTCGATATCCGACGGGACAGACATGGATGGGAGATGGGAGATGGGAGATGGGAGATGGGAGATGGGAGAATCGAGGTAAACCGCCATCCGGATTCCGCTGAACGGACTGGCGGGGCAACCTACAGATGCGCGTCAGCCGCTGCCAGACTGAAAAGCCTTATCGTGTTGCGCACAATGACCGGCCCGATCTCTTCGACGTCAGCTCCCCTCACCGCGGCCACCTTCGCGAGTGTCAGCGCGACATGCGACGGCTCGTTTCGCTTTCCGCGAAAGGGGACTGGGGCCAGATATGGCGCATCCGACTCCAGCAGGATGCGATCGTCCGGGATGGAACGGATCAGATCATCGTCTGCCCACTTTCTGAAGGTCACCACGCCGCTGAACGACACGTACCAGCCAGCGGTCAGCGCGACCTCGGCCAGGCTTGCCGGACCAGTGAAGCAATGCAGCACGCCGCGCACGCCCTCCTGCCCGGCTTCGCGAATCATCGCTGCGGTATCGTCCGGCGCCTGACGCGTGTGAACGACAACGGGGCGACCCGTGTCAGCGGCGAGCCGCAGTTGGGCGTCGAACACCGCGCGCTGGACGTCCCGGGGCGAGTGGTCGTAGTGGTAGTCGAGTCCACACTCGCCGATGGCGACAGCGCCGCGGTCCAGATGCCCTCGGATGCGATGTAGATCGCGCGGCAGGTCGAAGGTGGACGCGTCGTGCGGGTGCATGCCGGCGGTGTGCCACACCAGTCCGGGATGCGCCTCGGCGACCCGGCGGGCCCGATCAGCGGCGTCCGGCGTCTCGCCAATGCACACGAGCACGGCGGCGCCGGCCTGGCGAGCTGACGCAATGACCGCATCGCGATCGGCGTCAAACGCCGGATCGGCGAGATGAACGTGGCTGTCCGCAAAAAGAGCAGGCATCAGGCATCAGGCATCAGGCATCGGACTGGATGTCCAGACGCGTGACGCCTTCGACTCGACGGCCAGTGCCGTTCCAACTTGTTTCGCAAGCGCGTACCAGCTTGGGCTCGGCGCGATGCATTCGGCTAGAATAGTTGGAACGGTGCCAGGCGTCGCTCCCGGAGAGCCTAACGCCCCGCCGTCGTCTTGCTGCGCGGCGGCCGCGAAGGCGCGTCGTCGACCTGCGACTCGGCCCGCGCCGAGCTGGCCGAGACATGCGGTCCCCTGCCAGCCGCATCCTTCCGTGGGAACTTCCGCTCAATGTACAGGAGGATGGGCGACGCGACGTAGATGGAGCTGAACGTCGCGACGAAGATGCCGAACGTCATGACCCAGGCGAATGGCCGCAGCACCTCACCGGCGAAGACCAGAAGCGCCAGCGTGGCGGCGAGAGTCGTGGCGTGCGTCAACACCGACCGCGGCAGCGTCTCGTTGATCGATCGGTTGAGCGTGTCGTACAGGGGTTCCTTCCGCGACTTCTTCAGATTCTCGCGCACGCGATCGAAGATGATGATCGTGTCGTTCCCGGAATAGCCAAGCAGCGTCAGGATGGCAGCGACAACCGTGAGGGAAACTTCGATGTCCATCAACTTGATAAACGCCATCGTGACCAGCACGTCGTGCGCCGTCGAGAGCACAGCGGCCAGGCCGAATCGCCATTCGAATCGGAACGCGAGGTAGGCGAGCGTGATCAGTGACGCAAGGAACATGGCGATGATCGCACCGCGGGCGAGTTCGGCGCCGACCTTCGGACCCACAGCCTCAGTACGCACGATCGTGAATCTGTCTCCGTACTTTGCGCGAAGAGCCGCCTCGACCTGCTTCGCCACGCCCTCAGCCGCCGACGCCTGTTCCGCGATCGCCTCGGCTCCCTGAATCCGCAGTGTGTATTCCGTCGGATCGCCGAACTGCGTGATCTCGGCGTTGCCCACCGTCGCACGCAACTCGGCCGCGTCCGGCGGCTGCGCGAACCGCACCTGCACGAGCGTGCCGCCCGTGAACTCGATGCTGAGGTTCAAGCCACCGGTCAGGGCGAGCGACCCCAAACCCAGGGTGATGAACGCAATGGTGAGAATGGCGGCTTGACGCCACCACTTGATGAAATCGAAGCGGGTGTCGTGGAGGATGCGGAACATCAGATGCTCAGGGCCTGTGCGCCGCGCGTGCGCGAAAGCCACGCGAGGTAAAACGTTCTTGTGATGAACACTGCCGCGAAGAGTGAAGCACCAATGCCGGCGATGAGCGTTACCGCGAAGCCACGGACCGGACCCGTGCCGTACTGGTAGAGCACCGCCGCCGTGAGGATCGTGGTGACGCTGGTGTCAACGATCGCGCTGAGCGCGTGGTGAAAGCCCTCGTCGATCGCGGTGCGCACGGTCTTCCCTCGAGCGAGTTCCTCACGGATGCGCTCGAAGATCAGCACATTGGCGTCGACCGCCATGCCCACCGCCAGCACGAGGCCGGCGAGACCGGGAAGCGTCAGGACGGCGTTGAACCCCGCCAGGACGGCGAGCGTGTAGAGCACGAAGAGGACGAGCGCCCCTACCGCGAGAACGCCCGAGAAGCGGTAATAGACAACCATGATAAGGACGACAACCGAGATGGCGATGATCATCGCGGTCGTGCCCCGGTTGATGGAATCCTGACCGAGGCTGGCACCGATGCTCCTCACCTCGGCGATCTTCAGCGGGACGGGGAGCGCACCGGCGCGAAGCACCAGGGCCAGGTCCTGCGCCTGTTGCAGGTCGCGCCGGCCCAGTGTGATCTGGCCACGCGTGCCGATGGCGCTCTGGATGACCGGTGGACGTCCCATGACACGATCGTCGAGCACGATGGCCATGTAGTCCTGGATATGCTTGGCCGTCTCGGTGCGGAAACGCCGCCCACCCTCGTTGCTCAGCTGGAATTCGACAACGGTGCCGTCAATCGGCGTGTTGTTCGGATTGGCGTCCTTGATCCATTCCCCGTTGAGGATCTCGCGCGCGTCGAGCACGTAAAGCGTGCGGTAGACGTTCCCGCCCAGGGAAATCGTGTCCGCGCCCCATTTCAGAGTCTTGCCGGGAGGGTACGCAGCACGAACCTGAGGAAGCGACAGGTAATACTCGACACGAGGGACGTTGTTCTCGGCGATGTAGTACTCACCCGGCATCTCGCCCCGCTGCAGCAGGCTCGAGATGGTACCGCCGGTGGAAGGCGTCACGGCCGTATCGCTCTTGGTGCTATCGCTGGACTTGGACGCGCTGTCCGGCGTGAAGAGTTTTTGGAGACCTAACGCCGTCGATCTGGCGGTATCACCGCTGATGGCAGCCGCCGGACCGCCAGCGTCTTTCGCGATCTGGTCGAGCCTGGGCAGCGCCCGCTCGAGCGCGTTGCTTTCGTCGGTGATCATGAACTGCAGGAAGGCAGATTTCTGCACCACTTGTTCGGCGCGTTCGGGGTCGTCGATGCCGGGCAATTCGACGATGATCCGGCTATCGCCAACCTTCTGCACCACGGGTTCGGAGACGCCGAACTCGTCGATGCGCGTCCGGACCACTTTGAGGGCGCGATCAAGCGCGTCGGATTTGTCGACGACAGCGCCCCGGGATTCATCGACCTCGAGCGCGAGGTACATCCCGCCCTGCAGGTCGAGGCCCTTCTTGAGCGGCACGCGCTTGACCGTGTCGTACACGAACACGCCGTCACGCTTCACGCGTTCGATGATGGTGCGTGGCCAGAGCGCCCAGACGGACGCCACAACCAGGCCGACGATCAGCAGGAGTCGATACTTCAGGTTCGTCATACGGCGGTCAGATCAAGATTGGAGAACTGGGAACGTTAGGACGCTACTGCCGTTGAGTCAACCGCAAATTCTGCCACATCAATCGGTTAAGCCTCAAGGTCTCATCTACTGGCCCTGAGGGTCCGTTGGGTGCTGTGCCAACACCTTGCGGGCCTGAGCCGCATCCTGATTCAGCTGGGCGATGAGCGCTTCAACCCCGCTGAACTTCTGCGTGTCGCGCAGCCGGGCAACGAAGTCAATCCGAACCCGCGCTCCATACAGGTCAAGATCCGCGTCGAAAAGGTGCGCTTCCACCACGGTTTCCGCGTCGCCGAAGGTGGGACGTGGTCCGAGATTCAGCATTCCGTCATGCGGTCCCACCGGTGTCTGCACACGAACGGCGTACACCCCTTCCGGCGGAAGGAGCTTTCTCGGGCTCGGGACCGGTACGTTCGCCGTGGGGAAGCCCAGAACACGTCCCCGTCGAGCGCCCTCTCCAACGTTCCCACCGAGGGAGTAGTAGCGGCCCAGTCCGCGGAAAGCGCCCTCAAGATCGCCGCCAGCGACCGCGCGCCTGATGGCCGTCGACGAGACCCCCTGTCCGCCGTTGACCGTCACGGCAGGGACGACGTTGACATCAAAACCGCGTTCCGAGCCTAGTCGACGCATGGTGGTGACGTCACCCGATCGGTTGTGGCCGAAGCGGTGGTCGTGGCCCATCAGAAGATCGTGCATCCTGAAACGACCCAGGAGGATTTCGTCGACAAACCGCTCGGCGCTGTATGCGGCAAGCGCGAGCGTGAATGGAAGCACGGCAACGAAATCGACGCCTGACTCGGCGAGCACCTCCAGCTTCTCGTCGCCGACGGTAAGCAGTCGCGGCGCCGCCGCCGGATTCACAACCTCCAGCGGATGCGGCTCAAACGTGACGAGCAGGCTTTGCACGCCGAGCGTGCGCGCGCGCGCGACGAGCTGCCGCAACACGTCCTGATGCCCGCGATGGACGCCGTCGAAGCTGCCCACGGTGACCGCGGTGCGGGTAACGTCTGGAGGCAAGCCGGACGTCGCGACCGTATCAGGCACCGCTGATCACCACGCGCGGCTGCCACCACTCACCGTCTCTCTCGGCCACGGCAACCAGGTCGCCCGACTCGTCCACCAACGCGGCATTCGTTCCTTCCTCGTTCGCCGCCACCGGCCGCCCGTGATTCACGCGGACCACATCGTCGCCAGCGACCACTCGTCGCGTCATGCTGATCAGAGCGTCGGCGGACGCAATCAGCGGCGCATTCGCCGCGGCGTCAGGCGCTACGGCGTCGCGAACGTCGAACGGCCCGATACGCGTTCGGCGCAACGACGCGAGGTGGGCGACGGTGCCGCAGAGACGCCCCAGGTCGCGGGCGAGCGCGCGAACGTAGGTGCCCGAGCTGCCGGTGATCGTCGACGTCAGTTCTCCATCGCGAAGTGACTCGACGTCCCAGGCGCTCACGGTGACCGTGGCCGGTGCCAATACGGGATCACCACCCGCACGCGCGATCGCGTAGGCGCGGCGGCCTTCGACATGGCGTGCCGAGTAGGCGGGCGGCACCTGTTCGATGGTTCCCGTCAGGCGCCGGATCGCGTCATGCACGGCCGAGGCAGCGGGGAGCGGCCCACGTTCCACCACCTGGCCGGTCGCGTCATCGGTGTCGGTGGCCGTCCCGAAGACGATGGAGGCGCGATAGACCTTGGGTTCCGCTGGCACGAAGCGGATGATCCTGGTCGCCCTGCCTAACGCCACGAGGAGGAGGCCGGTGGCGAACGGATCGAGCGTCCCGGTGTGACCCGCGCGCAATCCGCCACGGGCGCGCCGCACCACCGCGACCACGTCGTGAGAGCTTATCCCTGCCGGTTTGTCGACCAGCAGGATGCCGTCACTTTTCGCCGGTGCCATGCGGGGCGGCCTCGTTGGCACGGATCTGCTCCAGCAAGGAGTCGATCCGTGCCGCGTGGGCAATACTGGCGTCGTACTTGAAGTCGAGCTCCGGTGTGACGCGCAACCGGAGCGTCCGACCCAGCTTGGCGCGGAGATGACCGGCCACCGATGCCAGGCCTTCCATCGTTTCCTTCTTCTCCGCCTCGGTCCCGAGGATGCTGACATGCACGCGCGCATGGCGCAGGTCGCGCGTCACGTCCACACCGGTGACCGTCACCAGTCCGGTGACGCGCGGATCCTTCACGCCCTCGGTGAGGAACATGGCGACGGCTTCGCGAATCGCCTCGGCGACGCGATCGGGACGGCGGGAATCACCGGGCATGTGGACTTCGAGTTCGAGTTCGAGTTCGAGCTCAGAGCGCAAGGCTCAGAGCCGCGTGCGGTTCGCGTGCTGACCTGAAACACAGCACCCTCGCTTGAGAAAGTGCGTTTGCGGTCGCGCCGGAACGTGACCATCGACGTCCAGGCGACCGTGCTCAGGTGCCGTCTTCGGCCTGCTTCAGCGTACGCGCGACTTCTTCCTTCCTGTAGCATTCGATCACGTCCCCGACCTTGATGTCGTTGAAGTTCTCGATGCCGATGCCGCACTCGTAGCCTTCCTTCACCTCGCGCACGTCGTCCTTGAAGCGTCGCAGCGAGGCGATCGAGCCGGAGTAGACTTCCACGCTGTCGCGGATCACGCGCACGCGCGCCTGTCGACTGATCACGCCGCTGCGCACCGAGCAGCCAGCCACGGTTCCGACGCGCGAGACCTTGAAGATCTCGCGGACTTCCGCCTCACCAAGGATGACCTCGCGCTCCTCGGGCCGGAGCAATCCTTCGAGCAGGGCGCGGATGTCGTTCACGGCATCGTAGATGACGCGATACAACTTGATGTCGACGCCCTCACGCTCCGCTGCCGCGCGCGCATTGTTGTCCGGGCGCACGTGGAAGCCGATGATGATCGCGCCGGCCGTGCGCGCGAGAAGAATGTCGCTCTCGGTAATGGCGCCGACGCCACGATGGATAACCTGGATCTGCACCTCTTTGTTCGACATGTGCGAGAGCGCGTCGGCCAGTGCCTCGGCGGGACCGCCCTGGTCGGCCTTGATGAGGATCGGCAGCGTGCGCATCTGGCCCGCCGCGGCCTGCGACATGAAATCCTCGAGCGTGACCGAACCCTTGGCCGTGCGCCGGGATTTGGCTTCGCGGTCGAGCCGCTCGCGACGCTGTGCGATGTCGCGCGCCTGCGTGGCGTCGTCGACGACGAGGAACTGATCACCGGCCATCGGCACGCCCGTGAGGCCGAGCACCTGCACCGGGATCGCCGGACCTGCTGACTTGATGACCTTGCCGCGCTCGTCGAGCAGCGCGCGGACCCTGCCGGAGAACAGGCCGCAGATGAAGTTCTGTCCGACCTTGAGCGTTCCGTTCTGTACGAGGACGCTGGCCACCGGACCCTTCCCCGGATCGAGCTGCGCCTCGACTACGGTACCGACGGCGTCGCGGTTCGGGTTGGCCCTGAGATCGAGGAGCTCCGCCTGGAGCAGGATCTGGTCGAGCAGTTCGGAGACGTTCGTTCCCTTCTTCGCCGAGATCGCGGTCGACAGGGTCTGCCCGCCGAACATCTCGAGCACCACGCCGTGCCCCAGCAGGTCCTGCATGACGCGCTGCGGATTGGCGTCGGGGAGATCGATCTTGTTGATCGCGACGATGATCGGCACACCGGCGTTCCTGGCGTGCGAGATGGCCTCGACCGTCTGCGGCATCACGGAATCGTTCGCGGCAACGACCAGCACCACGATGTCGGTCACCTGCGCGCCGCGGGCGCGCATGGCGGTGAACGCCTCGTGACCCGGCGTGTCGAGGAAGGTGATCTTCTTGCCGTTAGGCAGCGTGACGTGGTAGGCGCCGATGTGCTGGGTGATGCCACCCGCCTCGCCGGCGACGACGTTGGCCCGGCGGATGAAGTCGAGCAGCGAGGTCTTTCCATGGTCGACGTGACCCATGATGGTGACGATCGGCGGACGCGGCTCGAGCTGTTCCGGCGTGTCGGCGACGGCTTCGACGCCCATGTCGGCCGCGTACTCCTGTTCACGAACCGCTTCAAAACCGAATTCGCCGGCGATGAGCTCGATCTGGTCGAAGTCGAGTCGCTGGTTGATGGTGACCATCAGCCCGAGGTTCTTGAATGCGAACGCGACGATCTGCGTCGCCGGCACCTTGATGATGCCAGCCAGTTCGGCGACCGTGATGAACTCATTCACGCGGACGGTCTTGCGCTCGCGCTCCTGGGCGGCGAGGCGCGTCGCCTCGAGCTCTTCGCGCGAGTCCTCCGGACGGCGCACCGTCCTGCGGCCGGCCACGCCTCCGAGCGTCGACATGGTACGCCGGATGTTGGCACTGACTTCACCCTGATCGACGGCCCCGCGCTTCCCCTTCTTGCGGCGCTGTGATCCCGAAGGCGGCGCAGTGCCAGCTCCCTGCTGGGGGCCGCCGCCCTTGCGCTCTTCGCGGCGTGTGGGGATTCCGATGCCGCCCGACGGTGTTGCCGACGCGACCGGCCGCGGAGGTCCATACGGCGACGTCCCCGGCATGGTGCGAGGCCGCGGGGCACCGGGCACGATGGGCCGGGGCCGGGCGCGCTCGGGCACCGAGGCGGTTGGCCCCGACGGAGCCGATGGCGCCTGACGAGTCACTCGCGGCGGTGGAGGAGGCGGCTCCTCCGGTGCTTCGACCCGAGGCTCGACCTCGCGCTCGGGAACGACGCTGGGAGGCGGGGCCTCGATAGTCTCGACGACCTCGGGAACGGCCGCCGCGGCGACTGCAGGCGCTTCGTCTACGACGGGTGGGAGCTCCTCGACTTCCGGCGTCGCAACCCGACGGCGACGACGAACGCCGCTGCCAGCAGAGGCGGTTTCCGCAGCAGCGGGTACGGGCGCCGCCTCGGCCGCGGGCGCACGACGGCGCCGAGCCGGCGCCGCCGAGGGTTTCTCCTGTCGATGCCGTTTCTCACGCTCCCAGCGCACGCGCACGCGAGCCACCTGGTCGTCCGTGAGCGGACTCAGGTGACTGCGAACCGGGACATCCATCTTCCTGAGGAGGTCCATGACCTCCTCGGCCGTGATGCCGAATTCCCCTACCAGGTCGTTGACGCGCAGCTTGCTCAACCGATCCTCCGAAGACCCCTCTGGGCGGGCACGCTACTCACCTCCCGCCGTCCCACGGCGCCAGACGGCGCCGCCTCCTCATCGAACAACTTCCGCATTCCTCTCGCCAGCGCCGGATCGGTGATCCCGATCGCCGCCGTCGATTCCCTGCCCGCAGCCGAGCCTAACGCCGCCGCGCCCGGTCCCTGCACCACACGAACCCCTGTCGCCTTCAGCAGCGGCAACAGTTTTTTCAGGCTGTGCGGTGAGGCGTCGGGCGCCACGACCGCCAATGCCAACCGTCCCTTTCTTGCCGCGATCCGGACCTGCTCCACCCCAACGACAGCGTTCCGGGCGCGGATACCGAGCCCCACGAGCCCGAGCACGCGCCGTTCCGTTGTCGCGTTCACCTCATCCCCCCTGCCCGTTCTCCGACGCGCCGCCGCCACTGGAGGCCTCGTCGTCCCCTTCCTCGGTCAACTCGTCGAGGATGCTCATGATCCGATCCGCTTCCTCGGGCGCGATGCCAGGGAATTTGAGAAAATCGTCGCGCTCGAGATCAATGATGTCGTTCAGCGTACGGAAGCCGGCTTCCTCCAGCACCGCCACCGTCGCGAGCGGCATTCCCTCGATCTCGGACAGCCGGACATCAGCGACGTCCGCCTCTTCCGGCAGCGGCGCGAAGACCGGGCTGTCGCTTCTTTCCATCCACTCGCGGCTGGAGTACAGGTCGATCTTCCATCCCGTGAGCTCCGATGCCAGTCGCACGTTCTGTCCATTCCGGCCGATCGCCAGCGAGAGCTGGTCTTCGTCGACGATGGCCTGAATCGTTCGCGTCGCAGAATCCGACTGGACCCGCGCGACGCGTGCCGGCGCGAGCGCGAGCTTCGCAAAGCGCTCCGGGTCGGACGACCAGGGCACGATGTCGATTCGCTCGCCGTTCAGTTCATTGACCACGGCCTGCACGCGCGACCCCTTGAGCCCCACGCAGGCACCCACCGGATCGATCGAATCATCCTTCGAGAAGACCGCGATCTTGGTGCGGCTTCCCACTTCGCGGGCGGCGGCGCGGATCTCGACGATCCCCTGCTGCATTTCGGGAACTTCGAGCCTGAAGAGCGCCTGGACGAACGCCGGATCGCCGCGGCTCAGGATCAGCCGCGGTCCCTTTGGCGTCTCCTCGACGCGCTTGAGCACCGCGCGGATCGGATCACCCTGATGAAAGTGCTCCCGATGGTTCTGCTCGCGGTAGGGAATGATCGCCTCTGCCTCGCGGAACTTGTTGAGCATGACCACCAGCTTGCCGCGTTCGATCTGCTGCACCTCGCCCGAGAGCAGCTCACCGACGCGCGTGGTGAACTCGTCGCGAATCTTGGTGCGCTCGCCCTCGCGCACGCGCTGAATGATGCGCTGCTTGGCCGCCTGCACCGCGCTGCGCCCGAACTCGGCGAAGTCGACGGGGATCTCCATCACGTCGCCGGGCTGGAACTCCGGATCCTCGAAACGCGCCTCGTCGACCGAGATCTCCCGACCCGGGTCGGTCACTTCGTCCACCACCGTCTTGAGCAGGACGATGTTGATCTTGCCGTTTCGCTCGTCGATCTCGACCTCGGCCTGGACGGTAGGGCCGTGCTTCTTGGCCAGGGCGGCATGAATGCCGTCCTGCAGCAACCCGTGCAGTTCGGTGCGATCGATCTGCTTCGAGTTGGTCAGTTCGCGAATCGCGCTCAGAATTTCAGCCGATCCAATCATTTCTTCCCCTCTCGCCTACCAGGCTTGCCTGCATCCCAACGGAAGACCAGCCGTGCCTCGCGGACTTCCTTCAGGGGAACGCGGTGCTCGGGGCCGCGCGCTTCACGCATCACCGCCATCGGTTCGCCTGACGAGTCATCCACTCCAATCACCTCTACCTCAAGCCGTCCACCCAGCGACTGCGCCAGCACCTTCGCCGTCCGCCCCGCAAAGCGCCGCCAGTCATCGGCGTTTCGCAGCGGGCGTTCGAGGCCCGGGGACGACACTTCCAGCACGTAGTTCTCACCAACCAGCCCGGAAGCATCGAGCCGCGGCTCGAGCGCCCGGGATATCCGCGCACACTCGTCAATCGTGATCCGTGCCCCGTCCCGGCGGTCGACTCGGACGTCCAGCAACGGACGCCGGGCCGTACCGCCTTTCCGGAGCTCAACAAGATCATATCCGAGGCCTTCAACCTCTTTTGTTACAAAGACTTCCAGCGCCTCGTTCATGTTGCGTCGAGGTACGCCCCAAAGACAAAAAAATGTGGGGACCATCCCCACATTTCCATGCACACCCGGAATTCTCCAGCGGACCATCAATCTACGATCCACGTCAGGCAGAGGGAAGAGGTCCCTCACTGCGAGTCCGAATTCAGATCTCAGAACTCAGCGCAACATCAGGTCTGCTCCTGGTTCCCCACTATCAGCACGCCGAGCTGCCTTCCCGTGTCGCCGGCGCGGTGCGAAAAGAAGCGATCGTTATGGCAGCGCGTGCACCAGGCGCTGATCGTCACGGTCGCGCCCGCCTGACGAGCCTGTTGAGCGATCACCGCACGGAGATCGAGAAGTGTTGGCCGATCGACTGGCGTACCCGTGACGGCGGAATACACGCCTGGTCCGACCTCGTAGCACCCACCACAGATGGCCGGGCCGAGGTGCACCCGCGTTTTCTTCACGTTCAGGCCAAGACGGACGAATTCGTCGAGCCCCCGGCGCACGATTCCGGCGGCCGTGCCCTTCCAGCCACTGTGCAGCAGCGCGCCCACGCCGGCCGGATGCGCGATGAAAACCGGAACGCAATCGGCAAGCGTCACCACCATCGCGGTCCCCGGCGCGGCGCTCAGGTGGCCATCGGCTCCCGCCGTGTCGCGGAGCCATCCTGACCACGAATCACCGTGGTGGCGGATGCGATCGCCATGCACCTGATGCGACGAGGCCAGGCGGCGCACCTCTGGACCGAGCGCCTCGACCAATCCCATCCACCGACCGAAGACGCTTACAGCCGGCTCGTCGGAGGCCAGGTTGAAGCTTCCCGCCTGACGAGTCGTGGTGAAGGCCGTGAACCCGAGTTCGTCAAAACCAGGCACCGGCTCATGCGGGGGAGGCATCATGGGGGCCTGGAGCGTGGGGCGATGGGCGTGGCGTCTACCCTTCAACGACGCGGGTGATCTTCGCCCCTAACGCGTTCAATCGCTGATCAATCCGCTCGTAGCCGCGTTCGATCTGTCGCGCGTTGTGGATCGTGCTCGTCCCCTCGGCGCACATCGCGGCGAGGAGCATGGCCATGCCGGCGCGAATGTCGGGGGACTCGACGCGCGCGCCACGAAGCGCCGACGGCCCCGAAACGAGCACGCGATGTGGATCGCACAGGACGATGCGGGCCCCCATCCCGATCAGTTTGTCGACGAAGAACAGGCGTGACTCGAACATCTTCTCGTGCATCAGGACCAGGCCGCTGCACTGTGTCGCGGTGACGATGGCAATCGACATGAGGTCGGCGGGGAAAGCCGGCCAGGGCTGATCCTCCAGCTTCGGTACATGCCCACCCAGGTCGGCGCGAATCTCCCTCGGCTGGTCGGCGGGGATCACCAGGTCCTCGCCGTCGACTTCGCAGACGATGCCGAGTCGGTCGAATCCCATCCTGATTGAACGGAGGTGCTGGACACCGGCGCGGGTCACCCGCAGCGCCGACCTCGTCACCGCCGCCAGCCCGATGAACGAACCTACCTCGATGTGATCGGGGCCAATCCGGTGCGTCGCCGAACCTAACGATGCTCCGCCGTGCACGACCATCGTATTGGTGCCGATCCCTTCGATCGAGGCCCCGAGCGCCACGAGGAAGCGAGCCAGGTCCTGGACGTGCGGTTCGCTCGCCGCGTTGCGCAGGATCGTCGTTCCCTCGGCAGCGACTGCCGCCATGAGCGCATTCTCGGTGCCGGTCACCGACGGCTCGTCGAGAAAGACGTCGGCTCCCTTCAACCGTGCAGCCCGGAACTCATAGCGGTCCGTCGCGGATACTTCCGCGCCGAGCTGTTCCAGCGCCAGGAAGTGCGTGTCTACCCGGCGACGACCGATCACGTCACCGCCCGGCGGCGGGAGGGTCACTCGTCCGCAGCGCGCCAGCACGGGACCCGCCAGCAGGATCGATGCCCGGATGTTGGCGCAGAGCACAGGATCGAGCTCCTCGGCGCGGACTTCCTTCGCCTCGATCTCCAGGGTGTTGTCGCCGGTCCAGTCTGCCGACGCTCCAACGGACCGGACGAGTTCGACCATTGTCTCGGTGTCGCGTATTCGCGGGACGTTCTGGAGGGTTACCCGATCGCGGGTCAGCAGTGCCGCCGCAATAATAGGAAGGGCGGCGTTCTTGTTTCCCGCTGGCTCGAGGGACCCAGCCAGGGGACGGCCACCTTCGACGACGTACCTTATTGAGGACATTTGCAGGGATTGCAGGCGCGCTAAGTATGGGTTCGCGATGTTCGTATCTTCAAGTCATCGCTTGACTTCGGATTTCTCCAAAGGTTACGATCCGTCCCCGACTCTCGCTCGCGCTCCGGATTTCACCGAGCCGTACAATTCGGGTCGGAGCGGGTAGCACCGTGATGAACCGCAGATCCTTCCACCGTCGGCGCCGGGAGCTGTCATGAGCGTAGCATTTTCGCTCGGGATTTCGCTGATGCTCCAGGATCAGGGAACTCGCGACACCGTCGTCATGATCCCGGTGGCCGCGGAGCGAAGCCTGATGGAAACCCTGGCCGTGAGCGGCCAGTTTGCCGTTTCAATCATCGTCCTGATTCTCCTTGCCGCCGTCGTTTTCGTCCTGATCGCGCTGCGGAAAAGCATCCAGGAACTCACGCGACTGCTGCATTCGTCTTATGGCGACATCTCGGCGGCGGCGCATTCGGTGCGCAATGTGGCCGAAGACGTCCGGGGCATCACACAATCCGTGAAAACCGACGTCGGTGCTGTCAGTGACACCGTTCGGCACGTGAACAGCGGGGTGCGTCGCGCGATTCGCCGGGCGGAAGCCCGGCTCCTCCGGCTGGATGCACTCGTTGGCGTCGCGCAGGAAGAGGCGGAGGATTTCGTGATGTCGTCCGCCTCGACATTGCGTGGCGTTCGGTTCGGAGCCGCGGCGCTCAAGCGCGCGTTCCTGTCCACACGGCGGCGCGGCCTCAAGCGCAAGAAACGGCGCCCGACTCGTGAGGAGGACGTGCGGCCTGACCGCGGCCGGGACCGGCCCCGAATCAGAACGAGGGTGGTCGACCCGACGTGACGCGCGTATCGCGGGGGCACGCATCGCCGCTGGCGGCGATTGCCATTGCTCTCATCGCGATCGCCCTTTTTCCATCGGACGCGCTCGCATGGACTCCGGGGACTCATGTCTACCTGGGCGATGCCGTGCTGCGATCGCTGGCGTGGCTCCCGGGGAATATCGGCGGGCTCCTCGGTGCGTTTCCGTACGACTTCCTGTACGGATCCATCGCCGCTGACACGAGCATCGCCAAGAAGTACGCGGCGGCCGGCCGCCACTCCCATTCGTGGGGCGTCGGGTTCGACATTCTCGATCGCGCGCGCGACGACGCCCTCAAGGCGTTTTCGTATGGCTACCTCGCGCACCTGGCAGCGGACGTCGTCGCCCATAACGCGTTCGTGCCCTACCAGCTCGCCATTACATCCAGCACGACCGGCTTCGGCCACAGCTACTGGGAAACGCGGTTCGAGACTCATCTTGGGGAGTGGGCGCCGCGGAGAGCGCGCGAACTCATCCTGCTCGATCACAGCCGAAGCGACGGCCACCTCGATCGAATCCTCAGCCCCACGATCTTCAGCACGCCAACCAACCGGCGGATCTTCCGGGGCATGGTGGTGGCCGCCGACATGGAGTCATGGCAGCGCGTGTTCCAGCTGATGCTCGAGCGCAGCCGCTGGGATCTGGCCGATGACCTGGTCGGGAGTCATCTCACGATGGCATACGACTACGTCATGGACCTGTTGATCCGGCTGGACGGGTCCGGACCAATGCAGTTCGATCCGTCAGGGCACGACCGCCTGAGAATGGCGAAGCGTATCCGTCGAACCGCGCTGCGCGCGGGAGGCGAGGAAGCCGTTGCCGAGCAGGCGCTTCAGCACTTCTTCCTGCCGGCGGCATCGGAGCCCCTGTCGTCACGACTGGATCGACCGCTCTTCCCTCCCCGTCAGGAACAAGGCGCCCCCTCAGCGCGGCTGCTCTCCTCGACGTGATTGTCCGCCCGGCAATTCCGCCTGCAACAGCGTTCGCGGGCGGCGCGCTTCTCCCAGTCAGCGATCGGACCCCGGCGAACGTGAAACTGTGGATGCGCGCGGGGCCTGGTGGTGGCTGTGATATACTGCATGGCGTGAGCCCAACCAGCTCGTCATTTCCAATCGAGCCGCCCGTCGAGCCGATGCTGGCCACGCTGGCCGAAAGCATCCCTGATGGCGGGGGCGATTATCTCTTCGAGCCCAAGTGGGATGGATTTCGCGCGATCGTATTCCGCGGGGACGCGGATCTGTACATCCAGAGCCGGGACCTGAAGCCGCTCGACCGTTACTTCCCCGAGCTGCACGAGACGCTGTTGAAGCAACTGCCGAAGGGGTGTGTCGTCGACGGCGAGATCGTGATCGTCGGCGCCGATGGGCTCGACTTCGATGCCCTGCAGATGCGACTCCATCCCGCGGCTTCGCGCGTGAACAAGCTGGCCGCCGCAACACCATCATCATTCGTCGCGTTCGACCTACTGGCTGTCGACGGCAGGAACGTGATGGATTTGCCCCAGGCCGAGCGTCGCCAGATGCTCGAGCGATTGATGGAGCGTGCAGGGCCCCCGCTCCACCTCACCCCCATGACGCGCGACCACAAGACGGCGGTGCGCTGGCTGAACGACTTCGAAGGTGCAGGACTGGACGGCGTCATCGTGAAGCCGGCGCAGAGTCGTTACGTGCCCGGCAAGCGGGCCATGATCAAGGTGAAGCACATTCGCACTGCCGACTGCGTGGTCGCCGGGTTCCGGTGGTACAAGGCGGGAAAGGAGGTGGTGGGATCGCTCCTGCTCGGTCTGCACGATGACGACGGCACGCTGCAGCACGTCGGCGTTACGTCCGCGTTCACCATGGACATGCGTAAGCGGCTGGTCGATGAACTCGCCCCGTTGCGCGAGAATGCCATGGACGATCATCCGTGGCGGGAATGGGCCAGTGCCGCAACCAGTCGAATGCCGGGAGCACAGAGCCGATGGTCCGCCGGAAAGGACCTCTCGTGGGAGCCTCTGCGGCCAGACCGTGTGTGCGAGGTGAAGTACGATCACCTCCAGGGTGACCGCTTCCGCCACGCGGCAGTGTTCCTGCGGTGGCGCCCTGATCGTAAGCCTGACGACTGCACCTATGAGCAGCTCGAGGTCACGCCGCCCTACGAACTCGCGAAGGTATTCTCGTCCGTATCGAGAGACCCGTAAGCCGGCATCCCTACGGGGAACCTGTGCTCCGGCTCTGGGTAGCCCTGCCCGCGTGACCTCACCGCGGAGCTCGTCATGTCGACAGCGTGCAGCCGTCTTTTGTCGTTGGCGCGGACAGGTCTGGGGATCACTGGATTCGTCGGAATCGTGATTGGTGGCGCGTGCAGCTCCAACGAGCGGGAGACAGAGCAGTTCCCGACGGGACCCGGAGGAGGATCTTCGCAGATCGTGGGTCTCCCGGAGGGCTGGGGGGGTGGCACATCGAGACCAGACCAATACGAGCTCGGTCGCGACGTCGAGATCGTGCATGGCGGCACCGCCAGCGCCTATCTGCGGTCAAAGACAGCGCAGCCTTCCGAGGACGCCTTCATCACGCTGACGCAGGGGATTCGGGCGGACTTCCTGCGTGGGCATCGGGTCCGCCTTTCGGGTTATCTGCGCGTGAGGGATGCCGTTGGAGCGGGAGCTGGACTCTGGCTCCGAGGTGACGCTCCAAGGAGCTTCAAGGCCTTCGACAACATGGACGGCCGTCGTCGAACCGGAACCGGCGATTGGAGTCTCGCGGAAGTGGTGGTCGACATCCCGGATGACGTCGTTGGTATTGCCTTCGGGGCTTTGCACTCGGGGCCCGGCACTGCCTGGATTGATGATCTTCGCCTCGAGATCGTGGACTTGAACGTCCCGGTCACGGCTCAACCGACCGATGTGCCCACGGGGATTGACTCCGCCGCGCTCGTCAGTTCCTACGCTCGCGTCGGCGTGGATGCCGTCAATCTGAACTTCGAAGGCGTGTTGCTGCCGGAGTCTCAGGCGGCCACGATCGACTGGGTTCGCACGAACAGCGTCCAATTCCTGACGGACGACCCCGAGTCCGGTGACGCGGACCTGGCATCGTTGCGCACGATGATAGGGAGCTCGCGGCTGGTTGCGTTAGGCGAGGCGACCCACGGTACACGGGAGTTCTTCCGCATGAAGCATCGGGTCTTCGCGTGGCTGGTCCGTAATCTCGGGTTCACGCAGTTCAGCATCGAGGCGTCTCTGCCCGAAGCCCTGGCCGTCGAGCAATACGTACAGACTGGCATCGGCGATCCAGCCATGGTCGTCCGCGGAATGTACTTCTGGACCTGGAGCACGGAGGAAGTCATTGCGCTGGTGCAATGGATGCGCGCGTGGAATGCCGCCGGATCGCAGCCGCGCGTTCACTTCACGGGCTTCGACATGCAGTATCCGGGCGTCGCCATCGACAGCGTCGTCTCGTTCACGTCGGCGATCGACGCCGCGCTTGGCGACACCGTCCGCGGTGCCTACAGCTGCCTCACGCCCTACCGAAACAACGGCCCGAATACCAGCCCGCGTTCCGACTTGTACGGCCTTCTCCCGGTGGGCGATCAGGACGCCTGCCGTGATCAGCTTTCCAGTGTGGACTCACTTTTTGCGCGACGAATCGCGGCGTGGTCGCTGCTGGTCGGTGAAGACCGCGCGTCGCTCATGCAGCGACTGGCTCGACTGGTGTCGCAATGGGAGAGCTATGCGCGACTGCCGTCGGGCCCATCGAGCGCAGCGCGTGATCGGTTCATGGCGGAAAACGTCTCCTGGTGGCGATCCCGTACCAGTGCCACCGGCGGCATGATGTTGTGGGCGCACAACCTACACGTAAGCCGGGTGCCTCCCTGGATGGGATCCGTGCTCGCCGAGCAACACGGCGCCGATTACCTGAATGTCGCGCTGACGTTCAGCAGGGGAACTTTCAACGCCGTCAATCGGACAGCGACCGGAACCTTCACCGGGCTCCAGGTCCATGGCCTCGCCGCCCCATGGCCGTCATCCATTGAAGCCATGTTCAGCGCCACTGGACTGGCGCGGTCGATCTTCGACACGCGAGCCGTTACGAGCGGCGGGACAGCCGCCGTCCCACTGCAGCGCCGCCTGACGATGCGAGTGATTGGCTCGACTTTCGCGCCTTCGGCGTCGCCTGCCGTGTATCAGTCCGCTCTCGCGCTACCTGAAGACTACGACCTGGTCATCTGGTTCCGGGATGCCTCGGCGTCGCGGTTGTCGCTGTCGGCGTCATCGGCGGCGGTCACGGCGCCCGACTCGCCGCCTTGAGGCTGGGGATGCACTACGTCCTCGCGAAGGCGTTCTCCTCGGGATCCAGCGGCTCCTGACGGGGGCGCAGCTCGTCAGGCACGTTCTGCAAATTGACCCGGATGCGGGTCCAGGTCGTGTAGCGGCCACGCATGGCGTCAACGAGTATGTCGGCAGGTTCGAGGTGCCCCGCCGCTTCCGGATGGCGCTTCTTCCAGCGCTCGAGTCCAGCGAGCGCATCCTCCTTCTTCTTCGCCCGGCCGATCTCGATCAGTGGCTTCTTCGCGCGCGACGGCTGAACGCGGGCTGGCTCGCCCTTCTGCTTCTGGTAGTGCGGCGGCCACGGCGCGTCGCCCAATCCCTCGCGTTCGTGCCTGGCTGCGAGCTCGAGGAGCTTGTCGAGCCTGCACGGCGCGTCGTCGATACCGGCGTGCCGATCGCCGACCTTCGCAAAGCGCGCCGGCATCGTCACGAGCGTGCAGTCGGCCGGGTCGCAGTCGTCGAGTTCAGTCCAATCGATCGGCGCCGAGACGCGGGCATCAGGCGTCGGCCGCACTGAATACGCCGACGCGACCGTGCGATCCTTGGCGTTCTGGTTGTAGTCCAGGAAAACGCCGTGCCGCTCCTCCTTCCACCACTTGCTGGTCGCGAGCGTGGGCGCGCGTCGCTCGACATCACGCGCCAGGGCGAGCGCCGCGCGACGAACCTCGGGAAAACCCCAACGTTGCTCGATGCGCACGATGACATGCATCCCGCGCGAGCCCGACGTCTTGATCCAGCCGACGAGGCCGTGCTCGTCGAGCGCTTCCCTGACGACGTGCGCCACCTTCCGGATCTGTGGCCATTGAACCCCCGGCACCGGATCGAGGTCCACGCGCAGCTCGTCGGGATGATCGAGATCCTCGGCTCTCACTGGATGCGGATGCAATTCGAGGCAGGCCAGGTTCGCCATCCAGGCGAGCGCGGCGGCATCACGCGGAACCACTTCTTCCGCACTCCTCCCGGAAGGGAACTTGAGCGACACGACCTCGATCCAGTCAGGTCGTGACGTCGGAGCCCGCTTCTGATAGAAGAACTCCTCACCGACGCCGTCAGGGTACCGCACGAGCACGTTCGGACGCCCACCCGCTCCTCGAAGCGCGCCGTCAGCCACGGCGAGGTAGTACTGAACGAGATCGAGCTTGGTGTGTTTCGGTCCCGGGAACAGGACCTTCTGCGGGTTCGTGATGGCCACCTCGCGGCCATCAATCGTCAGGCGTTCGGCGCCCTCGGCAGCCCTGGTTCGCGCTGGCGCGCGCCCCTTCGGCTTCGCATCAGCCGGCTCGTTCCTCGCGTCGCGCGATCGGGGCATCTGCCTGACGACTCTGGAAACGCGCTCAGCGCGGTTGAACGTACGTCAGCTCGCGTCCCTCGGCCGCGCAGCGCAGCATCAACGAGCCCCGGCTCATGTCATCCATGCCGGCGAACGCCTCGGGGTAGTGCAGCCGTGGACCGAGTACGTCCTTCAGCGGCTCGACGTATTTCGGCGTGGCGACGCTGCCAAGGAGAACGACGGTGTCCGACGGCTGCAATTGCTTCGCAAGCTTCATGGCGTCGCGCTTGAGGGGGCGAGTGTACCGTCGATCCTCGAGGTCGACCTCCACGGCGGCGATCTCGCGCAGAGCGGCCAGGTCTATCCGCGCTGACGCGGGACACAAGCCGCGGCCGGGAACGATGACCTGCACGCCGTCCCAACCCTCCGGGGGTTTCGCGAACGCGGCGGCATACGCAAGCTTGCCACGAAAGTAGAGGGCGCTCATGAAGGTGAACACTTCCCCGATGGGCGCGCCTTCACCCGATCGAATCCGTTGGGCAAGCGGAGAACTGGAGGTGCCATTCAGCAGGTAGCTCGCACGTTTCCCCGAGCAATTGGCCGGTGACAGGAGAAAGAGACGTCTGGCCGGGACGGCGTTCACGGCCGGTCCTTCGTGTTCCCGCACGATCTCAACGATCCATGATCGGAAGATACGCGCGCCACGGGCCAATCGCCTCGCGGAACTGTTTCGCCATGACGCGGGCCGTTTGTGCAACGTGCCCCAGATCGTGAGCTACCCAGGTGGCCAGCAGCTCTCGCAGGGAGACCAGCCCGAACTCGGGATGCTCACCCTTCAGATTCAGCTGGTCAGCCGTCAGGCCCCATCCAGCGAGCGTTGCCAGGTTCACCTCTCGAAGCCGCTCGAACTCGTCGAGCAGATCGGCCAGTGTCTTGCCCTGGCTTTCGCGGAACTGCGCGAAGCGGTCGTAGGGCGTGAACCGGCGATCCGGGCCCTGGGCAAGGATGATCCGGGCACGAGGGATCCAATCGGTGCGCTCGCCGTGGATCAGGTGGCCGACGATGACGTACGGGCTCCACGTCTCAGGCCCCTCGGTTGCATCGATCCATGTGGCCGGAAGCCCGGCCAGCATTGCGCGCAGTGTGCCCGGCGTGCGTTCGAGAATCGCGGTGCCCGTCGTCAGGTCGAAGTCCATCCGGCCATAATCTACTTCTCTTTCTTCGACGTCGACTCCCTGTACCGGTTGAGTTGCTCGGCCGTGAGCATGCCCTGGGCCTTGTTGCTGTATTCCGTATTCAGCCTGCCGAGCACGGACTGGGCCGCACTCAGTCGCCGGCCGAGATCGCGATCGAACACGCGCTTTCCTTCCCTGAGTACCCAGTTGAGCAGAGGCGTGAGCGCCGAATCCGCCCGCGCGTGTACTCCTTGCTCAGGGCATCGAGTTGGGCGTCTTGTTCCGCCGACAGCGCGAGTGTTCCGACCTCGGAGGACATGACAACGAGAATGAGCCAACGCATAGCCGCAATCTTGGTTCTGCTGTTGGGTACCATTGAACTGACCTTGCCCAGGCAATCGGCATCGGCGAGTGCCTCAAGCCTATGTCACGTCTGCACTCCCCTGGTCATGTGCCCGGAGCAATCTGAGGGGGATGCCTATTGCATTTCGGACTGCGGGCCAGACTATAGGTATTCTGGATGCAACTTCGGAGCGCCATGCAGCTCAGGTGACGTCACGATCAACTGCCAGCAATGAGACACGCGTAGCCAAGCAACCCCGAATCGGTAACGACCTGATTGGGAGTACCGGGGCAACTTCAATGTCATCGTTCGAACGAGTCACGACGTCAGTGCTCACGATGGCGGCATGTGCTATCGCCGTTTCTCTTATTCATCGGGAGTTCTTCACCCGGACCGAGCAGAAATCGCCGGCCACAGAGAGGCCGCCGGAGTACGTGCCAGAATGGACCAAACTGGTCGAGGCCGGGATCTCGCTGGGTGATCGCAACGCTCGAGTGCTGCTCGTTGAATTCGCAGATCTAGAGTGTCCTGCTTGTCGGTTGTTTCGTGAGGATGTGGAGGTTGCGCGCAAGCAGTTCGGGAAGGGTTTCGCGGCAGTATTTGTGCACTTCCCACTGCCGCAGCATCGTTTTGCACGGCCCGCAGCACGTGCTGCGGAATGCGCGAATGAGCAAGGACGTTTTGATGAGTTTCACGGCCACCGGAGCCCTCCAAATCGCGTCGAGCTCCTTCGAGGCATCGAAATGCTGGCGGCGGGAAAAATGCCAGAATAACCGAGTCAGCGGAACCGAGGTTTTGCCGCCGTTTGACACTACTGCACCGTTGTAGATATATGCGCACCAAGTCGGCGCCTGGGCGACGAGGCTCAGGTACAAGGCAGTCATTTACGGGTGAAAGTATCCCGTTCGTGTTGGCGTTGGTGATAAGCGCCATCTTCATTGCCGATCCAATCGAGGCTCAATCCGGCTCGTTGATCGGTCGCGTGCTCAGCGACTCTTCGTCATTACCGATCAAAGGAGCGGAAATAGCTCTCACCGCCGTAGACCGCTTTGCGCGGACGGATTCGCTGGGCGCCTTTCGAATCACCGGGCTTCGGGCGGGACGATATCCGGTGCTGATTCGTATGCTGGGGTTCAGTGCCATCGCCGACACCGTCTGGATTTCCGACGGAGCAGAGCACTCGAAGGAATACAGACTGGCCACTCGCATGATCGCACTCGACTCCGTTCGGGTGACCGCTCTCGGCCGAGAACTCGTTTCGCCCAGGATGCGCACCTTCGAGCGGCGACGAGCTGGCGGGTTTGGCACTTTCATCGGCGACCGCGTGCTGCGCGAAAACGAGCAGGTCACACTGCGGTATGTGCTCGCCCGTATTCCGGGCCTCCGTTTTGTGACCTATCAAAACGCAACATTCGCAGCTCTTGCACGATCTTCGGCTACCATGAATCCTCCGCGGGCAATCCCGTGGGACAACAACAGTCCGCGCCGATGCTGGGTACAGATCTACCTTGATGCAATTCGCATCTACAACCCGGTCACGTCGGCGCGCGGGTCACCGGACGCCGGACAGCAGGTCCCAAACATTGAGGACTTTCGTGTCAGAGATCTCGGAGCGATCGAGTTCTACTCTGGCCCGGCAGCTACACCGGCCGAACTTGGTGGAACTGGAGCCACATGCGGTACGCTGGTCCTCTGGACGCGTTGAGCTGAACGCATCGCCCCTGACAGCGTCCGCGTACAGCCGGCGATTCAGGCGTTAGGGAATTCTATCCGAAGACGCGCGTAGGCCAGCACGTGATCCCGCTTCAGCTTTACCACCGCCTCCCGGCGGAGGAGCCGTTGATTGGCCTGTTCGCGAAGGCCAAGTCCCCGCGCGATCGGATTCAGGACGGGCCCGTCGAAGACGTACTCGACGCTTATCTGCAGTTGCGTCGGCGCGAACTTGCGACGCGCACTGCCGAAGTTGGTCCGCTCACCGAACAGCTGATTCACGCGGTACTTGAACTGGCTCGTTGCCTGGTCGAAGCCCGTGACGTATAACAGCGTCGCGTTGGGATTCGTGCTCAGCGGCGACTGTCCGAACGGAGAGGCTGGCTTGTCAACCATCCTGATAGTAGCGGCCGGTCGAAGAAGCGGC
>Ga0209640_10000379_pt1 | contig 33863 bp, 30 predicted proteins | sample RifCSP10_1_FD_184018 | JGI IMG/M metagenome (GOLD analysis project Ga0209640, IMG submission 184018) | Soil microbial communities from Rifle, Colorado - Rifle CSP2_sed 10_1 (SPAdes) (version 2) | ecosystem: Environmental > Terrestrial > Deep subsurface > Rock core/Sediment | place: Rifle... | reverse complement strand
GCATCGTGTGCTCGCCGCCGGTTGCGTCTTCCTTGGGAGAGTTTTCGCTTCGGCAGGGGCGGCATTGGATCCCTCGAGTGCCCGTACAGAACAGCGCCTGCCCATAGGGCAGGCCGGTCCATTATAACGTCGGGGAATCCACTGTCAAGGCACACCCGCTCGCCGCCTCCATCCGGGGTTTAAAAGACACTTTCGGTATAATTCGGGCCGTGACTCTGAGCCACATCGACGATCGAGGCCGGGCCCGCATGGTGGACGTGGCCGGCAAGCCGGAGACCGAACGGACCGCGACCGCCCGGGCCGCGGTTCGGATGTCGCGGGAGACACTGAGCGCGGCTCGCGCCGGAGATCTCAAGAAGGGTGACCTGCGGGCGGTGGCCGAGTTGGCCGGGGTGATGGCGGCCAAGCGCACGGCCGAGCTAATACCGCTGTGCCATCCGCTCCCGCTCACCCAGATCGCGGTCCAGCTCGAGTTCTTGGAGGACCTGCCCGGAGTGGAAATCACGGCGTCGGTCCGGACCGTGGCCCGGACCGGGGTAGAGATGGAAGCCCTCACCGCGGTGTCGGTGGCCGCGCTGACGGTGTACGACATGATCAAGGGCCTCGAGCGGGGAGCCCGGATTTCAGACATTCGCCTGCTTGAGAAGCACGGGGGGAGCTCCGGGGATTACGTGGCTGAGTGATCCGTGCAGATTGAGGTTCTTTACTTCGCCACGCTTCGCGATTTGGTCGGCCTCCGCAAAGAGCAGCTCAGTCTCCCGGAACTCTCGACGGTCGGAGATCTGAAGAGCCGATTGAGTGAGCGTGGGGATCGGCTGGCACTGGCGTTAGGAAGTGCCCTGTTCTCGGTGAACAGAGAATTCGCCTTCCCAGAGGAGCAATTGAAGGAGGGCGACGAAGTGGGGGTATTTCCACCGGTGAGCGGCGGGGCGCATCCTACTGTCCTCAGGCTGACCGAAGAGCCGCTCGATCTGAACGGGCTGGTCGCCTCGATCGCCGGTGCCTCTACCGGAGCGGTATGCATCTTCAGCGGCCTGGTGCGAGCGCAGACCGTGCGAGGAGAACCACGCCTGACGAGCTTTCTCGAGTACGAGGCTTACTGGCCGATGGCAGAGGCCAAGCTCGGCCAGGTCGCGGCGGAGATGCGCGAGCGCTGGCCGGAGGTGGAAGGAATTGCCATCGTGCAGCGGGTGGGTCATCTTGATCCAGCGACCCCGACTGCCGTGATTGCCTGCAGCGGGCCGCATCGAGACAGTGGGGTCTTCGAGGCGGCTCGCTATGGAATCGATCGTCTCAAGGAGATCGTCCCGATCTGGAAGAAAGAGGTCGGTCCGGACGGTGAGAGCTGGGTCGAAGGGACCTACCAACCCCAAGCCAGCGATCAGAGCAGCTAGCGTTGCCGGAGGGATGGTCCTGGCCGTTCCGCTGCAGCAATTGCGGCCGGGAGTACCCGCGGAATACGCTTCCATTCCGATGCCCGGTCTGCGGTGGTCATTATGACCTGGCCGATCCGCTGCCGTACTCGCCCATTCAAGCGCTCGGGCTGGAGCGTTGGCGTAACTCTTTCCCGTTGCCTCCAGGAGCGAGGCTGCTCTCGCTCGGTGAAGGGGGAACGCCGCTCGTTGATGATGAAGTCGAGGGCAAGCGGGTTCACTTCAAATGCGAGTACCTGAATCCGACCGGATCGTTCAAGGACCGCGGCACCGCCGTGCTGGTGTCAGCCCTCGCAGCAGCTCAGGTTTCCGAAGCCATCGAGGACTCCTCTGGGAACGCCGGGGCGTCCTTTGCCGCCTACGCCGCGCGGGCTGGAATTCGGGCCAAGGTGTACATGCCGGACTCCGCTTCAGGACCCAAGCGGGCTCAGATCGAGGCCTACGGTGCGGAAGTGGTCTCCATCTTGGGCCCTCGGTCCGAAACCTCGCGGGCGGTCTTGCGGGCAGCGGAGTCAGGTTTGGTGTATGCGAGCCACGCCTACATGCCCCAGATCCTGGCAGGGATGGCGACCCTGGCCTTCGAGATTGTCGAGCAATTGGGCCGGGCGCCCGGGACGTTGGTGCTCCCGGTGGGACAGGGGACCCTGCTGTTGGGAGCACACCTCGGGTTTCAAGCGCTGGCGCGCCAGGATCTGATCCAGGAGCTTCCGCAGCTCCTTGGGGTCCAGGCTCGGGCCTGCGCTCCGCTCTGGGCCGTACATCAAGCCGGGATGGCCGGGTTAGGCTGGGTCCAGGAGGGGAACACCCTGGCTGAAGGGATCCGGATCCTCAATCCGTTGCGGGGAGATGCGGTCTTGTCAGCCGTGGAGGGGACGGGTGGGGGGTTCGAGGTCGTCGATGAGGCTGAGATCTCCCAGGGAAGGCAGGCGCTTGCGGGACGCGGGTTCTTCGTCGAACCAACTTCGGCAGTAATCTGGTCGGCGCTGAGGCGCCGCTTGCCCGACCTGCCCGAGCCGGTGGTGGCGGTGTTGACCGGATCGGGATTCAAGTCGGGCTGGAATGGAGATTGACAGGATGACGCGTGTCGTTGTAACCGGAATGGGGACCCTCAACCCGATCGGCAATTCGGTCGCCGAGTCGTGGGAAAACGTGGTGAACGGGGTCTCGGGGGTCGGGCCCATCACCCTCTTCGATGCCTCCGACCTTTTGGTCCGAATCGCGGCCGAGGTCAAGAACTTTGATCCGGTTCAGCACATGGAGGCCCGGGAGGCGCGGCGGCAAGATCGGTTTGAGCAGCTCGCCGCGGCGGCGTCCCAGGAGGCGGTCAAACAATCCGGCCTGGAAATTCAGCCGGCGAATGCGGCGCGGGTGGCGGTGATCATTTCTTCGGCCACCGGCGGGTTGAGTACGCTCGAGCACGGCATCACGGAGATGAATGCCGAAGGGCCCCGGCGAGTGAGCCCGTTCCTCATCCCAATGTACATGTCCAATGGAGCTGCCGGACTGGTCGCGATTCACTTCGGGGCCAAAGGACCTGCGTTCTCGATCGCCTCGGCCTGCGCCTCCGGAGCCGACGGGATTGGTCAGGCCTGGGGACTGATCCGGGCGGGGGTCGTCGACTCGGCCCTGGCGGGTGCCTCGGATTCGACCATCAGCAAGATCGGGGTCAGTGGCTTCGATCGGCTGGGGGCCATGTCCCGCCGCAACGACGACTACTCGATGACCCCCGCCCCATTTGATAAGGACCGGGATGGGCTGGTGATGGGGGAGGGCGCCGCCACTCTGATCCTCGAAAGCCTGGAGCACGCCAAGGCCAGAGGCGCCGAGATTCTGGCCGAAATGGTTGGTTACAGCTCGACCTCGGATGCATTCCACATCACCGCCCCGGCTGAGGACGGTGCCGGTGGCTCGGCGGCCATTGCGGGTGCACTCCAGATGGCCGGGATCAACGCCGAACAGGTCGATTACATCAACGCCCACGGCACTGCGACCGGCCTCAACGATGTCTCCGAGACCCGGGCGATCAAGGCTGCCCTTGGGGAGGCCGCCTACGACATCCCCATCTCCTCGACCAAGTCCATGACCGGCCACATGATGGGCGCGACCGGAGCCTTGGAAGCCATTTTCTGTGTGCAGGCCATTCGGGATGGGGTGGTCCCCCCAACGATTCACCTCCAAACCCCAGATCCGGAGTGCGACCTGGACTATATTCCCAACGAAGCTCGTCGGCGACCGGTCCGGGTCGCCCTGTCGAATGCCTTTGGATTCGGCGGACACAACGCTGTGCTAGCGTTCCGCGCCTTCTCCGGCTAGAATCCCGCCCCGTGACACGTGGGGGTGTCCGAGCTCGGTCTACCCGGATAGACTGGGAGCGAGCGGGTGCCATAGACTGGGGAGCGGGGAGTTGACCCCGGAGGAATTCGCTCGACAAGCCGGGCTTTCGTTCAACGATTTCCAACTCGTCCGCCGGGCGCTTACCCACAGTTCGTACATCAATGAGAACCCTGATGCCCTGGAGGACAACGAACGCTTGGAATTCCTGGGTGACGCAGCGCTCGATTTCCTGAGCGCAGCCTGGTTGTACAAGCACTTTCCTGAAATGGACGAAGGGCAGCTGACCCGGCTGCGGTCCTCTTTGGTCCGCACGGAGCAGCTGGCGGAGTTCGCCGAGCAGATCCAGCTTGGCGAGGCCGTGCTGCTGGGGCGGGGGGAGGAAGCCTCCGGAGGCCGGGAACGGGAGGCGCTGTTGTGTGATGTGTTTGAGGCACTCATCGGAGCCTTGTACATGGATTCCGGACTCGAGCCGGTGGCCCAGTTCCTCGAGCCACGCTTCACTCAGGCTGTCGAACGGGTGATGCAGGACGAAAGCCTGCTTGATCCACGCAGCTTGCTGCAGATCTGGGCCCAGGCTGAGCTGGGGGAGACCCCCCGCTATCGAACCGTCGAGGCGATCGGTCCTGACCACGCCCGCGAGTTTGTCGTGGAAGTGAGCATCGGCGCTGGCACCAGCGCCCGCGGGGTGGGTCGAAGCAAGCAAGAGGCGGCCCAGGCGGCGGCCAGCATGGCCTTGAATGCAATTCGAACCAAGCCAGATCTAGCCCAATGACTCACCCCAACGGCACTCGCCGGCTCAAATCGCTCGAACTGCAGGGCTACAAGAGCTTCGCCAGCAAGACCGTGTTCGAGTTTGGAGATACGATCACCGCAGTCGTCGGCCCGAACGGCAGCGGAAAGTCCAACATCGCGGATTCCATCCGCTGGGTTCTCGGTGAGCAGGCCTACAGCACCTTGCGCGGTCGCAAGACCGAGGACATGATCTTCTCGGGTTCGGAAGCCCGTCCCCGGGCAGGCATGGCGGCCGCCACGATTACCTTTGATAACCGGGACAATTGGCTGCCGATCGACTTCGCCGAGGTGGCCGTCAGCCGCCGCGCCCACCGCGACGGCCAGAACGAGTACCTGCTGAACGGCCAACGAGTAAGGCTGCGTGACATCCAAGATCTGCTGGGAAGCGTTGGTCTGGCCGAGCGCAACTACACCATCGTCGGACAGGGGCTCGTTGACTCAGTCCTGTCGCTCCGGCCGGAAGAGCGGATCAAGCTGTTTGAAGAGGCCGCCGGAATCACGGTCCATCGCATGCGCAAGGAAGAAGCGATCCGACGGCTGGAGAAGACCCAGAGTAACCTCGAGCGAGCCAAGGATATCGTCACCGAGATCCGGCCTCGGTTGCGCAGCCTCGCCCAGCAAGCCGAACGGGCCTCTGTGTATGATCGGCTCCGATCGGAATTGACCACTGCCTTGCTCGGATGGTACGGCTATCACTGGCGCCGGCTGCAAGCCGATGTTCAGACCGCCGAGCAGGGAGCAGCCCAGGCCACCGCCCACCGATCGAGCCTGTTGGCAACCGGGGAGAGCTCGCATCGGAGCTTGATTTCGATCGATGCCCAAGTGGCGGAAATCCGGGCGGAGATCGTGCAGGCTGCGGAGAAGCACCGGGCCCTGGCCTCCGATCGAGAGACCTTGGAGCGCAGCCAGGCTGTGTCGGAAGAGCGATTGCGCTGGCTGGAAGAAGAGGAGCTGGCGCTCAACAGCGAGATGCTGGACTTTGAAAGGACCCGGGAAGAGCTGGCCGAGCGAGTCGCAGCCGCTCGTGGCGAGGCCCAAGGCAAGGCGGCCGAGATTGCCGATCAGCCGGTTGGTCCCGCCCAGCCCCAAAGTGCGGTGGAGGAGCAGCTGAAGGAGATCGCTGCACACTTAGCATCACTCGACGGGCAGCAGCGCCACCTGGCACAGGAGCGGGCCGCCCTCGAGGCCAGGCTGAGGCTCGAGGCGGGCACCGGTCCGAAGGATATTTCGATGTCGGGTCGAATTGAGGCGGCCATCCAGCGCGGCCAACTGTCCGGTTGGATGGGAGAACTCAATGGCCGGTTGGAGGTAGAGCCGGCCTATGAGACGGCGATTGCGGCAGCTCTGGACGGCTTCAGCCGGGGGATGGTCTTTCGGGATCCCGGCCAACTCGATGAGGCCCTGGACTGGTTGAATCAGCAAGAGGCTCATGAGAAGCTGGCCCTGGTTCCCCAGTCCCGCCAACGGGAACTGCCGAGATTGGAAGTTCCCGCGGACCCAGACTGCTTAGGCCGGGCCGTGGATCATGTCCGGGTCGCGGCGGGGTTCGAGGGAGCGGTCGAGCTGCTCCTGGGGCGAACCCTGGTGGCACGCGACCGTGGATCGGCGAAACGGTTGGTCGAGCGGCTCGCGTTGGATGCGCGGGTCGTCACCCTGGCGGGGCAAGTATTCTATCCGGCGGGGCAGGTCTTGATCTCGGTCAATGGAAAGTCCAGCAAGACCGCCGATCAATCCCGGATTCAATTGGGCGAGCTGGCGCAGCGCGCCCAGCAGCTCGAAGTTGAGCATCGCGAGTTGACTGAACAGCGGGACCGGTTAGAGGGAGAGTGGAGAGCCCGACTGTCACAGGAGGTGCTGGTCGCAACCCAGGCCAAGTTGCAAGGCCTTGAGCAGCAGTATCGTGAATTGGAAGTCACCGCGGCCCGGTTGCGAGAGCGGCTGTCCAGGAATCAGACCTCCCAGAGCAAGACCCGCTTGGAGATTTACGACGGCCGGAGCAGACTCGGGAGGCTGAGGAGCGAACTAACTGCCGCCTTGGCCGTCGTGCAGGAGTTGCAGACGGCTCAGGTCCAGATCGAGACAAATCGGGTCGAGCTGCTGGCGGAGGATGCTCACGGCCGGGAGGCGAGACGTGAAGCGGAAGACCGCTACACGCAGGCCCAAATTGAAGTGGCCCGCCTGCGTCAGCATGCCTCGGACCTGGAGCGAAGGATCTTGGAAGACTTTGGGCTTGTGCTTCCGGAGGCTGAAGCCTTAGCCACCGAGCCGGTGCCCTTGAGCCTGGCCGCGATCGTTGAGCAATTACGCCCGCTCGACGAGCTCCCCATAGAATTGGAAGCCGAGCTCAATCGAAAGCGGGGCCAGCTGCGGCGCCTCGGGTCGGTCGATCCGGCCGCCCAGCAGGAGTTTGAGGAGGTCAAAGGCCGGCACGACTTCCTGCAAGAGCAGATCCAGGATCTCGTCCAGGCCGAGGTGCAGCTCACCAAAGTAATTCAGGAACTGGACGAGCTCATGGCCCAGGAGTTCCGCCGGACCTTCGAGGCCGTGGCGGAGGCTTTCGAGAGCTTCTTCGTCCGGCTGTTCGCGGGCGGATCAGCCCGGCTGGACTATCTCGGTGAAGAAGGAATCGAAATCCAGGTCAAGCTTCCTGGGCATCGCAACCAGGGATTGGCGATGCTCTCGGGTGGTGAACGGAGCTTGACCGCGGTCGCCCTGATCTTTGCCCTGCTCAGACTCTCGCCGACACCCTTCTGCGTGTTGGACGAGGTGGATGCGATGTTGGACGAGCGCAATGTCGAGCGGTTTGGATTGATCCTGCGCGAGCTGAGCGAGCGAACTCAGTTCCTGGTCATCACCCATAACCGTCAAACGATCCAGGCCGCCGAAGTCCTTTATGGGATCAGCTTGGGCAGAGACAATTCGAGCGATGTGATCAGCCTCCGGCTGGATCAAGTTGAGCAACGGCTCGCGGCCTGAATCCAGCCTCGCCGACCCGCTCCAGACCACGACACGCCCCGCGGTAAAATAATGGTTCGCCGAAGTGGCGGAATTGGCAGACGCGCTGCGTTCAGGGCGCAGTGAGCATTACGCTCGTGAGAGTTCAAATCTCTCCTTCGGCATCCCGGCCCCTTCTGAAGGGGCCGGTTCTTTGATTGGCGTGAGACTTGCACCCACTGCCGAGAAGGGCGGCTTGCGGCAGGCGAGCCGCTCCGCTAAGATCACCACCTGAAATGGAAGAAACAAAATCCCCAATCTCGGGCATCTGGTTGCTGATTGCCCTCATCGTGGGCGTGCTCTTATTTGGCGACCTCACCCGCAGGATGACCGATGCCCGCCGGATGGAGCGGGACGGCCGGATGCTGGCGACCGAGGTCGCTCAACTTCAGGTCGCCAACTCGGAACTCGAAACTCAAATCGCGCAGGCCAACGATGAGGCCAACGTCGCCCGCTGGGCACGGGCGGAGGCCAAGCTTGTCCTGGAGGGCGAACGGCTGGTCGTTCCCCTTCCGGCCGAGCGGTTGGCGGAGCAGCTGGCCCCTCCTCCCGATCTTGCGCGCGCCGCCCCGAGCACGTGGGAGATCTGGTGGGCCCTGCTGGTGGGGGGCTAGCCCTGCAATTCCACCAAATCCCGTGTTATAATCCGTCCCGCGCCTTCGAAAGGCGCACCCGCTGCGGGGTGGAGCAGTGGCAGCTCGTCAGGCTCATAACCTGAAGGTCGTCGGTTCGAATCCGACCCCCGCTACCAGGATGTAAGAAAGGGCCGCCTTGAATGGGTGGCCCTTCTGCATCCTAGCCGATCATGCACCAGCCCGGTCCATGAAAACACAGCGCCCGAGGAATTAGCCTCGGGCGCTTTTGGGCGCGATTTCCGCCTAGCTTACTTGCTCTTCACGGAGATCCGCTTGGGCTTGATCTGCTCCGGCTTCGGCAGGGTCAAGGTCAAGACTCCGTTCTCGAACTCGGCCTTGGCCAGCTCCGCGTCGAGCTTGCTCGGCAGCGTCAGCGAGCGGGAGAAGCTGCTCACCCGCCGCTCATGGATTAGGTACTTGCCCTCATCGCCATTCGATTCGAGCTCATGCTTGGTCTCGCCTTGGATGGAGAGCACGTCGCCCGTGACCGAAATCTCGATCTCCTCCGGCTTGAAACCGGGGACGTTGGCCTTCACGATCCACGCCTCGTCCGTCGTGTAGACGTCCAGCGGCAGACGACCCAAGTATCCCCCCTCGAACCAGGGCTCTATCACGGTTCGGTCCATGAACCGGTCGAGCAGGTCTTGCATTCTCCGCGATTCGCGGAATGGCTCCCAACGCATCAAACTTGTCATATTCCACCTCCCGATGGTCTGTTGCTCTATTAGTAACTATAGGTGACCCGCATCAGAGGATCACTGGAGGATCATCAGAGAAGGGTTAGATCCTTGACCGGGGGACCCGAAGTACAATCCGGGCTGCCGGTGTCCCTGCGGCCGGTGTCGGGTGAGACGAGCCGGCTGACTCCGAGGCTGAAGAGGGCGATCGCATGGTGGAGCTGAGCGGCCAAGATCTGACCATCGAACAGGTCGTGGCTGTCGCCAGGCATCGAGAGCCGGTGGAGGGCCTGTCCGATCGGGCCCTGGACCGGATGCGAGCGAGCCGAACCTGGGTCGAACAGGCGGTTCAGGACGACGCGGCGCCGATCTATGGCGTAACGACCGGATTTGGGCCGCTGGCCCAGGTCCGGGTCCGGCCCGAACAGACCCGCCGGCTCTCTCGCAATCTGATCCTCTCCTCAATGGCCGGGGTCGGCCCCGCCCTGCCCATCGAGATTGTGCGGGCCATGCTGCTGATCCGGGTCAACACGTTCGCCAAAGGCCTTTCGGGAGTACGGCCGCTGCTGGCAGACATTCTGATCCGGATGTTGAACTCCGGCGTAACCCCTCATGTCCCGGCCAAAGGGTCGCTCGGGGCGAGCGGAGACCTGGCCCCGCTGGCGCACATCGCGGCAGTGCTCTCGAAGGATCCGGACCAATCGGGAGAGGAGCACTCCGGCCGGGCCTGGTTCGGGGAGGAGCTGCTGACCGGGGCGGAGGCCATGCGGCGGGCCGGGATCGAACGGGTCGTGCTCGAAGCCAAAGAAGGGTTGGGGCTGACCAACGGGACCAACTTCATGGCCGCGGCTGCCGCAATTGGGGTTCACGACGCGGAGAACCTGTTGCGGCACGCCGAGATCGCGGCCGCCCTCAGTTTCGAGGCACTGCTCGGGATTACCTCCGCCCTGGACGACCGACTCCATCAGGCCAACAGCCAGCCCGGTCAGATCGCGACCGCCGCCGCCCTGCGGCGCATGCTGAACGGAAGTCGACTCGTCGACTCGCGCCCCGATCGGGTCCAGGATGCCTACAGCCTGCGCTGCACTCCTCAAGTGCTCGGGCCGGTCCGAGACGTGTTGGCCTTCCTCCGTGAGCGAGTGACCGGAGCGATCAACGCCGCCACCGACAACCCGCTCTTCTTCGGAGACTCCGGCGCGATCTCGGGCGGAAATTTCCATGGACAGGGGCTGGCCATGTGGTTGGATCTCTTGGGGGTCGCGGCGGCGCAGCTCGGGACGATCTCAGAACGTCGAACATTTCGAATGACCACTCCGGAGCTCAGCGAGGGGTTGCCATCCATGTTGGTGCCCAATGCTGGGTTGGACAGCGGGCTCATGATGCCGCAGTACACTGCGGCGGCCCTGGTGTCCGATAACAAGACCCTGGCCCATCCGGATTCGGTCGATTCCATTCCTTCCAGCGCCAATCAAGAGGACCACGTCAGCATGGGCGCCAATGCGGCGCGGCATGCGCTCGAGATATTCGACAACCTGCGCCAGATCCTGGCAGTCGAATTCCTGACCGCGGCTCAGGCAATTGACCTCCGGCCGGAAGGACCCTCCCGGCTCGGCCGCGGTACGGGGGCCGCGTACCGGAGCCTGCGGCAGTCAGTCTCGTTCCTGGAGCACGACCGGCCGCTCAGTCCGGACATCGAGGCGTTGGCCGCGCTAATCAGCTCAGAGCAATTGTTGAAGGCGGTAGATGATGAGCAGTAAACAAGCTGCCGGTCCCCGGCCGGTCCGGGCCCCGCGCGGCCGCGAGCTCTCCTGCAAAGGCTGGCAGCAGGAAGCGGCGCTGCGGATGTTGATGAACAACCTCGATCCGGAAGTGGCGGAGCGGCCGGACGAACTCATCGTCTACGGCGGCCGCGGCCAGGCCGCTCGGAGCTGGGAGGCCTTCGAGGCGATCGTCGATGCGTTGCGAGCGCTGGAGGGGGACGAAACCTTGCTCATCCAATCGGGCAAGCCGGTGGCCGTGTTCCGGACCCATCCGGACGCGCCGCGGGTGCTGCTCGCCAACTCGAACTTGGTGCCACACTGGGCAACCCAGGCACACTTCGAAGAGCTGGCGGCTAAAGGCTTGACGATGTACGGGCAGATGACCGCGGGCAGCTGGATCTATATTGGTACGCAGGGAATACTGCAAGGAACCTACGAAACGCTCGGATCGCTCGCCGCGCAAAGAGGCTGGCCGAGTCTGAAGGGCAAGCTGGTCTTGACCGCTGGGCTGGGCGGCATGGGCGGCGCCCAGCCGCTAGCGATCACCCTGAACGAAGGCGTGGCGCTGGTTGTCGAGGTGGACCCAGACCGGGCCCGGCGGCGGCTCGAGACCGGCTACATCGACCAGGTGGTCGATACCCTCGAAGAAGCGATGACCACCCTCGAAGAGGCCCGAGAAGCCCGCGAGCCGAAGTCGGTGGGCCTGATCGCGAACGCGTCCGACATCTACGCCGAGCTCGTCATCCGAGGTGTCACACCGGATGTGGTCACGGACCAGACACCGGCCCACGACCCGCTCTCCTATGTCCCGCACGGCATGGACCTAGAGGAGGCTAGCCGGTTAAGGAGCGCAGATCCGGCGGCCTACGCTCGCGCAAGCGCCCAATCCATGGCCCGTCAGGTTGAGGCGATGCTGGCCTTCCAAGCCCGTGGTGCAGTGGTATTTGACTATGGAAACAACTTGCGCCAGCGGGCCTATGAGGCAGGCGTGAGCAACGCGTTCGACTATCCGGGATTCGTGCCCGCCTACATTCGGCCGCTGTTCTGCCAGGGCAAAGGCCCGTTCCGATGGGTCGCCCTCTCCGGCGATCCCCTGGACATCTACCGGACCGACGAGGCGATCATGGAACTCTTCCCCGCCGACCGGCATCTCCACCGCTGGCTGCGGCTCGCCCGCGAAAAGGTGAAGTTCCAGGGCCTGCCGGCCCGGATCTGCTGGTTGGGCTACGGCGAACGGGCCGCGGCCGGGCTGAAATTCAATGACCTAGTCGCCAGCGGTGAGCTCTTGGCTCCGATCGTAATTGGCCGCGACCACCTCGACGGAGGCTCGGTGGCCAGTCCGAACCGGGAGACCGAGGGCATGCGAGATGGCAGCGACGCGGTTTCCGACTGGCCGCTGCTCAACGCGATGTTGAATGCGGTCGCAGGTGCTACGTGGGTTTCTTTTCACCACGGGGGCGGGGTGGGGATCGGGTTTTCCCAGCACGCCGGCCAGGTGATCGTGGCGGACGGGACGCCGGAGGCGGCTCGCCGGCTCGAGCGAGTGCTCACGACCGACCCGGGGCTGGCGATCGTGCGCCACGCCGACGCCGGCTATCCCGAAGCCATCGAGGCCGCCCGCCGGCATGGAATCCAGATGCCGATGCTGGGGCGGGATTGAAACCGGACGTGTCCGGCAGATAAGATCGCCATGTTTGGCTGTTTGTGACCAGCCGCTGAAACAGCCGGTGGCGGGTTGCCGACCTGTCATGGCCGAGCGAAAACCGCAGTGAAATAACCGCCGAACGGGCTGCTCGGTTCGTGAATGTATCCGATGCCGATGTCGCTGTACTCCTCGCTGAGGATACTCGCCCGATGGGAGGCGCTGGCCATCCACCAATCCAGCGCCCGCTGAGGCGCCTCGGTCGAGGTGTCGCTGGTGGCGAAGATGAGCTCGCCGACCTGAGTCCACTCGTAACCCTCCGCCGTCACTCGCTCTCCCACGCTCGATCCATCCGATCCGGTGTGCGAGAAGAAACCGTTGCAGGCCATATCGGTGCTGTGGGTGCGGGCCGCCGTTCGAAGTTGGCCGTCCTGAGCATAGGCGGGTAGCCCCGCGGCTTCCCTCTCGTCATTGATCAAGCCGAGCAGCGCGCTCTCGAAGGCCGGATCTTCGCTTGGGCTGCAATCCGGGAACCCCGGCTCGCTCGGCTGAGGCGAGGCGGTGAACGTCGAGGTTGGCAGCTGGGTGCCAAAGGGTGTTTTTGAGGGGGTCGGCGTTCGGCTGGGGATTGGTGTGCGGGACGGTGTCAATGTCACCGTTGGAGTGAGCGAGGCCGTCGGCGTCTGGGTGGCCAGCGGGGTTTCGGTCGGGGTCTTGCTCACGGTAGAAGTGGGAGTTGGGCTCGCCGTCGCGCTTGGAAACGGAGAGGGAAGGCCGACCTTTGCTCGTGGATCTGAGTCTTCTGCGATTGCTCCGGCGCTCGTCCCTGGCGCGGCGATAGGCGACGGGACGATGGCTGCCGCAATTTCCCCCAGCAGGCCCATCTCCTGGAGCGGAAAGCTGATGCCTACTTGTGGCCCGTAAGCGGCGGCCGCAACCGCTAGACCAGCCGCGAAGGCGAGGGAGGCGAGTCCCAAGAAGGCGTTCGACAGGATCCCGGCCCAGCGCTGCGAGCGCCTTCGGGCAACTTCGGACCTCTTGGCTTCCTGTCGCAGCCCGCGGTAATCATCCACCGAATGTGAGCGATTGCTCCCTTCTGTGGTGCTTGCAGATTGATCATTCGCCCCGGCTAGCGCGGTCAACCATAGTCCGATTGCGCCCAGACCGCCAGCCTGATCGGTGAAGTTGAGCCTGCGGAGTCAACGTGCCCCCCCGATCCTTCGCTGAGCAATGCGCTCGTTCTCCAACCAAGGGATTCAGGTTGTGCGGGATGACGGGGTCGCAAGAACCTGCGGTGCGCAACCACTTTGCCCAACCGCATCCCCTATCTGTGCGAAATCGAGTGAAAGGGTTTTTGGGGCGGGACCGCGGCAGCGTGCCTACCTGGCCAGGTCGATTGCCGGAGGAAGGGAGTAGGCCTCGTCCGGGTTGTAGTCGATGTTCACCAGTGCGGTTCCGGTGATCTTGACCGTGTTGCAGATGATCTGGGAGCTGAGCAGCCCGATGTTATCTCCCGTGCCGTTGATCGTGCAGTCCGAGCTGGCTGCAAAGACCGTACCGGTGTAGCTCGTCCCAGTGTTGCCGGTCAGGGTCACGGGGTTGCTGTTGTTGGGGTCTACATATACCAGCATCCCCCTCCAGTCGTTATCCGACGGGTCCACCAGCACTCCACTGTCGTCTTCGGCGGTGAGCGCCACCAACGAATTTCCGCCCAGATCGAATCCGCCGTCCTGCAGGTAGATCATGATTCCGGATCCGCCGATGCTGCCGCCGTTGCCTGTGAATCCTTTGCTGCCGTAGATGCAGTACATCCCGGGGTTCAACGTGACGCTGGCGCCAGCCTTGAAACTGATGCTGGAGTAACGGCCGGGATCCAGAGTTTCGCTCTTGCCGGCGTTAACAGACTTCGTGCCAAAGTCCGGTAGACCCGAGCAGTCCGGAGCTGGCATAGGCCGGAGATTGTCCTGTGGCACTCCCTCGTCCACCGGCATGGGACTTACCGAGCCGCTCCCCCCGAGGTCGAAACCGCCCACCACCTGGATGTTCGCCGGCGCCGGACCGACCGTGATGTCGCCGGTTCCGTCCACCACGCCGGACTCGCAGCTCACGCTGTCGGCATCCGAGTTAGAAAATACACTGCCGCCGGTGATGGAGGTGTCGCCGGTCCCGGCGAACCACACCCCCTTGCACTCGGTCTTGGTCGCCCCATACAGGGCGTAGCCGGGAACAATGTTCTGAACCGGCCACACCCGAGAGACCGCCTCGACGGTCGTCCGAAGCTCATCCTTGAAGAACATGTGCGCGAATGCCGTTTCCACTTCCGTCCGGATGACGACCCGAATGTAATCCGGATCCCCGGCAAAGTCTCCCACCCGCGGTGGGTTGGTTACCTCAACCGTCCACCGTGAGCCGGTTCCGAGGGTGCAGTCGGCTCCAGCGGGATCGCACGGTCCCCACGAGCTTTCGTACCCGTTGCTGGTCGTCCGATTCAGCGCAGCGGTATGCAGATTCTGTGACTGGATCTTGGCCAGCGCCGCCGCCAGGACCCCGGAATCGGCCGCGTTCTGTGCCCGACGTCGCTCGGAGTACACCATGCCGCCGTCAATGGCAAGGGCGGTGAATCCGATCAATCCAGCCAACACCAGAACCAGGATTGCAAAGACCTGGCCAGTTTCGGAGCGGAGCTTGCTTTTCATCGATCGATCCTTTCTAAACTCCTCAGCACGCAGGCTGAAGGATTGTGTCTTTCGCTTCCGCGACCAGGGGGAGCACATTTCCGCTGATGAACGGCGCGGCCAGGACGAAATCCATCTCCAGCGTCACTTTGATTTCGCTTCCGGCGCAGGCCGGACCGGTGATGTTCACCGTGATCTGGTCGTCGGTGAATCCTGAAAAATCCACCGGCCAGGCCGAAGTCTCCCGAACCCGAGCGCGGACGCCTGCCGTATCCGGGGGTGCAAGGGATCCGTACAGGGCACCCTCCTGGGCTGCGTCCCGCAGTGACAGGAGCGAGAAGTAGGCCCGGCCCAGGTCCACCGTTCCAGACATCAGGATCAAGATGAATGTAATGCCCAAGGCGAATTCGACCAGGCTCTGCCCTCGCTCGACCTTCGAACCCAGACCAACCGTGTGCTTCATTTGATGTACACGTCCCTCAGCACGGTGCGCGCAGTCTCCGAAGCGATGGGAATCGTGGGCAGATTAACTATGGGGACCAACGGCTCAAAGACGTCGGTGACCGTGACGCTGATTTGAGTTCCCAGAGGAACCTGAACCGGGTCGGTCGTCTTTCCAACCTGACAGTACTCGACCGGGGCAGTACCGCCCGGACCGTCAACGTCGTAAGTGATCAGGATGAAGGGATCGACAAACACCGCGACCTTGTGGGCCGCTTCTCGAATGCCCAGGCAGTCCTGGTAGTGGGGAGTTCCGGCGGAGGTCTCCCCCACCGAAACCGCGTAGCGGGCTGCGTCTCGGCTGGCGGTCGAGACCGACGAGATCGCAGTCAGCAGACGACCGAACTCGACGATTCCTAAGATGAGCAGTAGCAGGACTGGCAGGATGATGACAAACTCCACCATGCCCTGGCCTGCCCCGTCTGAAGCCTTCTCTGAGATTGGGTTGCCGCTCTCTTCATCCATTCACATCCACCATAAAACAACGAAACCGTGCAGCAGCGCCTTCGAGGGGTGCCACACGGTCCACTATTTGTACGAATACAGTACTCTCGTGGCTCGCTTTGGCAGCTGGCAGTCCTGGCTGATCGATCAGCTGTAGACCCTGTAGCTTTGTGTCGCCATCTTTCGACGGCTTTACCCCTTACGGCGAGATCAAAGGTTGCTAGGTTCTTGGCTCAATAAGCTCCGGTTGGTCACTCCTTGCTGCTTGAAATCCGAGAGTCCTTCCATAATGGTTAACGGCAATCCGTGCTCACAGTTACATCATTCTAGAGTGCCGAGCTGCCGGTTCACCTTTCGAAAAGCCTACAAATCTGTTCGCTGCCTGCTGATCCGGCTAGAGCGGGAGCGGCGTGAGCTTCCCAAAGGGCGCAAGGTTCAGGTTCAAAGGGGCCATCGGGGGAGCTCACCTAGCGAAGAGCAGGATCCCCATAGAGGCCATGGCCACAATGCCTGAAATAGCGTATCCAATCGCTGCAGCTCGATGACGCGACCGGTTGTGCTGGTTCACCGTGTCCAGATAGCGGTTGAAGTCCTGCGCGAATTCGCGATTGGCTTCGCTGAGCTCCGTCTCCGGGCCCTGGTCCTCCTTCTCGGGATCGCGGTTGCGGACCGTAAAGTGACGGATATCCTGGCTCGACTGACGCCAATGAACGTATGCGAAATACAGGAAGAAAGCTGAGAAGAACAGCCAAACCGGGTATAGGGCCGACATCATTCACCCTCCCTCAGGGCAGTTTCCGAATTATCGGGCAAAGCTTACAGCGACATGGCTGGGCGAGCAATCGGCCTCAATTCTCACTTATCGGGCGCCGCTCGGAAGAGCTCAGGGCTCAGCCCCGAGCCCGCGCTGCGGATCCCGCAGGCTGGGTCGAGGACGGTGGCTGATATAATCGCCCCGCGCCCCACTCCCCTTCGATCATGGCGAGGTAGCTCAATGGCAGAGCAGGGGATTCATAAGCCCTTGGTTGGGAGTTCAAATCTCCCCCTCGCCACCAGGTTCCACGGGACTGGGGTGCGCAGGATGAAATCGGCTGCATTCTGTTCCGCTCCTGACTCCCACATCCCGATTGAGCCGTAGAGTTAGCGGGTAATAGGTCAGGTTAGTGCAATTCGCAGGGACCGTGACGATCAATGCCCCACGGCTGGAGGTGTGGAAGTTCCTCACCGATCCACACTCGGTGGGCCAGTGCGCCCCGGGGCTCGAATCGCTTGAAATCATCATCCCGGATAAGCAGTTCAAAGCGGTCGCCTCGGTAGGCTTCGGGTCGGTCAGCGTCAAGTTCAACCTGGACGTCGAGTGGGTCGAACTCGATCCGCCGACCCGGGGCAAGATAAAGGCGCGGGGTTCTGCGCCGGGGAGCGCGGTTGAGGGCTCGAGCGAGATGATCTTGAAGGACCTTCCGAATGGATCCACCGAACTGGACTGGTCGGCCGAGGTCGTTGTGTTCGGCACCATCGCCAGTCTGGCCTCCCGCTTGATGGGCAGCCTCACCCGCCGGCTGACCGGCGAGTTCTTCAACTGCGTCAAAGCCAAGATCGAGGGCTGAAGCCGGTCTGATGCCGGGCCACCTTGTAGCCAACCTCGTCCTATTCGCCCGCCTGCTGCGGACAGCCGGAGTCGACCCGCATCCCTCGGCGGTGATGGAATTGGCCCGGGCTCTGAATCTGGTGGGCGTTGCGGGCCGGAATGAGGTGTACTTCGCGGCCCGTTCGCTGCTGCTGACTCGCCACGACCAATTTCCACTCTTTGACCGGGCATTCGAGCTTTTCTGGCGCCAACTTGCGCGGGGGAAGGGCGACCGGTCCGGCGGACCCCTGCCCCCCGTTCCTCGCGCGCCGGCGCAAGTGAGCAGTGAGCCCTCGATCAGGGGCCTGGCGGCGATCTCGATAGCCCCGGCCAGAAGTCCCGTGCCGGCCGAGCAAGAGCCGGAAGGGACCCTCGCTTCTCGCACCTACAGCCCGACCGAGTTTCTGCGTCGGAAGGACTTCGGATGGCTCTCTCCCGAGGAGCTTGAAGAAGTCAAACGATTGATGGCCGAACTGGCCCTGGATCTCGGAGCGCGCCGGAGCCGGCGTTGGCTCCGGACCGGCAAGCATCCACTAGACATTCACGACAGCATTCGCCGAAGCCTGCGGGCAGGTGGAGAGTTGTTCGAATTGATCGGCCGGGAGTCCAAGCGGAAGCCGCGGCCGTTGGTGGTGCTTGCCGACATCAGCGGATCCATGGAGCGGTACTCTGGCCTGCTCTTGCGGTTCATTTGCGGGATGGCCAGGAGCCAGCCGCGCCCGATCGAGGCCTTCGTGTTTAGCACTCAACTCACTCACATCACTCGCCACCTGCGGAGTCGAAATCTTGAAAGAACCGTGGCCGAAATCACGCGGAGTGTGCCGGACTGGTCCGGGGGGACCCGCATCGGCAGCTCGCTGAAGACGTTCAACTTCACCTGGGCGCGGCGGGTGCTCGGGAGGGGCGCAGTAGTCCTCCTGATCAGCGACGGCTGGGATCGAGGCGACATTGAGTTGCTTCGCCGCGAGATGGCCCGGCTCCAACGCCGCAGCCACCGCCTCATCTGGCTGAACCCGTTGCTCGGTTCTCCCCAGTTTGAACCGCTCACGATGGGGCTCCGGGCAGCCCTCCCCTTCGTGGATGATTTCCTTCCGATCCACAACCTGGAGAGCCTGGAGCAGTTGGTAGCGCAGCTCGACCGACTGGGGCCCCTGCGACCCACCAGGCGCCGGCAACCCGCCACGCGCTATCTGAATCCTGGTCCGCCCTCCCCTGGCCCCATTCGCCAATCCCCAAACAAACGGCATAGCCCCACGCCTGAATTAGGTTTGCCTAAATACTAATTTTGGCATAGGATAGATTGCTTTGGGCCATTGCCCCATTCGAGAAAGGCGGTCTGAATGACCGAAGCAATCCGGCTGGAACGGCTCAACAAGACCTACGGCAAACACCGCGGAGTGGTCGATCTAGACCTGGAAGTTCAGGCTGGTGAAGTTTTCGGCTATCTCGGTCCCAATGGCGCGGGCAAGACGACCACGATCCGCCTGCTGCTAGACCTGATCCGCCCGTCCTCCGGTCGGGCCCGGATCTTCGGGATGGACTGTCAGGCCGAGCCGATCGCCGTGCATCGACGGATCGGCTATGTGCCCGGGGAGCTGGCACTCTACCCCCGATTGACCGGCGAACAGACCGTCAAGCATTTTGCCGCCTTGCGGCGAGGCGTGGACATGGCCTGGGTCAACCAGCTCGCCGCCCGGCTCGATTTCGACTTGAAACGCCCCGCTCAGACGTATTCGAGTGGGAACAAGCGGAAGCTGGGCTTGATCGTCGCTCTGATGGGTCGGCCGGACCTGTTGCTGCTCGACGAGGCCAGCGCCGGACTCGATCCGCTTATCCAGCAAGCCTTCTACCAGATTCTGCGCGAGCTGCGGGCGGCCGGCACGACGGTCTTCCTCTCTTCCCACAATCTTCCCGAGGTGGAGCGAGTTTGCGACCGGGTCGCAATCATCCGGGAGGGCAAACTGGTCGCGGTCCAGGAGATCAGCAGTTTGAAGGCCAAAGCGCTGCGCAGGATCGAGATCGTCTTCGACAATCACGTTCCGGTCGCCGAGTTTGAGGGTCTCGCCGGCGTGCGGGATGTTAGCGTCACCGATCGACGCTTGACCTTTACTGTGCAGGGGTCGCTGGACTCGATCTTCAAGGCGGCCGCCCGGCACACTGTCCAGAACGTCATCAGCTACGAGCCGAGTCTGGAAGAGGTGTTCCTGAGTTTCTACGAAGGGGAGGTGCAGCATGCTGTCTAGCGTGTTTGCCAAAAACTTGTACGACATGCGGCGCGGACTGATGGGGTGGTCGATCTCAATCCTGTTGATGAACTTGTGGATCGTTACTTTCTTTCCGGCGATTCGAGAGAGTGCTTCGGCCCTCGATCAGTACTTGCAGAATCTCCCGCCGGCGTTCTTGGCGCTGATGGGTGACACTGCCAGTTTCACGACCCTGGAGGGTTTCCTGTCTGTGGAGCTGTTCGCTTTCTTTTGGCCCGCGCTCACGTTGGCCTTCGCCATCGCCTCCGGGGCCGGCTCCATCGGCGCTGAGGAAGAAAGCGGGACGCTCGATCTGCTGCTGTCTCACCCGATTCCGCGTTGGCGCCTGCTGCTGGAGAAATTCGCCGCGCTGATGGTGTTCAGTGGCATCGCCATCGGCGCCGGCCTGCTCGGTCTGATCCTCGGGACCCTCTTCGTGGACGAGGCCATTGACCTCGGCAATCTTGCGGCGGCGGTTCTGAGCATCTGGCTGCTGACCTTACTCTTCGCCACCCTGACTCTCGCCCTCACCGGGGTCGGGCTGCGCAAGGGTGCGGCAGCCGGAATCGGGGCCGGAGTGGCGGCGATTTCCTTTCTGATCAATACCCTCGGTCCCCTGGCGGATCTCCCCGAGACTTTGCGACGGGTGAGCCCCTGGCACTACTACGACGGTGGAGCGGCACTTAGCGAAGGTCTTTCGCTGGGGAACTCCGCGTTGCTCGCTGGGCTGGTGATCGCCTTCCTGGCGGTCGCCCTCTTCGGATTTCAACGCCGAGACTTGGCGGTCTGATTTAGGGCTAGGGGGTCGTTCCAAAGAGGGCGCCGTGACCGGCGCCGTCTTTGCTTCCCGCTGAGAAGCTTGCGGAAAGCCACTCGGAAAGTAAGATTCAAGGTCGTGAATGGGGTCCGTACAGGATGAGCCTGGAAAGTGCACGGGGAGCGGTGCTAATGGTCTTACTTGCCGCGCTGACGGTGCCCTCCGGAGCAGCGCGAGCGCAAGCCGGCGGTCGTTATTACTCTGAAACCGGCCACACCCTTAGCGCCACCTTCGAGCTCTTCTACGACACCCGAGGGGGCCCCGCGGTCCTCGGCTTTCCGATCACTGAGGCTTTCGTCGATCCGTTCTCGGGTCTGCTGGTCCAGTATCTTGAGAACGCTCGGCTTGAACTGGCTCCGGACCCCAGTTCGGAAGAGCTGCAGGTAAGGGTTGCCGATCTTGGAGTGCTGATTGGGGGATGGGATCTCCCGCTGCCGGCCAGCCGGTTCCCCATCGGCCATTCCCCGGGATGCCGCTACTACGAGGGTTCCGGCCATCAGGTCTGCCATGCCTTCCTGGATTTCTATGAGAGCCATGGCGGGCCGGGAGTGTTCGGATTTCCCATCAGCGAGTTCCGGATCGAACAGGCCCGGGTGGTTCAGTACTTCCATAGTTTTCGGCTGGACTGGTATCCGGAGGCCGAGGATGGGCGCCAAATTCGGATCGCTCCGCTCGGCCGGGCGCACTTCGACCGTATGGGTTACTCGCCTGACCTGCTCGCGCCGGTAGACCCGGCCGACCAGGAGCAGTATTCGGTCCTGGCGCTCCGGGCGAGCGCCTCGGTATTGAACCCGCTCTTAGAGGCCACAGAGATTCAACGCGCCTACTTGATCGTCAGCGATCAGAACAATCGCCCGGTGCAAGGCGCGGCCGCCTTGCTGACCGTGTACCTCCCGGATGGGCTGCAGTTCAAGATGATGCCGCTCACCGACCGGAATGGTGTCGCCCAGCTTGAATTGCGGCTGGACGCAGAGCAGCCCGGGACTCGAGTGGCGCTGGAATACACGGTTGTCTACGGGGGGCTGTTCGCCCTCACCCGAGACTCCTTCTACGTCTGGTGGTAGTCGGCTCGACCCGAGCTGGCAAGCACCCCCTCGAAGCATGTTGCCCTCCCCAATCGCCAACTTGCCGGCGCCCAGGGCCTTTCCTGGCAGTTGACCCACCTCCGCACCTTGTGATACGATCCTCCCCCTACCGACCGTTCGGTAGGGCAGTGCAAGGAGTTACCGGCCGATGCAGCGCGAGGACATCATTCTTGCCGCCGCTCAGATTTTTCGCCAGAAGGGCTACCACGCGGCCTCCATGCAGGACATCGCCGAATCGGTCCGGCTGCAGAAGGGCAGCCTCTACCACCACATCCGCAGCAAGCAGGAGGTCTTACTTGAGATTCTCGATCGGGCACTGGATTCCTTGATCGCCGATCTGCAGCCAATCGTCGAATCCGGCCTTCCGCCGGTGGAGAAACTGCAGGCCGCCATGCGAACTTACATCGGGCGCATGACCCAGAACTCGGACCTGGCGGCCGTGCTGCTGCTCGAGCACCGCAGCCTTCAGCCCGAATTGAGGAAGGCCCATATCATTCGCCGGGACCGTTTTGAAGGCCTCTGGCGACAGATCGTCCGGGAGGGAGTCCGCCAGGGGGACTTTCTGCCCATGGATGAGTCGGTCGTCGCCTTCGCCCTGCTCGGGGTTCAGAATTGGTTGATCACCTGGTATCGGGAAGGTGGGCGATACCAACCGGACGACCTTGCCGCACAGTTTGCTCAATTGTTCCTCACCGGCCTCGCCCGTGACTCCAAGGCCGCATGAAGTCTCCGCTGCAAGCCTTCATCACTCGGGAGGGCGCCCGGATCTACCGGATCCCGCTTGAATTGTTTCCCCAACTCGAAGGATTCGCCCACGTCGTGGTCACCGACCAACTGATCGCTCTGATCGATGTCGGTTCCGGATTCGGTGACTCGAATGAACAGCTGGAGGCCGGTCTGGCAAGTCTGCGCTCCCAGTACGGCGAGCCCGTGGGTTGGGCCGATCTGACCCACATTCTGATCACTCACGCCCACATCGACCACTTTGGCGGGCTGCCGTTTGTCCGTGAACGGACCGCCGCACCGATCGGGATTCACGAATTGGATCGACGGGTCCTGACCGGTTACGAGGAGCGGTTGGCGACCGTCGCCGGTCGGCTGAGCCGATTCCTGGCCGAGGCCGGGATCGAGCCAGAAGAACAGGCCGACCTCATGGACCTCCACCAGCTTGGCAAGCAGTTGTTCGCCTCGATGCCGGTCGAATTTACCTACGAGGCGGTCGGGATGGGTCTGGGTCCGCTCGAGTTCGTCCACGTGCCAGGCCACTCGCCAGGCCAGGTCTTGATCCTGCTCGACGAGCTGATGTTCTCCGGAGACCACATCCTGGCCGAGATCAGCCCCCACGTCGCGCCGGAGCGGCTGACCCTCAACACCGGGCTGGGCCACTACCTCGAGTCGCTTAAGCGCACCCGTCCGCTGGTCGAACGGACCCGGCTGGTGCTTGGCGGCCACAATCCGCCCTTCACCAACCTGGCAATTCGGGTGGACGAGATCTGGGAGCTGTACCGCGGCCGGCTGGCCCGAGTTCTCGAACTCACTGGCTCGGCCCGCTCCGTCGCCGAGCTCGCGGACGAGCTGTTCGGCGAGACCGGTGGATACCATCGACTGTTGGCTCTGGAAGAAGCCGGGGCCTACGTGGAATACCTGCACCAGCGCGGCTACCTGGGGATTCCGGACTTTGAACGGGTGGAGCGAGATGAGCCGGATACGGTGCGTTATCAGCGAGTGGAGGGCGAGGCTTATCGGATCCCCGAACTCGATTCTGCAACTGTCCAGATCGGAGAGCGCCATCTACGGATTTGAACCGACCGAGGAACAACGCATGCTGGTCGAGGCCGTCCGCCGGTACGCGACCACCGACCTGCGTCCGGCCGCCCATGAAGCCGACGAGCGCGGTGAGTTTTCACCTGGACTGATTGCCAAAGGCTGGGAACTCGGTCTGCTGCAGGGAAGCGTGCCCGAGAGTTTCGGCGGGTTCGGGGACCGCTCGGCCGTGAGCGGCGCGCTGGCCGCAGAGGAATTGGCCTGGGGTGACCTGGCAGGGGCGCTGGCGATCCTGACTCCCAACGCCTTCGCGCTTCCAGTGCTCGTTGGCGGAAACGAGGCGCAAAAGCAGGAGTGGCTCCCGCCGGTGATCGGCTCGGGTTGGCGTCCATTCTCAGCCGCCTTACTCGAACCTCATTTCGACTTTACTCCAAGCGAGCTGCGCACGGTTGCCACGTCCGAGAATGGAGGCTTTGCCCTGACGGGCAAAAAGACCCAGGTTCCCTTCGCGGCGCAGGCCGATCAGCTTCTGGTTTTCGCCGATCTCAACGGTTCGCCGCAGGCCTTCGTGGTGCCCCGGACGGCCGAGGGCCTCCATATCGGGGATCGGCAACAACTGCTCGGGCTCCATGCCCTCCCGCTATTTGAGATCACTCTCGATCATGTCCGAGTTCCGGTGGAAGCGCGGCTCGCGCGCCTCGACTTTCCACTGATTCTCGCCTCGTTCCAGGTGGCGATCGCCGCAGCGGCGATCGGCGTCAGCCGGGCCGGGTTCGAGTACGCGCTGCAGTACGCCAAGCAGCGGGAGGCGTTCGGCGGCCCGATCGCCCAGAAGCAGGCGATCGCGTTCATGCTGGCCGAGATGGCAACTGAGATCGATGGGGCCCGGCTGATGGTCTGGGAGGCGGCCTGGCAGTTGGATCGCGGGTTGCCCGCCTCCAAGTCGGCCTACCTGGCCCTGCTCGGGGCGGCCGACACCGCGATGATGGTCACCGACCGGGCGGTCCAAATTCTCGGCGGGCATGGATATATCCGGGAGCATCCGGTCGAACGCTGGATGCGGGACGCCCGCGGAATTCAAACTTTCCTCGGATTGGCCATGGTATGAGCCACCCTTGGTGCCCAAGATGATCAGCTTCGAGACTCCCAAGTCGATCCTGGAAACGGTGACCATGATCGAGACAGTGGCGACCGAGATGATGCGGCCGGCCGCCCGCTACTACGACGAGCATGAACACGAGACTCCTTGGGACTACATCAACTTCATGCACCAGGCGCTCCAAGCGACCGGCGGGCTGACCATGGCCCCCGGTCCGTCAACTAAGGACGGAACGCCCCGGCAGGACTACCAGCGTCTGGCGCACTATGTCGAAGCCCTCTCCTGGGGGGATGCCGGGCTCTACCTCTGTACACCTCGCGGCGGGCTCGGGGCAGCCGCGGTCTCAGCCACCGGAACTCCGGAGCAGAAGGCCCGCTTTCTGGAGCGGTTCAACGGCGAGAAGCCGGTATTCTCATCCATGGCAATCACCGAGCCGCAGGCCGGCTCCGATACGGCGGCCATCAAGACCACCGCCGTCCGGGAGGGTGACCAGTGGGTGCTCAACGGAGAGAAGATCTTCGTCACCGGAGGGCGGAAGTCGTTGGAGGATACCCCCGGATTCGTGGTCGTGTGGGCGACGATCAATCCGGCTGCCGGCCGGGAAGGAATTCGGTCGTTCGTCGTGGAAGCCGGTACGCCGGGCTGCACGGTGACCAAGGTCGAGAAGAAACTTGGCATCCGGGCCAGCGACACTACCGCGATTCTGTTGAATGATTGCCGGGTGCCCCTCGGCAATATGCTCGGGGACCTCGAAGCGAAGCCCCGATCGGGGGAAGGTTATAAGGGTGTGCTTCGAACCTTCGAGGCCACCCGCCCGTTGGTCGCCGCCTCGGCCCTCGGAATCGCCCGGGCTGCCTTGGAATTCTTAAAGGAGGCTCTCGCCGAGCAGGGCGTTGAGATTCGCTACGGGCTGCCGCGTAGCCGGATGACCAATCTCGAGCGGGAAGTGACCGATATGGAGATCGGGCTTCGTTCGGCCTGGCTGCTCACCCTGCGGGCAGTCTGGATGGCCGATAACAAACTGCCGATCAATGCCGAAGCCTCCATGTCCAAGATCAAGGCCGGCGATGTGGTGGTGCAGATCACCCAAAGGGCGGTTGAGCTGCTGGGGCCGGTGGGTTACTCCCGCAGGCACCTGCTCGAGAAGTGGTTCCGAGATGCCAAGATCAACGACCTGTACGAAGGGACGGGTCAGATCAATCGGTTGATCGTGGCCCGGCGCATCCTGGGTTACGGTCGCAAAGAGCTGGATTAGTGGTGGCCACTGGAGACTCGTATGACTTATCGGATTGAGCAGGTGGCTGTGCTGGGCGCCGGGACCATGGGAGCGGCCATCGCAGCCCACCTCGCCAACGCAGGCGTGCGGGTGCTGCTGCTGGACCTGGCGCCCACCGAGCTGACCCAGGACGAGCGAGGGAGAGGACTTACCCTCGAGGACCCAGGAGTGCGCGATCGAATTGTGCGCCAGGGTTGGGAGCGCTGTCTGGCGGCCCGCCCGGCCAACCTCTTCAGCGAACGCCGAGCCGAGTTGGTTTCGCTCGGCAATTTCGACGATGACCTGGCTCGAATAACAGAGGCGGACTGGATCCTGGAGGCCGTTGTAGAGCGGTTGCCGGCGAAGCAGGAGATGATGGCTCGGATCGAGGCCCTGCGCGGCCCGAACAGCATCGTCAGCACGAACACCTCAGGCCTGCCGATCCGGGACATTGGGGCCGGCCGTTCTGCGCAGTTCCAGGCACACTTCTTGGGCACTCACTTCTTCAATCCGCCGCGCTACCTAAAGCTGCTGGAGATCATTCCAGGCGAGCACACTAAGCCGGAGGTTCTCGAGTTCATGAGGCGCTTCGCCTCAGAGCGGTTGGGGAAAGGGGTGATTGTCTGCAAAGACACTCCCAATTTCATTGCAAACCGCCTCTTTAGCATCACGAATGCTTTTACCCTCAACTTCGCGCTTTCGAACGGATACAGCATCGAGGAGGTCGATCAGCTCACCGGTGAGTTGATCGGGAACCCGAAGACAGCCACCTTCCGGCTGCTCGATCTGGTCGGGATCGACATCATGGCCGATGTCACCAATCACCTGTACCCCAGCCTGGCCGGGGATCCCTTCCGCGAAGTCCTGCAGAATGAAAAGGTCGGGCGACTCGCCGCAGCCATGATCGAGCAGGGTTGGCTGGGCCGCAAGAGCGGTCAGGGCTTCTACCGGCGGGTCGAGACCGAGGCCGGGATTGAGTTCTGGTGGCTCGACCCGGACAGCCTGGAGTACCGAGGCCCGTCCCGACCGCGATTTGACTCGGTCGGGAAGCACAAGGATGTCCTGGAAGTCGGAGAGCGGCTCAGGCGAATCGTCGAGGAAGAGGACCGGGCCGCCACCTTCCTCTGGACAACGACCGCTTTCGGGTTGCGCTACGCGGCCAGTTTGGTGCCGGAGGTCTCGCCTGACCTGGTTTCGATCGACAACGCCATGCGATGGGGATTCATGCAGGAGCTCGGACCGTTCGAGCGCTGGGACGCCTTGGGTGTAGCCGGCTCGGTGGGCCGCATGGAGTCGGAGGGTATGGCCGTTGCTCCCTGGGTCAAGGAGATGCTTGCCAGCGGTTTTGAAAGCTTTTATCAGCGGGAAGGCGGCATTCCGCTCGCCTGCTACGATCCGCCCACCCGCCGATATGAACCGCTGGTGAGAGATCCCCGGGTCATCCTGATCCGAGGACTCAAGGCGGATGGCAAAGAACTGCGAGTCAACGCCAGCGCCAGCCTGCTCGACCTTGGCGACGACGTGCTGCTATTGGAATTTCACAGCCCGGCCAACTCATTGGACGAAGACATTCTGGCTATGGCCGAAGATGCACTGCAGGAACTCGCCCAGGAGGAATGGAAGGCCTTGGTGATCGGCAACCAAGGGACCCACTTCTCGGCCGGCGCCAACCTCTTCAGCATGGCAGTCGCCGCCCAGCAAGGCGAACGGGATCTGATCGACCAGGGTACCCGGACTCTGCAGTCTATCCTTCAGCGGATGCGGGCAAGTCCCAAGCCGATTGTGGCCGCGGTCCATGGGATGGCATTGGCCGGGGGCGCGGAAGTCCTAATGGGCGCGGCTCGAGTCGTGGCGGCCGCGGAGAGTTACATCGGGTTGGTGGAGGCGGGGGTCGGCCTCATTCCGGCCGGGACGGGCAGCAAGGAAATGCTGCGCCGGGTGCTCGGCCCGGTGATGACCACCCCGAACGCCGACGGGCTGCCCCATCTACAGAAGGTCTTCGAACTGATCGCCCTTGCCAAAGTTTCCGAGAGTGCCGAGCAGGCCCGCGAGATGGGCTTCCTGGCCCCGGCTGACTTGATTGTGATGAATTCTGATCACGTCCTGGGGGAGGCCAAGCGGGAGGCCCTGGCGCTGACCGCAGCTGGTTATCGCCCGGAACCGGCGGGTAAGGTGTGGGCGGCCGGGCGGGACGCGCTGGCGAACCTCAAACAGATGATCTGGAGCATGCAGGAGGCCGGATACGCCAGCGAGCATGATGCGGTTGTCGCCAGCCACCTGGCACACGTGCTCACCGGGGGAGACTTGAGCCGGCCGGGCTGGGTCCCGGAGGAGCATATTCTGGAGCTGGAGCGCCAGGCATTCCTGGCCCTCAGCGCCGAGCCCAAGACCCATGCCCGGATGTGGCACATGCTCCAACATCGAAAACCGCTGCGGAATTGAGGACCAGCATGCTGGCTGCCCGGGCCCAAGAGAGCACTTCCTGCTCCGATTCGGAATTGACGATCGGCATACTAGCTGCGCATAGCCAAATTTGCTACCGGGATAGTGTGTGCATGCAAGGATCAACAACATGACCCGTGAAGCTGTCATCGTCGGTGCAGTCCGAACCGCGGTAGGTCGAGCACACAAAGGCACCACCCGCGATGTGCGGCCGGACGACCTGGCGGCCGCGGTGATCCGCGAATTGCTGCGCCGCAGCGCGGGGAAGTTGGATCCGGCCCGGATCGATGATGTGGTGCTTGGCTGCGCCTACCCCGAGGGAGCCCAAGGATTGAACCCCGCTCGCCCAATTGGACTGCTCGCCGGCCTGCCGGTCGAAGTGCCTGCCCAGACCATCAACCGGTTCTGCTCCAGCGGCCTGCAGGCGATTGCGATCGGAGCGGAGCGAATCCTGGCCAACGGAGCGGATATCGTGATCGCCGGGGGTGTCGAATCGATGAGCGCCGTTCCGATGACCGGATACCACCTCAGCCTGAATCCGTGGATCGTCGAAAACAACCCTGAGATCTACATGAGCATGGGCCTGACCGCCGAGCGGGTTGCCGAGGAGTTCAAGATCTCGCGTGAAGCCCAGGACGAGTTTGCCTTCCACAGCCAGCGCAAAGCAGGTCAGGCCGTGGATGCCGGTCTCTTTGACGACGAGATCGTCCCGTTCGAATTCGAGCAGGTTTCCCTCGGAGAAGATGGCGCTCTGCTCCGAGAACCCCGGGTGCTGAGCCAGGACGAGCACCTGCGCCCGGAGACCAGCCTGCAGGCCCTGGCCGAGCTTAAGCCGGTCTTCAAGCGGGGCGGCAGCGTGACCGCCGGAAACTCGTCGCCGCTCAGCGACGGGGCGGCCGCGGTGTTATTAATGGAGGGACGCACTGCAGTTCAGCTTGGGCTGCAGCCGCTGGCCCGATTCGTTGGCTTCAATGTGGCCGGGGTGCGGCCCGAGATCATGGGCGTGGGGCCGGTCAAGGCGGTCCCTCGGGTCCTGCAGCGAACCGGGCTGCAGCTGGAAGACCTCGAGCTGATCGAGCTCAACGAGGCCTTTGCCTCCCAGAGCGTGGCGGTGATGCGCGAGCTCGAGTTTGATCCTGAGCGGGTGAATGTCAACGGCGGGGCCATCGCCCTCGGTCATCCCCTGGGCTGCACCGGCGCCAAGCTGACGACTCAGCTGGTGTATGAGCTGCGGCGGCGGCGGGCGCGCTACGGTCTCGTGACTATGTGCATCGGCGGGGGGATGGGTGCGGCGGGCATCTTTGAAAACTTGAACTAGCTATGGGAGATCCAGCTTCGGGGGAAGCGACCCGAGCCTCTCAAAGGAGCGAGCGTGCCCGAGCAACTCACGATCAAGGTACTCATGGAATCGATGCCCAGAGCCTTCCTGCCCGAGAAAGCAGCCGGGGTCGCCGCGGAGGTCCAGTTTCATCTGAAGGGCGAGGGTGGGGGTGACTGGATTCTTGTAATCAGGGACGGGAGCTGCGCCGTCCGGCCCGGTGTGATCGAGGCCGCCCGTCTCACGTTAACGGCCGAGGGCTCCGATTACTTGGCAATCGTGACCGGTAAGTTGGATGCGATGTCCGCCTTTGCCCAAGGCAAGATCAAGCTGAAGGGGGATCTTGCCCTTGCAATGAAATTGATGGGATTCTTCAGGATACCCGCCTGAGGATCGCCAGTGTTACAATCCCCCCGGCCTGCCCCCATCGTCTAGGGGCCCAGGACGCGGCCCTCTCAAGGCCGAAACCGGGGTTCGAATCCCCGTGGGGGCACTCCGCAGGGTCCAAATGCGCTTCCCGTCCTCCGGCGGGAAGTTCCGCTTAATCAGGGGGTGGGCCCACGGGGCAGGCAGTCCTAGCGTCGCATTGCGATCCCTTTCGCTTTGACGGTATACTCTGCCGGTCCTAGTTCTTTCGACCAAGCCACCCTCATGCCACCCCTTGATCCGACCATTCTGGCGAACGAGCTCCATGACGGGGTGATTCAGGAGCTTTCCGCCCTCCTGCTGCAGATGGAGACCTATGAGCGGCGGCTGCAGAAGGATCCTACCGCGGCCAGCCACGATCTGAAGCGAATGAAGGACCAAACCCGTTCCACCTTGAACCAGCTGCGGCAATTGGTGACCCGGCTTCGTGACGGCGGACCGCCGTCCCCCCGATGACCGACAATCGTTACCGCATAATTATCGCCGACGACCACCTGGTCGTCCGCGAGGCGATCCGGGTCATGTTGGAAATGGAGCCGGAGTTCGAGGTCGTCGGGGAAGCATCGGATGGAAATAAGGCGCTGGAGCTGGCGGCCCAACTCGAGCCCGACCTGGTATTGATGGACATCCGCATGGAGGGGATGGACGGAGTCGAGGCCACCCGCCTGCTTCGCCAACGATTCCCGAACATGGGCGTCCTCATTCTGACCGGATTCGGCGATGATGAAGTGCTGCTCAACGCGGTTGAAGCCGGGGCCCAAGGTTTCCTTTTGAAGGACGCCAGTGCAGACGAGGTCAAGAGTGCAATTCTGCGAGTCGTGCAGGGAGAGTCGCATATGACTCCTTCCCTCTTGCGCAAGTTGCTGGATGAGTTGGCACAGCGAGAGCAGCGGCCGGAGCCGGCCCACTCCGAGCTGACCCCCCGCGAAAGGGAGGTCTTGCTCGCATTGTCCCGTGGCCTGTCGAACGATGAGATCGCCAAAGAGCTGGTGATCTCAGAAAAGACCGTCAAGACTCATTTGGGGAGCATCTTTGGAAAGCTGCAGGTCGACGGCCGGGCCCAGGCGATGCTTTATGCCATCCGGGAAGGGTTGGTAGAGCTGCACTAAGGCTTAGGACTTAAGCCCGATCCGACCTGCCCATTTCTCAGACCAAAGGCCGAACCCGGGTTCGGCCTTTGTGCTTCCCAGGTCCAGTTCGGCCTGTGGATGCCCTGAACCACTGCTCATGCAATAATCTACCTACGTTTCGAGTGGAAACGCCAGCGGACGGTCAACCGTCGCACTGGCGTTTTTGTTTTCCAGGTGGAGAAGGGCGCTCAACCAGGAAAGGGAAGGCAGATGGTAGACGCGGGAGCTCTCGCCAACTGTAAGTTGAATGAAGACTCGTTCGATTGGGCCAAGTTCTATGATGACCTGGATATCCGGGTAATCGGAACGCTATCGAAAGGCAGGCACGGACGGCTTTCGCTGGCCGTTCTTTCTTCCAGCGGAAGCCGCCTGTATGCCTTCATGCGCGAATCTGATTCCGGACGGCTGGAGGACAGCACTCGATTAGACGACGCATGAAATCTAACCCTTCCCGGGCGATCAGCGTGGACTGGCCCTGGTTGAGTTCCACCGCGCTGGCGCTCATGCCCGTGTTGTTGGTTGAAACGCCTTCAGCCTCCAAGCTGTTGGCATTGGTCGCGCTGTTCTTTGGAGCTGTGTTCTTCTTGTACGCGCTCAAGGTCTACGTCAGCATGGCGCTGATCCTTATCGCCAACGGGAAGGGCAATGGGAACGGCAACGGCAACGGGAATGGGAACGGGAACGGCCACCGGAACGGTAACGGCAACGGGTATGGCCTGAAGGGTCTCGCCCGCAACGGCGGAGACAAGCACAAGCTACCGTACCATCCCTTCATCTCGATCCACCTCCCCATGTACAACGAGCCGGCGGTCGTCGATCGCCTGCTCCAGTCCTGCACCTCCCTCGCCTACGACAACTACGAGGTGGTGGTCGCCGACGACTCCAACGACGAGACCTCCCGGATCCTAGATCAGCGCTGGGCCAGCCACAGCCGGGTGAAGATCTCGCGGCGCAAGAGCCGGGCCGGCTTCAAGGGTGGGGCGCTGCAGAAGGCGCTGCAGGTCACCGATCCGCGGGCCGAGTTCATCGCGGTGTTCGATGCCGACTTCATCCCACCGCCCGATATCCTGCAGCAGTTCCTCTCCTACTTCTACGGAGTTAATGCCAATGGCAACGGCAATGGCCACGCGGAATCAGAGCGCCCGCAGCTGATCGATGATCGGTTGGCGGTGGTTCAGGGCTATCAATGGCATATCTTGAACGCTTCCGAGAATTGGATCACCCGGGGCATCCGGACCGAGTTTGCCGGCTCCTATGTGATCGAGCGCTCCAGCCAGGAACTGATCGGCTCAATGAAGATGATTTCCGGCTCGGTTTTCATGGTCCGGGCCGACGTCATGCGCCAGCACGGATGGGGGACCTCGATCACCGAGGACTGGGAGCTCACGCTGCGGCTCTACCTCAGTGGCTATAAGGTTCTGTACACCCCCTTCATCCAGGCGCCGTCGGAGTGTGTGGCGACCTTCAAGCAACTCGCCCGCCAGCGCATGCGCTGGGCTGAAGGGCACACTTTCAACGTCAAGAAGTACTTCACTCAGATTCTCTCCAGCCCGAATCTGAGCTTCCCCGAGAAGCTCGAGTTCGTCTATTTCGCCCCTTATTACCTGCAATCCATTTTCTTCATCGTCGGGACCGTCTGCTGGCTGCTCTCCGAACTCGTGTTCCGCTACCGCCTCCCGATGCTGCCGGCCACCTTGGGTTGGACCCTGGTCTTCACCAACTCCCTCTCGCTGGTTCTGATGAATCTGACCGGACTGTTCATGGAGCGCGGCGTCCGGCGGAATTGGAGCGGTCTGTTCTCCTTCATCTTGCTTACCTTCATGCTGGTCCCCTATCAGGCCTATGCGGCGCTGAAGGGTCTGATCGAACCCCACGAAGGTGGGTGGCACCGAACCCAGAAGACCGGGGTCATCACCGATATTGTTGACAAGCTCGGCTTGGGCAAGCGAATGCGCCGGCTGCTGCCCAAGCAGAAGAAGAGCAAGGATGGCGGGATCGACCTGGGCCGGCGGCTCGGAATTCCGGCTGCCCAGCTTGCGGCTCGGCTCCCGGAGCCTATTCGCCGGCGGGCCCGTGGGTTCAGCCTGGGCGTGCGGGTTGCCTCTGGATTGGCGGCGTTGTTGGTCTTGCTGGCCATCCTGGCTGGCGGGATCTCGGTGGTCTCCGCCGCGCCGGACGCCTTTTACCTGCATACCCCGCCGCTCAACGACGGCGAGTCCATGAACACCGCCACCGGTGCAGGGACGGCCTCACTCGTGTTCGACACACCCGGGCAGACTGCCCGCTGGTATTCGAGTCTCAACTACCCGGGCGGGGGCGGGGACTCCACCCTGGACGCGGGCGCCTACACGATGAATCTGTACTTCGACGCCCTTCCAGGCGGCGGCTGGTGGGATGCCAACTACGCCCTGCGTCAGGAGCTCACCATCTCGACCGGCGCGATGGGCGTCTCCACGGGTCACGAAGTCGCCCTCACCCTTGACCACGCCGCGCTCGTGGCAGCCGGGAAAGCGCTCAGCTCCGGCGATGACCTGCGGCTCGCCTACTTCAACGGGTCGTCTTGGGTGGAGCTGGATCGGGTTCGCGATCCGCTCACCAGCTGGGACTCGGCCAGCACCAAGCTGTGGTTTGCGCTGGAAAACTCGATCCTCCCCAGCAGCAGCGACACCAACTACTACCTCTACTACGACAACCCGGCGGCCGGTGCTCCGCCTGCCGACCTCAACGCGATCTTCAACCTGGCGGACGATTTCGAAGACGGAACGCTTTC
>Ga0209640_10000378_pt1 | contig 33912 bp, 31 predicted proteins | sample RifCSP10_1_FD_184018 | JGI IMG/M metagenome (GOLD analysis project Ga0209640, IMG submission 184018) | Soil microbial communities from Rifle, Colorado - Rifle CSP2_sed 10_1 (SPAdes) (version 2) | ecosystem: Environmental > Terrestrial > Deep subsurface > Rock core/Sediment | place: Rifle... | reverse complement strand
TGGAATCCCGCGGCCTCAAGATCTCGATGGTCAAGCTGGATCCCTATCTCAACGTGGATCCGGGGACCATGAGCCCGTTCCAGCACGGCGAGGTATTCGTCACCGAGGATGGCGCCGAGACCGACCTGGATCTGGGCCATTACGAGCGCTTCCTGCACGCCAAGATGTCGAAGCGCAACAACTTCACCACCGGCCAGATTTACGAGAGCGTGATCCGGAAGGAACGCCGGGGCGACTACCTCGGCGGCACCGTGCAGGTCATCCCCCACATCACCGACGAGATCAAGCATTTCATCCGCCGCGGGGCCGGCGAAGCGCAGGTGACGATCGTCGAGGTCGGCGGCACGGTGGGCGACATCGAGTCGCTGCCCTTCCTGGAAGCGATCCGCCAGATGGGGATCGAGCTGGGGCGCGAGAACTGCTGCTTCGTCCACCTCACGCTCGTGCCCTACGTCGCGACCGCCGGCGAGATCAAGACCAAGCCCACGCAGCACTCGGTGAGGGAATTGCGCGAGATCGGGATCCAGCCGGACGTGCTGCTCGGCCGCAGCGACCGGCCGCTGCCCGAGGACGACCGCAGGAAAATCGCGCTCTTCACCAACGTGCCGATGGAAGCGGTGATCTCGGCGACGGACGTGGACAGCATCTACAAGATTCCCGCGATGCTGCACGCCCAGAAGCTCGATGACATCGTGTGCCGGAAGCTGAGTCTCGCACCGCCGCCCGCCAATCTGTCGAGCTGGGACCGGCTGGTCCACGCGCTGGAGCATCCGCAGCGCTCCGTCAACATCGCGCTGGTGGGCAAGTACGTCGACCTCACCGAGTCGTACAAATCCCTGACCGAGGCGCTGATCCACGCCGGCATTCATACCGGGGCGCGGGTCAAGATTCATTACGTGGATTCCGAGAGCATCGAGAAGAACGGAATCGCCAGCCTCCAGAACATGGACGCGATCCTGGTGCCGGGCGGCTTTGGCAAGCGCGGCGTCGAGGGCAAGATCAAGGCGATCCGCTACGCGCGCGAGGCCGGGGTGCCGTATCTGGGCATCTGCCTCGGCATGCAGCTGGCCGTGATCGAGTTTGCCCGCAACATGGCGGGGCTCGCCGGTGCCCACAGCACCGAGTTCGATCCCGAGACACCCCATCCGGTGATTGCCCTCATCACCGAATGGCAGGATCGCGACGGCCGCGTCGAGCGGCGCGACACGCAGTCCAATCTGGGCGGCACGATGCGGCTCGGCGGCCAGGAGTGCGTCCTCGAGCCGGATTCCGCCGTGCGCCGGATCTACGGCCAGGACCGCATCGTGGAGCGGCATCGCCACCGCTATGAAGTCAACAATCACTACCTGGCGCGGCTGAAGGCGGCGGGGCTGAAAGTCAGCGGGACGTCCGCCCAGGACAATCTGTGCGAGATGATCGAGCTGCCGGGCCACCCCTGGTTCGTGGGCTGCCAGTTCCATCCGGAATTCACCTCGACCCCCCGTAACGGCCATCCACTGTTCAAGGCGTTCGTGCAGGCTGCGCTGAGCTACTCCGCGCAGCCGGGCGAAGCGACCGGGGTGGCGGCGGATCCGGGTCGGTTGAAGAGCATCGCCTGAGGACTGCTGCCGTGACCTCCCGCCCGCGACGGTCGCAGCTCGCGGCGTCGCCGCACTGCGGCGGCCGCGCACGGCGCGCGGGCCATGGTAGGCGGGGCTGATGGACCTCTGTGGCTTCAAGGCCGGCCTCGATCAGCCTCTGTTTCTGATAGCGGGCCCGTGCGTCGTCGAGTCCCGCGACCTGGCACTCGACACGGCGGGAGCACTCAAGGAGATTTGCACCGGCCTGGGCGTGCACTTCATCTACAAGTCGTCGTACGACAAGGCCAACCGGAGTTCGCTCCAGTCCTTTCGCGGTCTGGGAATGGACAAGGGTCTCGAGATCCTGGGCGAAGTCCGCAAGAAGGTGGGGGTGCCGGTCCTCACCGACGTGCACGAAATGGAGGACATCGACGCCGTGGCGAAGGTTGTGGACGTGTTGCAGACGCCGGCATTCCTGTGCCGGCAGACCGATTTCATCTGCGCCGTGGCGGCCGCGGGCAAGCCGGTGAACATCAAGAAAGGCCAGTTCCTCGCTCCCGGAGACATGCGCAACGTCGTGGACAAGGCGCGGGCGGCGAGCGGGCGCGACAACATACTGGTGTGCGAGCGCGGTGTGTCCTTCGGCTACAACAACCTGGTCTCCGACATGCGTTCGCTCGCGATCATGCGCGCCACCGGCTGCCCCGTCGTGTTCGACGCCACGCATTCGGTCCAGTTGCCGGGCGGGCAGGGCACCTCGAGCGGCGGGGAGCGCGAGTACGTGCCGGTGCTGGCGCGCGCCGCGGTGGCGAGCGGCATCTCGGGGCTGTTCATGGAGACCCACCCCGACCCGGACAAGGCGCTTTCCGACGGTCCCAACGCGTGGCCGCTCAAGCTGATGAAGCCGCTGCTCGGCACGCTGCAGGCGCTCGATGGCATGGTCAAGCAGCGCGGCTTCGCCGAGGACCTGCTCTAGGCGTTCGGCGGATTTCAATCCCAGACTACGACAGGAACAATAATGAGTGCGATCGTTGACGTTATTGCGAGGGAGATTCTGGATTCGCGCGGCCAGCCCACCGTGGAGGCGGACGTGCTGCTCGAGTCGGGCGTGATGGGCCGCGCGGCGGTGCCCGCGGGGGCCTCCACCGGCAGCCGTGAGGCGATCGAGCTGCGGGATGCCGACGCCGCGCGCTACGGCGGGAAGGGCGTTCTGAGGGCGGTCGAGAACATCAACACCGAGATCTGCGAAGCGGTGATCGGCGTGGACGCGACCGAGCAGAGCTTCGTGGACAAAACGCTGATCGAGCTCGACGGCACCGAGAACAAGGCGCGCCTCGGCGCCAACGCCGTGCTCGCCGTCTCGCTGGCGGTGGCGAAAGCCGCGGCCGAGGAGTCGGGCCTGCCGCTGCACCGCTATCTGGGCGGGGCCGGGGCGATGGCGATGCCGGTGCCGATGATGAACGTGATCAACGGCGGCGCGCATGCCGACAACGGCCTCGACATGCAGGAATTCATGATCGTGCCGGTGGGCTTCACTTCATTCCGCGAGGCGCTGCGCTGTGGTTCCGAGGTGTTCCAGGCGCTGAGGAAGCTGCTCGTCGACCGGGGGTTGTCGACGGCGGTGGGCGACGAGGGAGGCTTTGCGCCCCGGCTGCCCAAGCACGAGGCGGCGGTGAAGACGATCCTCGACGCGATCGAGGCCGCCGGCTACCAGCCGGCGGAGCAGGTCGCGCTCGCACTCGACTGCGCGAGCTCCGCATTCTTCGAGGACGGAGAGTACACGCTCGCCGCGGAGGGGCTCGCCATGTCCTCGGCGCAGTTCGTCGACTATCTCGCGGAATGGGTCGAAAAGTACCCGATCATCAGCATCGAGGACGGCATGGCGGAGGACGACTGGGACGGCTGGAAGCTCCTCACCCGGCGGCTCGGCAAGAAGGTGCAGCTGGTGGGAGACGATTTGTTCGTGACCAACACCCGGTTCCTCAAGCAGGGCATCGACCGGGGCGTGGCCAATTCGATCCTGATCAAGATCAACCAGATCGGGACGCTGACCGAGACCTTCGCCGCGATCGAGATGGCGAAGCGCGCGGGTTATACCTCCGTGGTGTCGCACCGGTCCGGCGAGACGGAGGACACGACCATCGCCGATATCGCCGTCGCATCGAACGCGCTCCAGATCAAGACCGGCTCGTTGTCGCGCTCCGACCGGCTCGCCAAGTACAACCAGCTGCTGCGAATCGAGGAGGATCTCGGGGAGGCGGCGAGCTATCCCGGTCGCGGGGCGTTCTACCAACTGCGGTAATGGGTCGTGCGCAATGGGCAATGCGCGATTCCGTAATCCGCCACCCATTGCGCGATGAAAGCGCTGACGCTCGTTCTTGCGGCCCTGATCGTGCTGATCCAGTATCCGTTGTGGATGGGAAAAGGGAGCTGGTTCCGAGTGTGGGAAGTGGATCAGCAGATCCGCGCGCAACGCGAGACCAACCGTGACCTGCAGGGGCGCAATGCCGCGCTGGAAGCCGAGGTGCGCGATCTCAAGGTCGGATTGGATGCGGTCGAGGAACGGGCGCGCAGCGAGCTCGGCATGATCCGGCGGGACGAGATCTTTTTCCAGGTGCTGGAGGCATCGCCCGCGGCGGCGCCCCGGGAACCCGCGGCGCGCTGACATGGCTGCGCCCGGCGCGATGGGCCCCGCCAGGGTCATTGACGGAGCGGCCGCCGCCCGCGAGATCCAGGCCCGGCTCAAGGAGCGGGTCTCGGCGCTCGGCCGGTTGAACGTACGGCCGGCGCTTGCCGCGGTCCTGGTCGGCGACGATCCCGCCTCGCGGATCTACCTGCGCAACAAGGCGCGCGCCTGCGCCGAGTCCGGCGTTCATTCCGAGGTGCACGAGCTGCCGGCGGATTGCGCGCAACCCAGGCTCCAGGCTACCCTCGAGAAGCTCAACGCGGACCCCGGCGTCAGCGGGATCATCGTTCAGCTCCCGCTGCCGCGGCATCTGGACGCGGCAGCGGTTGCGACGACGATCTCTCCCTCAAAAGACGTCGATGGGTTGAGCTGGCACAACCTGGGCGCCCTGATGGCGGGGCACCCGTTGTTCGAGCCCTGCACGCCGCGGGGGGTGATGGCGCTGCTCGACCGGGCGGCAGTCGAGATCGATGGGCGGCGGGCGGTCGTAATCGGGCGGAGCACGATCGTCGGCAAGCCGATGGCGCTGATGCTGATGGCGCGCGGCGCAACCGTGACCATGTGCCACAGCCGCACCCGCGACCTCGCGGCGCACACGCTCCGTGCCGACATCCTGGTGGCCGCGGCCGGCCGGGCGGGCCTCGTCACCGGTGACATGGTGCAGCCGGGCGCCGCCGTCATCGACGTGGGCATCAACCGCCTGGCGAGCGGCAAGCTTGCCGGCGACGTGGATTTCGCGTCGGTCCGCGCGGTCGCCGCCTACATCACGCCGGTACCGGGCGGCGTGGGGCCGATGACGATCGCCATGGTCATCGCCAATACCGTGCTCGCCGCCGAGCGCAACCTCCCGTCGCGGCTGGCGTGAGCGGCGGGCGACGCTCAGCACGAAAAGGCATTGGAGAAATTGAAGAACAGCTCCGGGCTGAAGTAACCCCGGAACGCGAAATAGGCGACGAGCGCCGCGAGCACGGCCAGCATCATCCACAGCAGGATGCGCCTGCCCTGCGACATGCGCACTTCGAGCATGTGTGTCGCGCCCGGTCTATAGCCAGAAGGCATTATTGCACAACCCCCGCGCTCCCCCGGCTGACCGCGCCGGGCGCAGGCCGCTGCCTCGACCTATCCGGCGCATATGAAAAGAACGCGGGGTTATGAAGGCACCGCACCGCGGTTGATATAATTTCGTGTTTTCCACTCGCTTCCCGCGCGCACTTGGATTCACGCACCATTCCGGCACCCGGCTTCGGCTGCACCTTCGACGATCTCTATGCGCGCGAGGGGGTGGTCCGGCTCGACCAGCATTTTCTCGCGCGGCTGAAGGAAAGCGATGGGGCGCTCCACGGCGAGCTGGTGCGAGCGCGCGGCGATCCCGCCACGCTCGCGCCGAAACAGGAATCCGCGCTGCTCCTCGCGCTGGCGCCGCACCTCGAGCAGTTCGTCGCGTGCCTGTTCGGGATCGAAACCGAAGTCCAGGCGCTGGCGGCGGAGCATCACCGGATGGCACCGCTCTACCGGGTCAAACGGCAGTTCGTGCAGCGCAAGGCGATGCATCGTTACGCAGCGCACGAGGCCGCGGCCTTCGACGGCGCCGCGCTCGAGCGCGAGCTGGAAGCGGCGTTCGGCGAGCCTTTCACCGAGCTCGCTTACGCGCGTCACGTCGCGCGCTGGCAGGAGAACGAAGCGGTGCACGCGGCGCACCTCGAATCGGCGCTGCGCTACGCGGCGTGGGCCGCGCATACCGAGGCAGGAAGGGCGCGCCGCGCGTCGGGAGTGCTGTTTAAGGCGCCGGCCAAGATCGATCCGCGGCGGCTGATCCCGGTGGCAAGCGATGAAGCGGGCGGATACCGGAGCCACCGCCTCGAGCCCCACCATCTGCGGCGGCGCGATGGGTTCAAGCTCACCGATCCCGGCGCGGATCTCGTGCACGCGCTCGACGAGGCGAATTACTGCATCTGGTGCCACGAGCAGGGCAAGGACTCCTGCTCCAAGGGCCTGCTGGAGAAGGGCGCGACGGGGCGCGGGACGGCTTCCTTCAAGAAAAGCGCATTTGGCGTCACCCTGGCGGGCTGCCCGCTCGAGGAGAAGATCTCGGAGTTCCACCAGGCGAAGGCCGAGGGGCACGCCATCGGCGCGCTCGCCATCATCGTCGTGGACAACCCCATGGTCGCGGCGACCGGCCATCGGATCTGCAACGACTGCATGAAATCGTGCATCTACCAGAAGCAGGAGCCGGTCGACATTCCGCAGGCGGAGACGCGCACGCTGCGGGACGTGCTCGAGCTGCCGTGGGGGTTTGAAATCTATTCGCTGCTTACGCGCTGGAACCCGCTCAACATCCGGGCGCCCTATCCCAGGCCGGCAAGCGGCAGGCGCGTGCTGATCGCCGGCATGGGCCCGGCGGGAATCGCGCTCGCGCATCACCTGATGAACGAGGGGCACACCGTCGTCGGCATAGACGGGCTCAAGATCGAGCCGCTGCCGGCCGGTCTCTCGGGCGTGGATGAACACGGGGCGCCGGTGCCGTTCCAGCCGGTGCGCGACGTGCGTGACATCACCGAGCCGCTCGATCGGCGCGTCATGGCGGGCTTCGGCGGCGTGGCGGAATACGGCATCACGGTGCGGTGGGACAAGAATTTCCTCAGGGTGCTGCGGCTCCTGCTCGAGCGCCGGCGGCAGTTCGCGATGTTCGGCGGCGTGCGCTTCGGCGGCACATTGACCGCCGACGAGGCTTTCGCCATGGGCTTCGACCACGTGGCGCTCGCGCTCGGTGCCGGGCGGCCGACCGTGCTCGACCTGCCGAACGGGCTCGTGCGCGGCGTGCGGGCGGCATCGGATTTCCTGATGGGGCTGCAACTGACCGGCGCGGCGAAAACGGACTCGCTCGCCAATATGCAGTTGCGGTTGCCCGTCGTGGTGATCGGCGGCGGATTGACTGCCATCGACACCGCGACCGAGGCGCTCGCGTACTATCCCCTGCAGGTGGAGAAGTTCCTGCGGCGCTACGAGCAGCTCGCGCGCGAGCATGGCGAGGCGGCGGCGCGGACCGCGTGGGACGAGGAGGAGCGGGGCATCGCGGACGAATGGCTGTCCCACGCGCGCGCGGTACGCGACGAGCGCATGCGCGCCGCCGCGGAGCAGCGCGCGCCCCACCTCATCGAGTTGCTGCAGGGGTGGGGCGGGGTCACCATCGCCTACCGCAGGCGGCTGATCGACAGCCCTTCCTACACCCTCAATCACGAGGAAGTGCACAAGGCGCTCGAGGAAGGCATACGGTTCGCGGAAGGGCTGGTCCCGCTCGCGGTGGAGGTCGACGCGCGGGGGCATGCTCGCGCCCTCAAGGTTTCGGTGCAGCGCAGGGGAGAGGACGGCCGGTGGGTGGAAGCCGCGCGGACCGAGCTGCCGGCGCGGACGCTCCTGATCGCAGCCGGCACCCACCCGAATACGGTGATTGCACGGGAGGAGCCGGGGCGTTTCAAGCTCGACGGCGAGTATTTCCAGGCCTGCGATGAAAGTGGCGCGCCGGTCGCGGCCGAGCGGTCCATCTCCAAGCCGTCGCAGCCGCAGGTGCTGCTCGCGCGCCGCGACGATGGGCGCTTCGTGAGCTACTTCGGCGACGTGCACCCGTCGTACTTCGGCAACGTGGTCAAGGCGCTGGGCAGCGCCAAGCAGGGCTATCCGGTGGTGAGCCGCGTGCTCGAGCGCGTCAGTCCGGCGTCGGCATCGAGCGACTCGCAGTTCACCGGGCGCCTGAACCGGGAGTTGCGCGCGACCGTGCACGAAGTGAACCGGCTGACCCCCCTGATCGTCGAGGTCGTGGTGAAGGCGCCGGCTGCGGCGCGGCGGTTCCGGCCCGGCCAGTTCTATCGCCTGCAGAATTTCGAGATGCTCGCGCGCCAGGTCGACGAGACGCGACTGATGATGGAGGGCATCGCGCTCACGGGCGCGTGGGTGGACGCGGCGCGCGGCCTGATCTCGCTGATCACGCTCGAGATGGGCGGCTCATCCGATCTGTGCGTGCTGCTCAGGCCGGGAGACCCGGTGGTGGTGATGGGGCCGACCGGCACGCCGACCGAGATTCCCAAAGGCGAGACCGTGATCCTCGCGGGAGGGGGGCTCGGCAACGCGGTGCTGTTCTCGATCGGCCAGGCCATGCGGCGCGCGGGGAACCGGGTGCTCTACTTCGCGGGCTACAAGCACATGACGGACCGCTACAAGATCTCGGAGATCGAGGCGGCCGCGGACACGGTGATCTGGTGCTGCGACGAGGAGCCGGGATTCACGCCCGAGCGCCCGCAGGACCGGGCGGTCGTCGGCAACATCGTGCAGGGCATGCATGCCTATGCCAGCGGCGCCCTGGGCGCGCAGCCGATCCCGTTCGGCGCCGCGGACCGCGTCATGGCCATCGGCTCGGACCGCATGATGGGCGCGGTGGCGCGCGCGCGGCACGACCTGCTGAAGCCCTTTCTCAAGCCCGGCCACCGCGGCATCGGCTCGATCAATTCGCCGATGCAATGCATGATGAAGGAAATCTGCGCGCAGTGCCTGCAGCCGCACCTGGACGCGCACACCGGGAAAGTGAGCTACGTCTTCTCCTGCTTCAACCAGGATCAGCCGCTCGACCGCGTGGACTGGACGGCGCTCGATGCGCGGCTGCGCCAGAATTCCGTGCAGGAAAAGCTCGCGGCCGAATGGATCGATCACTGCCTGGTGGATCTCGGCGCGCGCGACATGCAGCGGATCTGAGGGCCTCGCGTTACGCCGTAGCGCGCAGCACGCCATCGAGCGTCGCGCCCAGTTCCTCCAGTTGGGCGGGACTGATAATGAGCGGCGGGGACAGCGCGATGATGTCGCCGGTTACCCGGATCAAGAGCCCATTCTCTAAGCACTTGAGGAAGGCCTGGTAGCCGCGCGCTCCCGGGCTTCCGGGCCGGGGCTCGAGCTCGATTCCCGCCATCAGGCCGAAGTTGCGCACGTCGATCACGGGGCCCGCGCCGTTCAGGTGGTGCACGACCTCCGCGAAGCGGGGCGCGAGCTCCCGCGCGCGCTCGAAGAGCTTCTCCTCGTGGTAGAGCGCGAGCGTCGCCTCCGCGGCGGCCGTGGCAAGCGGATGGCCCGAATAGGTGTAGCCGTGAGGGAATTCGATCGCGTCGGGTGGCGCGCGGTTCACCACCGTCTCGTAGATGTCGCGGCGCACGATCACCCCGGCGAGCGGGACGGTGCCGCTCGTGACGCCCTTGGCGAAGGTGATCATGTCCGGCGTCACGCCGAACGTCTGGGCCGCAAACGCGCGCCCCGTGCGGCCAAAGCCGGTGATCACCTCGTCGAAGATCAGAAGCAGCCCGTGCCGGTCGCAGATCGCACGCAGCCGCTCCAGGTATCCCTGAGGCGGAACCAGCACGCCGGTCGAGCCGGCAACGGGCTCCACGATCACCGCCGCGATATTGGAAGCGTCGTGCAGCGGGATGATGCGCGACTCCAGGTCGTCGGCAAGATGCGCCCCCCAGGCCGGCTGCCCGCGGCTGTAAGCGTTGCGCTCGAGGTTGTGGGTGTGCGGCAGATGATCGACCCGCGGGAGCATATTGCCGAAGGCCTTGCGCGTGGCGGGAATGCCGCCCACCGAAATGCCGCCGAAGCCCACCCCGTGATACCCGCGCTCGCGACCGATGAGCACGTTGCGGTGACCTTCCCCGCGCGCGCGCTGGTAGGCGAGCGCAAGCTTCAGCGCGGTGTCGACCGCCTCCGAGCCCGAATTCGCGAAGAAGACGTGATCGAGCCCCTCGGGGGCCATCTGGGCCACCAGCGCGGCGGCGCGGAATTCCCCGGGATGCCCCATCTGAAACAAGGGCGAATAGTCGAGCGTCTCGGCCTGGCGGCGGATCGCCTCGACGATTTTCGGGCGGCAGTGCCCCGCATTCACGCACCACAGGCCTGCCGTGCCGTCGAGGATTCGCTGCCCGCTTTCGGTCGTGTAGTGCATGTCCCGGGCGGAGACCAGAATCCGCGGCGCAGCCTTGAACTGCCGGTTGGCGGTGAAGGGCATCCAGAACGGCTCGAGCGGGTAATCGCGCGGGGGCATGGTTCGCGGGCAGTCTCAAATGGGTCGTTACTATTTTGCCAGCGCCGCCGAGGTTCAGCCATACTGCGGACGAATGAGTCGAATCGCGTTGTGCCTGGTAGCACTCCTGCTGACGCCCGCGCTGGCGCCGGCCCAGCCGGTCGTCAACGTCGGCTCAAAGCGCTTCACCGAGTCCTACATCCTGGCCGAGATCATGTCAGGCACGGTGGCGGCGGCAGGGGAAGCCCGGGTGCGGCACCACCAGGGGCTCGGCAATACCGCGATCCTGTTCTCCGCGCTGAAGAGCGGCGCGATCCATGCCTACCCCGAGTACACCGGGACCATTGCCTTCGAGCTGCTGGGGCTGCAGCGCGTGCCGGGTCTCGCGGAACTCAACCGGTTGCTCGCGCCACACGGGGTGGCCGCGAGCGTGCCGTTCGGATTTGGCAACACCTATGCCCTGGCGATGCGCGCAGAACACGCCGAGGCGCTGGCGATTTCACGACTGTCCGATCTGGCGCGGCATCCCGGCCTCAAGCTCGCGCTGTCCCAGGAATTCCTCAACCGCAGGGACGGGTGGCCCGCGTTGCGCCAGGCATACGGGTACTCCTTCGCCGGCGTCCGCGGCCTCGATCACGGGCTCGCGTACGAGGCGCTCGCGGGCGGCCAGGTGGACGTCATCGACGCCTACACGACCGATGCCAAGATTGCGCGTTACCGGCTGCGCGTGCTGGAGGACGATCTTCGGTTCTTTCCGGCATACGATGCATTGATCCTCCACCGCCGCGAATTCGAGAGGGAGTTTCCGCGCTCGTGGAACGGATTGCAACGGCTGGCGGGCCGCATCAGCGTCGAGCGGATGACGGCAATGAACGCGGCAGTCGAGCTTTCGGGCTCGTCGTTCGCGGCGGTCGCGAAGCGTTTTCTGGACGCGGCCCCCACCGAGGCGCAGGAAGCGCCGAGCAGGCGGCGGTCGTTTCTCGCTGCGCTGGCGGGCCCCGACCTCTGGCGTCTCACCGTCGAGCATCTGGCGCTGGTGGGGGTCTCACTCGCGCTGGGAGTGGCGGTTGGCCTGCCGCTGGGTGTCTGGGCGGACCGGGCGCCGCGCGCGCGCTACTGGATACTGGCCGCGGCCGGGGTGCTGCAGACGGTGCCGGCTCTTGCGCTACTCGCGTTCCTGATCGCCGCGCTCGACCGCATTGGCACGCTGCCCGCGATCATTGCCCTGTTTCTGTATTCATTGCTGCCGATTGTCCGCAATACGGAATCGGGGCTGGGCGGCGTCCCGGGCTCCCTGCGGCAGTCGGCGATCGCCCTGGGGCTGACCGACTGGCCGCGATTGCGGTTGATCGAGCTCCCCCTCGCCGCACGCTCGATACTCGCGGGCATCAAGACGGCGGCGGTTATCAATGTGGGCACCGCCACCATCGCGGCCTTCATCGGCGCAGGGGGCTACGGCGAGCGCATCGTGGCCGGGCTCGCGGTCAACGACCATGTGTTATTGCTGGCGGGAGCCGCCCCGGCGGCACTGATGGCGCTGGCCGTCCAGTGGGCTTTCGACCTGTTCGAGCGCCGGTTCTTCCGGGAACCGCCCGGCCAGCAGTCGCGCCGGTCGTGAATCCCGGCACACGCGGGCTCGGCCCATAGCCCCGGGATCGAGGGAACGGGACCGGGTCCGGACTGAACTAATCATCGGCCAACCTGTCCCTGCAAGGAGGATCGGTTCGCGTCATTCGGGCGCGGTGCGGCCGGGTATACTTGCCGTATTCGAGGGCGAGCCTGCCGCCCGACTCGGACAACAAGAAACTCAGGGACGGGTTTGATGAGCGATCGCGAACTCGATCAGCAGCTGGTCGAGCGCGCGCAGCGTGGCGACAAGCATGCGTTCGAGCTGCTGGTGGGCAAATACCAGCGCAAGCTTGCCCGGCTGCTGTCGCGCTTCATCCGCGACTCGACCGAAGTCGAGGACGTGACGCAGGAGGCCTTCATCAAGGCCTACCGGGCGTTGCCGACGTTTCGCGGTGACAGCGCGTTCTACACGTGGCTGTACCGGATCGGCATCAATACCGCCAAGAACTACCTGGTGGCGATGGGGCGGCGGGCGCCGACCACGACGGACATAGACAGCGAGGAGGCGGAGGGCATCGAGGACGGCGACCAACTGCGCGACCTCAACACGCCGGAGAACGAGTTGATGAGCCGGCAGGTCGCGGAAACCGTGAACCAAACCCTCGCCGCGCTGCCTGAGGAACTGAGGACCGCCATCACCCTGCGGGAAATCGAGGGACTCAGCTACGAAGATATTGCCAATATAATGAATTGCCCGATCGGCACGGTCCGATCGCGGATTTTCCGGGCCCGCGAGGCGATTGCCGCGAAATTGAGGCCGCTGTTGGGGACCCGGAAAGACAGGAGATGGTGAGATGGACAGGATCTCGGAATGTATGGACGGCGAGCTGAAGAAACACGAGACACGCGTTCTGGTCGAGCGCATCAAGCAGGACACCGAGTTGCGACATTGCTGGGATACTTTCCACCTCATCGGCGACGTGATGCGCGGCGAACCGGCGCTGTCGGAGGAATTCGAGCGCCGGGTGGCCGAGCGGCTCGCCCACGAGCCGACGATACTGGCGCCGCGGACCCCAACCGTGAGGCGCTTTGCGACCTACGCCCTGTCGGCCGCGGCTTCGCTGTCCGCGATTACCCTGGTCTGGTGGATGGCCTTTTTCAACAACCCCCTCGTCCCTCAGCCTGAAATCGCCCAAGTCCCGATCATCCCCTCGCCCATAGCAGCAGTCCCTCCCTCCGAGCAGTTGGCCAGCGTTCCCAGCGACGGGACGATGAATGAATATCTGATCGCGCACCAGGAATTCTCGCCGAGCAGCGAGATTCAGGGCCTCGCCCCCTACATCCGCGGCGTGTCGAGCCTGCAATCGCCCAAGGGCCGCTAGTGCCCTGGTAACCCGGATACGATAGGAACGGTATGACCAGGCTCGCGGCAGCAGGCAAGTCACGGCGCGTCCGCAAATGCCGGACAGGAGCGGCGCGAGCGTGATATCCGTCTGGTTCTTCGTTCTCCTGGGACTCGTCGCGCCGGCTCTCGCGGCGGAGCAGGACGGGCTCGCGTGGCTGACCAAGATGGCGAACGCATCGCGCCGGCTGAATTACAGCGGCACCTTCGTCTACCAGCATGGTGACCGCATCGAAACCTCCCGCATCGTCCATTTCGTCAACCCCGCGGGGGGCGAGTTCGAGAAGCTCGAGACGCTCGACGGGCCGGCCCGCGAGGTGATCCGCACCAACGACCAGGTCAGCTGCTATCTGCCGGATGCAAAGATCGTGATCGTCGAGAAGCGCAGCGCGCACCGCTTCCCGGCGCTGTTTCCGGAGCCACTGGTCGGCGTCGCCGACAACTACACGGTGGTCGCAGCCGGCAGGGACCGCGTGGCGGGCTATGATTGCCAGGTGGTCGAGCTCGAGCCCAAAGACCGCCTGCGCTACGGCCACCAGTTCTGCGCCGAGGCACGCTCGGGGCTGCCGTTGCGGGCGCGTACCTTCAGCGAGAACAAGCGGCCGCTCGAGTCATTCGCGTTTACCGAAGTACAACTGGGCGGCCGCTTCAGTCGCGATCAGGTGCGGTCGCGCTATGCGGCGAAAAGCCGGAACTGGAAAGTCGATCATTCGGCGCTGGTATTGAGCGATGTGCCGGCCGACACCGGATGGACGCTGACGCGGCAGCCGGCGGGATTCAAGAAGCTGACCGAGCTGAAACGCTCCATTGCCGGGCGCAGCAACGTGGTGTCCCATATCGTGTATTCCGACGGGCTGGCCGCGATCTCGGTGTTCATCGAGCCGCTGCCCAAGACCCGCCTGGCCAGAAGTCTCTCGCATCAGGGGGCCGTCAACATCTACGTCCGTCCAGTAGCGGACCACATGGTGACGGTGCTGGGAGAAACGCCCGCTGCGACGGTAATGCAGATCGCGAACTCGCTCGAATTCAGGAGTGGACGGGGCAGGTAACGTTACTGGCGTTCCTGGCCGCGGCCTGTTCCGGAACTGGTTCTAGACTACCGAGATTGATTATGCTCAAGCGTTTAATCTTTGCGCTGCTCCTGCTTGCAGCGCCGGTCGCATTCGCCGCGCAGCTGCCCGATTTCACCGAGCTGGTCGAGAAGCAGGGACCGGCGGTGGTGAACATCAGCACCACGCAGTCGGTACGCAACCCCCTTCTGCCCCAGTTACCCAACCTGCAGGAGGACGACCCGTTCTACGAGTTCTTCCGGCGCTTCTCCCCGCAACCGGGGCCGCGCGAGTTCCATTCGCAGTCGCTCGGCTCGGGTTTCATCATCAGCCAGGACGGCTACATCCTCACCAACGCCCACGTGGTCGAGTCCGCCGAAGAAATCACCGTGAAGCTCAACGACAAGCGCGAATTCAAGGCCAAAGTCATCGGCTCCGACCGCCGCACGGACGTCGCGCTGATCAAGATCGAAGCAAGCGGCCTGCCCGCGGTCCGGTTCGGGGACCCAGGCAAGCTCCGGGTCGGCGAATGGGTGCTGGCGATCGGCTCGCCCTTCGGGTTCGAGAACACGGTGACGGCCGGCATCGTGAGCGCCAAGGGTCGCTCGCTGCCGCAGGAAAACTACGTGCCTTTCATACAGACCGACGTGGCCGTCAATCCCGGCAACTCGGGCGGGCCGCTGTTCAATTTGCGGGGTGAAGTGGTGGGCGTCAACTCGCAGATCTACAGCCGCACCGGCGGCTTCATGGGTCTCTCCTTCGCGATACCGATCGACGTCGCCAACGACATTGCACGGCAGTTGCGCACCACGGGCAGGGTGACACGCGGTCGGATCGGCGTCGTGATCCAGCCGCTCTCCAAGGAACTGGCCGACGGCTTCGGTCTGGCGCGTCCGCAGGGTGCGCTGGTCAATTCGGTCGAGAAGGGCGGGCCCGCCGACAAGGCGGGTGTCGAAGCCGGCGACGTCATCCTGCGCTTCGACGGGAAGGCCGTGGCGTCCTCGGGGGACCTGCCGCGGATAGTGGGTGCGACGCGTCCAGGCAGCAGCGTAACGATGCAGATCTGGCGCAACAAGAACCCGCGCGACGTGCAGGTGGTGGTGGCCGAAATGCAGGACGAGCGCGCGGCGCGGCTCGGACGGCGGGGCGGCAAGCCGCCGGCCGCGGTACCGAGTCAGTACGGGCTGGCGCTGTCCGACCTGACCGATGCCCAGAGGAGCGAGCTCAAGGTTTCCGGTGGCGTGCTGGTCGAAAACGTGCAGGGCGCGGGCCAGCGCGCGGGCGTGCGCCGCGGTGACGTGATTCTCGCGGTCAACAATCAGGACGTGAAGTCGGTCGAGCAGTTCAACGAGATGATGGGTCAGTTCGATAAGGACAGCATCGTCGCGCTGTTGATCCGCCGCGGGACCAATTCGCTCTACGTCCCGTTCCGCGTCGACGTCGGCTGACGCGCCGCGGGCGCGGACCCCGAGCCCGGCTCGACCCCCGCGCGGCTCGGGCGTAGCTGGCTAAGTCGTTCTGATTTCGGATAAAATACGCTGCTTTAGGGGCACTTACCGGTGCCCTTTTCCATGCAGCGTATCCGTAATTTCTCGATCATCGCCCATATCGACCACGGCAAGTCGACGCTCGCCGACCGTTTCATCCAGCTGTGCGGCGGTCTGGCGGAACGCGAGATGGAAGAGCAGGTCCTCGACTCGATGGATCTCGAGCGCGAGCGCGGCATCACCATCAAGGCACAGACCGCAGCGCTCGAGTATCACGCGCGCGATGGCAATCAGTACTTGCTCAACCTGATCGACACCCCCGGGCACGTCGATTTCTCCTATGAAGTTTCGCGCTCGCTCGCGGCCTGCGAGGGCGCGCTGCTCGTCGTGGACGCGTCGCAGGGCGTGGAGGCCCAGACCGTGGCCAACTGCTATACCGCGACCGAGCAGGGGGTGGATGTCATCCCGGTGCTCAACAAGATGGATCTGCCCCAGGCCGAGCCGGAGCGGGTCATCGGCGAGATCGAGGACATCATCGGCATTCCCGCGCGTGACGCCCTGCGGGTGAGCGCCAAGACCGGCGACGGCGTTCCCGAGATCCTGGAAGCCGTGATTCAACGCATTACGCCGCCTTCCGGCAATCCCGCCGGCCCGTTGAAGGCCCTGATCATCGACTCGTGGTTCGACAACTACGTGGGGGTGGTCATGCTGGTGCGCGTCGTGGACGGGGCACTGAAGCCCAAGGACCGCATCCTGCTGATGTCCAGCGGCGCGAATTACCTGTGCGAGCAGGTGGGCGTGTTCACGCCGAAAGCGACGACCAAGGACAGCCTCGCCGCCGGCGAGGTCGGCTACATTACGGCCGGCATCAAGGAGCTGAAGGCGGCACGCGTCGGGGACACCGTGACGCTTGCCCATCGCCCCGCCGCGCAGGCGCTGCCCGGCTTCAAGGAGATCAAGCCGCAGGTGTTCGCCGGACTCTATCCGGTTGACCCGGGCGAGTACGAGGCATTGCGGGACGCGCTGGAAAAGCTGCACCTCAACGATTCCTCGCTGCGCTTCGAGCCGGAGTCCTCACAGGCGCTGGGCTTCGGCTTCCGCTGTGGCTTTCTCGGGCTGCTGCACCTCGACATCGTCCAGGAGCGGCTGGAGCGCGAGTACGGCATGAACCTGATCACCACCGCGCCCACCGTCGTCTACCAGGTGCTCACGCGCGACGGCTCCGTGCACGAGATCGAGAACCCGTCCCGGCTTCCGGATGCCGGCACCATCGCCGAGATCCGCGAGCCGGTCATCAAGGCCTCGATCCTGACGCCGCACGATTACGTCGGCGCGGTACTCACGCTCTGCAATCAGAAGCGCGGCATCCAGCGCAATATGCAGTACCTGGGGCGGCAGGTCATGCTGACCTACGAGCTGCCGCTCAACGAGGTCGTGATGGACTTCTTCGACCGGTTGAAGTCGGTGTCGCGCGGCTACGCTTCGCTCGATTACGAATTCCTGGAGTACCGCGCCGGTGACCTGGCGCGGCTCGACATACTGATCAACGGCGAGCGGGTGGACGCGCTGTCGCTGATCGTTCACCGCGAGAACGCCCAGCGCCGCGGGCGGGAGCTGGCGGTCAGGATGCGGGAGCTGATTCCGCGGCAGATGTTCGACGTCGCGGTGCAGGCCGCGATCGGCTCCCATGTCATCGCGCGTGAGACGGTGAAGGCGATGCGCAAGAACGTGCTCGCCAAATGCTACGGCGGCGACATCACGCGCAAGAGGAAGCTCCTGGAAAAGCAGAAGGCGGGCAAGAAGCGCATGAAGCAGGTGGGCAGCGTCGAGATCCCGCAGGAGGCGTTTCGCGCCATCCTCGAAGTCGAGAAGTAATGGGTAATGGGGGATGAGTAATGTGTAAAGCGCCAGAGCGGTTGAGTTGGGTATTCGTCCCAACCCATTACCCATTACTCATTACCCATTACCGGACGGTGGCGGAGTGAATTTCGCCCTCATTCTTTTCCTGCTTCTGGTCGCGACCGGGGCGGTGTGGCTGCTCGACCGCTACTGGCTGCGCCTGCGGCGCGCGGCGGGCCGGCCCGAACCGTGGTGGGTGGAGTATCCGAAGAGCTTCTTCCCGGTGATCCTCGTCGTGTTCCTGCTGCGCTCGTTCCTGGTCGAGCCCTTCAAGATCCCCTCGGGATCGATGCTGCCCACCCTGCTGGTGGGCGATTTCATCCTGGTCAACAAGTTCACATACGGGATCCGGCTCCCGATCGTCAACGTCAAGATCGCCGACCTCAACGCGCCGCGACGCGGGGAGGTGATGGTCTTCCGCTACCCGGAAAATCCGGCGCTCGATTACATCAAGCGCGTCGTGGGGCTGCCGGGCGATCGCATTGCCTACCGCAACAAGCGGCTGTCCATCAATGACCACGAGATCGCGGTCCGCGCGGACGGAGAATACCGCTACATCGAGTCCGGGCTCAATTTCATCGCGGCCCAGCGCATGACTGAAACGCTGGGAGAGCACAAGCATGCGGTGCTGCTGCAGGCGGAGATTCCAAGCGTGCACCTGTCGGGAGTGCGGCACTTTCCTTTCCGCGAAAATTGCGCCTACAATGAGACGGGCTTCACGTGCACCGTGCCGCCGGGGCATTACTTCCTGATGGGGGACAATCGCGACAGCAGCAGCGACAGCCGCTACTGGGGGTTCGTGCCCGAGACGCACATCGTCGGCAAGGCGTTTCTGATCTGGTGGAATTTTGACGACTTCAAGCGGATCGGACAGCTCATCAACTGAGAAGGGTGGAACATGCGTGGACAGAAAGGCATCACCTTATCGGGCCTCCTGCTGTGGTCGGTGGTACTGGTCTTCGCCGCATTGCTCCTCTTCAAGATCGGCCCGCCGTATATCGAATTTCTGTCTATCCAGGCGAATTTGAAAGCCGTCGCCAACGATCCCGAAGGGCGCGCGGGGGTGCGGCGGGTGGTCGAGGACCTGTTCGACCGGCGCTCGGCGATCGATAACATCTCCTCGGTAAAAGCCACCGACATCATCATCACCAAATCGGGCGACGGCGTGGTGCTGAGCTTCGAATACACGGTGTGCGTGCCGGTCGTATTCAATATCCGGGCCTGCATGGACTATCACCCGACATCGAGCAAATAAGGCCCGCATGCGGCAACCGACCGACTGATGGAACGGGAGGATTTCGATCTCAGCATCGGTCGTCGCTTTTCCGATCCGGAACTGCTGCGCCGGGCGCTGACCCACCGCAGCCACGGCCCGGCTCACAATGAGCGCCTGGAGTACCTCGGCGACAGCGTGTTGAATTGCGTCGTGGCGCTCGAACTGTACCACAAGTTTCCCGGCCTTCCCGAGGGCGAGCTGTCACGGCTGCGCGCCAATCTGGTCAACCAGTCGTCGCTTGCCGCCATCGCGCAGCGATTCGCCTTTGGCGGGCGGCTGCGGCTGGGGGAGGGCGAGCTGAAGAGCGGCGGGGCGCGGCGCCCGTCCATCCTCGCCGATGCGGTCGAAGCGGTGGTCGGCGCCGCGTTCCTGGACGGCGGCTTCACCGCAGCCCGGGATGTCGTGCTGGTCATGCTGGGAGCCGAGCTCTCCGCGATCGATCCCGCGGTCTCGGGGAAGGATCCCAAAACGCTGCTGCAGGAGTATTTGCAGGGCCGCAGGCTCGCGCTGCCGCTGTACTCCGTGGTCGCGACGCGCGGCGAGGCGCACGAGCAGCAATTCCAGGTCGAATGCGCCATTCCCGAGCTTGGCCTCCGTACCGTGGGCGAAGGCGCCAGCCGGAGAAGCGCCGAGCAGGAGGCGGCGCGCCAGGCCTATGAGCTTGCGAGCCGCGCCTGAGGCCGGCGGGGCGCATCGCTCCGGCCGGGTGGCGCTGGTGGGACGGCCCAATGTCGGCAAGTCGACGCTGCTCAACCATCTGGTCGGCAGCAGGATCAGCATTACCTCCGGCCGGCCACAGACGACGCGCCAGCGCGTGACGGGCATCGTCACCCGGCCCGACGCGCAAATCGAGTTCGTCGACACCCCCGGGTTCCAGACGGAGCATCAGTCCGCCCTGAACAGCGCCATGAACCGCAGCGTGACGGCGGGGCTCAAGGATGTCGACGCCGTCGTCTGGCTGGTGGAGCCGCTGCAATACGGCGAGCGCGACGCGGCCGTGGCGGCGCTGCTTCCCCGCGGCATTCCGGTGGTCGTGGCAATCAACAAAACGGACACCCTCGGGGACAAGGCGCGTCTGCTTCCGTTCATCGCGCGGCTCGCGGAGCTGCGCGCGTTCGAGGCGATCATCCCGATATCGGCGGCAAAGGGCTGGCAGACGCGAGAGCTGCTCGATGCGATCGTGCGGCTGCTGCCGGAAGGCCCGCCCCTCCACGACGAGGATGACATCACCACCGCGAGCGAGCGCTTTCTGGCGGCGGAGCTGCTGCGGGAGAAATTGTTCCGCCGGCTCGGCGACGAACTGCCGTACGCCTCGAGCGTCGAGATCGAGCACTTCAAGCAGGAGCGGGGGCTGCGCACCATCCACGCCTCGATCGTCGTCGACAAGGAGGGCCAGAAGGCCATCGTGATCGGCAAGGGCGGATTGCAGCTGAAAAACATCGCCACCCAGGCGCGCCGGGACATGGAGCAGCTGTTCGGAGGCAAGGTTTTCCTCGAAGTGTGGGTCAAGGTGAAGCGCGGGTGGGCCGAAAGCGCGGCAACCCTCAGGCGATTGGGATTCGATGATTGAAACATAAGGGCGGGGGATGAGGGAAAGGTCCCGGCAGGACGGCCAACCGGGCTTCGTGCTGCATCATTACGCGTACCGCGAGTCGAGCTTGATCGTGGAAGCCATTACCCGCGACCACGGGCGCGTGGCACTCATGGCGCGGGGCGCTCGCCGTCCCAAATCGGCGCTGCGCGGAACCCTGCTTTCGTTTCAGCCGCTGCTCCTGTCGTGGAGCGGACGCACCGAGTTGCGCACCCTGACACGGGCCGAGTGGCAGGGAGCTTACCGTCCGCTCAAGGGGCAGGCGTTGATCTGCGGCTTCTATCTCAACGAGCTGCTGCTGAAGCTGCTCGCGCGCGATGATCCGCACGAGCAGCTCTACCGGATCTACGAGGAAACGCTTGTCGCGCTCGGGCAGGGCGGCGAGCAATCGCCGGTGCTGCGGCGTTTTGAAATAAGCTTGCTGCGCGAACTCGGCTACGCGGTCATTCTCGACCGCGACGTCGAGCGCGACGAGCCGGTAGCGCGCGAGTGCAGCTACGTCTATGTCGTCGAGCGCGGCCCGGTCAGCGCGGCCGGGGCACCGCGAAACGGGGTAGAATTGTCCGGCCAGACGCTGCTCGACATGCAGTCCGGCGTTTTCACCAGCGCAGCGACGCAGCAGCAGAGCAAGCTGTTGATGCGAACGCTGATCAATCACTGCCTCGGCGACCAGGTCCTGCACACCAGGCAGCTGCTGCGCGACCTGCAGGAGCTGTGAGTGAGCACGATTCTGCTGGGCGTCAATATCGACCACGTCGCGACCCTGCGCCAGGCGCGTGGCACGGCTTACCCCGATCCGCTGGAAGCGGCACTCGCGGCCGAGGATGCCGGGGCCGACTACATCACGCTGCATCTGCGCGAGGATCGCCGGCACATCCAGGACCGCGACGTTGTCGAAATGCGCCGGGCATTGCGCACGAGGATGAATCTGGAGGCCGCAGTGACTCCGGACATGATCGCGTTTGCCAGGCGCGTGCGGCCGCAGGATGTCTGCCTCGTCCCCGAGCGACGCGCCGAGTTGACGACCGAAGGCGGGCTCGACGTGGCGGGCGCATTGAAGCGCGTCGAGCGGGCGTGCCGGGCTCTGGGCGCGGCCGGGATCCGGGTCTCGCTTTTCATCGATGCCGACCGCAAGCAGGTCGACGCCGCGCTCAAATCCGGCGCTCCCGTCATTGAATTGCACACCGGAGGCTACGCCGACGCCCGAGGTCCCGGCGGCCGCCGCAGGGCGCTCGAGAGGATCCGCGCCGCTGCGGAGTATGCGTCGGGCAGGGGCCTGCTCGTCAACGCCGGGCACGGGCTCAATTACGGGAACGTCGGGCCCATTGCGGCCATTGCCCCGATCCGGGAGCTCAACATCGGTCATGCCATAATCGCCAGGGCCGTGTTCGTGGGCATCACCCAGGCCGTGCGCGAAATGAAGACGCTGCTCGAGCGCAGCCGATGATCTACGGAATCGGCATCGACCTCGTGGAGCCGCAGCGCATTGCGCGGCTGCGCGAGAAATACGGCGAACGCTTTGCCCGGCGGGTGCTGACACAGCTCGAATGGCCGGGATATACCCGGACCGCCCGGCCGGTGCTGTTCCTCGCAAACCGGTTCGCGGCCAAGGAGGCCTTCTCCAAGGCGATGGGAACCGGCTTTCGCTACCCGGTGACGCTGCAATGCATTAGCGTGATCCAGGAGCGGTCGGGAAAACCCGCCTTCGCGTTTCACGCGACCCTGGAGCAGCTCGTCAAGAGCCGGGGTATTGTCAGGCATCATCTGACGATCAGCGACGAGCAGAGCCTCGCCTGTGCCTGCGTGGTGCTGGAGGCGGAATGACGGCGCGCAGCGTTCAGCTCGGTCCGGTCATGCTCGACCTGGAGGGCACCGGTCTCACCGAGACGGATCGCAAGCGGCTGGGGCATCCCCTCGCGGGCGGAGTGATTCTTTTTTCGCGCAACTTCGCCAGCCTCGGGCAACTGGCAGCGCTGACCGAAGCAATCCACGCCTTGCGCAACCCGCCGCTCGTTATCGCGGTCGACCACGAGGGCGGGCGGGTGCAGCGCTTCCGCGATGGATTCACGACGCTCCCCGCCATGCGCGAGCTCGGATGGACCTGGGACCACGGCCAGCAGCATGCGCGCCAGCTCGCGCAGGAAGTGGGATACGTGCTCGCGGCCGAGCTCCTCGCCCACGGCGTGGACCTGAGTTTCGCGCCGGTGCTGGATATCGATTGGCGCTCAAGCAGCGTGATCGGCGATCGGGCATTTCATTCCGATCCGCGCGTAGTTGGAGAACTCGCGCGCGCGTTGCTCCACGGATTCAGGCAGGCGGGCATGAGCGGGGTTGGCAAGCATTTTCCGGGGCACGGGCATGTCGGCGCCGATTCCCACCATGAGGTGCCGGTTGACGAGCGCACTTATGAGGAAATCGAGGCGGACGATCTCGCGCCGTTCCGGCGGCTGATCGAATCCGGGCTCGGCGGCATCATGCCCGCCCACGTGATTTACCCCCGGGTGGATGACCGCCCGGCAGGTTTCTCCCCGGTATGGCTCAAGCAGGTATTGCGGGGCCGGCTCGGATTCGACGGCGTGATATTCAGTGACGATCTCAACATGGAGGGCGCCAGCGTCGCGGGTGATGTGACGGAACGGGCCCGCGCGGCCCTTGGCGCCGGCTGCGACATGGTCCTGCTGTGCAACAACCCGCAGGCAGTGGACGTCCTGCTTGACAAGCTGGACTACGCGATGCCGGCGGTGAGCCTGGCGCGGCTCGCCCGCATGCACGGCAGGCCGCTGCCGGGGGGCATGGTGCGCCTGCGCGAGGATGCGCGCTACGCCCACGCACTGCACGCCATCGCGGGTATCGGAAGGCGGGACGGCGAACTGCCCCTTGCCTGATGGCCCCGGCCGCACATTCCCACACGCAGCACCGCCACCAGCGGTCGCGGTTTGTGCTGCCGCTCGTGCTGACCGCGGTTTTCGCGGTGGTCGAGTTTGGCGGGGGATTGTGGTCGGGTTCGCTCGCGCTGCTTGGCGATGCGGGCCACATGATTTCCGATGCGGTAGCGCTGGGGGTCGCCGCTGTCGCCGCGTCCCTCGCCCGGCGCCCGCCCGGGCGCGAGCATTCCTACGGCTGGCAGCGCGCGGAAGTCATCGGAGCGCTACTGAATGGCGTGCTGATGCTCGCCATAGTGGTGACGCTGGTGGTGGAGGCCGTGAGCCGCCTCCTCGCTCCGCGCGAGGTCGCCGCAGAGGCGGTCATTGCGATCGCGGTCATCGGCATGGCGGTCAACGTAGCCTGCATCGCGTTGCTGGGCCGCGGCGAACCCGATCTCGGCGCACGCGCAGCGCTTCTGCATGTTTCCGCCGACCTGGCCAGCTCGTTTGCCGTTCTTGTTACGGGAGTGGTCATCCATTTCACCGGCTGGTTTCCCGTCGACCCGATTCTCTCGCTCGCGATCGGCGCGCTGATCCTGGTGAGCACACAACGCGTGCTGCGCGACGCGCTGCACGTGTTGATGGAGGGGGTCCCGCCGGCGATGGAGCTCACCGCCATCGGGCAGGCGCTGGCGACGGTCCCCGGGGTAACCGAGGTGCACGACCTGCACGTCTGGAGCATTACTCCGGGCAGTATTGCGCTGTCGGCGCACCTTGAGATCGCGGATCTTCAACGCTGGCCGGTGATACTCACGGAGGCGTCGGCGATGCTGCAGACGCGGTACGGCATCGGTCACGTCACGCTGCAACCGGAGGTGCCGGGCTGGCGCGGCGCCGCCGTCGTCCGCGTCTGGCGAGGCGACTCGGGACCGAGGTCGGGACTCCCCTGAACCAGCGCGCTAGGCGCGCTCGATGTATTCGCCGGTGTCGGTGTTGACGTTGATGCGGCTGCCCCCCGTGACGAACTGCGGCACCATGACGGTGATGCCGGTGTCGGTCTTGGCGGGCTTGAACGAGCCCGTCGCGGTGGCGCCCTTGAGATTGGGCTCGGTTTCGGTCACGGTGAGCGTTACGGTCGGGGGCAGTTGGACGCCGATCGGGCGCTCATGGTGAAAATTGACCTGCACGTCGACATTGGGAACCAGATAGCCGGCCTGTCCCTCGAGCAGCTCTTGCGGGAGCGCCAGCTGCTCAAACGTCTCCTGGTCCATGAATACGTGGCTCGCGCCGTCGCTGTAGAGGTATTGCATGGCTCGCGGCTCGACGTAGGCGCGCTCGATCTTGTCCTCGGTGCGGATGCGCTCATTGCGCTTGGTGCCGGACTCGATGTCCTTCATCTCGACCTGCATGAAAGCGCCGCCACGGCCGCCGACATGGACGTGATACGACTTGAGCACGCGCCAGACTCGCTTGTCCCACTCAATCAGGTTGCCGGCGCGAATTTCGGTTGCCAGGACTTTAGCCATTTCGCCACACTGTCTGAAAAAAGCGCGTCATTCTATCACCGCGGCCGCTATAATACGGGCTCGCGTCGCCTTACCTCGGAGCGGTTCCGGCGCATGCTTGAAGTCATCGTCAGGCATTCCACGCCCCTTCGTCTCGCGCAGGAACGATAGCCGCGCGTGACCGCCGTTCACGGTGCCCCCGATCCCGTGGTGTTCGACGCCGCAGCAACCATCGCCAGCCTGCCGCATCTGCCCGGCGTCTATCGCATGCTGAGCGGCGGGGGCGAGGTTTTGTACGTCGGCAAGGCGCTCGACCTGAGGAAGCGGGTCGCCTCCTACTTCCGGAGGGCCGGCGGCAACGTGTCGCCGCGCATTCAGCTGATGCTCGGCCAGGTCGCCACCGTGGAGACGACCGTCACTCGATCCGAGGCCGAGGCGCTGCTGCTCGAAAGCAATCTGATCAAGTCGCAATCGCCACGCTATAACATACTGTTTCGCGATGACAAGTCCTATCCTTATCTTATGCTGAGCGGCCATCGTTTCCCGCGTCTGGGATTCCACCGCGGCAGCCTGGACCAGCAGCACCGCTACTTCGGGCCGTTCCCCAACGCAGGCGCGGTGCGCGAAAGCATCCAGCTCCTGCAAAAGGCCTTTCGCATTCGCACGTGCGAGGATTCGGTATTCGGCAACCGGTCGCGACCGTGCCTGCTGCACCAGATCCGGCGCTGCACTGCGCCCTGCGTGGGCCTGGTCACCGAGAGCACCTACGCCGAGGACGTCGCCGCCGCCGCGCTGTTTCTGGAGGGAAAGGAAGACGAGGTCATCGACCGGCTGGCCGCGCGCATGAATGACGCCTCCGATCGCATGCGCTACGAGGAGGCAGCCGCCTTCCGCGATCAGATCGCGGCGCTGCGCAAGGTGCGCGAGAAGCAGTTCGTCAGCGGGGGAGGGGAGGATACCGACGTCATCGCCTGCGGGCGGGCGGGCGGCGTCGTCTGCGTGAACCTGGCGATGGTCCGTGGCGGCCGGCATCTTGGCGACAGGAACTTCTACCCCCGCAACGCCGACGGCTGCAGTCCGGAGCAGGTGCTGGAGGCATTCTTGCTTCAGCACTACGTACAGCACGGCGCGCCCCCCCACATCGTGATCGGGGCGAGACTGGACACGCGGGCGCTCGAGCAGCTGCTGACCGGGCGCGCGGATCGCCATGTGCGGATTTCCGCCCATCCGTCCGGCGCGCGCAAGGCGTGGCTCGACATGGCGGCGAAGAACGCGGAGCTCGGCGCGGGGCAGGCGCTGGGATCGCTCGCCACCCAGGAGGCGCGCCTGGCGGCGCTGCAGCAGCTGCTCGACCTGCCGGACACCGCGCGCCGCATCGAGTGCTTCGACGTGAGTCATACCATGGGCGAGGCCGCAGTGGCGTCGTGCGTCGTCTACGACGGATCGGCGTTGCAGAGCAGCGAATACCGGCGCTATAACATTAGCGTCAAGTCGGACGGCAAGCCGCCGCTTGACGTCGGCGCGATCGAGCGGACGCAAGACGCCGCTCATTGCGCCGCGATTACGCCAGGTGACGATTACGCAGCGCTGCGTGATGCCCTGTCGCGCCGCTACCGCAAGCTCGTCACGGGAGAGGGCAGGGTGCCGGATCTCGTCTTGATCGACGGCGGCAAGGGCCAGCTTGCGGTGGCGATCGACGTTTTCACGGAGCTCGGATTGACCGGAGTGGCACTGGTGGCGGTGGCCAAGGGGGAAGCACGCCGGCCGGGACAGGAACAGTTGCTCGTGGCGGGCAGCCCGGTGCCGCTTGCGCCGGGGTCCGGCCATCCGGCATTGCATCTCATCCAGAGCATCCGCGATGAGGCGCACCGTTTCGCCATCCAGGGGCACCGCGCTCGCCGCGGCAAGGCGCGCAGCCGCTCTGCGCTCGAGAATATCGCGGGAATCGGCGCAAAGCGCCGCCAGAAACTGCTGGCGCGGTTCGGCGGCCTGCGCGGGCTGCAGGCCGCCAGCGTCGACGAGCTGGCATCGATCGCGGGCATCAGCCGCGTGCTGGCCGAGAAAATCTACCATGAGCTTCACTGATCGGGAGAATTTGCCATGAGTTGCGCCGATGCCGCTTAACGTGCCCAACCTGCTGACCTGGCTGCGGATCGTGCTGATTCCGCTTTTCGTCGGCATTTTCTATTTCGAGAAGAGCTGGGTGTCCGGGCCCAACCAGAACCTGGTCGCGACCGTCATCTTCACCGCCGCCGCGCTGACCGACTGGCTCGACGGCTGGCTCGCGCGCAAGCTCGATCAGACCTCGGCGTTTGGCGCCTTTCTCGATCCGGTTGCCGACAAGCTGATGGTGGCTGCGGCACTGATCATCCTGGTCCAGCTCGAGCGCCTGGACGCTATCATCGCCCTCATTATTATCGGGCGCGAGATCGCGATCTCGGCGCTGCGGGAATGGATGGCGAACATCGGGGCCGCGAGAAGCCTGGCGGTGTCGTTCGTGGGGAAGGTCAAGACCGCCTCGCAGATGGTGGCTATCCCGCTCCTGCTCTATCACGACCGGATCGGCGCGTTCGATCCACAGCAGGTGGGGACGTGGCTGATCCTCCTTGCAGCTGCGCTCACGCTCGCCTCCATGGCGTATTACCTCAAGCTGGCCTTGCCGCTGGCGTGGCGCAAGTCCTAGCGGTCGGCGCCGCGCCGCCCGTCACCCCGGCATTCGCATTGCACGGCTGCGCGCTGCCGTCGCCTCGTCCCGAGTTGCCAGGGCAGGGGCGCTGACCTATAATTTTCCATACGAAACGCGGGAATAGCTCAGTTGGTAGAGCGCAACCTTGCCAAGGTTGAGGTCGCGAGTTCGAGACTCGTTTCCCGCTCCAGGATTCAAGGGAAAACGGCGTTTGCTCCGTTTTCCTTTTTCTGTTTGAGGGTCTCGTTGGCGGGGTGGCAGAGTGGTCATGCAGCGGCCTGCAAAGCCGTGTACGCCGGTTCGATTCCGACCCCCGCCTCCAGGTTTTTCGGACGCTGGCTCCAGGTGCCCACGAAAGGCTAGGATGACGGGCGAGTGGTGGAATTGGGATACACAAGGCACTTAAAATGCCTCGGCGCAAGCCATACCGGTTCGAGTCCGGTCTCGCCCACCATTGGGTTACGTACTGGGAAGTGTCATGATTGTGTTTGATTTAGGCTGCGCCAACCACCATCGCTTCGAGGGCTGGTTTGCTTCGAGCGAGGACTACGAGCGCCAGGTCGGCGGCCGGCTGGTCCTGTGCCCGCTGTGCGGCAGCGCCGACATCGCGCGGCTGCCTCACGCGACCCACATCCGGACCGCGGGCAAGGATGCCCCTGCGCGCGCCGATTCTGCCTCCGCTACCCCGCAGCAGTACGCCAATGTCGGCAACGAGGTGCTGACCAAGGTGATCGAGCACATCGTCAACAATACGGAAGACGTCGGAGCAGCGTTTCCCGAGGAGGCGCGCAGGATCCACTATCATGAATCGCCCGAACGCAGGATACGCGGCACGGCGTCACGGGACGAGGTTGATGCCCTGCGCGACGAGGGCATCGAGGTCGTCGCGCTGCCGGTTCCCACCCATCGGCTGGGCAAGACGCACTAGGCCGCTCCACTGGCAGGCCGGGAGCGATGTTCAAGCACATACTTTTGCCGACCGATGGCTCCAAGCTGTCGGAGCGCGCGGTCAGGCTCGGCATCCGGTTGCTCGACGCGATCGCCCGCCAGGCGCGATCGCGCAGGGTGCGCTGACGCGCGGCTCCTGCGCGCCCGGATTGAACAAGATTCCATGATGAATCCCGCAGCCGCTCCGGTTCATGCTCTCACCGAGAAGCTGATCGCCAGGAAGGACGGCGCCATCGGCTGGGTCATCTTCAACAACCCGGAGCGCCACAACGCCAGCTCGTACGAGATGTGGCAGGCCCTGCCAGTGGTGCTGGAGCAGTACGTCGCAGACCCCGCGGTGCGTGTGATTGTTCTCCGGGGCACTGGGGAAAAGGCGTTCAGCGCAGGCGCGGATATTTCGCAGTTCAAGGAAAAGCGCAGCAGCGCGGAAGCCGTCAAGCAGTACAACGACGCGGCGGATGCGGCGATTCAGGCGCTGCGGGAATGTGCCAAGCCGACGATCGCGATGATCCGGGGCTATTGCATCGGGGGCGGCGTCGCGATCGCGGTTGGGTGCGACATCCGCGTCGCGGCGGACGACGCGCGCTTCGGCGTGCCGGCGGCGAAGCTCGGCCTGGGCTATCGATTCGACGGGATCAGGCGCCTCGCGTCCATCGTCGGTCCGGCGTTCACCGCGGAGATTTTCTTTACGGCGCGCCAGTTCACCGCGCCGGAGGCGCTGCAGATGGGACTCGTGAACCGGGTGGTGGCGGCCGGTGAGCTCGAGCGCTTCGTCCAGGACACTGCCGGCACCATCGCGAGCAATGCCCCGCTCACCATCGCCGCGGTAAAGCGATCCCTGAGCGAGTTGCACAAGGACCCTGCCGAACGCGATCTCGCGCTCTGCCAGCGCCTGGTGGACGCCTGCTTCGCCAGCGAGGACTACCGGGAAGGGCAGGCGGCCTTCCTGGAGAAGCGCAAGCCCCAATTCAAGGGCCGTTGAGCCGGCCGAGTCGCGGGAATGCGCCGCCTTATCCCACGATGAAACGCGAGAAGCTCCATGCCATTTGACGCGAGCCGTCGCGACCTCATGGTCGGCGTGATCGGGTCCGGCGCGATGGGCCGGGGGATTGCCCAGGTCGCCGCGGCGGGCGGCATTCAGGTTCTCATGACCGACAGCCGGCCCGGGGCAGCCGCCGAGGCGCGTGAATTCATCGACAAGATGCTTGCGCGCGCCGCCGAAAAAGGCTCGATCACGAAGGACGAGGCGGTCGGCGCGGTGAACCGCATACGGATCGTCGGCGGGCCGGCGGACCTGAAGCCGTGCCAGCTGGTGGTCGAGGCGATCGTCGAAAACCTGGAAGCCAAGCAGAAGCTGTTCGCCGAGCTGGAGAACATCGTCACGCCGGAGTGCATTCTCGCGACCAATACCTCCTCGCTTTCCGTGACTACGATCGCCTCCAAGCTGAACACCCCGCAGCGCTTTGCAGGCTTGCACTTCTTCAACCCGGTGCCGCTGATGAAGCTGGTCGAAGTGATCGACGGTCTGCAAACCGCGGATTGGGTGGGCGAGGCGCTGATGGCGATAGGGCGTCGCATGACGCGCGAGCCGGTGCGCCTGAAGGACGCGCCCGGTTTCCTCGTCAACCAGGTGGGGCGGGGCTTCACCCTGGAGGCGGCGCACCTGGCCTACGAGGGGATCGCGGGATTTGCCGACGTGGACCGCGTGATGCGCGACGTTGGCGGGTTCCGCATGGGTCCGTTCGAATTGATGGAATTGACGGGCCTGGACGTGACACACCCCGCGTCCGAGCTGATTTATCACCAGTTCTTCGAGGAGCCGCGCTACCGGCCCAACCTCATCATGCGCAGCCGCTTCGAGGCAGGCGTGCTGGGGCGCAAGACGAAGCGCGGTTTTTACGACTACGACGCGGAGATGAAACCGATCGTGCCGCCGGAGCCGTCTGCGCCCGCGGCGCGGCCCGCGAGCGTCTGGGTCAGCCCGGTCGATGCGCAGGGCCATGCCGCGCTGGCAGGATTGCTGGGCACACTGGGCGCCCGCCGCGAGACCTCTGCCAAGCCGAGTCCCGGTGCGCTCATCCTCGTGACGCCCATCGGCGCGGATGCCACCACCTGCGCGGTGGAACAGGGACTCGATCCCAGGCGCACGATGGCGGTCGATACGCTGTTTCCCATGGTCAAGCGCCGCACCATCATGGGCACGCCGGTGACCGACGCGGCCTTTCGCGAGGCCGCGCACGGCCTGCTCGCCGCCGACGGCATACCGGTAACGGTGTGCCGCGACAGCCCCGGGTTCATCGCGCAGCGGATCGTGGCCATGATCGTCAATATCGGCTGCTCGATCGCGCAAAGCCGCACCGCCGGGCCAGCCGACATCGACAAGGCGGTGATGCTGGGGTTGAATTATCCAAGCGGCCCGTTCAGGTTCGGCGACGTGCTGGGTCCTCAGCGCGTCCACGAAGTGCTGTCGGCCATGCACCGCATCTACGGCGACCCGCGCTACCGCCCCAACATCTGGCTTGCGCGGCGTGCAAAGCTGGGTGTCTCCCTGCTGACCGCCGAACCTTGAGGCCTGCAATTATCACGATGTCCTGAAAGGAGTCTCCCATGCTCGATGCCTACATCTACGAAGGCTTGCGCACCCCGTTTGGTCGCCACGCGGGCGTGCTCGCCAAGGTGCGGCCGGATGACCTGCTTGCCGACGCGATGCGAAATCTCATGAAAAAAGCGGCATTCAAGCCGGAGCAGGTCGAGGATATCGTCGTGGGCTGCGCCAACCAGGGCGGAGAGGACAGCCGCTGCGTCGCGCGGCACGCAGGGCTCGTGGCGGGACTGCCGGTGGAAACGCCGGGGACGGTGCTGCAGCGCAATTGCGCGAGCGGCCTGGGTGCGTTGGTGCACGCGGCTCACGCCATCACGGCAGGCGAGGGCGACGTCTACCTCGTCGGGGGCGTGGAAAGCATGAGCCGCTCGCCATTGGTCATGAGCCGCGCGGAATCCGCGTTTGCGCGCGATATCAGGCTCTATGACAGCACCATCGGTCCGCGCTTCTCGAATCCGAAGCTGGTCAGGCAGTACGGCGACGATCAGATGCCGCAGACTGCCGACACGCTCGCGCGGCAGTACGAGATCAAACGCGAAGAGGCGGACCGTTTCGCCTTGCGCTCGCAGCAGCGCTACAGCGTAGCCAAGGGGGAAGGCTTTTTCTCCGGAGAGATCGCGCCGGTCGAGCTGCCGCCGACGCGCAAAGGGCCGGTGCCCCCGGTTGCGGACGACGAGCATCCACGCCCCAACACGGACCTCGAAACGCTCGCAAGGATGCGGCCGCTCTACGAGGGCGGCGTAACCACGGCCGGTAACGCCTCCGGAGTCAACGACGGCGCGGTCGCATTGCTCCTGGGCTCGAAGCTGGCGGGCGACAAGGCCGGCGTCAAGCCGCTTGCCCGCGTGATCGCCAGCGCGGCCGTCGGCGTGCCGCCCCAGATCATGGGCATTGGACCGGTCGCGGCCAGCAAAAAGGCACTGGCGCGGAGCGGACTCACGCTGAAGGACATGGACGTCATCGAAATCAACGAAGCGTTCGCCACCCAGGTGCTGGCCTGCCTCAAGGGGCTCGGGATCGCATTCGACGACAGCCGGGTGAATCCGAACGGCGGCGCAATCGCGGTCGGTCATCCCCTTGGCGCGTCGGGAGCGCGGCTCGCCCTGACCGCCGCGCGCCAGCTCCAGCGCACCGGCGGCCGCTACGCCCTCGTCAGCCTGTGCATTGGAGGCGGGCAGGGCATGGCGGCGATACTCGAGCGCACCTGACAAGCCCCTTCCCCGGGCGGTCGCGACCCCGCCCCCGGGGAAGGCGGATTCCCGGCAGGACCCGCATCGGCCAGGCCATTCCTCTGGCACCGATATTGCGTTGTTCCCATGGGTTGGGACGGACGCCGCCCTTAAGCGGGCGGAGTGTCTGTCTTTTTGCGTGTCACGACGAGAAATCGTCGATTTACGGCCAGCCAGGACGAATATGCCGCTACAAGAATGGGTCGCCGATACGCTGCTGGGACGGTCATCCCACCTGGTGCGGTATTTGGGATCCGGCCTCATTACGCTGCTCTCCATAGTGATGGTGGCGATTCTGTGGCGCAAACTCGGCGCCATCACCGACCCCGGCCTGCTTCTGCTCTTTACGGTTGCCGCTTCCACCTACCTCGCCGGTGGCATGGCCGGAATGCTGAGTGCCGCCATCGTCCTGTTCTGCTCGTTTATCCTGTTTTCGCACCCGCTGTACCCGTTCCGCTATTCCGAGCTCGACTGGCGGCAGATGATGGTGATCGTGGTCGCCTGTCCCGTGATCGCGCTCATGGTGGGCTCGCTCAAGGAGCAGGTGGACCGCCTCAAGCTGGTTACGCGCGAAGCCGAGGCGCTGAGGGAGGAGGTACGGCGGGCAGAGGCGGTCAAGGAAGCGCATTTTCTTTGCGAGCAGCGTTTTCGCCTGCTGGCGGACTGCATCACCGATTACGCCGTTTGCCAGCTCGATGCCGGCGGCGCGGTCAAGCACTGGAACACCGGGGCCGAGCGGCTGCTCGGCTATTCCGCGCCGGAGATCGTGGGCCAGAGCTACTCCCGGTTCTTCATTAAAGAGGACATTTTGGCCCGGCACCCGGAGCGCCTGATGGATCAGGCGCGCTTTTCGGGCCGCGCGGGACAGGAGGGATGGCGGATACGTAAGGGCGGAGCGCGGCTCCACACCCAGAGCTCGATCATTCCGCTCAGGAACCCCCAGGGCGTGCCTGCGGGCTACCTGATGGTGATCCATGACCTCACGCGCCTTGAGGAGGCCAACCTCGGCGCGCTTAGGGCCCAGGCCGAGCTCGAGGCGCTGAAGAAGCGTCTGAGCCCGACGGACGACGCTCCCGATTCGGCAGTCTAGGTCCCAACAGGACCAGCTGGCGGGCAGGGCATCGAAATACTCTTGTAGCGCAAAGCAAGACCTGGATGCCTTCGTGGGCCACTGTATTTGACATAATATACATTATACGAACCAGCGCACAGACAAATATAGCCCAAACCCCCATTTAGTTAAACCCGCCCGACCCCTTCAAAGGCACCATGGCGGGCTCATATACGCTCCTAGGCCCATGGCACGACAAGTCGATGCCCCCCGTAACCGACTCTTGATAAAAAACGACGCCTGATAACAAACAATCCGCAACGTCAGCCTTCTCGTCACGCACATTGATCATTACGTGCCATATGCCGCCGCCACTGACACCCTCATAGTTCTCAGGCCCCCCATAGAGCTCCCCGAAACGAGTTTCAAAAGTCAGATAGTCAAAGTCACCCCG
>Ga0209640_10000377_pt1 | contig 33988 bp, 38 predicted proteins | sample RifCSP10_1_FD_184018 | JGI IMG/M metagenome (GOLD analysis project Ga0209640, IMG submission 184018) | Soil microbial communities from Rifle, Colorado - Rifle CSP2_sed 10_1 (SPAdes) (version 2) | ecosystem: Environmental > Terrestrial > Deep subsurface > Rock core/Sediment | place: Rifle... | reverse complement strand
TCATGACACGCCGGGGGTCCCCGTCCGCGGGGCGGTGGCCGCCGCCGGAGGCACCGACGTTGCCGGGGCCCCTGCCATTCACCGCGGAGGTTACCACTCACAGCGCCAGGCGGACGCGGGACTCTTCGCCGGGGCTGATGGTGACGTTGTGGCGGCGGGGCGGGCGGCCGGGGGCACGCAGGGTGAGGGTGTGGGCGGCGGGATCAGCCACCCATTGGGGCAGCTCGGCGAAGTTGGGCTGGCCCGCCGTATACAGGAACCCCGAGAAGCGCTCCTCGTCGAGCTCGTCAGGCTGGATGCCGGATTCGATCGCGCGCCGCGCGGCATCGACAATCTCCGCGCGTCCCCCGTAGTTCAACGCGATGTTGAACAGCATGCCGCCGGCCTGCGCGGTCCGATCGATCGCCCTGTTCAGCTCGTCCTGGATGTCGGGCGCGAGATCTTCCATCCGCCCAATCACGCGGAAGCGGATGTCGTTGCTGAGCAGCGTCTCCAGCTCCGAGCGCAGATACCGCTTGAGCAGCAGCATGAGCGTGCTGATCTCGGACGCGGGGCGCTTCCAGTTTTCCATCGAGAACGCGTAGAGCGTGAGGACCTCGAGGCCGAGGCGCGCCGACGTCTCGACCGTGTCTCGCACGGCGTCGATACCGGCCCGGTGCCCTTCGACGCGCGGCAGGTGGCGCTGGGCGGCCCAGCGGCCGTTGCCGTCCATGATGATGGCCACGTGCGCCGGCAGCCGGTCGAAATTGATCTGCCGCGCGAGGGCCTCGTCCGGGTGCCCGGCCGGAATCCACGCCAGCAACTGGTCAAGAGACACGTTCGATCTTCCGTTGTGTCAGGCAGTTAATCATAGTCTACCCGGACCAGGAACAGGCCGTGCGGCGGGGCCGTGGCGCCCGCCTGCGCGCGGGTGCCGCCGGCCAGGAGCGCCGGGATCGACGCCGCCGGACGCCACGCGCGGCCAACCTCGACGAGCGTGCCCACGACGGCGCGGACCATGTGCCGGAGAAATCCGTTTCCGCTGACCTCATAGGCCAGCAGCGTCGCGTCCGCCGGTTGGTGGCCGGTGGTTGGTGGCTCGTGGTGAACGTCCGACCGCGTGATGGTCCGCACCGTGCTCTTCGTCTCGCCGCCCACGCTTCGAAAGGCGGCAAAGTCGTGCGTGCCGACGAGCGCGGCGGCGGCCGCCTGCATCGCCGTCACGTCGAGCGGCTCCGGCACGTGCCACACGTACGCGCGCTCGAACGGGCTCACGATCGGCGCATTGCGGATCATGTAGCGATAGGTCTTGGCGCGGGCCCCGAACCGTGCGTGAAAATCGGAGGCGGCGTCCTCGACGTCTGTGACGCGCACGTCGGGGGGCAGGACGGCGTTCAGGCCGCGCAGCAGCACGCCGGCCGCGTGGCCGCATGTCACCTGGACGCTGGCGACCTGGCCGATGGCGTGCACGCCCGCGTCGGTGCGCCCGGCGCCGTGCACGTCGACCGGCGCCCCTTCGAAGCGCGCCAGCGCGTCCTCCAGCAGGCCCTGGATCGACACGCCGTCGGCCTGCCGCTGCCACCCGACAAAGCGCGTCCCGTCATAGCTGACGATGAGTTTTAGCTTACGCGGCACGCGAACCACGAACACGAACCTGGAACCCGGAACCGAGAAGGCAGAACATCAGATCTCTATCACGTTCGAGACCCGGGTTTGACAACAGGCAATCCCGCCAGGCACAGCGGACACGCGTCGGGCGCGTAAGTGGGAAGCGACACGGTGGCGAGCGCGAGGAACGGGACGTCGAGCCGCCCGTCGCCACCGCTGCGGTCGATGATGGCGCCCGCGCCGACGACAACGGCGCCCGCGGCACGTGCCACCGCCATCGTCTCCTTCGTGGAGCCCCCTGTCGTCACCACATCCTCGACGACAAACACCCGCTCGCCCGGCCCGAGGGTAAACCCGCGCCTCAGTGTCAGCGCGCCGTCCTGCCGCTCGGCAAACATGGCGCGAACGCCGAGCGCGCGCCCGACCTCCTGACCGATCACGATGCCACCGAGCGCCGGGGACAGCACCGCCTGCGCGGCAAGGCCGCGAGCGCGCTCGCCAAGCGCCGCGCCCAGCGCCTCGGCCTCGCGCGGGTGCTGCAGCACGAGCGCACACTGCAGGTATCCGGAACTATGAAGCCCGGACGTCAGACGAAAGTGCCCCTCGAGCAGCGCCCCGGCGCGACGGAACCGATCGAGCACCTCTGCGGCATCCATTCGCGTCATCATAATCTGTCACGTGAACGGCACGGCTCTCGAGTTGGAGTAACCACAGATGCGCACGATGTTCCTTCATGTCCTCGGCCTTCTCACCACGGTGGCAACCGCCGTCCTGACGCCCGCGGTGGCTGCGGCACAAGCCGGATTGCCCGCCGGCGCGCCGCCCGCCGGCGTCCGGCGCCTGACGGTTGAGGAGGCCGTCCAGATTGCGCTTGCCAACAACCTCGGCGTGCAGGTGGCGCGGGTCGACCCTCGCATCGAAGACCTCGCGGTGGCGCAGGCGCAGGCGGCCTGGTTTCCCACCTTCAGCACGACCGTGCAGACCGCCGGCACCGATACGCCGAACGCCAGCTTCCTGTCCGGCGCGCTCGGGCCGAAGACGAGCGACCATCGCGTCACCACGAACCTGGGCATGGGCCAGACGCTCCCCTGGGGCGGCACCTACAGCCTGGGGTGGGACAGCACGCGCTCGACGACGACCAACCTGTTTTCGAATTTCTCGCCGCAGCTTCGATCGTCGCTCGCCCTTACCTATCGTCAGCCGCTGCTGCGCGGCTTCTCCATCGACACCCCGCGGCAGCAGCTCCAGGTGAGCCGGAAGAACCGCGAGATTGCGGACGTGACGCTGCGGCAATCGATGGCGGTGACCTCGCGCGCGGTCCGCTACGCGTACTGGGATCTGGCCTACGCGATTGCCGCGCTCCAGGTGCAGAGACAATCGCTCGATCTGGCCGCCAGCTCGCTCCGCGAGACGCGCGCGCGCATCGAAATCGGCACGACGGCGCCGATCGACGCCGTCGAGGCCGAGGCCGAAGTGGCCCAGCGCGAGGAGGCCGTCATCGTCGCGGAGGCGCAGATCGCCACCGCGGAGGACGCGCTTCGCGCGCTGGTGTACGACCCGGCGGCCGCCGATTTCTGGACGTTCCGGATCGAGCCGGTGTCGCAACCCACGTTCGAGGCCACAGCGGTCGACGTCGACGCCGCGCTGCGCGGCGCGCTGATGAATCGCACCGATCTGCAGCGGACGCAGAAGAGCCTCGAGGCGGCCGATATCAACCTGCGCTATTTTCGGAACCAGACACTGCCGGACGTGACCGCGAGCCTCGACTACGGACTGACGGGCCTTGGCGGCACGCAGTTCGTCCGCGGCTCGGGATTCCCGGGCCCGGTCGTCGGACAGACGGAGCGCGGTTTTGCGGACGTGCTGGGCGACCTGTTCAGCAAAGACTTTCCCAACTGGACGGCGTCACTGACCGTGAGCTATCCGATCGGCCCGACGCCGCAGAACGCCGGTCTGGCGCGGGCACGCCTCCAGTACAGCCAGTCGCAGACGCAGCTCCGGAATCAGCAGCTCCAGGCGGCAACCGAGGTCAGGAACGCGGCGCGGCAGGTGCTGACCAACCAGAAGCGCGTGGAGACCACGCGTGTGTCGCGGCAGCTGGCCGAGCGCCGGCTCGAGGCCGAGGAGCGGAAGCTCGCGGCCGGAACCTCCACGAGCTTCTTCGTCTTCCAGGCGCAGCGCGATCTCGCCCAGGCCCGCAACAACGAGCTGCGCGCCGTCCTCGACTACAACCGGTCCCTCGTCGACCTCGAAACCGTGCAGGAGGCACCGCTCAGGTAAGATTCCTTACGTGCCGAAGCTGTCGGTCACGATCATCGCCCTGAACGAGGCCGACCACATCGCGGCCGCCATCGACAGCGCCGCCTGGGCCGACGAGATCCTCGTGGTCGATTCCGGCAGCAGCGACAGCACCGCCGACATCGCGCGCTCCCGAGGCGCCACGGTGCTGTGCCGCGACTGGACCGGCTACGTCGACCAGAAGAACTTTGCGACCGACCGCGCCGCCAACGACTGGATCTTTTCGCTCGACGCCGACGAGCGGATCACGCCCGCCCTGGCCGCCGAGGTCCGCGCGGCGCTGTCGGGTGACCCCCCGGTGCGCGGGTATCGCGTCCCTCGCGTGACCTATCACCTTGGGCGATGGATTCGGACGACGGATTTTTATCCGGACTCTCAGACGCGGTTGTACGACCGGCGCGCGGCGCGGTGGCGCGGGAAGTACGTGCACGAATCGGTCTTGGTCGACGGTCCCGTGGGCCGGCTGCGGAACGAGCTGCAGCACTACTCCTTCCGCGATCTTCGCGACCAGCTCGATCGCGTCAATCGCTACACGACGCTGGCGGCGCGCCAGATGCACGAGGCGGGCCGCCGCGCCGGGCCGCTCGATCTCGTGCTGCACCCGCCCGCGGCCTTTCTCCGCAACTACGTGCTCCGCCGGGGGATGCTCGACGGCGTGGCGGGGTTCACGATCTCGGCGGTGAACGCGTACTCGGTCTTCCTGAAGTTCGCGAAGCTCTGGGAGCTGCAGCAACATCCCAAATCCGAGTGACACGACACTCTCACGAGCCACGGAGGCAGGGGGACACCGAGGCTAGGTTGGCACCGACTCTTCAACCACAAACGTGCGCCAACCCGTCGGATGCTCAACATGGTGTGCTACGTCGCCGAGGATCAGAACTACCCTGATGCGATATGTTCCTGCCGCCAGCGATGCTCGGTGTAACTGTTCCAGAAAAGCCGCATCTGTAACATAACTACCGAAACCAAGAGGCCCTGGGTCGACTGGACCGAGAAGGCCGTGCTTCGGTTGATTCTTGTCGATCCATAACCCCATGCGTCTATCAAGACGCATGAAGACCGGTACCCTGTATTGTTCGCCTGGCAACAACTGGCCGACTTCATGCGAATGCCAATTCAGGCCTGCAATGTGTGCGTTAATCCGATCTCGATCCGGACCATGTTCGACTTCAATAAACGCGCGGCCACGCTGCTTGTTGGTCCCCCCAATCATGAAAACCACGTGTGACCAATTCCTGTAGTCGACACGCGAGTCTGTCTGGTTTCCGTCCCGCCACTCCAGAAAGCGAAGGGTGGCACGTACTCGAACATCCTCCGTCGAGTCACTCAATTGCGATGGTGACATAAGTACTTCGGCCAGCTGATCGCGTTCGACGAGGCGCTCAATAACTGTCGGATGCTGGTGTAGTGGGTGGTGCTTCGGCCATGCGAAATAGGTGTGCGAAGCGATGATCAGTCCATAGAAAAGGACGATACTTGCCGTCGTTATCCCCACGGCCTGGCCAAATTTCAACTCCGGTGGCACATCCCAATACCAGGACCACCATTCGTAGACCGTTCCAGCGATTGCAGCAGCCAGGACCGCACCGCATACCGAGATCCAGAACACGGCTCTCTGAGCATCGTCCAACAACCCACGCCAACCCTTGCTGCCATCGACCATGTAGCCGATCCTGGGGCGCGCCAGACCGTTGGTCAAGTAGAACGTTACCCGACGGTGACTGGAACGAGTGTCATCGTGTCGTTGCCGAAGATGTCGATGACCTTGACGGCGATCATGTAGCGGCCTGCTGCGGCGTATGTGTGGGGGGCGGAGGTCATTTCGATGTCACGTCTCTGACGTGTGCGGAAGCTCTGCCACTCGTTCTCGAAGATGTAGGCGCCGGTCCAGCGGTCCTCGAACTCGGCGGCGGGCAGCTCCAGCTCGCGCTGTGAAGGCTCCTGGCCGGGCAAGTGACCCTGCACGGTGTTGATGCCGGCGCCCTTTGGAACCTCGATGATCTCTTTCCGGCTCTCGTAATTGAAGTCCAGGGCCCAGTAGTCGATCCAGTCGGTCCAGTGCTTTGTTAGGACATCGCGGGTGACGACGCCCTCCTTGTTCTTACTGATTTTGACCAGAGCGCCAGCCTCGCAGACGACCTCGCTCTTGCCTTCCTTCAGCTCGGCGGCGATGGCGTCGGCGAGGCCCTGTGAGTAGAAGACGGAGAAGTCGGTCAGCTCCACGGCCACGGCCAGCGGATTCTTGCCGTCGAATCGCGGCGTGACCTCGATGTACGCCACGTCCTGGAAGCGCACCTGGCCGCGCTCAACGGCGCGCTTGTCGAACACCTCGGGAGGAATCGTCTTCGGGGTGAAGTCGATCCCCTTCCGCTTCGCCTCGTCCAGGGCCGCAGGGAACAGGCCCATCTCGAACTCGAAGGCGAGCACGTCCACGCGCGTCGCTCCGCGTTTTCGGCACTCGGTGATGACCTCTTCAACAAACAGGCGGCCGACGGGAAGGTTGATGGGACCGACGACGACGAGGCGCGCGGCGGTCTTGCCGTGGAAGAAACCCGCATCCGGCAGCGGTTCGGCGCGGTAGTCGGACACGGGTCTGGACGAAGATGGCGCCGTTGTCGTGTCGCGGCGTGGCGGTGACGTCCAGTTGTAGCGCCAGCCGGCGGTCCTTCTGGAGCATCCGATGGTGGATGTCCTGGATGGACTTGAACCAAGCCATCCTCGGGTCGTGGATGTGATGCGCTTCGTCGTTGAAGACAGCAAGCTCGTCAACCTCCCGCACGATCTCGCCAAGGTCGGTCTTGCTGTCCGTGGTCCGGCCCACCGGCTTCGAGCCGAATGGGTCGAGAAAATAATCGCGCAGGTCCTCGTCATCGAGCGACGGGTCGGTCACGTCGCCGAGGAACACGCGATGGATGTTCGTCAGAAAGATGTTACCCGTCTCCCGAACCGTGCGGACGTCATCCTGGATATGCAAGGTCAACTGGAAGTCGTCGCGCCAGTTCCGGCCGTTATGCCCGTTTGCGGGAAGGACCGGGTCGCTGAAAAAGATACGAAGACCGTCGAAATCGGCCCGCAGGCGGTCGAGGACGATGATGTTGGGGGCGATGACGAGGAAGTTGCGGGACAAGGCCGAGTCGGTCTCGTAGAGCTTGTGGAAGAAGCTCCACGCAAGGAGGAGCGACAGGACCTTCGTCTTGCCGGTGCCTGTGGCCATCTTGAGCACGTAGCGCGGCCAGTCTTCGTCGAACATCCCCGAGGACACGGCGGCCGAGGCGTCGAAGCGAAGGAGGTCGAACTTGTCCCTGGCGCGGCGGACGTCGTAGAGCCAGATGACCGATTCCACGGCTTCCCGCTGGGCGAAGTAGTAGCGGAGCGGGGACAGCGAGCCGTCCGCCTCTTCGAGGAGATGGTCCGTCTCGAACCACCAGCGGAGGAGACTGACGGACGTGGCGGAGGCCCCCGCGTAGCCCGCCTGCCGCCACGCGTGGACGCCCTCGCGGATCTTGGCGACGAGTGGCGGAAGGAGCTTGTCGTACGCAGTGCTCCGAAGGGCCTCATCGGCGGGAAACCACCGCTGCGACGGGACAAGCGGGGCATATGGCGACGCGGGGAACTGAGGATGAAGTCCCATGGCAGTCCGGTGGAGTGCCCAGATTCTGTCACGGCGGGGGATGTCTGAAAATCAGTTAGTGGGTCAGTGTGGCTCGAATGGCAGACGGGGGTTCTCGGCAGCTTGTCTGAGTTCCTCTCGCTTTCGCTCCCGTTCACGCCTCTGTTCGAAGCGGCCGTAGACGAAGACGCCGGCGAGGGCGACGAAGGCCGTGATGATGGCGGAGAGGCCTTGCGCATCCTTATCAAAGGCGATCAGCCCGATACCGCCGAGAATGGCGACCAAACCCAGGATGAAGCCCATGGCTTGCCCACGCCGTTGTGCTTCGACATTGCCGTTGACGACAGCGCTTTCGAGGGCCTGCCGATGGCGCATCTGACTCTCAGCCATGGCCACGATCCGGTCGGCTCCGTTGGGCACGATTCGACCGTATTGCTCCAGAGCCTCCGGCGGCGGGAGCGGGCCTTGAAATGCTGAAATCGACGCGCTGATGCGGCGCGCGGGTGATTGTGGAGGCCGAGAGTGTCGAGATGGGTAGGCTCAGCCACGGGCTCAGCCTCTGGCGGCCGGCTACCTTGCCTGCGGCGTCTGCGACTCACGCCTGAAGACATTCATGGCGTCCAGGATGGTGTCGCCGATCAGGCGCCAATCGCAGAAGAGCGCCTTGGCGTCCGCCGCCTCGATGCTCTGGCTGTCGTTGTACTCATCGAAATGCCCCGCCAAATCGAGAATGCGAGCCGACCCGGAAAGCCATGAGGGTGTGGCGACAAGAAAGTCTGGACGCATGGGCTAGCTCATTATCCGTGTGATTGGACCGGCCGATCAAGTTTCAAGTAACGGCCGGCACTGCCCGCGCAGCGGGCAGTGCGCGTCACGCTGCGCGCGGCCGAAGCCGCAGGCGTTCATCATTCCCACGTGGCACAGCGAGAAGTCGTAGCGCACCGGATCGCCGGGATCGATCGCGCGTAGCGACGCCGTGATGTCCGCCGCCATCTTCCACCCGGGACTCCGGTAGCGCGTCAGCCGCAGACACCGTCCCAGCCTGATCACGTGCGTGTCGAGCGGCACGATGAGCCGCGAGAGTGAGACGCGCGACCAGACGCCGAGGTCGACGGCGTCCCGCCGCACCATCCACCGCAGAAACAGGTTGAGCCGCTTGCAGGCGCTGCCCGCAGAGGGACGCGGGAAGAAATAGCAGACGCCGGCCCGTTTCGGCACGCGCGCGTACACAGGGCGGAGATCGGTCTGGAGCGCGCGCCGCGAAAACGACTCGATCGCCGGGCCGAAGTCCGGCGCCGACGGATCGTCGCCCGCGACGAAGAACGCCTCGATCGATCCCGACTCATGGAGCATGCGCTGCATGATGAGGACCAACGCGGCGAGATCCTGTCCTCGTATCCACCGATGTACCAGCGGCGCCAGCGCAGGCGCATCTCTCTTCGGGTCGAACGAGCGAACGAAGGATGCCGGGTGCGGTCCCATCACGGCCAGGAGCGACTCGACGGAGTTCAGCACGCTCGCCACGCGGCCAAACGCCAGACCGGCGGCGCAGAAACCGACGACCTCCCGGTCCTCGCGCGAGCGGTAGCGCCGGACGATGTGAATGGGGTCGGTCGCCGATGCCGGGTGGTCGAACGTACGGTACAGGCGCTCCAGCGGATCGCGAAGCGCCGGCGCACGCCTGGGGTCCACGTGCCTACGAGGTCGCCAGGCGCGTGAGCGCGTCGCCCGTCAGGCGATAAACGGTCCATTCGTCCATCGGCCTGGCGCCGATGCGCTGATAGAACCTGATGGCCGGCTCGTTCCAATCCAGCACGGCCCATTCCATGCGGCCGCAGCCGCGCTCCACGGCGATGCGCGCCAGGTGGCCCAGCAGCGCGCGCCCGACGCCCCGCCCGCGCCACGCCGGCAGCACGAAGAGATCCTCGAGGTACAGCCCCGGGCGGCTGAGAAACGTCGAATAGTTGTAGAACCAGACGGCGAACCCGACCGGCTCGCCTCCGGCGTACGCCACGACGGCTTCAGCGCTCGGCTGTGCGCCAAACAGCGATTCGCGGAGCGTGGCCTCGGTAGCGACCACCTGGTCGGCGAGACGCTCGTACTCGGCAAGCGCCGTGATGAGGCGCAGCAGCAACGGCACGTCGCGTTCCGTCGCGGGCGTGATGTCAATTCGCAAATCCGTCAATTCGTCCACTCGTCAATTCAGAATGTCGTCACGGGCATGCCCGCGCGGCACATCGGACAGCGCTCGGCGGGCACGTTGTCCGGGGCCTTGTATTCGGCGAGCGCGACGTTGGGCACCCCGGCATCCATCATGGCTTCCATGCGGTCGTAGATCTCGGCCGTCGCGATGACGGTGCCCCCGGCTTTTTGCACGAGCCCGACGCACCGCGCCAGCGTCTGGCCGGTATTGCGCACATCGTCGACAATGAGCGCCTTCCGGCCGGCAACCAGACGCTGGTAGAAGCGCGTGAGCGTGTGCCCGCAGGGGTAGCCGGAGGCCTTCAGGCCTCCAGGGCCCGCGTCGAGCGTGAACGGGGCGAAGAGCGTCGGAGGACGCGTAATCTCCCGGCGGCTGTCGAGCAGTCCCGCAATCGTGTGCGCGAGCAGCGCCCCGCCGGTCACCGGACCGGCCACCACTTCGGTCGCGTCGACGATCGACGCCGGCAGCACATCGAGCAGATCCTGCGCGAAGCGCCAGATCGTCGACGGGTATCGGAACAACTGGTGCGGGTTGAGGTAGACCGGACCGTGGAAACCGTTGCCGAAGTCGAAGTGCCCGTCGAGCATCAGCACCTCGTACTGCTGCAGGTCCTTGAGCGCCTTCTCGCGGATCTGGTCTCGCCGCGTCATGACAGTGCGATGCGCGCGGCCGGATTCACGAACAGGGTTCGGCCGCCGACAATCGTGGCGGCGACGCCGCCGCGCAGCTCCCACCCGTCGAACGGCGTGTTCTTCGACTTCGACCGCAAGACGGCCGCCTCGATCCGCACCGTGAGGTCGGGCGCAAGAATCGTGATGTCGGCCGGGGCGCCCTCCGACAGCGTGCCGCCTGGCACACGCAGAATGCGCGCGGGGTTCACCGACAACAGCTCGACCAGGCGCGGCAGCCGGATGAGGCCGGCGTGCACGAGCCGATCGAGCGCCAACGGCACGGCGGTCTCGAGGCCCACGATCCCGAACGGCGCCCGGTCGAACTCCACCTTCTTTTCATCGTAGTGATGGGGCGCGTGATCGGTGGCGATGGCGTCGACGCTGCCATCGGCGATGCCCGACAGCATGGCATCGCGGTCGGCCGCCTCCCGCAGCGGCGGGTTCATCTTGACGTTGGTGTCGTAGGGAATCGGCGACGCCAGCGACTCGTCGGTCAGCGTGAAGTGGTGCGGCGCCACCTCGCAGGTGACACGGATGCCGACGTCTTTCGCCTTGCGCACGGCCCGCAGCGAGGCGCGCGCGCTCATGTGCGCCACGTGAAAGGCGGAGCCGGTGAGCTCCGCCATCAGGATGCCGCGCTCGGCCCCCAGCGCCTCGCACGCCCCTGGCATGCCGCGCAGGCCGAGCGTGGCCGCGTGGTAGCCCTCGTGCGCCACGGCGTCGCCTTTGAGCGACGGATCCTCGCAGTGCTCGATCACCGGCAGCCCGAACATCCCGGCGTACTCCATCGCGCGCCGCAGCAGCAGCGCCGTCGCCACCGGCCGGCCGTCGTCGGTGATGGCGACGCAGCCGGCCTGCTTGAGCTCCGCGATGTCGGCCAGCAATTCCCCTTTCGACTCGCGCGAGACGGCGCCGATCGGATACACCCGCGCGAGATTCGCCTCCGCCGCCTTCGCAAGAATGTACGCGGTCACGTTGGCGTTGTCGTTGACGGGCGCGGTGTTCGGCATGCACGCCACCGCCGTGAATCCGCCCGCCACCGCGGCCGCCGTGCCGGTGGCCACGGTTTCCTTGTGCTCCTGCCCCGGCTCGCGCAGGTGGACGTGCATGTCGATGAAGCCGGGACAGACGATGAGCCCCGGCGGTATCTCGACGACGATGGCGTCGTCAACCGGCAGGCTCGGGCCGACGCGCGCGATGCGGTCGCCGTCAATCAGCACATCCAGGACGGCGTCGATCCCGTTGGCGGGATCGATCACGCGCCCCCCTTTAAGCAGCCGCTTCATGCTCTGCTCCACCCGCCAGCAGGTACAGGACGGCCATCCGCACCGCCACGCCGTTGGCCACCTGGTCGAGGATCACCGAGTACGGGCCGTCGGCCACCTCGGACGCGATCTCGACGCCCCTGTTCATCGGGCCGGGATGCATGATCATCACATCCGGCCTGGCGCGGCGCAGCCGCGCCTCCGTCATCCCGAAGACGGTGAAGTACTCCCGCAGCGAAGGGAAGAACGCGCCTTCCATCCGCTCGAGCTGAATCCGCAGCATCATGATCACGTCGGCATCCGCGACCGCCTCGTCGACGAGGCTCGTGGCACGCACGCCGAAGCGCGCGATGTCGGTCGGGATGAGCGTCGGCGGCCCGCACACCCACACCTCGGCGCCCATTTTCGTCAGCAGGTGGATGTTCGACCGCAGCACGCGGCTGTGCAGCAGGTCGCCGACGATGGCCACCTTCAGCCCGTTCACGTGCTTCTTCCGCTCGCGAATCGTGAAGGCGTCGAGCAGCGCCTGCGTCGGGTGCTCGTGCATGCCGTCGCCGGCGTTGATGATGGACGAGCGGCAGATCCGCGAGAGCAGGTGGCACGCCCCGGACGACGAGTGGCGCATCACGATCATGTCCGGCTGCATCGCCTCGATGTTGAGGGCGGTATCGGCGAGCGTCTCGCCCTTCACGACGCTGGACGAGGCAATCGCGATGTTGAGCGTATCGGCGCTCAGGCGCTTCTCGGCAATCTCGAACGAGGTGCGCGTCCTGGTGCTCGGCTCGAAAAACAGGTTCACGATGGTTTTGCCGCGGAGCGCGGGGACCTTCTTGATGGGCCGCTCCCCCACCTCCTTCATCGCCACGGCGGTGTCGAGGATGAGCAGGATTTCGTCGGGCGTCAGCTCCGCGATGCCGAGCAGATCCTTGCTCCGCAGCGACGTGACGGCTGGCGGCTGGTCCAGGTGGGCGTCGACCGGCGCGCTCATGCGGCACCTCCTTGCTGCAGGACCACCTCGTCGCGTCCGTCGCTTTCCTCCAGGTAGACCTGCACGCTCTCGTCGGCGGCGGTCGGCAGGTTCTTGCCCACGTAATCGGCCTTGATCGGCAGCTCGCGATGGCCTCGGTCGACGAGCACGATCAGCTGGATCCCGCGCGGCCGGCCGAAATCGATGAGCGCATCGAGCGCGGCGCGCGTCGTCCTGCCGGTGTACAGCACGTCGTCCACGAGGAGGATCTTCTTGTCGTCGATGGAGAAGGTGATTTCCGTGCGCCGGACGAGCGGCTGCGGCCCGACCGCGTGGCGCATCAGGTCGTCGCGATAGAGCGTGATGTCGAGCGCGCCGGTCGGCACGTCGTGGCCGGCAATCTCACGCAGGCTGCGCGCCAGACGCCGCGCCAGGTGGACGCCGCGCGTACGCACGCCGACCAGGGCCAGGTCTTCCACGCCCCTGTTGCGTTCGACGATTTCGTGGGCGATGCGGGTGAGGGTGCGGCCGATGCGGTCCGCATCCATGACGACAGGCATGTGGATCCTCTTGGCGGTCTCGCAGGGCCGCGGTTAAAGAGTCGAGACAAGTATATCAGGGATCGGGGATCGTGCTCGCATCGATGGCTCTTCGGCTGATGGGAGAACGGTGATGGAAAACGCCTTCGCTGAAAGCGGCGCCCGTCGCCCCAGAGCCCGACGCCCGAAGCCTGCAAGGTATACTCCGTTCAATGCCCGTCGACGTCGAGGCACGGGTCATCCGCAACACCCGCCTCTCCCCCGACTACAACGTCATCGCCCTTGCCGCTCCTGACATTGCCGCCGCGACCGCGCCCGGCCAGTTCGTGATGGTGAAACTCGGGCGCGGATCGGCGCCGTTGCTCCGCCGCCCGTTTTCCGTGTTCGAAATTCTCCGCACGAACGGACGCGTCGACGGCCTGACGCTGCTCAGCAAGCGCGTCGGCGTGACGACGCAGATGCTGTTCGATGCGGTGGAAGGCGACGTCGTCTCGTGTCTGGGACCGCTCGGCACGCCGTACGAGATCGTGGATCCTCCGGCCGAGGCGTGGATGGTGGCCGGCGGCGTGGGGCTGGCGCCGTTTGCCGTCATGACCGACGCGCTCGTCGCACGCGGCGCGCGCCCGACCCTCTTCTACGGCGCGCGAACGGGCCGCGAGCTCTTCTATCTCGACTGGTTTCGCCAGCGCGGCGTCCGCCTCGTGCTCGCCACCGAAGACGGGAGCGTCGGCGACCGCGGCCGCGTGACCGCGCCGCTCGAGCGCGAGCTCCAGACGGCAGCCGGGCGCGAACTCATGATCTCTGCCTGCGGCCCCGAACCGATGCTCGAAGCGGTCGCGCGCGTGGCCGCGACATACAATCGCCCCTCGCAGGTGTCGGTCGAACGCGTCATGGGATGCGGCCTCGGCGGCTGCTACAGTTGCGTGATCCCGGTGCGCGACGGCCCCAGGGGCCAGCACTACGTGCGCTCGTGCCTGGCCGGCCCGGTGTTCGCCGGCGCGGATATCGTATGGGAGTGATGGATCTCTCGGTCCACATCGGAAAGCTGACGCTCAAGAATCCCGTCATCGCCGCAAGCGGCTGCTTCGGCTACGGCGTCGAGTACGCCGGCGTGGTCGATCTGTCGCTGCTCGGCGGCGTCGCCGTCAAGGGCCTGTTTCTCGCCGAGCGCGAGGGACATCCGCCCGAGCGGATCGTCGAGACGCCCGCCGGCATGCTCAACGCCATCGGGCTGCAGGGCATCGGCGTCCACCGCTTCGTCAAGGAGAAGCTCCCGGAGCTTCGCCGGCTGCGCGCCACGGTGATCGTCAACATCTGCGGCAGCACGCTCGACGAGTACGTCGAGCTGGCGCGCATCCTCTCCGACGCCGAGGGCGTGGCCGCGCTCGAGCTCAACATCTCGTGCCCCAACATCAAGGAAGGCGGCATCACGTTCGGCTGCAGCCTGAACGGCACGTTCGACGTGGTGAGCGCGGTGAAGAAGGTCACGCCGCTGCCGATCATTCCGAAGCTCACGCCCAACGTCACCGACGTGGCGTCGTTCGCCCGCGCCGCCGAGGACGCCGGCGCCGACGCGGTCTCGCTCGTCAACACGTTTCTCGGCATGGCCATCGACATCGAGACCCGGCGGCCGAAGCTGTCGAACATCGTCGGCGGCCTGAGCGGCCCGGCCATCCGTCCGATCGCCGTGCGGATGGTCTACGAGTGCCACCGCGCCGTGAAGATTCCGGTCATCGGCATGGGCGGCATCGCGTCGGCGGCCGACGCGCTGGAGTTCGTGATCGCGGGGGCCGCCGCCGTGCAGGTGGGCACGGCCAACTTCGTGGACCCGTTCATCTGGACGAAGCTGCTGGACGGGATTGGCGACTACCTCGAGCGCCACGCCGTCGCACGCGTGGCCGACCTGACCGGCACCATCGATACAGACGCGCGCGAGAAAGAGTGGATAAGCTCCTAGTCGCCCTCGACGTCGATTCGCGACGGCGCGCGCTCGAGCTCGCCGGCGCGCTGGCCGGCATCGCCGGCGGCTTCAAGGTCGGCAGCCAGCTGTTCACGCTCGAGGGCCCGGATCTCGTGCGCACGCTCGTCGCGCGCGGCGCGCGTGTGTTTCTCGATCTGAAGTATCACGACATCCCGAACACCGTGGCGCAGGCGGTGGCAGCCGCCGTGCACACCGGCGCCTGGATGGTCAATCTGCACGCCTCGGGCGGCATCCCGATGATGGAAGAGGCGATCCGCGCGGGCCGCGAGACGGCGGAGCGGCTGGGCCGCCCGGCGCCGCTCGTGATTGGCGTCACGGTCCTCACCAGCATGGACCCGACAGCGCTGCGCGCCACAGGGGTCGAACGGCCGGTGCTCGACCAGGTGGTCGCGCTCGCGCGGATGGCGCAGGACGCGGGACTGGACGGCGTCGTCGCGTCGGCGCAGGAGACCGCCGCGATCCGGGCCGCGTGCGGCGATGGCTTCCTGATCGTCACGCCGGGCATCCGCGGCGCCTCCGCCGGCACGGTCAGAAACGATCAGACACGGACGATGGGCCCTGCCGACGCCGTGCGGGCCGGCGCCAGCTACATCGTCGTCGGCCGCCCGATCATCGCGGCGCCCGACCCGCGCGCCGCCGCCCTGGCCATCGCAGAAGAACTGGCGCGCGCCTGACGGTCCGGCTGAAGCCGGACACTACGTACTCCGGAGACCCGTGACCGTTCCATCGCCTGCTCTGAAATTAAATTAGGGCCGCTCCTCCACGTGGATCCAATGGAAGAGGCGATGTATCCACGGAGCCACGACGATCCCGGTCACGGCGATGAAGATCAGTCCGCTGAAGAGGGCGTAGAACGCGGCGAACAGCTTGCCCGGCGCGGTCGCCATTCGGTCGACCGGACCCATACCGCTCAGAATCATCGAGGCATTGAGGAAGGCATCGATCCAGTCCAGGTGTCCAACCGTGTGGTAGCCGACGGTCCCGAGGCCCACAGCGAGTAGAAGGAGCGCAGCGCCCCACAACAGGTGACGCGAGGCTCGCCGCAGAAAGTGCGGCCACGCCAGCAGGTGGTGCGTACGGTGCTCGTACACGGAAGCGGCCTCTTACGCCCCTTACCGCCCCATCGCCCGCTCTTTCCAGTACGGCCAGCTGCGCGGGTAATTGGTCGTCGGCTGGGCGGCCGTCTGTCCGCCGCCCTGCGGCACCGCCACGGCGACATCCTGCGGCGTCAGGTAGGCAATCGTGCCACCGAGCGCCACCGCCTGCAGCTGCACGCGCGCGTTGACGTCGAGGAAGATGCTGCGGCTCACCGCTTCGGGGATGCTCGGCCCGACGATGACGACACCGTGACCGCGCATCAGCGCCACGGGCCGGCTGCCAAGCGTCTGGGCGAGCGCGGTGCCAAGCTGCACGTTGTTCACGAGCATGCCCTGAGAGCCTTCGACCTTCCTGATCTCAAAGAGCGGCACGCCGCCGGCCAGAAACGAGGCCATGTGGTACATGGGCCGCAGCGGGACGCTGGAGTCGGCAAACGTCAGCACCGACGGGGTGTGCGCGTGGACGATCGACCTGACGTCCGGCCGCGCCTTGTAGATGGTCGAGTGAATGAAGCGCTCCTGGTACATCTGCCGCCCCCGCTGGTCCACGGGGTTGCCGTCCAGGTCGTACTCCATCAGGTCGGCCGCGGTGACAAGCAACGGCGCCAGGTCGCGCGCGAGCAGAAACCGGTCGGGCCGCGAATCAAGGCGAACGCTGATGTGCCCGAGGCCGTCGAGGATGCCTTCGTTGGCGAGAATGCGATTGCCGACGACGAGATCGTCGATCAGTGTCAGACTCGCCGGACCTCCGCCACGGCCGTCCTGGGCGCGGGGATGTGTCGTCACGAGCGCCGCAACGGCCACGACCGCGGCACCGTACGCCACGATTCGCATCAACGGGAAGGCTCTCTTGAGCAACTGTGCCTGCATGGCGTCCTCCAGGAACGTGATGAGTTATGGCCTGGCCGCGATCATCTGCAGCTCAATCCGCGCGCCGGCATTCAGCCCGGCCACCTGCACCGTCGTCCGCGCCGGCGGATCCGCCGGAAAGTACTCGCGGTACACGGTGTTGAATCCCGCGAAGTCGTCGAAGCTCGTGATGAACGCCGTCACGGTCGTGACGTCCTCGAAACCCATGCCGGCCGCTTTCAGCACCTCGCCGAGGTTGTCGAGCGCCTGCCGCGTCTCGGCCTCGATGCCGCCGGGCACCAGCTGCGCGGTCGCCGGGTCGCGTCCGAGGTGGCCGGCCAGATAGAGCGTGTTGCCGACGAGGATGCCCGGGCTCAACGGAAGTCCGGTGTTCGGCGACCGCTCGGGCCGAATCACTCGACGCGCCGCTTCGGGCGGCGCGGCGGGCGGCGGCGACTGGCATGCGAGCGTCAGGAGGGTTCCACACAGCACGCCGGCGACGCCGGTGAGTGCGATGCCACGAGCAGGACGACCCGCCATGATTGATCTCCTCTCTCGGTCCGGCTAAAGCCGGACACTACTCGGCCCGGTCCGGCTAAAGCCGGACACTACGTACCGAGGATTATGGGGCGTACTGAGGATTATGGGGCGGGTGGGGTTGGCGAGACGGGTAGGTACCCGCCCTACCCGTCCTACCGGCCCTGGAGACCTTACTTCGCCGTGAAAATGAAGTGCCCGCGGCGGTTCCGCTGCCAGCAGGACTCCTCTTCCTCGGTACACTGCGGGCTCTCTTCGCCCCTGGTCACAGGCAACATGCGATCGCCCGCGATGCCAAGGCTCGCGAGGTAATCCCTGACGGCAGTCGCACGCCGGTCGCCCAGCGCGAGGTTGTACTCGTTGGTGCCGCGCGAATCGGCGTGCCCCTCGATGCTCACGCGTGTCGAGGGCCACCGGCGCAGAAATTCCGAGTTCCTCTGCAGCACCGCCTGGGCATCCGGCCGGATCGCCGACATGTCGTAGTCGAACAACGCGTCGCCGAGCGGCATTTCGGCGTTCAGCTCGGCCAGCGTCTTCCGCGCGAAGATCTCATCCTCGGTCAGCGGCTTGGGGGCCGGCGCCGGAGGTGGAGGCGGCGGCGGTGGTGGTGGTGGCGGCGGCGGCGGCGTCACGGCCGGCGCCGGCGGCGGCGCGGGCGGCGGCGGCGCAGGGGCGGGTGTTGGCCTCCTGCACCCGGCCAGAACGACCACAATCAGCAGCGCAATAGTGGACAACAACACGGAACGGCGCAGTTTCATCAGCGGATTCTCCTGCGTTTTCTTGCGTTTTTCATGCCTTTCGTGGCGCGACGAAGCTTACGTCCGCGCTCTACCCCCTGTCAATCAAGGCGATAACGGATAAGCCCGGCATTCGTAGACTCGCAGCCCGAGGTGCCGCTCGTCGGCCGTCCCCTCGGCGGGCCCCGGTAGATACACCGGGTCGGTTTCAATCGTAATCGCCCCCCCGGCACGGGCCATATCCTCGGCTGGAACCACTACTTGCCACTCAAAATCGTCGTCGGGCCGGAACTGGGCCACGACGCGCCCACCGGCCGTCACCCGCACGCTGGGAGGCGTATCGACGTAGCGAAGGGGCGACCCCCCGCGCAGGGTCAGGCCCACGCTGCCTGGCGCCCCTTGGACCCTCACCACGGACCGCTCGCTCGTCCAGCGCCACCGGAGGCCGGTCGCCGGGTCGTACTCGTCCTCGTGCCACCCCTCGCCGAAGCCGTAGATCATCTGCTGCGTGGATTGGATGTCGAACTGCCGCACTCCCACAGGCGCGCGGCGCCCATCTCCGCCGCCGGCACGCGACACGATGGTCAGGCGTGCGTAGTTACCGTCGCCGCGTGCAGCCCCGTCGGGCAGATCCAGGAAGCGAAGAAAGTTGCGCTCGTCGAACGTGAGCGTCCAGCGGTCGCGGACCACCCCGTCGAGGGCCAGCTCGAACTCGGCCGCCGGATCGCCCGCCTCTCCGAGATGGCGCCCGCCGACGACCAGGTGGAGCGGGCCGGCGCGTCGCCGGACCCACGCCTCAATCGGTCGATGATCGGGACTGGCGGCGCTGGCACTCGCCAGCCCGCCGGTTTCCGGCGTGAGCGACCACCCTTCTCCGGCAAACCAGCCCGGCGCGGCCATTCGATACCAGTCGGCGCCGGTTGGCCGCGTCCCGCTCAACTCCGGCCGGCCGGCCACCGCCCATCGATAGCGGACGACGTCGAGGCGCGCCTGCGGATCGACGAGCGCCAGGTCGGTCCTGCGGGGATCGGCAAAGAACCAGATCGGAGCGGTACCGCCGCTCTTCCAGTAGCCGACCGGCCCAAGCCACTCGTACAGCCGTGGCGGCTCGGGAATGGGCGGCAGGGCGTTGGCGGCATGGAGGGCGCGCCAGACGCTGTGATGCGCGTAGACGGCGGCAGGAGCTGCCTCCTGCGCGCGTCGTGAGGCGTCGGCTATGGCCCGAAAGGCCGGATGAGGGTCGCGGCCGTACGCCACGCCCGCGGGCGCCGCCACGATGAGCGCGCCGGCGACGAGCGGCGTCGCCACGAGCGGCGTGAGTCGACCGGCGGCGGCCGCACCGCGCGAAGCGAGCCAGGCCACCAGCGGCAGCGTCGGCAGCGCGTATCGCACCGTGATCGTTTCCTGAAACAGGAGGTGCACGGCCGCGTACGGCCCAAACGCGACGAGCAGCACGCCAAGCGCCGGCCGCTCGCGCGCGAGCATGACCAGGGCGCCGACGACGGCCGCCGCGGCAACCGCGACCGCCAGCGGACTGGCTCCCCACGGCAGCACGAACGTGTCGTGCAGCGCAAACGCGAGCTGGCGCGGCGTCGGCTCGAGCCACAGCATGTTCACCCAGGCAAAGTCCTCTCCGCCCTGCGACCCCAACGCGCGCAGATACGCCTGCACGCCGCCGCTGTCGAGCACGAGCGGCACCGCCCAGATCACGCCACCGGCGGCCAGCGCCCCGATGGGGCGCGATACGAGCCACCACGCCCCGGCGCGCCGCTGCTCGACGAGCGCCAGTCCCAGGAGCGGCACGGTGAGCGCGAGCGTCTGCACGCGGATGCCGGCCGCGAGGCCGCTGACGAGGGCCCCAAGAACAAGCCGCCGGCGCTCGGTCCGTCCCTGAAAGATGAGCGCCTGTGCCACAAGGGCCGCCGCGAGCCCCGGAAGGTCGCTCATCGGGCGCAGTCCGGCGATCCAGAAGAGCGGGGATGCGGCCACGAGCGCCGTCGCCCACAGGATCGGGGATCGGGGATCTGGGATCGGGGATCGGGGGGCTACGGCCGCAAAGACGTGCGCAAGCGCCACGATCGCGACGGCGCCGCCGACGGCCGACCAGAGCGCCAGCGTGAGGGCCTCAACCTCGGTGCGGCCGAGCGACGGCCAGAGGCTCGAGATGACGGCAAGCAGCGTGCGGCCGAGCGCGATGTAGACGGGAGCGCCGGGCGGATGCGGCTGATGACGCGCGGGATCGAAGTCGCGAAGCCCGAGCGCGAAGTTGATCGAATCGTAGTCTTCGAGCGACGGTGCGAGAAAGGGCAGATGGGCCAACAGGTACGCCGCGGCAATCACCTCAACGCGCCACAGAGACACAGGGACACAGAGGAATTTCCAATACTCTGTGCCTCTGTGCCTCTGTGGCCCGTGATCAGGCCGGGCGAAGACGGACGCCTTCATTCAGGCTGCCCATCCTATACCCCTGCAGGTCGATCGTGACGTGCTGATAGCCGATGGCGCGGAGCTCGCGCGCGATGTGCTCGCGCAGGTCCGGATCGAGCGCGCGCGCCAGCTCGTCGACACCGAGCTCGAGACGCGCCAGGGCCCCTCGACCTTGCTCGGGGCGCCCTGAGCCGGCGTCGAAGGGCGTGTCGTGATGGCGCACGCGGCAGACGCGGAATCCGAGCCCGCGCAGCACCTCCTCCGCGCGCTCGATCATGCGCAGCTTCTCACCGGTCACCTCGGAGTGGTAGGGAATGCGCGACGAGAGGCACGCCGACGCCGGCTCGTCCCACGTGGGCAGACCGGCCTGACGCGACAGCGCACGGATGTCGGCCTTGGTGAGCTCCGCCTCGTCCAGCGGGCTTCGCACGCCGAACTCGCGCGCGGCCTTCCGTCCGGGCCGGTAGTCACGACGGTCGTCCGCATTGCTGCCGTCGACGATGACGGCCGCGCCGCGCTCGACCGCGAGGCGCGAGAGCACGCTGTACAGCTCGTGCTTGCAGTAGTAGCAGCGATCGACGGGATTGGCGCGGTACTCCGGCCGCTCGGTCTCCGCCGTGCGGACGAACTCGTGGCGGAAGCCGAATTCCCGCGCAATCCGCAGGGCGAGCTGGCGATGATGGTCGGGATAGCTGGGGCTGTCGGCGGTTACGCAGAGGGCCGCGCCGCCGAGGACCTGTGTGGCGGCCCAGGCGAGATAGGCGCTGTCGACCCCGCCGCTGAAGGCCACGACGGCCGAATCGAACGAGGCGAGCAGTTCGCGCAGGCGATGTTCACTGGCCCTTCGGCTTTGCTCAGGGCTGGCCGCAACGGTCACTCTTCCTCTTCTTCGTCGAGGTCTTCCTCGTCGTCAAGTACGTCCTCGTCGTCTTCTGCGACGTCCTCTTCATCGTCTTCGTCGAGGTCATCGTCGTCGTCGTCGTCGTCCTCGTCCTCGTCGTCGGCGATTTCGAGTACGTCGGGACCGGCCAGTACAAGGTTCTTGCCGCACTCCGGGCAGCTCAGTTCGTCGCCCTCCTCGTGCTCGGTTGTGTCAATCTCGTCGAATTCGCATTCAGGGCACGTCGCCATAACTGGCTCCACGGCAGTGGGATCGGCCGAGCGGCACGATTGGGCCGAAGGCCGGATTATAGCGAGATCTCCGCACGCTCCGCAACGCGGCCTATGGGTGTCCTGGTCCGCTTCCGATACATGGGGCATGCCAGTTTCGGCGCCGGCGGTCTGCAAGACGGTCATAGTCGCCGACGACACGGCGTTTGTTCGCGATCGATTCACGTCGGCGTTGCAGGCTGCGGGCCATCGCGCCAGCGCCGTGGCAGGTTCCCCGGAACTGCTCGCGCGCGTCCGCGGCGAGAGCCACACCATCGACCTCGTGGTGGTGGACCTTCGGCTGCCGCCGGTGCAGGGTGCGACGCTGGTGCGTGCCTTGCGCGCGATCGAGGGTTTCCAGGCCCCGATTGTCGTGTTCAGCGGCACGATCGCCAACGCGGACGAGGTTCGCGAGCTGTCGGTGCTTGGCGTCGCCGGCTACGTCAACGAGTACAGCGCGGTCCAGCACATCGTCCCGGCGCTGTCGCCGCACCTCTTTCCCAACGAATACAACCGGCGGTCGAGCCCGCGCGTCGTGGTTGGCCTCTCGGTCGCGTACCGCGTCGCCAACACGATCGCCGCGGCGTTGACGCGCAACATCAGCCGTGGCGGTCTCGCCGTCCGGACCACGAGCCCGCTTGACGCGGGGGTCGCGGTGAAAGCCCGATTCCGGCTGCCCGGCGCTATCAGGGATATCGACACCGACGCGATCGTCGCCTGGTCGGATCGCCGCGCGGGCATGGGGCTGCGGTTCACCAGGATCTCCGAGGCAGACCAGACGGCGATCGACGATTTCGTGCGATCGCACTTCTTCAGCAATCGCAAGGCATAGGAGTCGCTGTGGCTTCCGCCTTCAGGCGGAAGATTCACCGCGCGCGCAGGAGCCGGAGCGCGTTTCCCACCACAATCACCGACGCGCCGGTGTCGGCGAGCACGGCCATCCAGAGCGTGGCCGTGCCGGTCACCGCCATCACCAGAAACGCGGCTTTGAGCGCGAGCGAAATCGCCATGTTCATCCGGACGTTGCGCAGCGTGGCGCGCGCCAGCCGGATGGCATACGGCAATCGCAGGAGCTCGTCGGACATGAGCGCCACGTCGGCGGTCTCGAGCGCGGTGTCGGAGCCGGCGGCGCCCATGGCAATGCCGACGTCGGCGGCGGCCAGCGCGGGCGCGTCGTTGATGCCGTCGCCCACCATCAGGACCGACCCATGGCGGGCGCCGAGCGACCGGACGTACGCGTGTTTCTGCTCGGGCAGCAGGCCGGCGTGGTATTCGTCGAGGTGCAGCTCCTCGGCGACGCGCGCCGCCGATCGCTCGTGGTCGCCCGTCAGCATCGCCACCCAGCGCACGCCGTGCTCGCGCAGGAGATCGATCGCCTCGCGCGCGGTGTCGCGAGGCCGGTCGGCCACGGCGATCGCGCCGGCCACTCCGCCGTCCAGCGACACGAACACGATCGACTTCCCGTCGCGACGCGCCCGCTCGATCTCGGGGGCCTCCATCGGCACCGCAATCCCCCGGGCGTCGAACAGGCGCTCGTTGCCGACCGCAATCCGGATGCTGTCGACGTCGGCCTCGGCCCCCATGCCGGGCACCGCGGTGAAACGCGCCGCCGGCCGGAGCTCGACGCCGTCGGCGCGTGCGCGGGCGACGATCGCCCTGGCGACCGGGTGTTCGGACCGCGCCTCAACCGCGGCGGCATATCGGAGCACGTCGCGCGACGATCCGGCGCCGAGCGGAAAGACGTCGGTGACGCGCAGCTCGCCCCTGGTCAACGTGCCGGTCTTGTCGAACGCGACCACCCGCACCCCCGCCAGCCGCTCCAGGTGGGCGCCGCCTTTGACGAGCACGCCGTTGCGCGCGGCCGCCGACAGCGCGGAGACGATCGAGACAGGCGTGGAGATCACGAGCGCGCAGGGACAGGAAATGACGAGGAGCACCAGTGCGCGGTACACCCACACGGCCGCGTCCGCGCCGCCCACGAGCGGGGGCAGCAGCCCGATGACAATGGCCAGCGCCAGCACCGCCGGTGTGTAGACACGGGCAAACCGATCGACGAACGTCTGGACCGGCGCGCGGCTGGCCTGGGCCGTCTCCACCAGGTGAATGATCCGCGCCAGACGCGTGTCGCGAACCAGCCGTGTCACGCTCACATCGAGCGCGCCGCGGCCGTTGATCGTCCCGGCAAACACCTCGTCACCGGGTTCCTTGTCGACGGGCAGCGATTCCCCGGTCAGCGGCGCCTGATTCACATCGCTGTGGCCCGCGACGACCACCCCGTCGAGCGGAACCTTGTCGCCGGGGCGCACCAGAATTTCGTCGCCGACGCGAAGATTGTCGACCAGGACGCGCGAGTCGACGCCTCCCCGCCTGACGAGCGCCTCGCGGGGCGAGAGATCGACCAGCGCACGGATGGCGTGACGCGCCCGCTCCATCGTCCGCACCTCGAGCCACTGCGCGACGGCAAACAACGAGACGACGGCGGCGGCTTCGAGCAGCTCGCCAAGCACGAGCGCTCCGCCGACGGCGACCACCATCAGGGTATTGATATCGAGCGTCCGCGACCGGATGGCCGTGACCGCGCGGCGCGCCGGAAAGATGCTGCCCGCCACGGCCGCGGCCGTAAACAGCGCAGCGGCCGTCGTCGTGCGGCCGACCCCCGACAGCACAAGCCCGGCGGCGATGGCCGCGCCGCATCCCAGCATCACGCGCCACCGCCAAGCGAGGTCCCCGTCCTCGAGGGCCGGCTCCTCGTGCTCGAGCCACATCCGCATGCCCGTCTGGCCGGCGGCATCGACGATGTCGGACGTGGTCAGCCTGGCGGCGTCGTACTTGACGTGCAGGCGCTGCCCGATAAGATCCGCCGACACCGCCTCGAGACCGGAGAGCGGCTTGAGCCGGCGTTCAAGGATGACCACCTCCTCGTTGCAGTCCATCCCCTCCACGCGGAAGACCGCCTCGGCGTGCATCTGGCAGATTGCGCAAACCGTGCTGCTGGTGGCGGCCATCCTCTGTACTCAGGGTATCGGCGCAGACCGTCCGGGGCAATCCAACGTCGAATAGGGCGGCCGATATTTGCCGCGCGGAGGTGGATGGGCTAGGATTGGCGGTTGGAACTCGCGCTTAACTCGCTCCAGGTCTAGAGGTTACGGCCCTCGACTTCGCTCGGGCCGCCCCGAGCGTCAGTCGAGGGGCGAGGAGGGATAACAACGTGATCGAGGTGCAGGGCCTCACCAAGCGTTACGGACCGACAACGGCGGTCGATGACGTGAGCTTCAGAGTGGAAAAAGGGGAGATTCTCGGCTTCCTCGGGCCAAACGGCGCGGGCAAGACCACGACGATGCGCGTGCTCACCGGTTACATACCGGCCACCGAGGGACGGGCGATCGTGGCCGGATACGACGTCTTCGAGCAGCCGATCGAGGCCAAGCGCCGCACCGGCTACCTGCCTGAGACGCCGCCGCTCTACCCGGAGATGACCGTCCGCGACTATCTGACGTTTGTCTCCCGCATCAAGGGGGTGCCGCGGGCGGAACGGAAGGCGCGGGTGAGCGACGTCATGGAGCGCACCCGCGTGGCCGACATGGCAAACCGGCACTGCGGCAAGCTGTCGAAAGGCTACCGCCAGCGCGTCGGGCTGGCCCAGGCGCTGCTGCACAACCCGGAGGTCCTGATTCTCGACGAGCCGACCGCCGGGCTCGACCCGAAGCAGATCATCGAAACGCGAGAGCTCATCAAGCAGCTCGGCGGCGACCACACCGTCATTCTCAGCACGCACATCCTTCCTGAAGTGAGCCAGACGTGTCACCGCGTCGTCATCATCAACAAGGGACGCGTCGTGGCGATCGATACTCCGGACAACCTCACCTCGCGGCTTCGCGGGTCCGAGACGCTGTACGTCCAGGTTGACGCCTCCGGCGCCGACGTCGCGGGCGCGCTCGCAGGGGTGCCGGGCGTGACGAAGGCCTCGCTGACCGATACGCGAGGCGCGGTCACCGCCTACGAAGTGAGCAGCCAGACGGGACTCGACGTCCGGCGCCAGCTCGCGGCGGCCATCGTCTCGAACGGCTGGGGACTGCTGGAGCTGCGGCCGCTGCGCATGAGTCTCGAGGAGATCTTCCTGCACCTGACAACCGAGGAAATGCCGCATGGGTAACGTACTGGCCATCGCTCACAAAGAGCTGAAAAGCTACTTCGCGTCGCCGATCGCCTACATCGTGATCGGCTTTTCCGCGATTCTGTACGGCTGGTTCTTCATCAACCTGCTGTACTACTTCGATCGCATATCGCTGCAGGCGGGCGGAGGATTCGGGGGGCCGCAGGCGGTCAACGTGAACGAGTCGCTCATCTCGCCGCTCTTCCTCAACGTCAGCGTCATCCTCCTGTTCACGCTGCCGCTCGTGACGATGCGCACGTATTCGGAGGAGAAGCGCTCCGGCACGATCGAGCTGCTGCTGACCTCGCCGCTCACCGACCTGCAGATCGTCCTCGGCAAGTTCGTGGGCGGGCTCGTGTTGTACGCCGCGATGCTGGGCGTGACCGTCGTCCACATCGGATTTCTGTTCGTGTACGGCAACCCGGAGTGGCGGCCGGTGCTGAGCGGCTATCTTGGCCTGCTGCTGATGGGCGGCTGCTTCCTTTCGCTCGGCCTGTTTATCTCGAGCCTGACGCGCAATCAGATCGTCGCGGGGATGGTGACCTTTGCGGTGTTCCTGCTCTTCTGGGTCATCAACTGGATTGCCACCTTCATGGGTCCGACCACGCAGAGCGTCCTCAACTATCTGTCGATCACGGAGCACCTGAATGATTTCGCCAGGGGCATCATCGACACGAAGCACCTGGTGTATTACCTCTCTTTCATCGCGTTCAGCCTGTTTCTGACCGTCCGTGCGGTCGACAGCGAACGCTGGCGCGGATAAGCCATGCTGCAGCGAATCGTGAGCATCGTTGGATGGATCGGCACGGCGCTGGTGTTTGGCGCCGTGGCCATTCGTTTCACCAGGCCGGAATGGGATCAATACGCGACGTGGGGCGCATGGGCCGGCCTGGCGCTCGTCGTCCTGTACACGCTCGGGCAGTGGCGGGAGATCCTCAACTACTTCCGCCGGCGGCAGGCGCGCTACGGCGCGATGGCCACGACGGGCGTGCTGGCCGCGCTGGCCATTGCCGTGGGGGCCAACTACCTGGGGGCGCGGCAGAACAAGCGCTGGGACCTGACGGCGAGCCGGCAGAACAGCCTGTCGGAGCAGACGATCAAGGTGCTCCAGGGCCTGCAGAGCCCCGTGAAGTTCACCGTGTTCGACCGCCAGACCGACTTCGACCGCTTCCGCACGCGGCTCGATGAATATGCCTACCAGTCGCGCAACGTGTCGGTCGAATACATCGATCCCGACACCAGGCCGGTCGTGGCGAAGGAATACGGCATCGAGGCGTACGGCACGGTGGTTGTCGATTACATGGGCCGCCGCGAGCGCGTCACCTCCGACACCGAGCAGGACCTGACCAACGCGGTCATCAAGACGCTCTCGGGCCAGGCGCGCAAGGTCTACTTTCTGCAGGGGCACGGCGAGAAGGAGCCGAACGACACCGAGCGCGACGGCTACAGCGCGCTGAGCGGCATGCTGCGGCGCGACAACTACATGGTGGAGCGTCTGGTGCTGGCGCAGCAGAAGGACGTCCCGGACGACGCCACCGTCGTGATCGTCGGCGGCCCGACCACCGACATCCTGCCGGCGGAGTTGGAGGCCCTCCGGCGGTACCTCGCCCGCGCCGGGAAGCTGATGGTGCTCATCGATCCCCCGGTTGGCTCGCAGCCGGCCCAGTTGCCCAACCTGGACGCGCTCATCACGGAATGGGGCGTCACGCTCGGCAGCAACGTCGTGGTCGACATCAGCGGCGCGACCAACGAGCCGAGCATTGCCGTGGCGGCCACCTACCCGCAGCATGCGATCACCGAGCGCTTCGCCACGCTGACCATCTATCCGCTGGCCCGCACGGTGGAGCCGGTTTCTGGCGGCGTGAACGGGCGCACTCCTCAAACCATTGTCGAGACGAGCCGCGGGAGCTGGGCGGAAGCCAACCTCGCCTCCCTGAGCACCGGCATCACGATGGATGAAGCGAGCGGCGACAAGCAGGGTCCGCTCTCGGTGGCCGTGGCCGTCTCGGCGGCGGTCGATGGCGGTGCGCCAGCCGAGGGCACACCTCCGGCGGCCGACACACAGAAGCCTGAAACGCGGGTCGTGGTCTTCGGCGATTCGGATTTCGCCAGCAACGCCTACGCGGGCGTCCCCGGCAACCCCAATCTCTTTGCCAACGCCGTCAACTGGCTGGCGCAGCAGGAAAACCTCATCGCGATCCGGCCGACGGAGGCCGAAGACCGCCGGGTCACCATGACGCCGCGCCAGCAGACGATGGCGTTTCTGACGTCGATTCTGTTTATCCCCGCGCTCGTGTTTGCGGCCGGGGTTTATACGTGGTGGCGGAGACGGTAGTATGCGTGGCCTGAAAACGACGATTGCCCTTCTGGTGGTGCTCGGCGGCCTCGGCGGATATATCTATTTCGTCGAGTCGAGGCGGGTGCCGGACGACCCGAACGCCAAGCCGAAGGCGTTCGAGCTGTCCGCCGACAACATCGAAGAGGTGCAGATCAAGAACGCGAGCGGCGACACCTCACGCGTGCAGAAATCCGGCGACGACTGGCAGCTTGTCGAGCCCGTGAAGGCCGCCGCCGACTACGGCATCGTGGGCACGGTCACCAGCAACCTCTCGACGCTCGAGGTCCAGCGGGTCGTGGAAGAGAGTCCGGCCGACCTCAAGCAGTACGGGCTCGACCCGCCGCGCATCGACGTCGGCTTCCGCCTGCGCGGCCAGAAGGAGTTTCAGCGGCTGCTCGTCGGCGACAAGGCGCCCGCCGGCGGCGATTTCTACGCCAGGCGGCCCGACGAGAAACGGGTGTTCCTGATCTCGTCGTTCCTCGACTCCATCTTCAACAAGACGCCGTTTGAGCTGCGCAACAAGACCATCCTGACCTTCGAGCGCGACAAGACGGAGGGCGTCGAGGTGGTGGAAGGCACGAGCGCCGTGCAGTTTGCCAGGAGCGGCACCGACTGGCGGATCGTCAAGCCCGTGGCGGCCCGCGCCGACTACGCGGCGGCCGAGGGGCTGCTCACGCGCCTCTCCTCGACCAACATGCTGACGGTGGTCGCGGAATCGGCCGACGACCTGCGCGCCTACGGCCTGGACCGGCCGTCGTTGAGCGCGACGGTGACGGCCGGCAGCTCCCGCGCCACGCTCCTTCTTGGACGGAAGGCTGAGGCCGGCGGTTTCTTTGCGAAGGATGCGTCGCGGCCCGTGGTGTTTACGGTGGAAGAGGCGCTTGCGACCGACCTGGGGAAGGATGCGTCCGAGTTCCGGCGCAAGGATCTGTTCGACGCGCGATCGTTCAGCGCCAACCGCCTCGAGGTGCGGCGTGGCGATCAGGCGCTGGCGTTCGAGAAGGCCGAATCCGGCGGCACGACGACGTGGAAGAACGCAGCCGGGCAGAACGCCGACACCGCCACTGTTGAGGATGCGCTGACGAGGCTGTCGGGCCTGCAGGCGCAGTCGTTCGAGGCGGCCGCGCACCCGGCGCTCAAGAATCCGGTGGTCGTCGCGACCGTCCGCTTCGACGAGAAGAAAACAGAAACCGTGACCTTCGGCCGTTCGGGCAACGACGTGTTTGCGAGCCGTGCCGATGAGCCGGGCGCAGCCAGGGTCGACACCAGTGTGTTCGAGGAGGCGATCAAGGCGCTGGACGCGTTGAAGTGACCCGGTTGCGGCGACTGTGCGCGTGCTGTGTCCTATGCCTTCTGGTTCTTGACGCAGCCGGGTGCGCGCGCCGGCCCGCAGCCGTCACCCCTTCCCCGCCCCTCACGCCTCTCCAGCAGCTCGGACAGGACATCACGGCCGCCGCCGGCGCCGCCGGCGTCCGGCGCGCCGCGTGGGGGATCGCCGTTCAGTCGCTCGATCGCGGCGAGCGTCTGTTCGAGCTGAATCCCGGCACGCTGCTCGTGCCCGCATCGACGGTGAAGCTCGTGAGCCTGGCGGCCGCCGCCGAAGCCGTCCGCTGGGACTTCAGGTTTGAAACAACCCTCCGTAGGACGGGACCCGTTGAGGACGGAGTGCTCAAAGGCGACCTGCTCGTGGTTGGCTCGGGCGATCCCTCGCTTGGCGGACGCGCGGGGGCCGACCTGGGCCCCTGGGTGGAGGCGCTCAAGGCGATCGGCATCCGCCGCATCGAGGGGCGCGTCGTCGGTGACGACGATGCCGTCGAGGAGCCGCGCCCGCAGCTGGCGTGGGCGTGGGACGACCTCGGGTATGCGACGGGCGTGCTGTTTGGCGCGCTCAACTTCGCGGAAAACCGGATGGAGGTCGTCGTCAACCCGGCTGCGTCGGCGGGTGACCGGCCCGTCCTGAGCGTCGAGTCGCGGGCGTGGTCCCGGCCGCTTCGCAACAGGACGGTCACGGGCGCTCCGGACTCTCCGCAGTTGCTCTGGCCGGAGCAGCGGCCCGGCGAGCCGTTTCTCACCATTGCGGGCTCGATCCCGGCCGGCGCGCCGCCGGCACGCCTGCAGGTGTCGGTGGGCAACCCGACGCTGTGGTTTGCGACCGTCCTCCGGCACGCGCTCGTGGACGGCGGCATCGAGGTGGCCGGCGAGGCGTACGACGTGGACGATCTGGCGCCGCGACCGGAGTGGGAGGCGACGACGCTGCTGTACACACATTTTGGGGCGATGCTGGCCTCGATCGCGCAACCGATGCTCAAAGACAGCGTCAATCTGTACGGCGAGGCCGTGATGCGGCTGAATGCGGCCCGCGGAGTTGCGCCAACCAATGACGCGGCGCTCGAAGGGTTGCGCGCGCGGCTCGCGGGCTGGGGCATTCCGGATGACGGCTGGCAGATCGTGGACGGCTCGGGGCTGTCGCGGCGGAACGCCGTTGCGCCCGACGTGCTGGTGGCGGTGCTGCAGCGGATGTACGAGCCCACTGGCGTGTCGCCGTGGATGACGGCGCTGCCCGTGGCGGGCCGCGACGGGACGCTGGCGGACCGCATGCGGGGCACGACGGCGGAAGGGAACGTGCGCGCCAAGACCGGCACGATGTCGAATGTCCGGACGCTGGCCGGCTACGTACGGACGCAGGACCGGGAGACGCTTGCCTTTGCCATCATGGCCGACGGCTTCGAAGGGCCCGGCAGCGCGGCCGTGGAGGCGATCGATCGCATTGCCGTGCGGCTGGCCGGCTTCAGCCGCGACGCGCGCTGAGCGCAGCCGCCCTCACGGGCCACAAGTGTACGTAGTGTCCGGCTTCGACCATGTCCGTACCGTTGGCTCTGGAGTACGAGGTCGTACTGGTTCGCCACGCCAGAGAGCTGAATCTGAAGCGCGCCGACGCTGAGGGCCTCGTCGACTACCTCTGTCAGGTTGCCCATCGTCAGGAGATTCACTTTCTGTGGCGACCAGCGTTGACTGATCCGCGCGACGAATTCATCCTAGAGCTGGCCGTGGCCGCGGGATGCGACGCGATTGTGACCCACAACGCTCGGGACTTCGCGGGCGCGCCGAGCTTTCGCCCACGTGTGTTGGCTCCCGCGAAGTTTCTGGCCCAGCTTGAGGAACGCTCATGAGTACGTTGAGCCTGCGGTTACCGGAGTCCCTGCATCGAAAGATTCGGGAGCTTGCCGAGCGCGACGACATTTCGATTAACCAGTTCATCGCGATGGCGGTGGCAGAGAAGACGTCGGCCCTGCTCACCGTCGATTACTTGGAGGATCGAGGCCGCCGGGGGAGCGCTGCACTGTTCGACCGGGTACTCGCGCGCGTACCGGACGTGCCTCCCATGCCGGGGGATGAATTGCCTACGGCGAAAATGAGCGGCTGCACCCGATGGCCGCGTTACCAAGAACTAAACGCGGCCGCGGGTGAGCCGCAGGCGTTGGCCCGACAATTCGGAACGACGATGTAAAGTATCGCGGTGCCGGAACTGTCGAGATTCTTCGGAATCGTCATTCGGATGTTCATGGAAGTCGGCGCGCCCCACCATCGACCTCATTTCCATGCGTTGTATCAGGACGCACTGGCGACCTTCGCTTTGGATCCGATCGAATGCATCGGCGGCGGACTTCCTCGGACACAGCAGCGACTTGTCGAGGCCTGGGCCGAAATCCATCATGTGGAATTGCTCCACGATTGGGAACTCTTGCAATCTGGGCGGAGTCCGCTGAAGATCGAGCCATTGCGGTGAAAGGAGCGAATTGCATGGGTCACGCTATCCATCGCGTGGAGCACTTCGAAATCGTCGGCCCGTACACCCTGACAGTGCGGTTCGCCGACAGGAGTGAGCAACGCATCGATTTTCGCCCGGTTCTGGAAGGCGAGCTGTTTGGACCTCTGCAAGATCTACAGGTGTTTAACGCGGTTGCACTCGACCCCACGTTCGGGACGTTGCAGTGGCCCAACGGTGCGGATTTCGATCCCGAGACGCTCCACGACTGGCCGAGATATCGCGAGGAACTCGCCGCGATGGCGCGTCGTTGGGCTGCCACTGCCGATTCGCGCGTCAACCAGCGGGCCAACGCGATGGAGCCGACGGCACGGAACTGACGCCGGCGCGCCGCGGCTCATCGCTGACGTTATGCCGCTGAATGAACACGGTAGCTGATCGATGACCTTGGCCATCCGCGTTCTGATCGGGCTCGTGGCGGGATTTCTGCTCGGGTTCGCGCTTGCCGGCAGTTCGTCTCCGGCTGCGGCTACGACAATCGGGATCCTCACCCCGGTGGGCACCATTTTCGTCAATATGATTCGTATGACGGTCGTTCCGCTCGTCGTATCGATGCTGGTATCCAGCGTCGGGGCAATGACGGCGTCTGGAGGACTCGGCCGAACCGGCGTGCGCGCTCTCGTGATTTCGGTCGGACTCTTGGCGACCGCGGCGATCGGCAGCGTGCTCATCGCCGAGCCGATATTCGCACGCGCTCGAATCGATCAATCTGCTGCGCTCGCCTTGCGAGGGCCGATGACAGCAGCGTCGCCGGGCGCGATGGTGCCGTCGGGCGCGCCAACCCTGGCAACGTGGTTTGTGGATCTCGTGCCGCAGAATGTCGTCAAGGCAGCGGCAGACGGTGCGATGTTGCCCGTCATTCTTTTCGCCGTGATGTTTGGATTGGCTCTGGCGCGTGTCAGCGATGTAAAGCGCGATGCGGTGCTGCAAATGGTTGACGGCATCGCGGAAACGATGCAGCGCCTCGTCGTCTGGATCCTAGGACTGGCGCCGCTTGGCGTCTTCGCGCTTGCCGTTCCGCTGGCGGCTCAGCTCGGGCTGGCGGCGGTTGGGGCAGTCATCGCCTATGTCGCGCTCGTCGTGGCGCTCACAGTCGCGTCGGTGGCGCTCCTCTTGTACCCACTCGGGATCCTGGCCGGCCCGATGTCGGCGCCTGCTTTTGTGTCGTACTGCGCGCCGTCACAGGCCATTGCGTTCGCGTCGCGTTCTTCACTCGCCGCGTTGCCGGCGATGGTGGAAAGTGCGGAACGCGCTGGATTGCCACCACGTGCTTCGCGGGTCGTTCTCCCGCTCGCGGTGACGGTGTTTCACTTTGGTGCCGCCGTCGCGCAGACTGTCGGCGTCGTTTTCCTGGCACACCTGTTCGGCGTGGCGCTGACGCCGCTCCAGCTCGCGTCAGTCGTCTTTGCCGTCGTGCTTGCCTCGTTCGCCGTACCTGGTATTCCGGGAGGCAGCATCATTGCGATGGTGCCGGTGTTGGCGGCTGCCAATCTGCCGCTCGAGGGCGTGGGTATCCTGCTCGCCGTGGATACCATACCCGACATGTTTCGGACAACAGCCAACCTCACTGGTGCAATGACACTGACGGCAATTCTTCCCTCGCCGGAGGACTGAGGAGTATGCAATGACCCGTCTGTCGAGGGTATGTGTGGCTGAGCAACCGGGAAGATACGCTGTGCAACCGGGAACATAGGTAACAGTGTGCAACCGGGAACATAGGTAACAAAGTTAACCGGGAACATGGGTAACACTTT
>Ga0209640_10000376_pt1 | contig 34167 bp, 32 predicted proteins | sample RifCSP10_1_FD_184018 | JGI IMG/M metagenome (GOLD analysis project Ga0209640, IMG submission 184018) | Soil microbial communities from Rifle, Colorado - Rifle CSP2_sed 10_1 (SPAdes) (version 2) | ecosystem: Environmental > Terrestrial > Deep subsurface > Rock core/Sediment | place: Rifle... | reverse complement strand
TACTGGCTAAGTACGCCTCCGCTCGTCGATTTTTCGCGCGCCTCGCCTCTGAGTCTTTTTGAGCAGCCTGCAATCAGAGTTTTTCAGCAACCTGCTAGAATATTCTTTTGGGTTCACAGAGCAATCGCGCTAAAACTTCTCCCACGAAATCAAGCCCACTCCGAATATCACTAAAAGCACGGCGCCGATTTTTCGGGGCGTCAACTGCTCGACATCTTTCAGAAACCACGCCGAAAGCGGCAGGACAAACAGAGAAGATGCGTTTATCAGAGGCGAGATGATCGATACCCGCTCCATGCTGAGCGCGGTGTAGGCGAAGGCGTAGGACAAAAAATTCATGAACCCGGCGGCGGCGAACAAAGCAAAGCCGCGCGGGGCGGACGTGCTAAGCGGCTTTTTTTCTGCGATTGTCAAATACATCAGCGCCATAGTCATGAACGAGGTGGTGGCGGCGATTGAGGCGCCGAGTATCGGTGAATCGATGTGAAGCATACCGACGCGAACCAGATTGTCGCGCGCCGCGAACAAAAAAGCAGCCATGAGCGGAAACAGCAGATCCCGCGTGCGCCACGTCTTGGCCGAGCCGCGCCAGGAAAGCGAGACAATACCGGCGACGATGGACAGCGTGCCCAGCAGATTGGTCGGGGTCGGCCGCTCCCGGAGAAATGCGATCGCAAAAAAGGTGGCGAACAGCGGAGTCGCGTTGGTTAAGCAGGAGGATATGGATGCCCCGAGCCGCTCCATGCCTTTGAATATGAAGTAGCGCGCCACGCCGGGAACGAAGACTCCGACTACTACAAAAAGAAGATTAGCCGGTATCCAAAGATCGATCCGGTCGACAAAAAACAACACGTATATCCAAAGAAACAGCCCGTTGACGCCGAGATTGACGAGCAGCCCGCGAAAATAGTCGAGCGAGAGCACCCCGCGATTGATGAAGACCATCGAAACGGCGAACGTGAGCGAGGCAAAAAGAGCGAGGGTGATCGCGACCATGATGTCTCGCAGCCGACCTTAACCCGCGACGCCTGCGTGTTCAAATCGCAGGCTGCTGAAAACGACTCATCGGTTTCGGGTTACGAGTTCCAGGTTTGGGGTTTAAACTCGAAACATGAGAGTCGAAACTAACCCGCGCGCTCCCTGTGAAATCTTTTGGGCAGCCTGCCTTTCAGAGTTGTTAGGGCGGCTTTTTCGAACGGGAGATGACGCCGATTCGCGATCTTCCGGCGGAGCAGTAACGAATGCTTCGTGGCAACGTCTAATAGGTGTTGTGGCTTGCGATGAGTCGACAGCAAAATTGCTGTGTTCCAATTGGATCTAATTGAATTGCATTCTCTTGTTTGGAATTGCAATTAATGAAACGATCGTCATCTTTAGCGATAATCTTTAGCGTATTGTTTTGGTTTGAAGGGCTTTCGTTCGCCGGACAGCGACACGTTGCCGGGACCCATATAGGAAGCGCCCAAGGTTCGGTTTCACGCGCCCGGGTTGCGCCGCTCAGATTCGAGCATCGGCACGGCCGTCGGGGAGCACCATTCAATCACCGGCGTCGTTACTATTATTGGCCGAATTATCCGCCGCCGGTGGTTATCTCGCCCTACCCGCACTACTTTTACGTGCCTCCCCCTGTGGTGGCGACCACGCCTTTTTTTTGCATCCTCCATAATCACGGCTTCGTCAGCCGTGTCGGGCTCCTCGACCATCTGTCGGGCATGCACCGAATTCCACTGGACAGCGCGGCTTCGATTTGTCCAGCCGGAGCGGAGCATTGCATCTTTCCCTATTGATCGTCAGCAGATTTTGTCGCCTGCTTTAGCTCAACATCGCAGCCTATTATCTATCTTGGTTGCGCGGGAATCGCTGCTGTTTGTCACGACCGATCTTTTCCAGATCGCCTCGGTAGCGCGGTCTGAACGCGCGCTTTCTCGCCTCACGTGATTACGCTATGATTTAGCACCCCTGGGACTGTTATGAATAACTCCAACGACAGTATCGTCGCGAAGCTTTCGACCTGGATCGATCCCGCCCGGATTTCCGCCGATGCCGCGTTGCTCGACGAGCTGTCATGGGATGCTTTGAGCGAGGGGCGGATCCATCCGCGGCGATATCCGGAAGTGCATGCGCCGATCTGCGCCGTGCGACCCGAGTCGAGGGACGAGGTTCGCCGGGTCGTCCAGTTTGCCAATCAGGAAAAAATCGCGCTGTTGCCGTTCGGCGGCGGCTCGGGGCTTATGGGTGGGGCATTGTCGATTCGCCCCTGCATTGCCGTCGATTTGCGCGGACTCAATCGTATTCTGGAGATCGATGCGGCGGCGCGTGCGGCACGCGTTGAGGCTGGTGTTGTCCTGGAGTCTTTGGATCAGAAACTAAACGAAAAAGGTTTTATTCTCGGCCACGATCCATGGACGGTCCCGGTGGCGACTGTCGGCGGCGCGATCTCGACGAACAGCGTCGGCTATCGTGCCGGCATCTATGGTTCTATGGGCGAACAGGTCTTGGGCTTGGAGGCGGTGTTGGGCAACGGCGAGATTCTGCGCACGCGCGCGGTGTCAAAACATTCAGCGGGCGTGAATCTCAATTCTCTTTTGATCGGCGCCGAAGGTTGTTTCGGAATCATCACTGAGGCGACGATTCGAATCTTCCCAAAGCCGGACGCGCGGCTCTTTGCCGGCTTTTTATTTGTTTCCTTCGAGGAGGGTTACGCAGCGATCCAGCAGATGTTCCAGCAACGGCTGCGACCGGCGATGCTCGACTTCGGCGATGACGAAGACAAGCATGATCCGGGGGCGTTATTGTATTTAGTGTTCGAGGGCAACGGCGAAGTCATTGCCGCGGAAGAAGCGCTCGCCAGTCGGATCTGTTCGACCCACGGAGGTCGAGAATTGAGACGGCAAGAGCCGGAACAGTTTTGGCTCGAACGCCATGAGATCGCGCGCCGTTTCATGCGTAACCGCCGGCAGCGCCGCGAACGCGGCCGAGATGGCGTTTATCGTGATTGGATTCACGTCGCGCTGCCGGCGTCGAAAGTTCTCGCTTTCAGGCATGCGGCGCAGGAGGTTATCGACCGGAATGGCGTGCGGTTGCAGGAAAGCGGTCTGTGGGTGCAGCCGGAGCTGTTTTCCATGCGCCTCGGCGCCGAGGAGAGTACGGTGTCCGGCGCTCAACTGGCGCTGGAAGAAACGGTCGAAGAGCTGTTGCGCTTGGCACAGCAGCTCGGCGGATCGATGGAATATACGCATGGCGTCGGCATCAAGCTGGCCCCGCTCATGCGCGAGGAGCACGGTTATGGGCTTGAAGTCATGCGCCAAATCAAGATCGCGCTTGATCCCAACAACATCTTGAACCCGGGCAAGTTGGCGCTGTGATCAATCCTGCGGCGCGCCCAAAATCCGGCTTTGACAACGGGCAAAATTAGCGATAAATATTTTACTAGGGTTTTTAATCGGAGTGAATAAGTCAAGACTTAACGTATCCTTATCACCAGCATTTTTTCAAAGAATGCACCCAAATGGGTGCATTTTTTTTTCTAAAAGGGGGAGCCGAAGTTGCAAGCACAAATTGAGATCCTGGCGTTGCTACAAACTATCGACCGAGAAATAAAAGAGCAAACAGGCCGCAAACAGGACCTGCTCGGCGAGATGGAGATTAAAGAAAGACAGATTCGGGCCAAGAAGAGCGAGATCGACGCACTAGTAGCCGGCTTTTCAGAAAAGGAAAAATTGCGCCTGGAAAAGGACCGGGTGTTTCAAGAAGAAGGCAAGAAGGCGGTGGAAAAGCGCATGCGCATGAATCGCATCAAGAACGTCAAGGAGCTTCAAGCGCTGCAACGCGAGATCGATCAGGCACGACAAAACAACGGCGAGCTGGAAGAAGAACTGATTCGAATCATGCAAGAGCTCGACGGCATCAAAGCGCAAATTCATGCCAAAGATGCGGAAATGTCAACGCTGCAGGAACAGTGGCAAAACCAACAAAAGGAACTGGAGCAGCAGATTCACAGGATCGATGCCGCTGTGTCCCAAGCCATCGTGCGCCGTCAGAACATTGCGAGCCAGGTGACGGGCGATTTGATTTCGCGTTACGACTTGATCTTTTCCCGCCGCGGCGGCACCGCGGTGGTCGAGGTTGCCGCGGGTATCTGCCAAGGCTGCTTTATGAATATTCCGCCGCAGTTGTGGAACGAAATCATCAGGAACGAAAAACTGCATCTGTGTCCGAGCTGCCAGCGTATTCTCTTCGTGAAGCCGGTCGAGGAACAGCAAGTCAAGCCAGCCTAGCAAGACGGTTATCGGCCACCAGTGGCAGCCGTGGTGGCCTACACGCGCATCCTTTCTCGCGGTTTACTTCGATGTAGGCTTACTCGCGAATACGCGACGATCCAGTAACACTTCCAGGCTTAACTCACAGGACGGAAATCCTTCACTCATGGCCGAAGCACCGAAGCAATGGCTCTTAATGGTCGACGGTGCGGCGCGCGGCAATCCGGGTGAGGCGGGTTGCGGTGCCGTGATCGCCGACGAAAACGGCGTGGTTGTGAAGGAACTAAGCCGCTATCTGGGCCGTACCACCAATAACGTCGCTGAATACGAGGGATTATTGATGGGGCTCGAAGCGCTGCTCAAGCTCGGACAGAAGCATATCGTCGTGCAAAGCGATTCACAGCTCTTGGTGCGGCAGCTGAACGGTGAGTACCGCGTGAAGGATGAGAAGCTCAAAGTGCTTTTTGCGCAAGCCATGCGTTTGTTGCGCCAGTTTGGTTCGTATCGTATTCTTCATGTGCGGCGTGAGATGAACAAACTAGCCGATCGATTGGCCAATCGAGGCATCGACCACGCAATCAAACCCACGTCCGTGGGCTAAAGTGGATCAAGCGATCGCTCTTCGTGTTAGCGCGCGAAGGGAGGAAAGTCCGGACTCCAAAGGACAGGGTGGCCGTTAACGACGGCCTCGAGTGATCGGGGGAAAGTACCACAGAAAACATACCGCCGGCCGTTTGCACGGCCGGTAAGGTTGAAATGGCGAGGTAAGAGCTCACCGGTTCGCCAGCAATGGTGAACGCATGGCAAACCCCACCCGGAGCAAGGCCAAATAGGAGGGTTGGGTGGTCCGCCCACATCCCTCGGGTACGGTCGCTCGACCCCTCGAGCAATCGAGGGGCAAGATGAATGATCGCTGTGGCCCAGTTATGAGCCATGACAGAATCCGGCTTACCGATCCACTTTAGCCCACGTTGCATGCTCTCTCAGCTCACGCCACGCGCTGCTTAGCTGCCCACCAGGCTCCCTGCCGTTAGATTCCAACGATTTTTGATTTTGGTTAAATCCGGCCGTCTGAACCCCGTCCCGGTGAACGTGTAAGTTGACCGGAGTTGGTGGATTTTACCACGGCTAGTACACGACGCGACTGAACGCAGCAACATATAGATTTAGAGATGCGCCAAACTAAAAAAAACCTCGTAATTTCGAATCATTTTTGTTGACAGGTGGGGGAGGGCAAGTTATAAGTGGCGCGTAGTGGGACATTGTGGGATAAAAATTTTTTAGCGTTTGCTTGTCGCCTTTTAGAAACCATGTTTCGTGGCAGCTTTGAGCACACTCTCGATATCAAGGGCCGCCTAAGCATTCCGGCGAAATTCCGGGACGTGCTGCTCGGCAAGGGTGACGAACGAATCGTCATGACGAACTTCGTCATCGAGGGACAACGTTGCCTCGATGTTTATCCGATCGACGCCTGGCTCCGCTTCGAGGAAGAGATTCGTAAAAAGCCCAAGTTCGATCCGCGCATGGTGCGCTTTCAAAATTATTATCTCGGGTCCGCCTTCGAGTGCAGCTTGGACATGCACGGGCGCATTCTAATTCCGCCCGGGCTTAGAAAGTACGCCGATCTCAAGCGCGATGTGGTCCTGGTCTCGGCGCTGGAAAAATTTCGCGTGTTGGATCGCGAGGCGTGGAAGAAAATCTTCACCGAATCTGAAGACAAACTGATGCAGGATCCGGATTTCCTCGGTGACTTGGGGCTGTAGAACGCAGCGGCTGAGTCGGCGAAAGGAGCACGAATGCTGGCGCGAAAACCCATTCAGGATATTTCGGTGATCGATATCACCGGTGATATCGATTTTCGTGAGATGATTCGCATCAAAGATGCGATCGGGTCATTGATCGAGAGGGAGCAGACAAAGGTGGTGCTCAATCTCAAGGCGGTGGATCATATCAATTACCTGAGCATCGGCGTGCTTCTGGAGCGACTGAGACTTCTGCGCAATTTGAACGGCGATCTAAAGCTTGCAGGAATGAGCCCGTTCCTGCGCGACATTTTTAAAGTCGTCGGTATGGATCGTTTCTTCGAAGACTACACATCGCTCGAAGATGCAATCGAGAGCTTCGATGACGACTGGGAGGGTGACGGCACCAGTCACTGAGCCGTGTTCGCGCATGTTCCTGTGCTGGTTCCGGAGTTGATCGAGGCGCTCCATCCGGAATCAGGCAAGCGATATCTTGACGGCACGCTGGGCGGGGGAGGCCACACCGAAGAGATTCTCATCAAGAGTAGTCCGGATGGACAGGTTTTGGGGTTGGATCGCGATGACGAAGCGATTGCCTCGGCCCAGGAACGGTTGCGTCGTTTCGATCGTCGCTTCGCTGCGCGCCAGGCGAGTTTCGCCGATGCCAAAGAGATTCTGACCGAGATCGGTTGGAACGGGGTTGACGGAGTTGTCTTGGATTTAGGGATTTCCTCGCACCAAATCGATTCTCCCGAAAGGGGCTTCAGCTTCCGCGCGCCGTCCAGGCTCGACATGCGCATGGACAGGCGCCAGGACCTGGACGCGCAGGAGATCGTCAATTCGTTTTCCGGCGATGAGTTGGAACGTATTTTTCGCGACTACGGCGAGGACTCCGCAGCGCGCCGCATAGCGCAAGCGATTGTCGCAGAAAGAAAGCAGAGGCCGATTCAAACGACGGCAGAACTTGTTAGAATTGTCGAGCGGGTGAAAGGCAGAAGGCGACGCCAAATTCATCCAGCGACGCAAGTCTTCCAAGCGCTCCGCATCGCCGTAAATCAAGAACTGCAGCACCTCGAGCGCTTTCTGGCGAGCGGGTTTGAAATTCTGCGGCCCGGCGGCCGAATGGCGGTCATTTCGTTCCACTCGCTCGAGGATCGGATGGTGAAGACAGCGTTTCGAAAATGGAGCCGTGCATGCCTCTGTCCGCCGCGCATGCTGCGCTGCCAATGCGGCTGGAGCCAGAAGGTCCAATTGATAACCAAAAAGCCGATTGTTCCGCCGGCAAGTGAAACGGCCGCCAACCCGCGCGCCCGTTCAGCGAAATTGCGCGTCGTAGAGAGAGTCTAGAGAAATTTTTATGGCCCCGGCCGGCGGCGCACAAGCGCGCAAGACCAACACTGCTAAACGGGAACGTCCGGCGCGCCATGCGCGCGCGACGCATCATCGGCGCGTCTTTCTGATCGCCATTTTAACGGCCGGTTTGGTTGCTCTGGTGCTGATCCACGTTTGGTTGCGCCTGCAGGTGGTCCATACCGGCTATGTGCTCTCAACCACGAGCAAGCTGCAAAGCCGTTTGGAGCAGGAGAATCGCGAATTGAAAATCGAACTGGCTACGCTCACTTCCCCGGAGCGCCTTGAATTGCTGGCCCGCCAACGGTTGGGCCTCAGAACGCCGGAGAAAGGCCAGGTCATCGTTCTGCCATGAGACGACCGGCACGGCGCAGTCAGCACCGCCTTGGCATCGCCCGAATTTTCTTCTTGGCGCTTTTTTTGGTCATCGGCGGGCGCGCCATTCAGCTGCAAGTGCTGCAGGGCGAAAAGCTCATGCGGCTGGGCCAGCGACAGCACTTGAAAGAATGGATCGTGCTGCCTAAACGCGGCGCCTTGTTCGATCGCACCGGCGAGCCGCTAGCGTTAAGCATGGAATCGCAATCGGTGTACGCGCGCCCGCGCCGTATTCACGACGTCGAAAAATTAAGTCATAATTTGGCACGGATTCTCAAGCTGCGCGTCGCCGACGTTAAAGAAAAAATTAGCGCGGAAAAGCCTTTCGTCTGGGTCAAACGGCAAGTGTCGTCGAGCGAGGCGGAGCAGATCCAAACACTGAACGCCGACGGGATCGGCATGTTTTACGAGCCCAACCGCCACTATCCTCAGGGTCAGCTTGCAGGTCAGGTCATCGGCTTTGTCGGGCTCGACTCGGAAGGGCTCGAAGGTTTGGAGCTTAAGTACAACGATTACATCCGCGGTGAAACCGGTTCGTCGGTAGCGGAGCGCGACGCGCTCGGGCGCCGGGTTCTGGTACAGGGCGTCGAGGGGCTGCACATTCCGCCGGGTAGCGATCTTCATCTGACCATCGACACCTCGATCCAGCATATGGCGGAGAAAGAGCTGGAAGCCTCGATCCGCAAATACCGCGCCAAGGCCGGCGTCGTTATCGTGGTCGAACCGTTTACCGGCGAAGTGCTCGCGCTGGCGAATTATCCATCGTTCGACCCGAATAACTATAGCAAACAGTCGGCCGAGCAAAGGCGTAACCGAGCGGTGACCGATAGCTTCGAACCCGGTTCGACCTTCAAAACGATTCTGGCAGCGGCCGCTTTGGAAGAAGGCGTGGTCGGTAAGGAAGATCTCTTTTATTGTGAAATGGGCAAATATCCCTACGCCGGCAAGATCATCCACGACACGCACCCTTATGGCTGGTTGCCCTTCTCGAAAATCCTTCAGGTGTCGAGCAATATCGGTTTCACCAAAGTTGCGGAGAAGCTCAAGAAGGAGCGTTTCTTTAAATACATCGAAAAGTTCGGCTTCGGCGAGCCGACCGGCATCGATGTGCCCGGAGAAGCGGCTGGCCTGGTGCGCAAACCTGACAAATGGGCGGCGATCGATCTGGCCACTCATGGCTTCGGCCAAGGCATCTCGACGACACCGCTGCAGATGGTGATGGCTTATGCGGCGATCGCCAACGGCGGATTCCTCATGCGTCCCTATGTGGTGCGGCGCGCCGTCGGCGCGAAGGGCGAGGCCTTGATGCAAAACCAGCCGCATGTGATGCGCCGGGTGATCTCGGAGAAAACCGCGACGCTGCTTTCATCGATGCTGCAGGACGTGACCACTGAAGGGGGCACCGGGACGATGGCCAACATCGAAGGATTCAACGTAGCGGGGAAAACTGGCACGGCGCAGAAGGCTGATCCGGTTCATGGCGGTTACGCGGCAAAAAAACGAGTGGCGTCTTTTATTGGCTTCGTGCCGGCGAATAAACCGCGGCTGGTTGCTCTGGTGCTGATCGATGAGCCGGAGGTCAATGTCTATGGCGGTGTCGTTGCGGCGCCGGTCTTTCGCAACGTCGCCCGAGGAGCTTTGCGTTACTTCGCGGTCGCCCCGCAAAAACCGGCTCCGCTCCCCGCCGCACCGACCCGGCCGGAAGCATCGCCACGCCACATCGTTAAACGGCCGAACGTGAAGCTGGCGGACGGCGACGCCGAAGCAGCTCCGGATTTTGTCGGCTTGAGCCTGCGTGAAGCTTTAGAAAAGGCGCAGGCGTTAAAAGTAAAAGTGCGGCTTCAAGGCAGTGGCTACGTGATAAAGCAGTCGCCCGCTCCCGGCGGGCGCTGGAGCGAAGAAGCGGGTTTGGTGCTGAGCTTGCAAGGTTAGGGCGATGCGCATCAAAGAGTTTGTCTTGCTCGATAGAGTGGAACGAAGCGAAGGCGATCTCGAGCAGGAAGTGCGCGGGCTCGTATACGACTCGAGAAAGGTGGCGCCGGGCGAGGTTTTTTTTGCCATACCCGGCGAAAAATCCGACGGTCACGACTTTATCGCCGAAGCAATAAGGCGCGGCGCAAGCGGCGTTGTTTTCTCACGACAAGGAGACCGGCCAACGGCAGCGGCTGCGGTGCAGGTCAACGATGTCCGGCGCGCGCTTGGTTTGTGGGCGGCGCATTTCTACGGCTGGCCGAGTCAAAACCTCCGGCTTGTCGGCGTGACCGGCACCAACGGTAAAACGACTTTGACTTACCTGATCGAGTCCGCTTTCGTAGCCGCAGGACTCACACCAGGCGTGATCGGAACGATCAACTATCGCTACCCCGGGCATGAAGTCGCGTCGCACCACACGACACCCGAGTCGCTCGACTTGCAGCGGATGTTAGACGAAATGGTTCGGGCCGGAGTCAAAGCGGTTGCCATGGAAGTCTCTTCCCACGCGCTCGGCCAAGAAAGAGTGCGTGGACTGGAATTTGACGTCGGCGTGTTCACGAACCTGTCCCGCGATCATCTCGATTATCATCGGGACATGGAAGAATATTTCTTGGCCAAGTCGAGCCTTTTTACCGACTACCTGCGCGCTAGCTCCAAGCCGCGGAAGGCGGCGGTGATCTACGGCGACGACCCGCGCGGCCGCGAATTGATCCAAAAGGTGCGCTCAATGGACGTGGAAGTCTGGAGCTACGGCGAAGGCCCGCAATGGGACGTTCATCCGGTGGACGTCGAGAACGACGTCGCCGGGCTGCGCGGTGTAATTCGAGCGAGGGAACAAACGGTAGAATTCAGGTCGCCACTGATCGGCGCCGCCAATCTGCAGAATATTCTTGGCGCGGTCGGCGTCGGCCGGGCGCTCGGAATCGGCGACGACGCGCTCGCCCAGGGGATCGCTCGACTCAAGTCGGTTCCCGGTCGACTGGAAAAAATCGCCAACCAGCGGGGTATAACAATCTTGGTCGATTACGCGCATTCGCCCGACGCGCTGGAAAAAGTGCTGGGCGCGGTGCGGCCGTTGACTCGAGGGAAGCTCATCACGGTTTTCGGCTGTGGCGGCGATCGGGATCGCGGCAAGCGGCCGTTGATGGGTGAGATTGCTGCGCAGCTAAGCGACATCGTCGTGTTGACCTCCGATAATCCGCGCACCGAGGAACCGGCGGCGATCCTCGACGATGTCGAGGCGGGCGTCAAAAGGACAGTGTTGAAAAAAATCGATTGCTCGGGACTGGGCTCACCGGTCCGTAACAGCCGCGCTGAGCGCGGCTACTTGGTCGAGGCAGATCGGCGAAAAGCCATCGGCATGGCGGTGGGCATGGCGATCGCCGGCGACCTGATATTGATCGCCGGCAAGGGACATGAGGATTACCAGATTTTGGGCGTTAACAAGATTCACTTCGATGATCGCCAAGTGGCTCGCGAAGAGTTGGGGCGCGACGCGAACGTCTAGACGGCCGAGGGATGGGGTGGAGCAAAACGGAGATTCTCGCTGCCACCGGCGGCAAAATTGTGCGGCCAGGGAAGACGGCGCGTTTCGGAGAAGTCGTGACCGATTCGAACAAGGTTAAGAACGGTTCGGTTTTTGTTGCGCTAAAAGGCGAGCGCCATGACGGGCATCGCTTCATCGCCGATGCAGCCCGGCGCGGCGCCGCATGCGTGATCGTCGATCGCGCGTTGCCGGTCAAACAATTCGGCAAGACCGCCGTCGTTAGGGTAAGCGACACGCTGCGGGCGCTGGGTGATCTGGCGCATTACCGCCGCGAGCGGCTCGGACCCAAAGTCCTGGCCATTACCGGTTCCAACGGTAAGACCACAACCAAGGAAATGGTCGCGGCGATTCTCCAAGAAGCTTCGCTCGGCGGCACGAGCTTGCGCGGCAGAGTTTTAAAAACCGAAGGCAATTTCAACAACCTGGTTGGCTTGCCCTTGACGATTTTGCGCTTACGAAAAAAACACCATGTTGCCGTCGTCGAGCTCGGCACCAACCGTCCCGGCGAGATCCAGCGCTTGGCCGAAATCGCCGATCCCGACTGCGCCATCATCACTTCGGTGGCGGCCGCGCACCTCGAAGGTTTGCACAGCTTGGCCGGAGTGGCGCGGGAAAAAGGGGCGCTTTATCGAAACGTTCGCTCGTCCGGCACGATCGCAGTCAATGTCGACGATGCGCGAGTAAAGAAGCTTGCCGCGAAATTTAAAGGAAAAAAAATCACCTACGGCAAACGCGGCTGGCTATGCGCGCGGTCGATCCGCAGGTGCGCCGCGAGCGGAACCGCGTTTACCCTGCACGCCGGCCGTGCGCGTTGTCGGGTGCGGCTTAACTATCTCGGCGGGCATAATACTTCCAACGCATTGGGCGCTGCGGCACTCGCACTCGGTGCCGGCGTCAAGCTTCCGGCCGTTCGCCGCGGGCTCGAGAAAGCGAAGCCTTTTTCCATGCGCATGCAGATCGAAGCTTGGCGGGGTGCCGGCATTATCAACGACGCCTACAATGCCAATCCGGCGTCAATGAAAGCGGCGCTGAGAGCGCTCGCCGAAGTGAATTGCCGCGGCAAGAGAATCGCCGTGCTCGGCGACATGTTCGAGCTCGGCCGCCATAGCGCAAAGGAGCATCGCTCGTTGGGCCGGGCCGCGTCCACGGCGGCGCTCGATCGCCTGTACCTGCTCGGCGCTCAAGCGGCCGCAGTCCGCCGCGGCGCCCTGGAGGGCGGCATGCGGCCGGAACAAATTATCATCGGCCGCGACCACACGGATCTCGCCCTGCAGCTGCGACAGCGGGTAAAGCGCGGCGACTGGCTGCTTTTGAAGGGGTCGCGCGGCATGAAAATGGAACGAGTTCTAGAAACGCTTAGGCGCGGAAGGGCATAGGAGATTGGATTTGCTTTATTACCTGTCGTTTCCCCTTTCCGCGACTTATTCCGGCTTCAACGTCTTTCGCTATATCACGTTTCGCGCCGCGATGGCCGCGTTGCTGGCGCTGTTGATTTCTTTTCTCTTGGGACCTTGGCTGATCCGCACGTTGACGCAAAAGCAAATCGGCCAGCAGATTCGTGAAGACGGTCCGGCCACCCACGCGATCAAGGCCGGGACGCCGACCATGGGCGGCGCCTTGATTATTGTGGCGCTTTTGCTGTCGACCTTGATGATGGCCGACATCGCCAACGGCTATGTCTTGCTTGCGCTGGTCGCCACGGTCGGCACCGGCATTGTCGGTTTCACCGACGATTATTTGAAACTGACGCGCAAGAACAGCAAAGGGCTATCGCCGCGCGGCAAATTGCTCGGGCAATTTCTGGTCGCATTCATCGTCGCGTTGGCGCTGTATTTTCTGCCGCGCTTCAGTACCGAGATTGCCGTGCCGTTCGTCAAGACCTTCCGCTTCGATCTCGGGCTTTTTTATATTCCCTTCGCCACGCTGGTCATCGTTTGCACTTCGAATGCCGTCAATTTGACCGATGGGTTGGATGGCCTGGCGATTGGACCGGTGATGATCGCCGCCGGCACTTACGCCGTGATCGCCTACGTCACCGGCCATTTAAAGCTTGCCGAGTATCTGCAGATCCCCTACGTTGCCGGCGTCGGCGAGCTCAGCGTGTTCTGCGCCGCGGTCGTGGCCGCGGGTTTGGGCTTTCTTTGGTACAACGCTTATCCGGCGCAGATGTTTATGGGCGATGTCGGATCGCTTTCCTTGGGCGCGGCGCTCGGCGTCGTCGCCGTGATGACCAAAAATGAAATCCTGCTGATCATCGTCGGCGGCGTATTCGTCATGGAAGCGTTGTCGGTGATTTTCCAGGTGGTCTCTTACAAGATGCGGCGCAAGCGGGTTTTTCTCATGGCGCCGATTCATCATCACTATGAGCTCAAGGGCTGGAAGGAGCCGCAAATCATTGTGCGCTTTTGGATCATTTCTTTTATCTGCGCCGTGATTGGCTTGAGCACCTTGAAGCTCAGATGAAGTTTCCGATGAGCGATGGATTTAGCCGGCAAAAAGTTTTTGGTGATCGGGCTGGCGCGCACCGGCAGCGAGTGCGCTCGTTTTCTCGCCCGACGAGGCGCCAAAGTGTGGGTTAGCGATCTGCGCCGCGCTGAGGACCTCAATCCGGAGATGGCAAACCTCGCCGGGCTTGAAGTCGGCTATCGACTTGGGGGGGAAGAAGCGAGCTGGCTCGACGGCATCGACTACGTGGTCCCGAGCCCGGGCGTGCCGCAGGAGAGTTCCTTATTACAACAGGCGAGGGATCGAAGAATTCCGGTTCTCAGCGAGATCGAGCTGGCGTATCGCTTCTTCGGCGCGCCTTTGGTGGCGATCACCGGCACCAACGGTAAGAGCACCACGACCACGCTGATCGGCAAGATGATCCAGGCGAGCGGACAAAAAGTCTTTATTGGCGGCAACCTAGGCACGCCGTTCGTCGGCGCGCTCGGTGCAGAGTGGGATTGGGGTGTCCTTGAGATCAGCAGCTTTCAATTGGAATGGATCAGCGAGTTTCGCCCGCGCATCGCGCTCTTGCTCAACATCAGCGAGGATCACCTCGACCGTTACTCCAGTTTCGCCGCTTACCGCGCCGCCAAGGAGCGCATCTTCGAGCGTCAAAGCGATGCTGATGTGGCGATTCTCAACCGTGACGACCCATTGGTTTGGCCGGCGCACCAACGGATCAAGGCGCACGTCATCTCATTCGGCTTCTCGGAAGTGCCGGCGGGCGTATTTACGACCGGCGATGAAATTGTTTGGCGCGACGGAGCGAACCCAGAAGTATTATTTTCGCTCCAGCGAGTCCAACTTCGCGGCGTGCACAATTTAGAGAACCTGATGGCGGCGGTTGCCGCGGCCAAATGTGCCGGAATTGCCAACGCGCTGATCCAACAAACTTTGGAGGACTTTCCCGGACTCGAACATCGTCTCGAGTTCGTGCGCGAGAAGGACGGCGTGCATTACTACAACGATTCCAAGGGAACCAACGTCGGAGCGGTGGTGAAATCGCTGGCGAGCTTTAACGCCCCGGTGATCTTGCTTGCCGGGGGAGTCGATAAGGGCGGTGACTACGCTCCTATGGCCGAAGCGGTCAAACAGAAAGTTCGGCGTCTGGTGTTGTTCGGTGCAGCGAAAGAAATAATCGCCAGCGCTCTAGGATCGCTCACCGAAACGGTCATGGTCGAGAATATACAGTCGGCTCTCCAAGATGCGGCAGCGCATGCGCGCTCCGGTGACGTGGTCTTGCTCTCGCCGGCCTGCTCGAGCTTCGATCAGTTTCGCAACTATGCCGAGCGCGGCAAGGTTTTCAAGACGCTCGTGCAAAAATTATGAGAGACACTTTGGCAGTCGACAAGTGGATGCTGCTCGCGGTCGCCGGCCTGCTTGCTCTGGGAATGACGATGGTCTTGAGCACCAGCTATCTGCATTCGCAAGAACGCTACGGCGACGGCATCTACTTCTTTCGCAAACAACTGATTGCCATGGCCGCTGGTGCGCTCGCGCTGGTCACCTGCTCGATGGCGCCGTCCGCGCTCTATCGTCGGTTCGCTTACCCGCTTCTGGCGATCAGCTTCATCATTCTTGCCATGGTGCTGATTCCAGGCATCGGCGTGAGCCGCGGCGGGGCGCGGCGGTGGATCATGTTTGCCGGCTTCACGTTCCAGCCCTCGGAGCTCGCCAAATTGTCCATCGTTCTCTACCTGGCCCATTCGATGGCCAAGAAGGAACAGTTGATCCGTACTTTTTCTTTCGGCGTTTTGCCGCATTTGATCGTCAGCGGCGCGTTTGCCGGTCTGCTCCTGCTCGAGCCGGACTTCGGCACGGCGCTGATTCTGACGATGCTGCTCTACTTCATGCTCTTTATCGGCGGCGTGCGCATGAGCCATCTGCTTGCCACCGCACTGTTGGCTTTGCCGGGGTTGGCTTACGTGATGATGACGGCCGAGTACCGTTTGCGCCGGCTGATGACGTTTTTGGATCCGTGGAGCGATGCATCGGGCAGCGGCTTTCACGTCATTCAATCGTTGATCGCTTTCGGCTCCGGCCAATGGTTCGGCCGCGGCCTCGGCGAAAGCCGGCAGAAGCTTCTCTATTTGCCCGAGGCGCACACCGACTTCGTTTACTCAGTCATCGGCGAGGAGTTGGGATTGCTCGGCGCTCTGGCGGTGTTGGCGCTTTTCGCCGTGATCATCGTCCGCGGCTTGCGCTTGACGGCAAAGATCGAGGAACCCTTCGATCAGTATTTAGCCTTCGGTTTGACGGTGCTCATCGGTCTGCAAGCTTTGATTCACATGGGCGTCGTCATGGGTTTGATGCCGACCAAGGGACTGGTGCTGCCGTTTATCAGCTACGGCGGCTCAGCCATGGTGATCAACTTGATGGAGGCGGGGATTTTACTGGGGCTCTCACGCCGGAGGCTTTAAATGCGCGTGATTCTCGCGGGCGGGGGAACCGGTGGGCATTTGTTCCCCGGCCTGGCGGTGGCGCGAGAATTTCAGCGGCGCGATCCCAATGTGGAAATCTTGTTCGTGGGCACGGCCCAGGGGATCGAGTTTCGCGTGTTACCGAGAGAAGGATTCAAACTGGAAACTTTGACGGTAAAGGGGATCAAGGGACGCGGCGTGCGCGGCTGGTGCGACGCGCTTTACGGCGTGCCGGCGAGCCTGTGGCGCTCTTTGGCGATCATCAAAAAATTCTACCCCGACCGGGTCATCGGCCTGGGCGGTTACGCCTCAGGGCCGGTGTTGCTGGCCGGTAGGTTGGCCGGCGTTCCCTGCGCGATCATGGAACAAAACCTTCGCCCCGGTTTCACCAATAAGCTGCTCGCCCGGTGGGTCGAGCGGGTGTTCACGTCCTACGCTGGCAGCGCCGAATTTTTCTCCCGCGCTCGGATAGTCGAGACCGGCAATCCGGTGCGCTGGCAGAGACTGCCGGCGATTGCCAAGCAGGAAAAATTTTCACTGCTGGTCTTCGGCGGCAGCGCGGGCGCGCGGCGGATCAATTACGCCGTGGTGGACGCGCTGAAGCAGTTGGCCGATCTCAAAGACGCATTTTTTATCACGCATCAGACCGGCGAATCGGATTACCCGGCGATCAGAGAAGCTTATGCCGGCCTGCCGTTTGACGCCAAGGTGACGCCGTTTATCGAAGCCATGGACGAGGCGTATGCGCTCGCGGATTTGGTGCTTTGCCGCGCCGGCGCAACCACGGTCGCCGAGCTCACCGCCTTCGGCAAAGCCGCGATTCTGGTGCCGTATCCGTACGCGATTTACGACCATCAGCGCGGCAATGCTCGGGCGCTCGCCGAGCGCGGCGCGGCCGAGATGATCTTGGACCAGGACTTGAACGGCGCCTTGTTGGCGGAAAAGATTCGCGGTTACCTCTCCGATCGCGTGCGCATCGCCAGGATGGCGCAGGCGGCGCGAGAGATGGGACGGCCGGACGCGGCGGCGCGGATCGTCGATGAATGTTATGCGATGGCTCGGGCGTAGTGATTTGGCGGCGCGACTTTCATGCTGCAGAAGAAACATAAAATTCATTTTGTCGGCATCGGCGGCATCGGCATGAGCGGTATCGCAGAAGTGTTGTTGAATTCAGGCTACGTGGTGACCGGCTCCGATCTTCAAGAAAGCGAGGTGACGCGGCGACTGCGTTCGCTTGGCGCGCTCGTCTTCGTCGGCCATCAGGAGGAAAACCTTGCCAGTAATCCATCGGTGGTCGTGATTTCGACAGCGGTCAAATATTCCAACCCGGAAGTGCTCGAAGCGCGCCGCCGCCATATCCCGGTCATTCCGCGCGCCGAGATGCTCGCCGAGCTCATGCGCATGAAATACGGCGTTGCGGTGGCCGGCAGCCATGGCAAGACCACAACGACCTCGATGATCGCCGCGGTGTTGAGCGCGGCCGGACTCGATCCCACCATGGTGATCGGCGGACGGGTGCGCATGTTCGGCACCAACGCGAAAATGGGCCAGGGCGAGATGCTAGTTGCCGAGGCGGACGAAAGCGACGGCACCTTCTTGCTGCTGTCGCCGATCATCGCGGTGGTTACCAATATCGACAAAGAGCACATGGATTTTCACCGGACGATGGAACGGCTCGACGAAAGTTTCCTCGCGTTCGTCAATAAGATTCCCTTCTACGGCCTGGCCGTGCTGTGTATCGATGATGCCCGCGTGCTCGGGCTTATGCCGAAGGTGAGGAAGCGCTTCACGACCTACGGACTCTCGTCGGAAGCGGAATTCTCCGCGCAGGATCTCACCCCCACGGCGGCCGGCATCGAACTCACCGTGACGCATTGGGGCAAACCTTTGGGTCAACTACGACTGCATCTGCCCGGACGGCACAGTGCAACGAACGCCTTGGCGGCGGTTGCGGTCGCCCACGAATTGGAAATTCCTTTCAAGCAGATTGCCGCCGCGCTCGATGCTTTCACCGGGATCCATCGCCGCTTTGAAGTCAAAGGCGAGCGCGGCGGGATTATGGTGATTGATGACTACGGTCATCATCCCACCGAGATTCGCGCTACCATCGGCGCCATCCGCGATAGCTGGAAGGGGCCGTTGACGGTGATCTTTCAACCGCACCGCTTTACCCGGACACGGGACCTCTTCGATGAATTTTTAACGGCCTTCGAAGGTGCGGATCGGCTCGTGCTGACCGAAATTTACGCCGCGGGAGAGGATCCGATCGCCGGCGCTAACGGCGAGGCGCTTTACCAGGCCATCAAGCGCAAGGGCCACCTCGACATACAATTCATTGCCGACAAGAACGACATCGTCTCGCAGCTTGCCGGCCAACTATGTGGCGGCGATGTGGTGCTGACCCTCGGCGCCGGCGATATTGACAAAGTCGGTGAAGCGTTGGTCGCGGCGCTGAAGTGAACTGATTCGCGTGTTGATCATGGTCAAAGAAAACATGAATTCACCTCTGGCTGAGGAGTTGAATTCCATTCCCGGAGCGAAGCTCAAGATCGCCGAGCCGTTGGCGCGCTACACCTCGATGAAGATCGGCGGGCCGGCGGACTACTTCATCGAAGTGGTCCATGACTCGGCATTAGCAAATCTGTTGCGCGTCCTCGAGCTTTATAAAATCGACTTCTGCCTGCTCGGTAACGGTAGCAACGTTTTGATCAGCGACCGGGGCGTGCGCGGCGCGGTGATTCGCCTGGCCGGCGAATTCAAACGGCTCGAATGGCACGACGAGAACGGCGAGGTACACGCGCGCGTGGGAGCCGCCTACCCGGTAACGCAACTGGTGCGCGAAGCGGCGCGGAAGGGTTACGCCGGCCTGGAGTTTGCCGAAGGGATTCCCGGCACCGTCGGCGGCGCCTTGTTCATGAACGCCGGCGCTTACGGTTCAGAGTTCGAAAAAATTGTCGCCCGAATCCAGGCCATGACATGCAGCGGGCAACCGCTTGAGTTTTCGCGTCACGAAATGAGATTCGGTTACCGTGACTCGCATCTGCCCATCGGCACGGTGGTCACGCGGGTCGAGATGCGTCTGCAGCGCTCAGAGACGGCCGGCGTTGCCGTGAAAGTGCGCGAGTTAACCCAACGCAGAAAGAGCAGCCAGCCGTCGGGTCTTCCCAACTCGGGCTCAATGTTTCGTAATCCGCCGGGTGATTTCGCGGGTCGGCTGATCGAAGCCGCCGGTCTCAAGGGCAAGCGCATCGGGCCGTGCCAGATCTCCGAGCGCCACGCCAATTTTTTCGTCAACTTGGGCGGTGCCAAGGCAATTGAAGTGCGCCGATTGATGCAGCTCGCGCAGGGCGAGGTGAAACGCCAATTCGGCGTCGAGTTAGTGGCGGAAGTGAAATTTTTAGGCGAATGGCCGGCCGAGTGAGCGGCGCGTTATGCAGCTGAAAGTTTATCGCCGGGATAATCGCAAAAAAGACCAGCGCAGCCGGCGCCGGCGCAGATTGCGTGTGAGCGCGCTGCTCGGCCTGGTGGTGATCGGCGCTGCACTCTATGGGCTGAGCGGACCGCTGAGGATCGCCGCGGCTTCGCTGAGCGAATTTGTGTTGGAGAGTCCCTATTTTTCCGTGAGCGAGATTCAAGTGCGCGGCGGCGACAAGGTGAGCGGCAACGCAATCGTTGCAATCGCCGGTCTGCGCCGGGGCATGAGCATCTGGAGGCTCGACCTCGCCAGCATCGAAAAAAAGATCGCCAAGCATCCCTGGGTGCGCCGCGTTTATGTCCGGCGCGAGTTTCCCCGGCGCGTCGTGATCGAGGTCGAAGAGCGCACGCCGAGAGCGATCGTCGCGCTGCGCAAACTCTACTACGTCGATGCGGACGGCGTGCTCTTCAAGGAAGTCGGTCCGGGCGAAGAGGTCAATTTTCCGCTGCTCACGGGCCTGCGCCCCGAACAGCTCATGACGCCGGATTCATCGATACGCAAGCGCATTCAGGAAGCCATCCGGCTCAGCGAGATGATGGTGCAGAGGTCGCACTCGCTATCGGAAATTTATTTCGACAAATCCGATCGGCTGGTGGTTTACACGACCGCCCATCCGATCGCGCTGCACATGGGTTGGGGGAATTGGGCGGAGAAGCTCAACCGGATGGAGCGCCTGCTCGCGCTTTGGCGGGGCAACGAAGAGCGTTTGGGATCTTTGGATATGAGTTTCCGTGATCAAGTGGTGGCGCATTTGCGCCGCGCGCAACGTTAACATTAAAAACATCGATGGAGCTATGGCGAAGAAAAACAGCATTGTAGTCGGGTTGGACATCGGTACGTCCAAGGTTTGTGCCGTCATCGGCGAGATGAGCGAGCAGGGGGTCGAGATCATCGGCGTCGGCTCGCATCCCTCGCAGGGGTTGCGCAAAGGAGTGGTGATCAACATCGAAGGCACGGTGAACTCGGTCAAAAAGGCCGTCGAAGAGGCGGGTCTGATGGCCGGATGTGAGATCCACACTGTGTTTACGAGCATTTCCGGCGGGCATATCAAGGCGTTCAACAGCCACGGTATCGTCGCTGTGAAAAACAAGGAAGTGACGCAGCGCGACCTGGAACGGGTCATCGATGCCGCGCGCGCGGTGGCGATCCCGATGGATCGTGACGTGCTGCACGTTCTGCCGCAGGATTACGTCATCGACGATCAGGACGGCATCCGCGAGCCGCTGGGTATGTCCGGCGTGCGCTTGGAAGCCAAGGTCCATATCGTGACCGGCGCCGCGACTTCGGCGCAGAACATCGTCAAATGTTGCAACCGCACCGGTTTAAATGTCGCCGAGATGGTCTTGGCACCGCTGGCGGCGGCGCAAGCCGTGCTGAGCGACGAGGAACGCGAGCTGGGTGTGGTGCTCGTCGACGTGGGTGGCGGCACCACCGACATTGCCATCTATCACGACGGCACGGTCAAGCACACCGCGGTGGTCGGCATCGGTGGCAACCATGTGACCAACGACATCGCCGCCGGACTGCGGACGCCGTTCAATGACGCCGAGCGAATCAAGCAGCGCTACGGTTCGGCCAAAGCGGCGACGGTGCCGGCTAGTGAACGGGTTGAAGTGCCGAGTGTGGCCGGCAAGGGCGCCGGCAGCGTGTCACGGCAAATTCTCTGTGAGATCATCGAGCCGCGCCTCGATGAGATCTTCGAACTGGTGCAAAAAGAGATCATCAAGTCGGGCTTCGAAGGGGCGTTGACTTCGGGAATCGTGATCACGGGCGGGTCGATGCTTTTGCCGGGGGCCGTGGAAATGGCCGAACGCTCCTTCGGCTTACCGGTGCGGCTCGGTTTACCGGCGCATGTGCGCGGCCTCGTCGACATCATCCGCAACCCAACCTATGCCACGGGCGTGGGCTTGGTCCTGCACGGCATGAAGCGCCACGAGCGCAACGTGTACCGCATTCGCGAGGACAAGATTCTCTCCAAGGTCAAGCATCGCATGTCGGATTGGTTCAGCGAGTTCTTTTAATCAACAAACGAAATTTAACGACTTTCCGGAGGAGGAGAGCTTATGATTGAGATTGTCGAACAGAATAGTCTGACCGCGCGCATCAAGGTGATTGGCATCGGTGGCGGCGGCAGCAACGCCGTCAACACCATGATCGGCGCCAAACTTGGCGGGGTCGATTTCATGGTGGCGAACACCGACGCGCAATCCTTGGAAGCGAGCCTGGCGCCGGTGCGCATTCAACTCGGCGGCATGGTCACCAAAGGTTTGGGCGCGGGGGCGAATCCGGAAATTGGCCGGCGTGCCGCGCTGGAGGACCAGGAGAAGATCAGAGAGTACCTCGAAGGCTCGGACATGATCTTCATTACCGCGGGGATGGGCGGCGGCACCGGCACCGGTGGCGCGCCGGTACTGGCGCGCGTGGCCCGGGAAGCGGGCGCGCTGACCGTCGGTGTCGTGACCAAGCCGTTTCTCTTCGAAGGCAAAAAGCGCATGCGTCAGGCTGATGACGGCATCGACGAGTTAAAGGCGAGTGTCGACACGCTGATCGTGATTCCCAACCAGCGTTTGTTGAGCATCGCCGCCAAGACTACAACGATGCTCGAAGCGTTTCACAAGGCCGACGACGTGCTGCTGCAGGCGGTGCGCGGCATCTCCGATCTGATCATCACGCCGGGGCTGATCAATCTTGATTTCGCCGACGTGCGTACGGTTATGGCCGAGATGGGCCTGGCGCTGATGGGCGCCTCGTCGGCCACCGGTGAGAACCGCGCCATCGAGGCGGCGCAAAAAGCGATCTCCAGCCCGCTGCTCGAAGACATCTCGATCCAGGGCGCGCGCGGCGTGTTAATCAATATCACCGGCGGCCCGGACCTTTGTTTGCACGAAGTGAACGAAGCCGCGTCGATGATCCAGGAAGAGGCGCACGACGACGCCAACATTATTTTCGGCGCGGTCATCGACGAAAGCTTGACCGACGAGATCCGCATCACGGTGATCGCCACCGGCTTCGGCGAAGTGAGAGAGGAAAGAAAGCCCGAGCCGTCGCCATTAGCGAGCGTCGCGAACCTCGCTGCCGCTACGAAGAAAGACAAGAAGGTCGTTCATCTGGGGACGATCGTCGACGATCTCGACACGCCAACTTGGCAGCGCAAGAAGAGCGGCAGCGACGAAGTCGAGACGGTAACGTTGAACAAAAATAATTTCGATTTCAACGCCAATTCGGAAGACGACGACAAGTACGACATCCCAACGTTCCTACGCCGGCAGATGGATTAGCCGGGCGCGAATCGCCCGCGCTCATGAAGCTGCGACGATTCAAATAGGTTGCGGGGCGCCGGGTCCAGGCTGGCGAGTCGCGCCAGCGGGCGAGCCTTCGAATCAGTATTGACATGCGCGTAGCCGGCTGGGTTGACGCGTGGCGCCGCCGCCAATGCGGAGGTGCGGTTCATAGGCGACGGGTAAAAACTAGCTGACTCCTCGGGAGTCCGTGGCAGGCGTTGAGTCTTGTGCCTATCTCGAGCTTCGGCGACGTTTTTCTTTGCGCGATCTTTCTAGCGCGAGGTGGATCAACCGGTCGATCAGCCGAGTATAGCTTAAGCCGCTAGCTTCCCACATTTTGGGAAACATGCTGATTTTCGTAAACCCGGGGATCGTGTTGATTTCGTTGACCAGCACTTGCCCATTCGGCCGCAGAAAAAAGTCGACCCGCGCCATTCCCTCGCAGCACAGCGCCCGGTAGGCTTGCACGGCCATTTTTTGAATGCGTTTCACGGTCGCTTCCGGTAAGCGCGCGGGAATCTCCAGGCGCGCGCCTTGATTGTCAACATATTTGGCGTCGTACGAATAAAAATCATGCTGAACGATGATCTCGCCCGGCAGTGATGCGATCGGTTTCTCGTTGCCGAGGACCGCACATTCGATCTCGCGGCCGCGAATGCCTTCCTCGACAATAATCTTGTCGTCGTAGCGAAAAGCCTTTTTAATCGCGCCGGCGAATTCACTCCTGCGGCTCACTTTGCTGATGCCGACCGAAGAGCCTAGATTGGCCGGCTTGACAAATAGCGGGGTGCCGAGGGCCTTTCGGGCTTTGGTGAAGCTGATGGCGCCTTGCTCCCGGCGCTCGAAGACCTGGAATTTGGCGATCGCGATTTGCGCGTCGCGCAACAGGCGCTTCATTACGTCCTTGTCCATACCGACGGCCGAACCTAAAACTCCGGCGCCCACGAACGCAACGCCGGCAAGCTTGAGCAACCCTTGAATCGTGCCGTCTTCGCCGAACGGCCCATGCAAGACTGGAAATACGACGTCGACGGCGCCAATGGCTTGGCGCGATGACGGCCGCATGAGCGGCCTTGAAGGCTCACCCGGCATGACGGCGGCGGCGTTTTTCGCGCTCGCCGATGACACGGCGGATGCCGTCGGATCGCGCAGCAGACGCGCGCCCTGATCGAGAAACCAGCGGCCCTGCCGGTCGATAGCGACGGCGACGATCTCATATTTTTTTTTGTCGATGGCGTGAAAAATGTTTTGCGCCGAGATGATAGAGATTTCATGCTCGGCGGATTTGCCGCCATACAACAGCGCGACGCGCACCTTTTTTTTCATCGTGTCTCGTCGGTCGAGGGAAGAAGATGGAGGATCGAGAATCGATCTTCGATCCTCCAGCGCTCGTAGCTAGGGCATTCGGGCGGAGAGTGCACCGGCCGGCTAGGACGTCCTCGGCGCCGGCGCCTGTTGTTCGATGACTTTGACGACTTTGCCCGGATAGGCTTGTTTGTCGAACTGCAAGACGAAATATTTTGCTTTAACCGGATCGCCTTTGTTGTCGAATTCGATCGACCCGGTGACCCCCTTGAAATCTTTTAGCTTGCGCACCGCGGCACTAACATCGGCGCGGCTGGGTTTCTTGCCGCCGTTCGCTTTGATCCATTGTTCCATCGTCTTGATGCCGACCGACGTCGCGTCATAGCCGTACATGCCGAACGATTCGACGTCCTTGCCGAAGCGCTGTTTGAATTTCTTGGCAAAGGCCGCGGTTTCGGGATATGCGGCCGGCGGGCCGGCCACGCTGGTGTAGTAACTATCTCTTACCGATGAGCCGGCGATTTTTACCATCTCCGCCGAATCCAGGCCGTCCGGTCCCATGAATTTTGCCTTGACTCCTTTCTCGCGCAGCTGTTTGAGTAACAGCCCGCCCTGATGATAGATGCCGCCGAAATAAACCAGGCCCGGGTTTTTCGCTTTGAGCGGGATGATCATCGGCGAAAAATTGGCGCGCTCTTCGGTGCCTTCGAAGCCTAGAACTTTCATGCCGAGCTTCTTGGCTTCGTCACGGAAATTCTCCGCGACACCTTGCCCGTAAAGCGTTTTATCGTGGATGATGTAAACCGATTTGAGCTTCAAATCCTGCGCCGCAAAGCGGGCGCCAACCGGTCCCTGAACGTCGTCTCGGCCGCACACGCGGTTGACGTTGGGATAGCCGCGGTCGGTGATCTCGGTGGCGGTATTCGCCGGCGAAATCATCGCCAACATGGCGTCTTTGTAAACTTCTGAAGCGGGCAGAGCGACGCCGGAATTGAAATGTCCTACCATCACCAGTACGTTGGGATCCGCGACCAGGTTACGCGCGTTGGCGACGCCGACCTCGGGCTTTGCCTGGTCATCGTACGGCACCAGAATCAAGTCGTAGCCCAGCGCCTTGAATGCTTTACTTGACTCTTCGACCGCCAGCTGCGCGCCGAGTTTTATGTGCTCGCCGATCGCCGCCTGCTCGCCGGAAAGCGGCACTTGCACGGCTATTTTAATCGTCCCTTTTTGCGCCCGTGCCGCTGCGGGCAAACCGATCCAAGCCAAGGCGAGCGACAGTATAAGAAACCGACGTAAATGATTTGGCACAGTGGATTTTCCTTTCGTAAAATGATGCCCATGCTAGCAAATCCCCTCCGTCAACGCCACCGGCGCTAGTCGTCGCGATGCGAGAAATTGCGCCGAAATTTTGCTCGCGCGAGTCATTGACGTCGCTGGCTGTCAACCGGGCACGCTGCGGTGGTATAGTGGGGGTCGGTGGCGACTAAATGCCGAATGAGAAGCGAGGGTCCGATGAGCTTACGCGCGAGTTGTATTGACGAACGACAAACAAGCGGGCGTGAGGCACGACTATGATCATCAGCACGGGGGTTGATCTGGCGGAAGTCGACCGCATTCAGGCGGCGTTGGAAGACCCGCGCATCGGCAAGCGTTTCCGTGCGCGGGTCTTTACAGAAAAGGAGATCGCTTACTGCGAGAAAAAACAGCACGGCAAGTACGAAAGCTACGCCGGCCGTTTTGCCGCCAAGGAGGCGGTGATGAAAGCGCTCGGGCGCGGCTGGGGCGCGAAAGTGCGCTGGCTCGACATTGAAGTGGTTCGGGCGCGAAGCGGCAAGCCCGATATCGCCCTACACGGCAAGACCGCCGAGCTTGCCGCCGAATTGGGCATCCGCCGCTGGGCGCTCTCGCTCACCCACACCAAAGGACACGGCCTCGCCTTCGTCATCGGCCAGGACGAATAGAAAAGAAAAAGGTTCACCACCAAGCTCCTAGCGCGGCGAAGCTGCACCGAAAGAGAAGGCTTAGCACGGTCGGCACAAAGATCGTGATTCAGAGGACGTCTATAGCCTGACCCGGATGAGTTGGATTGCGGAGAGCGTAGTACAAAGTCACAGAGGGGCGCGAGGGCTTTTCGCCGGCAACAAGAATAAAACTCCGAGCGCCCAGATCCCGCCGATGGCACCGGCGATCGTCCAGGCTATTTTGCTGCGACCGCTGTAGTTGGCGATGACGCAGCAGAGGATCGCGTCGAGCAGATGCACCAACGCCGCGGTCCGCCACAGCGATGTCGGATCCATCTCAGATCGGATAAAAAGTAGACCGGAGAAGTATCCCAGGAATTGGTAGAAATCCACGAGCGGCCCTTGACGCTTCCTTCGACCAATTAATATACTCGCTCTCCGCGCAATTAGGAATATTATGCCGGTCAGAACTATCGAATGGAAAAATGATCGAGTGATTATGCTCGATCAGCGCCTGTTGCCGCATCGGGAAGTCTATCGCGTCTGCCGCGATTACGATCAAGTCGCCGAGGCGATCCGCTCAATGGTCATTCGTGGCGCGCCGGCGATCGGCGTGGCGGCGGCCATGGGCGTGGCGCTCGGCGCCCTGCGGGCGCCGCCCAAGACCTTCGATCGCGCCTTCGAGCGGATTTTAGCCAAACTTGGAAAGACGCGCCCGACAGCGGTAAACTTGTCCTGGGCGCTACAGCGCATGCGCCAGGTCTATGCGCAACACCGCAGCCAAGGCGTCGACGCGGTCAAGCGGGCTCTTAAAGAAGAAGCGCAAAAGATTTACAAAGAAGATATCGCCGCCAACCGGCAGCTGGGCAAGTATGGCATGGCTCTATTGCGCAACGCCAGGCAGATCATGACCCATTGCAATGCCGGTGCGCTCGCCACCGCGGGTTACGGCACGGCCCTGGGCATCTTGCGGGCGCTCAAAGAGTCGGGCAAGGAGTTTGAAGTTTTCGTCAACGAGACGCGGCCGTTCTTGCAAGGCGCTAGACTGACGGCATGGGAGCTCAAGAAAGAAAAAATACCTGCGACGCTGATCACCGACAATATGGCGGGGTACTTGATGCAGACCGGTAAAGTCGATGCCGTCGTGGTCGGCTGCGACCGGGTGGCGGCGAACGGGGACGTGGCCAACAAGATCGGCACCTATACACTTGCCGTGCTGGCGCGCCGCCACGGCATACCTTTTTACGTCGCCGCGCCGACTTCGTCGATCGACATCGATTGCCCGTGCGGCAAGGACATCCCCATCGAACAGCGCGATCCCAAGGAAGTTTCGCATATCTTCGGCAAAGCGCTGGCGCCCAAGGGCATCCAGGTTTTCAATCCTGCCTTCGATGTCACGGCGCAGGATCTGATCTCGGCGATCATCACGGAAAAGGGCGTGATTCATCCGCCTTACCAGCATAATATTCGAACTCATGTCGGTCATTGAAAAAAATTATGAGCTGGAAGCCTACTTCCAGAACGCCGGCAAGACGCGCGAGCAATGGCGCGTCGGCACCGAGTACGAAAAAGTCGGCATCGATCGCTTCACGGGAAAGGCGATCCCTTATTTCGGCGCGCGCGGCGTCGACCGAATTCTTCGAGAACTGATCGACCGTTACGGCTGGCAGCCCGAGGAACAGGACGGCAACATCATCGCGCTCACGCGCGACAAGGCACAGATCACCCTGGAACCCGGTGGGCAGATCGAGCTGAGCGGCGAGCCGTGCGAGAGCATTCACTGCACCTACGGCGAGTTCAGCCAGCATATCCGCGAGCTAATCGAAGTCGCCGAGCCGCTCGATATCGTTTTTCTCGGCCTCGGGATGCAACCGGTGAGCCGCGTCGAGGAGATAGAGTGGGTGCCGAAGAAGCGCTACCGCATCATGGGCCCGTACATGCTCAAGGTCGGCACGCTCGGCCAGCGCATGATGAAGCAGACTGCGACGGTGCAGGCCAATATCGACTTCCTGGACGAAAAAGACGCGATGGCAAAGTTCCGCACCGGCATGGGGCTGGCGCCCGTGCTGATTGCGATGTTCGCCAACTCGCCGATCTGCGAAGGCCAGCTGAACGGCTACCGCAGTTTCCGCGAGCATATCTGGACCGATACCGACCGCAGCCGGTCCGGCCTGCTCAAGTTTGCATTCGCCCCCGACGCCTCATTCGCCCACTACGTCGAGTATGCCCTCGACGTGCCGATGTACTTCATCATTCGTCACCACGATTACATCGATATGACCGGTCTCACGTTTCGCCAGTTTCTCGAGCGCGGTCACAACGGCGAACCGGCCACCCTGCAAGACTGGGCCGACCATCTGACCACACTCTTTCCCGAGACACGCATCAAACGCTATATCGAAATTCGCTCGGTGGATAGCCAGCCGCCGGAGTTGATGCCGGCGCTTTCAGCTTTGATCAAGGGTATTTTCTACGACCCCGATTGTCTGCTGGCCGCCTGGGACCTGGTCAAAGGCTGGTCGTGGGACGAACGCATGGAAACCTATCTCGATTCGCATAAGAACGCCCTGGCGGCGCGCGTTCGGCGTTATACGCTGCTCGATCTGGCTAAGGAACTGTTCCAGATCGGCTGGGAAGGTTTGCGCCGGCAGAAATCTCTTAATCGCAACGGCGACGATGAAACGATTTACCTCACTCCGCTAAAGACGCTGCTCTTCCAGGGAAAATGTCCGGCCGATATTCTGGTGGAGAAATGGGAAGGCGAGCTGCGGCAGGACATTAAAAATTTGATCGCCTACAGCGCCTACAAGCTGCCATAAATTTCCGCGACGATGCGGCGGTGATCCAAGCGCGCTAAACGCTCCTCCAGCTCGTCATCCGCCACGCCGCTAAACGCTTTCAACCAGTGCCGCTTGAGTTCGCCGATGCGCCGCTGGCTGGCTTCCACCCGGGCGCGCAAAGCCGGGCTGCGCGCGGCTTCGTCATAAAGGAACTCGAGCGCCGCAACCGCCTTGGTTAAATCGTGGCAAAACAGCATCATGTCGGCGCCTGCGTACAGCGCCAGCGCCGCGGCTTCGCCGGCATCATAATAATCGCTGATCGCTTTCATCTCCATATCGTCGCTGAAGACAACGCCGTCGTAGCCGAGCTGATGGCGCAGCAGATCCGTGAGAATCGGCTTGGAGAGCGTGGCCACATGGCCAGGGTCGAACGCCGTGAACTTCACGTGCGCGGTCATGAGCGCTTCGATGCCGCTACGGCATGCCTCGATGAACGGCGGCAGCTCGACGGTTTGCAGCTCGGCCAAAGATTTGTCGACCACGGGCAGGGCAAAATGCGAGTCTTGGTCGGTGCCGCCATGGCCGGGAAAGTGTTTGGCGCAGGGAATGATGCCGCCCTCTCTTAGGCCGCGCGCCCAGGCTGAAGCCATAAGACTGACCGACCGAGAGTCGGTGCCAAAGGCGCGCGCGCCGATCGGACTCAGCGGGTTGGAATTGACATCCAGGACGGGAGCGAAGTTTAGATTGATTCCGACCAACGCCAACTCGGCGGCGCTGGCGCGGCCAGCGCGATAGGCCAGACCCGCATCCTGCCACGCACCAATTTTAGCCGCGGCGGGAAAATGGGTGAACGGATACGGCAGGCGGTGCACGGCTCCGCCTTCCTGGTCGATCGCGATCAACGGCGGGTGGTCGGTCGCGTGGTTCCAGAGGCTGCGGCACAACGAATGGATCTGGCGCGGCGCGCCGCAATTATGCTTAAAAAGGACAAAGCCGCCGAAGCCATACTCCTCGAAAATAACTTGCTCTGACACGCCGATACGCTCGCCAGAGCAACCGACCATAATCATCTGGCCGAGTTTTTTGCGAAGGTCGTCCATCGGCGCCGACTATAACATAAACTGGACAAGTTTTTTGCCAACGTGTAAATTCACCAGACTGGATGGCAAAAGCGAAATATATCGTAGTCGAGGGGCCGATCGGCGTCGGCAAGACCAGTCTCGCCAAGATGCTGGCCCTCGAGTTTCAAGCCCGCAAGGTCTTCGAGCGGGTCGAAGACAATCCGTTTCTGCCAAGGTTCTATAAATCGCGTGAGACCTACGCCTTCCAGAATCAAACTTTCTTTTTGCTCAATCGCTACCAGCAACAAATCGAGCTGGCGCAGCAAAATCTGTTCGAGCAGAATACCGTGGCGGACTACCTGTTCGCCAAGGATCAGATCTTTGCCACTTTGACCCTGAGCGCCGAAGAGCTGAACCTTTATCAACAAATTTACGCCCTATTAAACACCCGGGTGCCCAGACCGGACCTGGTCGTGTACCTCCAGGCGCGCCCCGAGGTGCTTTACAAACGGGTCAAAAAAAGGGATAAAAAATTCGAGCGAGGCGTCACCTTCGAATACCTGAGCGAGGTGTCTCAGGCGTACAATCAGTTTTTCTTTCATTACGACGAGACACCCCTGCTAGTCATCAACACTTCGGAGATTGATTTCGTCTCAAGCAGCGAGCATCTGGCTGACTTGATCAAGGAAATCAACAACATGGGTTCGGGGACGCAGCACTATATACCGCTTGGATCCAGGTAGACTGGACCGAGACGGATGCCAAAAGGCGATTATGCGGGGAGAGCCAAGCGGCTCTTCCCAGCCGCGTTGGCCTTCCGGATCGGTCCGGAAGGCTTTTTTTGTTTGGGAGGGGCGTCATGGGCGACAAAATCACCGTACCCCACATTGTCAAGATGAAGCAGCGCGGCGAAACGATCACCTGCCTGACGGCATACGATTATTCCTTCGCGCGCATTCTCGACGAGGCCGGCGTCGAGCTTCTGCTCGTCGGCGACTCTCTCGGCTGCGTGGTTCAGGGAAATCACAACACCCTGGCGGTGACCATGGACGAGATGGTCTATCACACACGTTTGGTCGTGCGCGGCCGCAAGCGCGCGTTGGTGATCGGCGACATGCCGTTCCTTTCTTACCAGGTCAGCAAGGAGCAAGCGCTCGCCAACGCGGGCCGATTCCTGCAAGAGGGCGGCGCCGAGGCGGTCAAGCTCGAAGGCGGCCTCCATGTCAAAGAAACCATTGCCGCCATTGTCAGAGCGGGTATTCCGGTCATGGGCCATATCGGCCTAACGCCGCAGTCGCTGCATCAGTTCGGCGGCTACAAGATTCAGGGCAAGGACAGCGCGCGGCGCGACATGCTCTTGCGCGATGCTCTGGCGGTGGAAGAAGCCGGCGCCTTTTCAGTCGTGTTGGAAGGCATGCCGCTCGATTTAGCCAGGGAGATTACCGGCCGGCTCACCATCCCGACCATCGGCATCGGCGCCGGCAGCCATTGCGATGGCCAGGTTTTGGTCGTGCATGACATGCTCGGTTTGTTCGAGGATTTCAGGCCGAAGTTCGTCAAACAGTATGCTGATCTCAAGAGCGTCATGACCGGCGCGGTGAAAGGTTTTATCCGCGACGTGAAAGAGGGAAAATTTCCCGCGGAGGAGCATTCGTTTAAATAAGAATGGGTGTTGGAATGATGGAGTAATGGAGTAATGGGCCGGAACCCAATACTCCAACACTCCAATACTCCAATCCCCAGATTTTCTGGTCATGCGAGTCATTGAGGACATCGACGTCATGCGCGGGTGGAGCGAAGCCGAACGCTGCGCCGGGCGGCGCATTGCGTTCGTGCCCACCATGGGCTTCTTGCACCGCGGGCATCTTAGTCTGGTAGGTGACGCCAAGCTACGCGGCGACCGGCTGGTCGTATCGATCTTCGTCAACCCGGCGCAGTTCAGCCCCGGCGAAGATTTCGCAGCGTACCCGCGCGACTTCGCGCGCGACCGTCATTTGCTCGACGAAGCAGGCGTCGACGTGCTGTTTCGCCCGTCGGTGGCGGAAATCTACCCGCATGGCGCTCAGACCTATGTCGAAGTCGAGAGGCTGAGCCTGCCGCTCTGCGGCGCGTTGCGCCCTGGCCACTTCCGCGGCGTGGCCACGGTGGTGGCCAAGCTTTTTAATATCGTGCGGCCGCACGTTGCGGTGTTCGGCGAGAAAGACTATCAACAGCTGCAAGTGATTCGTCGTTTGGTGCGAGACTTGAGCATGAGCGTTGAAATCGTTAGTCATCCAATTGTGCGTGAGGCCGATGGGTTGGCGCTAAGCTCACGCAATGCTTATCTGACCGCGGCGGAGCGGGCTGCGGCGGTTTGTCTCTCCCGGGCGCTTTGTCAGGCGGAGCGTTTATTCAAGCGCGGCGAGACCTCGGCGCGCGCGATCATTCGCAAGGCTCGCGCCGAGCTGGACAACGAGCCGCTCGCCGCCGTCGAGTATGTCAAACTGTGCGATGCCGAGACGCTCAACGACATTGAAGCGATCAACGATGCGGCAGTGCTCGCGTTGGCGGTCCGCATCGGCAAGGCGCGCTTAATCGATAATCGCGTGTTGGCGCGCCCGCAAGGAGAATAACAGCGATGCCCGACGAGGTGACTCCTAAGATCAAGACGCGCTGGAGCGACAGTTTGCGGCGCTACTTCCTCGCCGGATTGCTGGTTTTTCTGCCGGTGGCGATCACACTCTGGTTTATCGGCTGGGTGATCGGTTTACTCGACAGCGTGCTCGACGTGCTCCCGACCGCGCTTCACCCCAACTCTTATCTACCTTTTGCGATTCCAAAGCTCGGCGCCATCGTCACGCTGATGTTGATTCTCTTTCTCGGCGTGTTGACCAGCGGCGTGGCGACACGGCGCTTTCTCGCTGCCTGGGAAGCTATTTTTATCCAGATCCCGGTGTTTCGCGGCGTCTATACCGCCGTGCAGAAGCTCGTGCAGACCTTTCTCGGCCAGTCCAACGCGCAGCGCCAGGTGGTGATGATCGAATACCCGCGCGCCGGCATCTTCACCGTCGGCTTTGCCATGGGCCGTGCCTGGCCCCATCTTGAAGAGAAGAAAAATACCCAACTGGTCAACGTGTTCGTGCCGACGACGCCGAACCCGACCTCCGGCTTTTTCCTGCTCGTGCCGAGCAACGAAGTGACCTTGCTCAACATGACCATGGAAGAGGCGCTCAAGTTGATTACTTCGAGCGGCCTGATCACTCCGGACGACAAGTACAAGATCAATGGCAGGTAAGAAACCGGCGGCGCCCGGCGAGCAGATCGTCTGCGTCAACCGGCAGGCGCGGCACAATTATTTTATCGACGAGACCTACGAAGCAGGCTTGGTCCTGGTCGGCAGCGAAGTGAAGTCGCTGCGCGACGGCAAGGCCAACCTGGTGGATAGCTACGCGCGCATTCAGAAAGGCGAAGCGTTTCTGGTCAATACTCACATCAGTCCCTACGCGGGCGCCAACCAGTTCAATCACGAGCCGACGCGCACGCGTAAGCTTTTGCTGCACCAGCGCGAGATCGAGCGGCTTACGGGCAAGACTAAGGAGCGCGGTCTGACCTTGATTCCGTTGAAAATTTATTTCAAAAACGGCCGGGCCAAAGTGGAGTTGGGTCTGGCACGCGGCAAGAAGCTCTATGACAAGCGCGAAACGCTGCGGCGTAAAGTCGCCCAACGCGAGGTCGAGCGCTCGATCAAAGCCCGGCATTAGCCCATGCCGACAGGTTCAAAGTTCAACGCTCGAAAATCAGAGGAATCGCTAGAAAGGCGGGAATAAAAATAGGCAGTCGAGCACTGGACTGAATTTTCCAGCAGCCCAATGATCCATTGGTCGCCTGCTCCAATGCTCTAAGTTTTTGCTGTGCAAATTTTGCGGTGCAAAAATTTGGTCGGGCCTACATGCGCCATCGGCAACTCCTTTTCTAAAATTCGTTCACGACGGCTTAAACGTAAAGCTCCGCCGACGCTTTTAGCGATCAGTCTGAAGCAAAGGTTGGCAGTTCTAAGTCCAACCATTGCTAATGTACGCTCACTAAACTCCTGCTTATCTTTGAAAGAAACTGTACGCTCGTCGACACTCTTTTCGGGCGGGATTGAACTGTACGACGCCGCATTCTAG
>Ga0209640_10000375_pt1 | contig 34183 bp, 32 predicted proteins | sample RifCSP10_1_FD_184018 | JGI IMG/M metagenome (GOLD analysis project Ga0209640, IMG submission 184018) | Soil microbial communities from Rifle, Colorado - Rifle CSP2_sed 10_1 (SPAdes) (version 2) | ecosystem: Environmental > Terrestrial > Deep subsurface > Rock core/Sediment | place: Rifle... | reverse complement strand
CGGCGGCATCGCCTCGACGCCGGTCATCAATGCGCCCGAAGTCGCGATCATCGGCGTCAACAAGGCCGTCTAGCGGCCCGTCGTCGTCAATGGCGCGATCGCCGTCCGGCGCATCATGAACCTCTCCTCGTCGTTCGATCACCGATTCGTGGACGGCTTCGATGCCGCCGCAATGATCCAGGCGCTGAAAGAGCGCCTCGAACACCCCGCAACCATCTTCATACAGGAATGACCACCCCATGAACGCACAGGTCATGAAGACCCGCAGCACGTCCGATTCCGCGATCCGCCCCGCCTTTGGCACCGTGCTGGCAAGCACGATGGCGCTCGCGACCTGGCGCGACGGCAATTGGTCGGCGCAGGAGTTGCGCAAGTACGGGCCGATCGAGCTGTCGCCGGCGATACACGGGCTGCATTACGGCAGCACCTGCTTCGAGGGCTTCAAGGCCTACCGCTGGGCCGATGGCAGCATCAACATCTTCCGGCTGGATCGCCACATTTCGCGCCTCTGCCAGAGCGCCCGCGGCCTCGTGCTGCCAGCGCCCGACGCAGCACAGGTCGCAGACATGGTGAAGGCGGTCGTCGACCGCGTCCGTAACGAAGTGCCGGAGCCGCCGGGCGCGTTGTACCTGCGCCCGATGCTGTTCGGCACCGGCGCAAGCATCGGCGGCGCGACCTCGCCAGCGACCGAGGCGATGCTGATCGTGCTCGCGAGCCCCGTGTGGGACTATTTCACCAAGGGGCCGAAGCCGCTTCGCATCTACGTGGAGGAGCAGGCGACGCGCACGGCTTCCCTGATGGGCATGATCAAGACCGGAGGCAATTACGCGGCTGCGCTGGGTCCGACGCTCATGGCGCGGCAGCAATACCAGGCAGACCAGGTCGTGTTCTGCCCGCGCGGCGAAGTGCAGGAGACCGGCGCCGCGAATTTCCTGTTGATCCGCGAGGGAAAGATCCTGACGCGCAGCCTCGACACCACGTTCCTGCATGGCGTGACGCGCGACTCCCTGCTGACGATAGCGCCTGAGCTCGGCTTCAAGGTCGAGGAACGCGTATTCACCGTCGACGAAATGCTCGACTGGATCAAGGACGGGGAGGCCGCGCTTTCCGGCACGGCAGCGGTGCTGGCCGGGGTCGGCAAGCTGGTGCGCAGTGGCGGGCGCGAATACAAGGTCGGGACCGGCGAGATCGGAGCCCAAACCCGGCGTCTGCGGAGCGCGCTGGTTTCGATGCAGCTCGGCGAGATTCCGACGCCCGCGGGCTGGACCACGCGGGTCTGATGAAAGGCCGAACCCGAGTCAATCACCCGCCGGAGGTCGTCGTGCCGGCGGATAACCGGCCGCTGGTCGCGCCGATCCACCAGTCCGTCAAGTTCGCCTTCGAAAGCCTCGAGGAGACACTGCGTTTCAATCGCGGCGAGCGCGAGGGCTATTTCTATACGCGCCGCTCGAATCCGACGACCCGCCAGCTCGAGAAGCTGCTGGCCGAGCTGCAGCAGCGCGATGACTGCATTGCGCTTGGCTCCGGCGCGGGCGCGATCTCGAGCTGCCTGCTGTCGCTGCTGCGCGCCGGCGACCACCTGCTCTGTTTCGTCGAGACCTACGGGCCGACCCTGCAGTTGATCCAGGGACTGCTCGCGCGATTCCGCGTCGCGCACACGATGCTGTCGATCGAGGATGATGCCGGCATCGAGCGCGTGCTGGCCGGGCAGCCGACGAAACTCGTCTTTTTCGAGTCGCCGACGAATCCGGTCACGCGCATCGCGGACATCGCGCGGATCACGCGCGCCGCGCACGCGCATGGCACGCTGACCGTGCTGGACAACACCTTCGCCGGTTTCCACAACCACGGCCAGTACGGCGTGGACGTCTTCGTGCACAGCCTGACCAAGTACGCCTCGGGTCACGGCGACGTGATGGGCGGCGCGATCATCGCGCGGACGGAACTGGTCCGGGCGATGCGCCGCGAGGCGATTCTACTGGGCGCGCTGCTCGATCCGCATGCCGCATTCCTGGTCATGCGGGGCATGAGGACCTATTACCTGCGCTACGAGGCACAGGCCGGGAGCGCCATGCGCATCGCCACGTTTCTCGACGGTCATCCGGCCGTCGAGCGGGTGCACTATCCGGGGCTGCCGTCGCACCCGCGCCACGCGCTCGCCCGCGAGCAGATGCGTGAATTCGGCTCTATCGTCTCGCTCGATCTGGCGGGCGGCGCGGAGGCGGTCCAGGCGTTCGCCGACGCGCTCGAGTTCTTTGCGATCACGCCGAGCCTGGGCTCGGTCGAATCGCTGATGATGCCGCCGCAACTGCTGCGCACCCGCGGACTGACGGCCGATCAGGCCGCCAACAGCGGGATCGGCAATGGAACCATTCGGCTCTCCATCGGGATCGAGGACACCGACGACCTGATCGCGGACCTCGACGCCGCGCTGGCGCGCGTTTCGGACTAGACGCTGCTCGCGACCCGCACCCGGTACGGGTGATAGGGCAGCACTTCCACGAGATCGCCGGCCGCCAGGCGTTCCTGCAGCGCGCGCCACCACCCGGCCTCGAGGATCTCGCCGTGCTTCTCGAGGAACACTTCCCGAAGCCGGCCCTCGAATCCCAGGAACCGGAGGAAAGTCTCCGGGAATACATCGTTGTCGGCGACGTAGAACCAAGACTCCGCCCGCATCTCATCCTCGTCGCTGGTCGCCTCCGGCATGTCCCGGAACCGGCAGTCGGTGACGCGGCACAATTCGTCGTAGTCGTAGAAGATCACGCGATTGTGGCGCGTGACGCCGAAATTCTTCAGCAGCAGGTCGCCCGCGAAGATATTGGTGTAGGCGAGGTCACGGATCGCCTGACCGTATTCGATGACCACCAGTTCCGCCTGTTCCGGCGCTGCGGTGCGCAGGAACAGGTTGAGGGGCGTCAGGCGCCGCTCGACATAGACATGGCTGACGATGACGTCGTCGCCGTCGACCTGCACGTTCATCGCGCATTCGCCCGTCAGCTCGTCCAGCATTTCCATCGCGAATCGCACCCGCGGCAGCCGGATGTCGCGGAATTCCTGGGCATCCACCAGGCGGCCCGCCCGGTCGTGCCGGAACACCATGTCGTACTTGGCCATGACTTCCTCGCGCCGGACAGTCTTGACTGCCGGGAAGCGGTCACGGATCACCTTGAAGATGACGTCGAAATTCTCGAGCATGAAGCAGGCCATCACCAGGCCGCGTTCGCCGGGTGCGCGCACGAAATGGTCCTGCGTGGCGCCCAGATGCCGGAAGATCTCGCGGAACCGCTCGGTCTTGCCCTGTTTGGCGCGGCCGAGGACCGTGAACAGCTCGGAGACGGGCTTGACCGGCATGATCGAATGCAGGAACAGCACTGCCTCGCCGACCCGCTCGAGGTCGACGTGGAAGTACGAACGCGTGAAGCTGAAAAGGATCGAGACGTCGCTTTCCTGCAGCATCACCGCGTCCACCAGCACGCCGCGCGGCGTATTGCGGAAGGCGATCGCGAGCGGCAGCATCCAGCCTTCGCCCAGGAGGCGGCCGACAATGTAGGCGCGGCTCATCTGGTAGAAGACCGGCCGGATCACCTCGACCTCGCGTAGCGGGCGTTTCTCGCCCAACCGCCGCAGGTGCAGTTCGACGTCGGTCGTCACGTGGCCGACGCTGCTCTCGAAGTCGCGCCAGGGCGTGCGGAATCGGTAGTCGGACAGGAGTTCCTCGAACAGCAGCTCGATCGAGCCGCGGTTACCATAGCGGTTGGTCACCACCTCCGATCCGATGCCGCGCAACGGGTCGATATCGAGCGCGAAATACTCGATCTGCGGGTTGACGCCGACCGTCCCGAACAGGCGTCGCGTGATCGAGCTGAAGAAGGTCTTCAGGAACTCCGGATCGGCGAGGGCGGCGATACGCTCGCTGTAGGACGCCTTGATCGCGATCCAGAGATTCGTGTCGAGAGCGTCCCCGCCGAGCCGCTGCCGCAACTCGGAGACGGTCTGGTTGACCATGCTGGCATAGAGCTCGAGGCGCTCGACGACATCGGACTGGGAACCGCTCCAGTCGCGGTTCTCGAAGCGATCGGGCGCGCGCCGCGTGATGGCGCGATACGCGGCGTTGTAGCGCGCAAAGGCCGCGACGATCGCGGCAGCACAGTCCTGTGCGGGTGCCTGGTTCAACGCATGTTGCGGATCAGCGCGTCACCGAACTCGCTGCACTTGACCTCGGTCGCGCCTTCCATCAGTCGCGCGAAGTCGTAGGTGACGACTTTCTCGCCGATGCAGCGGTCCATCGACGTCAGAATCAGGTCCGCGGCTTCGGTCCAGCCCATGTAGCGCAGCATCATCTCGCCGGACAGGATCACCGAGCTCGGATTGACCTTGTCGAGGTTTGCGTACTTCGGCGCCGTGCCGTGGGTCGCCTCGAACACCGCATGTCCGGTCAAATAGTTGATGTTGCCGCCGGGCGCGATGCCGATGCCGCCGACCTGGGCCGCGAGGGCGTCCGAAAGATAGTCGCCATTGAGGTTCATCGTCGCAATGACGTCGAAGTCCTCGGGGCGCGTCAGGATCTGCTGCAGCGTGATGTCGGCGATCGCGTCCTTGACGAGGATCCGCCCGGATGCCAGCGCCTTCTTCTGCTCTTCGTTCGCGGCGGCATCGCCCTTCGCGGCGCGCGTGCGTTCCCACTGGTCCCAGCTGTAGATCGCAGCCGGGAATTCGCGTTCGGCGAGCGCATACCCCCAGTTGCGGAACGCGCCCTCCGTGTACTTCATGATGTTGCCCTTGTGCACGAAGGTCACGCTCTTGCGCCTGTTCGCAATCGCATATTCGATCGTGGCGCGCACCAGGCGTTCCGTGCCCTCGCGCGAGACGGCCTTGATGCCGATGCCGGAGCTGTCGGGGAACCGGATCTTGCCGTGCAGTTTCGGGAAGTGCTCCTTCATCAGCGCGAGGAACTTCGCATTCTCCGGCGTGCCCGCTTCGAACTCGATGCCGGCGTAGATGTCCTCGGTGTTCTCGCGGAAGATGACCATGTCCACCTTCTCGGGCGCGCGCACCGGGGAGGGGACGCCCTTGAACCAGCGCACCGGACGCAGGCAGACATACAGGTCCAGCATCTGGCGCAAGGCGACATTCAGCGAGCGGATGCCGCCGCCGATCGGCGTCGTCAACGGGCCCTTGATCGATACGAGGTATTCGCGGCAGGCCGCGACGGTTTCATCCGGCAGCCAGGTGTTTTTGAGACGGTTGGCCTTCTCGCCTGCATAGACTTCCATCCAGGTGATCTTGCGGCGGCCAGCATAGGCCCCCTGCACGGCGGCATCGAGCACGCGCACGCTCGCGCGCCAGATGTCGGGGCCGGTGCCGTCGCCTTCGATGAATGGGATGACCGGATGATCGGGAACCTGCAGCTTGCCGCCTGCAATGCGGATCTTTTCGCTCATGCGCAAATGCTAACACGGCATCACGTAGAATCGCCGCCATGGCAAAACCGGCGGTCGCAAAGGCATTGAACGGCACGCCCGCACGGGACGGCTACCGCATGCCCGCGGAATGGGAGTTGCACGCCGGCACCTGGATGCTCTGGCCGGAGCGGCATGACAACTGGAGGAACGGCGCGGTGCCGGCGCAACGCGCATTCACGGCCGTGGCCGCGGCGATTGCGCAGAGCGAGCCGGTCACGATGGGCGTTTCGGCGCTGCAGTTCGAGCAGGCGCGCGCCGCATTGCCCGCGGGCGTGCGTGTCGTCGAGATCTCCACGAACGATGCCTGGATGCGCGACGTCGGCCCGACCTTCGTCGTCGGCCGCGGCGGGCGCCTGCGCGGCGTGGACTGGATCTTCAATGCCTGGGGCGGGCGCTCGGGCGGCATCTACGCGCCCTGGGACTTCGACGACCAGGTCGCGGCCAAGGTGCTCGAGATCGAATCCCGCGACCGCTATCGCGCGCCCTTCGTGCTGGAGGGCGGCGCGATCCACGTCGACGGGCAGGGGACGCTGCTGACTACGGAAGAATGCCTGTTGAATCCCAACCGCAATCCGAAGCTCAGTCGCGGCCAGATCGAGTCGCTGCTCGAGCGTTATCTCGGCGTGCGCAAGATCATCTGGCTGTCGCGCGGCGTGTTCAACGACGAGACCGATGGTCACGTGGACAACCTGTGCTGCTTCGTGCGCGCAGGCGTCGTGGTGCTGGCCTGGAGCGACGATCCGGCGGATCCGCAGTACGACATCTCCCGGGCCGCTGACGAGGTATTGAGAACGGCCCGAGATAGTCGTGGTAAGCAACTGACAATTCACAAGTTAATGCAGCCAGGTCCGCTGTACATGACGGCGGCCGAAGCGGCCGGCATCGAGACCGCGCCCGGCAGCCGCACGCGCCGCGCGGGCGACCGGCTGGCCGGTTCGTACGTGAACTTCTACATCGCCAACCGGCAGGTCGTGATGCCGCTGCTCGATCCGCGCCGCGACCGGCAGGCAAGGACAGTGATCGCGCGCCTGTTTCCGGGTCGCAAGGTCGTCGGCATTCCGTCGCGCGAAATCCTGCTGGGCGGCGGCAACATCCACTGTATCACTCAGCAGCAGCCGCGCGCGTAAGAGGGGACGCAACCCTTTTACGTCAGACAAAAAAGGGTTGCGTCCCGTTTCACCGATGCCAGCCGAGCTCGAAGAAGAACGCGCGGTCGCGCCCGGGAAAATAACGATAGCTGCCGAATGCGAAATCGGCGCGGTCGGCAAACTCCGTATCGAGCAGATTGATCACGCGCGCGGTGACCGACCAGGCGGGCCGCGGCCGCCAGGACAGCCGCAGGTTCGCAAGGTCATGGCCATCGTAACGGGCCGTGTTGGCGGCGTTGGTCCAGTAGTCGCCGACATGCAGCCATTCGAGTTCCGCGGCGAGTCCGCCCGCCTCGCGGCGCAGGCGCAACGCATGCAGTTCGCGCGGGGCGGTGTCGATGTCGTCCCCCGACGTGATCTGCTCGCCCTGTTCGACGGCCGCCGTGAACCGGTATTCGTGCCGCGCGTAAGTACCCATGCCCGTGATCGCCCAGCCCTCGGCAAGCATCCAGTCGAATTCGTACTCCAGACCGCGATGCCGCGTCTTGCCGTCGCTGACATTGAAGCCGGCGGAATCGCGCAGGATCACGTTGCTCTTGTCCATCGTGAATGCGGCCAGGTCGAACCGGGCGCTCGCACCCCGCCAGCGCAACCCCAGCTCCGCCGCATCCACATGCTCCGAATCGAGATCGGCAACCGATTGCTGGCGCTGCAGGCGATAAAGCTCGGTGACTTCCGGCGCACGAAAGCCGCGGGCCAGCGTCAGGTACGCGGCAACGGCCTCGCCGGGCCGCCAGACCATTGCAAGGCGCGGCGCGAAATTCGCGAACTCATCGGTGCGATCCGCGGGCCGCGAGTAGAGGCAACCACCGGGGCAGGGCACGCCCGCCTCATCGGTGTTGCCGTCGATCATGCGGTTGTCGTAGTCGTATTGAACCCATTCGAGGCGCGCGCCGGCTTCCAGCGACCATCCGGGCGCGAGCGGCCGCTGCCAGGTCGCATACACCGCCGCCAGCTTCGAATCCACCTGGTAGTCGTATTGCCGGCCGGCCGGGCGTATGGCGTTCTGCGCGGGACTGCCTTCCGTCGTCGGTCCGTCCTGGAATTGCGAGAGCGAACTTGAGGCGATTTCGACGTCCGCGCCCACGATCAATTCGCCGCCTGCGATGTCAGCGCGGGTATACGACCACAGCAGGCCTGCACTGTCCTGGCCGTTGTCCTCGACCGGCTGGCCCAGCAGGAAGTGCTGGAGAAAATCCATGCGTGAACTGCGCAGGTAGCCGCGCAATTCGAGGCCGGCCTCGTTGCGGTAGCGGGCGCTCATGCGCAAGGTGTGCGCATCCCGGTAGGCCTCGGGGTTTGGATTCGAGCGCGCGAGTGCCGGATCGCGATAGGCGTTTTCGCCGATGATGAAGCCGGCGGTCTCCTGGTCGAGGCGCGACGCCGCCATGCGCAGCGTCAACTCGCCGGCGGCGAACGGCTGCACGCGGGTGGCATTAAGCTTCTGTTCGTTGAAGCCCGACGAATGCCGCCAGCCGCCGTCGTCGGTCGCAAGCAGCACGACGCCGGATCCTTGTGAGCCGGACTCCGTCGAGGCCGCCAGCCGGACCTGGCGATAATCGTCGCTGCCCGCCTCGAGCGCGACGCCGATCGCGGGAAGCTCGCCGGGCAGCGGCGGAATCACGTTGATGATGCCGTGCACTGCGCTCGATCCGTACAGCGCGCTGCCGGGTCCGCGAAGAATCTCGATTGCGGCGGCCTGCTCGTAATTGACCTCGAACAATTCATTGACATTGCAGCTGCCAACAGGCCGGATCGGAATGCCGTCCTCGAGCACGAGCACGGCGCCGCAGGCGCCGGCGCCGGTCAGCACGGGCGAGCGCAGCGCCGTCAACGATTCCTGGCCGCTGCCGTGCTGGATCATCGCGCCGGGCGCGCGGTTCAGCAGTTCCGACGGGTGCGTCGCACCGGTCAGCTCGATCGCCTGGGTCCCGAGACGGGTCGCGCTGCCCGGATGGTCCACGAGTGCCAGGGGACTGCGCGTGGCCGTGACGATCACTTCCTCGAGCGGCGCGGCGACGGCGCCGGCCGCGGCCCCGGCCATGCCGAGCGCGGCTGCGAACAGGACCGACGGCGGATGGCTCAGGTCCGGAATGACGGTTGCTCAGCAGAGATCGGCGAGACGAAATGCCGCGATCCGGAAGATCTGGAACAGGCTCTCGTTGAACTCGGTGGCGGCGTCGGCACCGATCCGCCCGCGGCAGCTCTGGAGGATCGCGCGCAGGTCTGCGTTTCGCACCGCGACGATGAAGGGAAAGCCGAACTTCCGCTCATATTCGTCATTGAGTGTCTCGAGCTCGGACTGTTCGGCGGGAGTCAGCGCCTCGAGCCCTGCGCCGGCCTGTTCGGCCCGCGAATGACCGGAGAGAGCGAGGCGGGTACCGAGACGTGGGTGTGCCCGCAGCAGTTCGAGCTGGCGCGCGCGATCCGCGCGCCGCACGACGTCCTGCAATGCACGCTCGAGCGCATCGCGATCGGCAAACGGCCTGCGCTTCCAGCCTTCCTCGGCGACCCACGGAGACTGTTCGTAGATTCCGCCGAAACGGGCGACGAATGCCGGGCGGTCCAGCGCGTTGATCTCTGCAATCGACGAGCCGGGGCCGGTCATCGTCCGGCGGACCGGCCCGGCGGGTGATGCGCAATCCAGTGGCGCGCGATGTCCACCCGACGGCAGATCCAGATCTTTTCGTGACGTTGCACGTGGTCCAGGAAGCGCTCGAGCGCAGCGGCTCGCGCCGGCCTGCCCGCCAGCCGGCAGTGCAGCCCGACCGACATCATTTTCGGCGCGCGCTCGCCCTCCCGGTACAGCAGGTCGAATGCGTCGCGAAGGCATGAAAAGAACTCTTCTCCGGTCGCGAAGCCCGCCGGCGTGGCGAAGCGCATGTCATTGCAGTCGAGCGTGTACGGCACGACCAGGTGGTCCTTGCCGCCGACCCGCTGCCAGTAGGGCAGGTCGTCGGCATACGAATCCGCGTCGTACAGGAATCCGCCGTGCTCCACGACCAGGCGCCGCGTGTTCGGGCTGTCGCGGCCGGTATACCAGCCGAGCGGGGGCGCGCCCGTGAGCTTCTGGATCGCATCGACCGCGCGCGCGATGTGCTGCCTTTCGGTCTCGGCATCGACGAACTGGTAGTCGATCCAGCGCCAGCCGTGGCTCGCGATCTCGTGTCCGCCGGCCTGCATGGCGGCGACGACTTCGGGATTGCGCTGCAGGGCCATCGCGACGCCGAATACGGTCAACGGCAGCCGGCGGCGCTCGAACAGGCCGAGCAGGCGCCAGACGCCGGCGCGACTTCCGTACTCGTAAAGCGATTCCATGCTCATGTGGCGCACGCCCGGAAAGGGTCTGGCGCCAGCGATGTCGGAGAGGAAGGACTCGGAGGCGGCGTCGCCGTGCAGCACGCACTGCTCGGCACCTTCCTCGTAGTTGAGCACGAATTGCAGGGCGAGCCGCGCGCCGCCCGGCCATCGCGGGTCGGGCGGCTTCGCGCCGTAGCCCGCCATGTCGCGCGGGTAGTCGGAATTCATGGTCAAGAAGTTCGGTTCGATTAGTCAGCCGGTGCGCGGCAGTTTATATTCATTCGATGAATGACGACATCCCGGCCGGCCTGATCAACCTGGCGGACCGATCGCAGGGCGCCCAGGCACTGTGGGCCAACGACGAGTTCTTCGCCGCGAAAGAGCGGATGCTGCAAGCATCGGAGCCCGTGTTTCGCGCCGGCACTTTCGACGAGCACGGCCAGTGGATGGACGGTTGGGAGACGCGCCGCCGCCGCACGCCGGGACACGATTCCTGCATCGTCCGGCTCGCGTATCCCGGCGTCGCGAAGCAGATCGATCTCGACACGAGGCATTTCACCGGCAACTATCCGCCGTGCGCCTCGGTCGACGCGACCGCGGATCCCGATCCGCTGCTGCCCGGGACCCGCTGGACCACGATCCTGCCGGCTCGCGAACTGGGCGGAAATCGCCACAACGTGTTTTCCGTCGAGAACGATTCCGCCTGGCGTGCGCTACGGCTCAACATCATTCCGGATGGCGGCATCGCGAGATTCCGCGTCTGGGGCGTTGTCCAGGCGGACTGGTCGTCCGTCCGAGACGACGAGCTCGTCGATCTGTTCGCCGTCGAGCGCGGCGGCGTCGCGCTTCTTGCGAACGACCAGCATTACGGCAGCATACGCAACCTGAACCGTCCCGGCCGCGGCGTGAACATGGGAGACGGCTGGGAAACGCGGCGCCGGCGCCAGCCCGGCGCCGACTGGGTGGTCGTGAAGCTCGGCCATCCCGGGACGATCCGGGAAGTGGAGGTGGATACCGCGCATTTTCGCGGCAACTACCCGGATCGCGTCTCGATGCAGGCGGCGTTCTTCGACGGCAGCGCCGGCGATCCGCTCGAGTCCGCCAGCGCGAACTGGGCGTTGCTGCTCCCTGAGCAGCCGCTTTCCGCCGATGCCGTGCACCGATTCGGGGACCAGGTCGTCAAGCTTGACCCGGTCTCGCACGTGCGGATGACCATCCATCCGGACGGCGGGGTTTCGAGACTGCGGCTTTTCGGCACCGTGACGCGACCGCGATGAGGATCGTCGAGGATCTCCGTCCGCAGGCGTTGTCCGCCGGGGCATTCGCGGCGTTCGGCGACGTCGTTGAAGCCGGCGAGAACTTTGAACTCATCAATGACGGCACGACACGCCAGTTCGCGGATCTTGCGAAGATCGATGTCGCCGCGGATGGCGGACACCCGCGAATCAGCATCTACCGGACGACGCCCCACGCATTGCCGCTCACGATCCGCATGCTCGAGCGTCATCCGCACTCCAGCCAGCTCTTCATGCCGCTGTCCGGCGAGCCGTTCCTGGTCGTGGTCGCTCCGGCCGGGGAGGATCCGGAGGCGGCGACGGTACGCGCCTTCGTCACCGATGGCCGGCAGGGGGTCAACTACCGTCGCGGCACCTGGCATCACCCACTGATCGCGCTCCGCGACCCGAGCGAATTCCTGGTCATCGACCGCGCGGGCAGGGGCAGGAACTGCGACGAGTACTTCTTCAGGGACGAGGGGGTCGTCCTGCAGCGGCCCGCCTAGTCCGCGGGCGCGCCGCCCGCGTACCAACGCGCGATCACTTCGCGTTCGTCGTCCGTCATCGCGGTCAGGTTCGCGAGCGGCATCGTCCGCGTCGCGACGGCGCGCTCGAAGATCCGCGGCGCCCAGGCCTTGATCTCGCGGGATGTATCGAACATGACACCCGCGGCCGCCACGGGAGCCGTGGGATGATCCGGCGCCGCCGAGTGGCAGGTGACGCAGCGCATATGAAGGATGCGGTTCACTTCGGCGAACGATGCACCCTGACCGGCGACGGGCGCGCCCTCCCGGCCGCGCGGCGCAAGCGCGATCGCGAGGCCGACGCCGAGCACCACGGCCGCGACCGGCAGCGCCACGGCGTGGCGGCCGTGGTTACGCAGGTTGAAGAAATGCCGGACCAGCGCGCCGCCGGCGAACAGCAGGAACAGCACGAGCCAGCCGTGCGGGTGCGCGTAGGTGAAAGCGAAATGCGGGCTGATCATCGCGAACACGACGGGCAGCGTCAGGTAATTGTTGTGCACCGAGCGCTGCTTGGCCCGCGCGCCGAGCGCTGCATCGGGCGCGGCGCCGGCGAGCTTGGCGGCAACGAGCGTCTTCTGCGATGGGATGATCACGCGCCAGACATTCGCGGCCATGATCGTGCCCAGCATGACGCCGACCTGCATGAAGGCGCCGCGGCCGCCGTATAGCTGGCCGATGCCGTAACAAAGCCCGAGGACGAGCGTGGCGCCCAGCAGGGCGAAGCAGCCGCCACCCGGAACCAAGCGGCAGAGGGCGTCATACAGGAACCATCCGGCGGGCAACAGCAGCACACTCAAGGCGATCGCCGAGGCTGCGTCGATGTCGGCGACGTCCGGATTGACGAGCAACGCGTCGGCATTCGCGTAATAGACGACGGTCAGCAGCAGGAAGCCCGTGAGCCACGTGGCGTAGGCCTCCCACTTGAACCAGTGCAGCGGCTCGGGCAATTCGGCGGGAGCGATCTTGTACTTCTGGGCGTGGTAAAAGCCGCCGCCGTGAACGGCCCACAGATCGCCGGCGACGTCCGGGCCCTCGGGATCACGCGGGGGCACGTTCAGCCGGGCATCGAGCCACATGAAGTAGAACGATGAGCCGATCCACGCGATCCCCGTGATGATGTGCGCCCAGCGCAGCACGAGGTTGAGCCAGTCGAGGACGTAGGCTTCGATGGCCATGTGGTTCAGCGCGCCCGGGCGGCGTTCCGGGAGCGCAGCTCTTCGATCGCGCCGAGGATCCGCTCGGGCGTCGCCGGCGCATCGAGCCGAGGCAGGCCGCCGCCCGCTCCAGCTGCGATGGCGTCACGGATCGCGAAGAACACGGACAGCGCGAGCATCAGCGGCGGTTCGCCGACCGCTTTCGACCGATAGATGCTGTCCTCCAGGTTTCTGCCCCAGGGGACGAGATCGACGTTGAACGTGCGCGGCCAGTCGGACGCCGTCGGAATCTTGTAGGTCGATGGCGCATGCGTCTTCAGCCGCCCCGCGTCGTCCCACCACAGTTCTTCACTGGTCAGCCAGCCGGCGCCCTGCACGAAACCGCCCTCGACCTGGCCCATGTCGATCGCCGGGTTCAGCGACTCGCCGACATCGTGGAGGATGTCGACGCGCAACAGCCGCGACTCGCCGGTCAGCGTGTCGATGACGACTTCCGACACCGCGGCCCCGTAGCAGAAATAGAAGAACGGCCGGCCTTTCATCGTTTTCGGGTCATAGCCGATCTTTGGCGTCGCATAGAAGCCGGTGGCGGACAACGGCACGCGCGCGTGATAAGCGAGGCCCACCAGTTCCTCGAACGCGAGGCTGGCCGTGTCGCCGATCGTGACGCGGCCGGCGCGGAATGCGACCTCGCCGGCGGGCACGCCGTACCTCGCGGCGGCGAAATCGATCAGCCGCTGCCTGATCGTGCGGGCGGCCGCCTGCGCGGCCTTGCCGTTGAGATCGCTGCTGGAGGAGGCCGCCGTCGCCGAGGTATTCGGCACCTTGCTCGTGTCGGTGGCGCTGCAGCGGATTCGGCCCAGGTCCACCTGCAATTCCTGCGCGACGACCTGCGCGACCTTGGTGTGCAGGCCCTGGCCCATCTCGGTACCGCCGTGATTCAGCAGGATCGAGCCGTCGGTGTAGACGTGCAGCAATGCTCCGGCCTGGTTGAGGTGGGTTGCGGTGAACGAGATCCCGAATTTCACCGGCGTCAGCGCGATGCCGCGCCTCAGAACCGGGTTCACGGCATTGAAGGCCGCAATCGCCGCGCGCCGGCCCCCGTAGTCCGCGCGCTCGACGAGCTCGTCCACGATCTGGCCGATGACGTTGTCCTCGACGACCATGCCGTAAGGCGTGACATTGCGGCTGGTCTGGCCGTAGAAATTCGCGCGGCGGACCTCGAGCGGATCCTTTCCCAGCGACCGGGCAATGTCGTCGACGACGGACTCGATCAGCATCATGCCCTGCGGGCCCCCGAATCCGCGAAAGGCGGTGTGCGAGGGTTGGTGGGTCTTGCAGCGATGCGACACGATCTCGACGTCGGACAGGTAGTAACAGTTGTCCGCATGGAACATCGCGCGCCCGTTGACCGCGTCCGACAGGTCCACCGAGCGGCCGCAGTTCGACGCCATCGAGAGCCGGACGCCGCGGATCACGCCCTCGTCGTCGAAGCCGGCCTCGTACTCGAGCTCGAAAGCATGGCGTTTGCCGGTAATCAGCATGTCGGCGTCGCGATCGAGCCTGAGCTTGACGGGCCGGCCGGTCTTCAGTGCGCCAAGCGCGGCGATGCAGGCGACCAGCGCGGGTTGAGTCTCTTTGCCGCCGAAGCCGCCGCCCATGCGCCGGCACTGGACGACGACGTCCTTTGCGCACAGTCCGAGGCAGTGCGCGACGAGGCGCTGCACTTCGCTTGGGTGCTGCGTGGAGCTGTAGACCAGCATCGTGCGATCCTCGCCGGGCACGGCGACGCCGACCTGGCCCTCGAGATAGAAATGTTCCTGCCCGCCGACGGCGAGCGAACCGCGGAGCCGGAGCGGCGCGCCGCGGATCCGCTCCGGCGGCTCGCCGCGCGCGAGGATCCGCGTCGGCAGCACGAACGACTGGCGCTCGAGCGCGGTCTTCGCGTCGCGGATCGGTTCGCGATCCTCATATTCGATCCGGGCGAGGCGCACGGCCCTGCGCGCCGCATGGACCGAGGTCGCGATCACGGCGAACAGGGACTGACCGGCGTACTCGACGACGTCCACCGTAAAGATCGGATCGTCGTGCGCCACGGGACCATGGTTGTTTTCGCCCGGGATGTCGGCGGCGGTCAGCACGACGACAACGCCGGGCGCTGCCCGGGCCGCGTCGAGATCCATCCGGCGGATGCGGGCATGGGCGCGATCGCTGATGCCGATCGCAGCGTGCAGGGCGCCATCGGGCAGCGGGATGTCGTCGGTGTAGAGGGCTTCGCCCGTGACGTGCAGGCGGGCGCTTTCATGCGCCTGTGCCTCGCCGACGCCGCCGCGCACGCACTCCGGATCGCGGGTGATGCGATCAGCCGGCATGGGTCCACACGCTGATGCCGCCGGCCGGGCGGGAAACTTCCATGGCGAAGCGTCGCAGCAGGTTGCCGGCGACCCGGCTCCGGTACCCCTGCGAGGCCCTGAGGTCGGTGATCGGCTGGAAATCCTTGGCGAGCGCGGCCATGGCGCGATCGATCGCTGCCGGGTCGAGTTCCGCCCCGACCAGCGCCTTTTCGCAGGCCGTCGCCCGTCGCGGGGTCGCCGCCATGCCGCCGAAGCAGACCCGCGCCGCGCGCACGCGCCCCGCGGCCAGCTCAATTGCAAAGGCGCCGCAGACGGCCGAGATATCCTGATCGAAACGCTTGGCGATCTTGTAACAACGGACGATCTGTCCCGGACGCGGCCGTGGAATGCGGACTGCCGAGACGAACTCGCCCGGCCACAGGTCGTTACGCATGTAGTCGAGATAGAAGTCCTCGAGCGCCAGGCCACGCGAGCCGGCTGCGCTTTGCAGCACGACCGTCGCACCGACGGCGATCAGCGCCGGCATCGAATCGCCGATCGGCGAGCCGTTGGCGACATTGCCGCACAAGGTGCCGGCGTTGCATATCGGCGGCGAAGCAAAGCGCCGGGTCATTTCCTGCAGGTCCGGGTACTCGGCGAGCAGGGCGTCGAAAGCATCGGTCAGGCTGACCGCGGCGGCGATCTCGAGATGCTGATCCGTGCGGACGATGGCGCTCAGCGCGGCGACATTGCCGATGAAGACGATGTCCGGCAGTGCCGCAAGCTGTTTCGTCACCAGCAATCCGACGTCGGTCCCGCCAGCGAGGATCCTGGTGCCCGGCCGTTCGGCGAGCGCCTGCACCAGTTCCGCGACCGTGACCGGCGCGACGTAACTCGCATCCGCGGCGGACAGCCGCTTTTCGCAGGCGACGCGAATGGCCAGCAACCGTTCCTTCAGATCGGATTCGCGCGCTGCGCCACCGTCATCCGGGTATTCATACATGCGCCGCGCGGCGGCCAGGATGGGCCGGTAGCCCGTGCAGCGGCAGAGATTCCCCGACAGCGCGTGGCGGACGGCTTCCTCGCCTGGATCGCGACCGCTCCGGTACAGGGCGAAGAGCGACATGACGAAACCCGGCGTGCAGAATCCGCATTGCGAGCCGTGGCATTCGACCATCGCGCGCTGTGCCGGATGCAGGTCGCCCCCGGACGATGCAAGGCTTTCGACCGTGAACAGCGCCTTGCCGTCCAGCGTCGGCAGCAACCGGATACAGGCATTGATCGCGCGGTAGCGGATGCCGCCGCCGGCGAGTTCAGCGATGACGACAGTGCACGCGCCGCAGTCACCCTCGGCACAGCCTTCCTTCGTGCCGCAGCGGCGCAGGCGGTCGCGCAGGTAGTCGAGCACGGTTGTCGTCGGGGCGACGTCGGCGACGGTGTGGACCTCGCCGTCCAGCAGGAAGCGGATCGTGCGTTCGCCGTTCAATGCCAGGAACCTCTGATTCACTCCCGCATGGAGCGCGTTACGCGCGCGCAATGGCGCGCCAAGGCGCGAGCCGAAGTCCGATAGTCGATACGATGGACGAGGCGAGCAACGCCGGCGCGCCATCGCCCGCGCATAACCCTCCGGGACCGGGCGATTTTCGTCCCTGGCGGTGTCGCTGGTCGCTCATGTATCACGATACACATCGCTCCTCGCTTCCTGCCAGGGACGAAAGTCGCACACGGTCGCGCCCATGCGGGAGTGAATCAGAGGTTCCTTTAGCTGCCGCGGTAAGTGGAGTAGCTCCACGGCGTGACGAGCAGCGGAACGTGATATTGCTGGACGGGACTCGCAACGCCGAATCGCACGGTCACGACGTCGAGAAAGGGCGGATCCGCGAGCGGCATGCCGCGCGCCCTGAAGTACTCCGCGACATGAAATTCCAGCTGCCAGACACCGGCAGTGAACCGATCGCCCTCGACCAGAGCGCCGTCACAGCGGCCGTCACGATTGGTCTTCACGCTCGCCACCGGACGGCGCACCGCACCGTCGATGGCTGCCAGTTCGACAGTCATTCCGCCAGCGGGCGCGCCGCTGATGAGATCCAGGACGTGCGTCGTCAGGCGACCCATGCGTGCCCCGATTGTACACAGTCGGAATCAGTTTAAGCTTGTGCCCATGAAACAGGCATTTCGCGGCTCGATCCTGCATTTTCTGGACGACCCGACGGAGTCCGGTCTGGCAGGCGCTTTCGAGTACCACGAAGACGGCCTGTTGATCGTCGAGGACGGACACGTGGCAGACCTCGGCGGCGCCCGGGACCTCCTGCCGACGCTGGGCGTCGGGGCCGCGCTGGCCGATTGCACCGGAAAGCTGATCGTCCCGGGTTTCATCGACGCGCACACGCACTTCGTCCAGACCGATGTCATCGCCTCCTACGGCCGCAGGTTGCTGGACTGGCTCGAGGACTACACATTCCCGGCCGAACGGGCCTTTGCCGACGAAGCGCACGCCCGCGAAGTCGCGGGTTTCTTCGCCACGGAACTGCTGCGCAACGGCACGACCACGGCGCTCGTCGTCGGCAGCGTCCATCCGGTTTCCGTGGATGCGATTTTCGACGCCGCGCTGGCGCGGGACATGCGCCTGATAGCCGGCAAAGCCCTGATGGACCGCAACTGTCCCGAGTATCTGCAAGACACCGCGGCATCGGGCTACGCCGACTCGGCGGCGCTGATCGCTCGCTGGCACGGCCGCGGCCGGTTGCAGTATGCGATCACCCCGCGCTTCGCGCCCAGTTCAACGCCCGAACAGCTCGCAGCCGCCGGCCGGCTCGCCAGCGAACATCCGGGTGTGTATGTGCACACGCACGTCGCGGAGAACGAAGAAGAAGTCGCGTGGGCGAAGAAGCTGTTCCCGGAGCGGCGCAGTTACCTCGACATCTACGATCACTACGGGCTGCTGCGAAGGCGCACTGCGCTCGCACATGGCATCTGGCTGGATGACGCCGACCTGGCGCGCATTGCCGCCGCCGGAGCGGCGGTCGTGCATTGTCCTGCCTGCAACCTGTTCCTGGGCAGCGGACTGTTCGACCTCCAGCGTGCCACCGCCGCCGGCGCGCCGGTCGCGCTCGGCACCGATATCGGCGGCGGCACCACCTTCTGCATGCTCGGCGTGCTGCACGACGCCTACAAGGTGGCGCAGTTGCGCGGCAACAGCCTGTCGCCGCTCTCGGCCTTCTATCTCGCGACGCTGGGCGCCGCGCGCGCGCTCGACCTCGACGGCCGGATCGGCAGTTTCGCGAAGGGACGGGAGGCCGACTTCATCGTGCTCGACCCGGCGGCCACGCCGCTCCTGGCGCGCCGTACGGCCGCCGCGCGCGACATCTCCGGGAAACTCTTCCTGTTGATGACCCTTGGCGATGACCGCGCCGTCGCGCAAACCTACCTGAAGGGCAGGCTCTGCCATGACCGGGACGCGCCGGCGTCAGGCGCCGGCCGAAGCAAATGAAGCGTCCAGGGCATGCCGCCACCGCTGTTTGTCGGCAGCATCCGCGAAACTTGCCTCGAAGCTGTTGCTGGCGAGTTGCCAGGCGGCGCGCGCGGTCAGGGCCGGCAGCGCCGCAAAGGTCTCGCGGAAATTCCGGTTGATGTAGCCGCCGAAGTAGGCCGGATCGTCGGAATTCACGGTCGCGCACAGCCCGGCGGCCAGCAGCGCGGGCAGATTGTGGCCGGCCAGCGATTCGAAGACCCGCAGCTTGACGTTGGACAGCGGGCACACGGTCAGCGGTATGCGCTCGCGCGCCAGGCGCCGCACCAGTTCCGGGTCCTCGACGCAGCGCACGCCATGATCGATGCGCTCGACCTTTAGGATGTCGAGCGCACCCGAGATGTAGGCAGGCGGTCCCTCCTCGCCGGCATGGGCGACCAGGCGCAGGCCGAGCTCACGGCAGCGCGCATAGACACGTGCGAACTTCTCCGGCGGGTGGCCGCGCTCGCTGCTGTCGAGGCCGACGCCGATGAAGCGGTCCCTGAACGGCAGCGCCTGTTCCAGCGTGGCAAAGGCGTCTTCCTCGCCGAGGTGGCGGAGGAAGCACAGGATCAGCGCGGCATCCACGCCATGGCGGCTCCGCCCCTGTCCGATCGCGCGCGACAGTCCGTCGATCACCGTTCGAAAGGGCACGCCGCGTGTGGTGTGCGTCTGCGGGTCGAAGAAGATCTCGGCACGCACGACGTTTTCCGCCGCCGCGCGTTCGAGATAGGCCGTGGCCATATCCTCGAAATCCCGCTCGCGGAGCAGCACGCTGGCGCCGGCATAGTAGATGTCGAGAAAACTCTGCAGGTCCGTGAACGCATAAGCCGCGCGCAATTCCTCGACGCCCGCATAGGGCAGTTCGACGCCGTTGCGCCGGGCCAGCGCGAAGATCAGTTCGGGCTCGAGCGTCCCTTCGATATGGACGTGCAGTTCTGCTTTCGGCATCGAGGCGAGCAGCTCCGGAAGCCGCTCATGGGGAATGGCGTTGAAGTGCTGTTCCATGAAAACACCTGCCCGTCAGCCACTGCCGGCGGGACCTACGATACATGCCCGCCGCGCGGCGCGGAAACCGACCGGGAATCGGCTGCGTGCTAGGATTCTTCCGCCAATATGAACCACCGTGTGCCGCGAATCTGTGCATGGGCCTGCTGCCTGCTGCTCGTGGCGCCAGCCGCCGCCGAGGAACGGGCTGCGGATGCCACGATCCGCCCGCGAGTCGGCCTGGTGCTCTCCGGCGGCGGCGCGCGCGGCCTCGCGCACGTCGGCGTGCTGAAGGTGCTCGAGGAGCAGCGCGTCCCGATCGATGCGATTGCCGGCACCAGCATGGGCGCGGTGATCGGCGGACTCTATGCCTCGGGTATGAGTTCCACGGAAATCGAGGCGCTGGTGAGCACGCTCGACTGGAACAAGGCTTTTCGCGATCGTCCGCCGCGCGGCGACATGAACTTCCGCCGCAAGCAGGACGATCGGGAATTCCTCGTACGATTTCCGCTCGGGGTCAAAGGCGGCGACTTTCGCGTGCCGCGCGGGCTGATCCAGGGGCAGAAGCTGACGCAGATTCTGCGACGCGAGACCATCGCCGTTGCGGGTATCGACGATTTCGACCGCCTGCCGACGCGTTTTCGCGCGATCGCAACCGACCTCGAGACCGGCGAGCGCAAGGTACTCGCGCGCGGCGACCTGGCCGAGGCATTGCGCGCCAGCCTGTCGGCGCCGGGCGTATTCGCGCCGGTCGAACTCGAGGGGCGGCTGCTGGTCGACGGCGGTCTGGTCGAGAACCTGCCGGTCGACATCGCGAAGCAAATGGGCGTCGATGTCGTCATCGCGGTGGACGTCGGCTTTCAGCCCGTCGGCCGGCGCGACCTGAACTCCGCGCTTGCGGTGTCGAACCAGATGCTGACCATCATGGTGCAGCGCGAGACCGCGCGGCAGCGCGAGCTGCTGGTTGCCGACGACCTGCTCATCGAGCCCGCGCTCGGCAACATGCTGTCGATGAACTTCTCGGCCGTGAATCGCACGATCGAGCACGGCGCGACCGCGACACGCGCCCAGTCCGGGCGCCTTGCCGCACTCGGGGTCGATGATCCCGCCTGGCAGCGTTATCTCGCGGCGCGTTCGGAGCGCGTATCGGTGGCGTCCACGGTTCAGTTCGTCCGCGCCGATTCGCGCTCGGAGCGGTATCGCGAGCGCATCGAGGCGAAGCTCGCGCCGGTGGTCGGCAAGCCGCTGGACCCCGCGGCGATGGAACAGCGCGTGTCGCAGCTCTACGGCGACGGGAATTTCGAGTCGCTCGACTACAAGGTCGTCCGCGACGGCGACCTGAGCGGCATCGAGGTCAGCGCGCGCCGCAAGAGCTGGGGCCCGAACTACGTGCGTTTCGGACTCGAGCTGCAGGATGATTTCGAGGGCAGCAACAGCTTCAATGCCGGGGTGCGCGCGCTGGTCACTGAAGTCAACCAGTATGGCGCGGAGTGGCAGACGGACCTGCGGGTCGGCGCCAGTCCGCGCTTCATGACGGAGTTCTACCAGCCGATCGGATACTCGTCGAACTGGTTCGTGGCGCCCAAGCTGCTTATCGAGCGGCGCAATTTCGACATCATCGAGGATGACGAGCGCCTCGCGACCTACCGCATCCGCAACCACGAGATCGGGTTCGACCTGGGACGCGAATTCGGCAGCTGGGGAGAGTTGCGCGCCGGCGTCCTGTGGGGCGAGGGCAGCCGTCACCTGCTGGTCGGCGATCCGGACGATCCGGACCTGCCGCCACGTACGGATTACGACCGCGGCGAGTTCTTCTCGCGCCTCAGCGTCGATCGCCTGGATGACGTCTACTTCCCGCGGCACGGCGAATTGTTCACGCTGCAATGGAACGGCCCGCGCGAGACCCTCGGCGCCGATGCGAATGCCGACCGCGTTTCCTCGAACTGGACACTGGCGCGATCCTTCGGCCGCAGCACTTTCGTGCTCTCAGCCAGCGGCGGCGCCACCGTATCGGGGCCGACCGATTCCGTGCAGGATTTCTATACGCTCGGCGGCCTGTTCAACCTGTCGGGGCTTTCGCCGGATTCGCTCAGCGGGCCGCACTTCGCCGTTGCGCGCACCATCTATTACCGCCGCATCGGCAGCGGCGACGAGGGATTCCTGAACGTGCCGACCTACCTCGGCGCCTCGCTGGAACTCGGTAACGTGTGGGACCGGCGCAAGGACATGAGCTTCGGTTCCGCACTCGTCAACGGATCGGCGTTCCTCGGGTTCGACACCTTCCTCGGGCCGGTCTACCTGGCTGCCGGCTTCGATGAAGGCGGCGAACGCAGCTTCTACCTGCTGCTCGGGCGCATCCGCTGACGCCGGTCAGCGCGGCGAGCCTGCGGCGATCTTCTCGAAGCGCACCGACGGCTCGTCGCCGCGGCGCGAATAAAGATGACGGCTCGCCATGTCGGCCAGCACGGCGTCGCGTTCGCGCTCGGTCGCAAACCAGTGCAGTTTCTGCCAGTCGGCGTCGACCAGGCGCGCAAACGGCTCGCCGGGGGGCAGGCTGACACGAATACCCCAAGGCCGCGCGGACGCCGGCGGGGAGCGGAGATTGTGCTCGTGACAGATCGCCATGCCGTCAAGATACCTCAAGCGACCGTTGCTGCTAAAGGGGACTGTCCCCTCTTGACTGTCAGAACCGCCGATCTCCCGCTCCTTCCCGATCCGCCCAGCCGAGCAGCCGGCGCGTGATGAAGGTGTAGGCCGGCTTGCCGGTTGCCATCCACAAGCGCGAGATCGCCGCCGGACGCGCGAGCATCCGCCGTTCGCGCGCGGTCAGGCGCTCCGGGCAGTAGCTGCGCTTGTGCTTCAGCAGGTGGCGCAGGTCCTCACGCGCCAGTGAGCGAAACAGCCTGTTGCGGCGCCGCGACACGAGCGCGAGCTGGAAATCCACGATCGCGGGCTGGCCGGTGGGCGTGACCAGCCAGTTGGTTTCCTTGGCGAGATCGTTGTGCGCGACGTCCCGGCGATGCAGCGCCGAGACGAGGCGCCGCGCCGCGCGGTAGTAGTCCGCATTGCGCGGCCGCGCGATCTGCATCGGCCGGCCCTCGATCCATTCGCGCCGCAGGCCAGTCGCATCGCCGGCGATCAGGCGCGGCGTACCGGGCAGGCCGTCGAGCCGTGCCAGCGCGCGCGCCTCGCGCCGGCACAGTCGCCGCGCGAGCCAGGCGAGCCACCAGCGCGCCGTGCGCGGGTCGCGCAGCACGAATTCCCGTCCGCGCTCGCCGTCGCGCCAGACCGAGCCGAGCAGATCGGACTTGAGCAGTTGCATGGGCCGCTGTCAGGGCAACTGGAAGTGCGCGGGCCAGGCGCCGCCGGCGCGCAGGGTCTCGAGCAGCAGCACGGCCAGCCAGAGCGCAAGGAACGCGGCGGCATCGAGAAAGGCCTTGCGGTAGATCCGGGGCGGCACCGACACCTGATCCGGCATCCCGTGCTTGGACCATGCCGGCCAGAATGCGGGCACGGCATCGCGGTAAGCCGGCCAGTCGGCGCGATGCGCTTCCAGCAGGATCCGGTCTTCGCGCCGCGCCGCGTACCAGGCGATCGCGCCGACGACCGCAGGCAGCACGACCATCAGCACGACCGATCGGGTCGTCAGGGCGATGCCGAACGATGCAACGACCGAACCGAGATACAGCGGGTGGCGGCAGCTGGAGTAGGGTCCTTCGCGCACCAACTGCTCGTCCTTGCGGCCGGCGATGAAAAGCGTCGACCAGAGCCGCCCGAGCACGGCGGCCGTGACCAGCAGGAATCCCGCTGCCTGGGCCAGCAGGCCGGCGCCACCCTCGAGTGCGCGGCCCTCGCTCGACGCCACCACCGCCAGCACCAGCAGGTAGATCAGCCGGGTCAGCCGGATCCGGGGCGTGCTGACGGATGCGGTCATCGTTGCATTGTAAGATAGCGGGCCCATGAACTTCGCCGCCGACTTCCTCAGTTACGTGGGTTTGACCGTCATGACCCTGCTGCCGATCATCAATCCGGTCGGCACGGCCGTGTTGCTGCTCGGCATCGGCGCGCACCTCGACCCGCTGTCGCGCGAGCGGCAGATCCGCAAGGCCTGCGTCTATGCGAGCGGTATCCTGATCGCATTCCTGCTGCTCGGCACGCTGATCATGCAGGTGTTCGGCATTTCGATCCCGGGCCTGCGCATCGCCGGCGGCCTGGTGATCGCCTTCCTGGGCTTCCGGATGCTGTTTCCGGACCCGGCGCCGCAGATGTCTGCCGAAGCGGTCCGTGAGGCGCAGTCCAAGGCCGACATCTCCTTTTCGCCGCTGGCGATGCCCTCATTGTCCGGTCCCGGGTCGATCGCGACCGTCATTTCGATGTCCTCGACGATCCGTCACGAGGAGCAGGGCTTGCGCATCGTCATCGAGCATGTCGGCGTGATCATCGGCATCGGCGTCGCGGCGCTTGTATGCTATTTCGTGCTGCGCGCCGCCGAGCCGCTCGCGCGCAAGCTGGGCAACGCCGGCATCGGCGCGATTGCGCGCATCATGGGATTCCTGATGATCTGCATCGGCGTGCAGTTCGTCATCAACGGGGTTCGGGAACTGGCCGGGAGTTGAACATGGCGGTACGCAGCACCACGATGCCGGACGCCGCAGAAGCGCTGCCGGGGCGCAGCACGCCGATGGCGGTGCCCGAGAGGCACTTCGTCAACGGCAATCGCCTTTCGCCCCCCTTTCCTGCGGGGCTGGAACTCGCCCTGTTCGGCATGGGCTGTTTCTGGGGCGCGGAGCGGCTTTTCTGGGTGCTGGCAGGAGTCCGTTCGACCGCGGCCGGATACGCCGGCGGCCTCACGCCCAATCCGACCTACCAGGAGGTCTGCACCGGCATGACCGGGCACACGGAAGTCGTACGCGTCGTGTTCGACCCGAGGCAGGTCAGTTACACGGACCTGCTGCGCACTTTCTGGGAGTCGCACGATCCGACCCAGGGCATGCGCCAGGGCGGCGACGTCGGCACGCAGTACCGATCGGCGATCTACGCCGTCGGCGACGCTCAATTGAAGGCTGCGCAGGAATCGAAGCGGGCGTACCAGCGCGCGCTTGATGCCGCAGGTCACGGCCGGCCGATCACGACGGAAATCCGGCCGGCGCCGGTCTTCTACTACGCCGAGGACTACCACCAGCAGTACTTCGCGAAAAATCCGGACGGCTACTGCGGAATCGGCGGTGTCGGCGTCGCCTGCCCGGCGGGACTCGGCGTTTCCGGAGCTGCCGAAGCCTGACGGGCTATGTGATCGGCGAGCGGCGCACTGACGCCGTGCCGGCGCGCCGTCGCTGCCGATTGCTCGGCTCCGCGCACGAACGGATTCGGCACGCGCGCGCCGCCCTGTACCTGGCGCGTGGCGAGCATTCCGCCCAGGAACTGATAGACCGGGGTCGGAAACAGGGACTGGGTGACGACGCCCGCGAACTCGCGCGGATCGACGCCGGTGGCATGCACGATCTGCATGGCATCGCGCAGGCTCTCGACCACGGCTGCCATCAGGAAATTGCCCGCCGACTTGACGACGTTGGCGGCGGAGGGGTCCTCGCTGATGTGCTGCACGCGGCCCAGCACCTCGAGCACCGGGCGGACCCGCTCGACGACCTGGCGCGGGCCTCCTGCAATCACGAGCAGGCGCCCGGCGGCGGCCGCCTCGGGCGGGCCGAACAGCGGCGCGGACACATAGGACTGGCCCCCCGATTCATGCGCCGCGGCCAGCCGGCGCGCGAGGCCGTCGCTGATCGTGCTCATGCAGACGTGAATCAGGCCCGGCATGCCCGCCGTGATCATGCGGCCGCCGTCGAACAGAACGGCCTCGACGGCCGTGTCGTCCGACAGGATCGTCAGGACGATCTCGGCCTGGCAGGCCTCCGCGGCGCTCCTGACGCTGACCGCGGATTCACGCGGCAGCCCTTCCGCGCGGCCCGGCGTGCGGTTCCAGGCCAGGATCTCGTGGCCGGCGAGCGCAATACGCCGCGCAATGGGCCGGCCCATCGTCCCCAGACCGATCACGCCGATTTTCAAGCCAGGTCTCCCTGCGGTCTCGCCTCAGCGCGGTTCGGTGCCCGGTTGTTCGTCGGGCATCGGATAGGTGCGCGGCTCGACCGGGCGTGTCGAGTCGGCATCCTTCGGTTCCGCAGCCTCCTTCGCAACGCTCTGGGTCGCGCCCGCGGTCAGACGCGTAACCTCGGCGACGAGGTCATTCGCGGGCGCCGGCGGCGCGCTCGTCGCCGACAGGATCGCCGTCGTACTCCGATCGTCGTCGTAGAAGCGCCGATTGTACTTGTCGTTGATGAAGATTCCGCTGCCCTCCAGCGAAATGCCGGCAAACAGCCCTTTGGTGCGCGAATAGGCGTAGACCTCGGAGTCGAAGTTCAGGCTGGTCGCGGCCATCGCGGTGCGGCCGACCGGGCCGGCGGCAACCGAGGCATCGGCGCCGAGCGTCATCTTGCCGTCCGTGATGCCTTCGATGCTGCGCCGGGTCGTCAACACCAGGATGACATCCGCGACCTGGCCGCCCCACTGGAAGCCGACGCTGCCGCCCCCGGCCTTGACGAAGACCGGATTGCTCCATTCGCGATTCTCGGTCCGCACCAGCATGACGCCGCCACCGAAGCGCGCGCCGCCGATCAGTGCGAACTTGACGTTGGCGGGCAGGATCACGATGCCTTCGGCCCGTGCCAGCAGTTGATCCGGTATCCGCTGGTCCGGCATCGCCTGCAGTTCCCTCAGGACAAGCATTGCGTCCTGGATGGCCTTTTCCTGGCGCGTGACGGCAGCCGCCGGCGGTGCCGCGAGTGCGGCGCCAAGCGCGGCGCAGAGGATCATTGCGGGAAATTTCATGTCGTTGTTTCCTGTTCGGGGCCCGACCGGACTGACCGCACCGCTGGCGACAGGTTCCCGGTGAAGCGGGCCGTGGGACGAAAGTGTATCCGTTGTGCGACGGTCGGCGGGTCCGGTCGACATCGCGCCGCTCCATCGTCCAGACTGGGACTGCGATGATGCGCCGAATTGCAGCCTGGGTCACGCTGCTCCTGCTGCTGCCGGGGACGGCCCGCGCCGAATGGCACGCGCGCGAAGCGGCGATCATGGGCACGCGAATCGCCGTCGAGGTCTGGCACGAAGATCCGGCCGTTGCCGCTGCCGCGATCGATGAGGTGATCGCCGAGATGCACCGCATCGACGAGCTGATGTCGCATTACAAGCCGGAGAGCCAGCTCTCGCGCGTCAATCGCGAGGCCGCGGCCGCGGCAGTTCCGGTCGATCTCGAGCTTGCGGACCTTATCGTGCGGGCACTCGCGTTCTCGGAAATGACCGGGGGCGCGTTCGACATCAGTTACGCGAGCGTCGGCTACCTCTACGAGTACCGCGAGCGCCGGCGGCCGACCGCCGCGCAAATCGCGGCGGCGCTGCCGTCGGTCAACTGGCACCTGGTGGTGGTCGACCGCCATGCGTCCACTGTCCGGTTCGGCTTGCCGGGCATGCGGATCGACCTCGGCGGCATCGCCAAGGGCCACGCAGTGGACCGCGGCATCGCGATCCTGCGCGGGCGGGGCATCACCCACGGCAGCGTCACCGCGGGCGGCGACAGCCGTATCCTCGGCGACCGTCGCGGCCGGCCCTGGATCGTAGGCATCCGTCATCCGGACGACGGCGACCGCGTCATCGCGCGCATTCCGCTCGAGGACGCGGCCATTTCCACGTCGGGCGACTACGAACGCTTCTTCGACGAGGACGGCGTGCGCTACCACCACATCATCAACCCGCGCACCGGCACGAGCGCGAGCGGCGTACGCAGCGTGACCGTGATCGGGCCGGAAGCGATCCTGACGGATGGCCTGTCCACGAGCCTGTTCGTGCTCGGCCCGGAACGGGGACTGGCATTGATAGAGGGCCGCGACGACGTGGATGCCGTGATCGTCCGCGACGACGGAAAGGTGTTCTATTCGAAGGGACTGGCGCCGCCCTAGAACCAGCCTGCTGCTAGAACCAGCCCGAGAAGAACAGGCGGACGACGTTGGCGTCGAAATCGTAGAGCGGCTCGGTGCCGGGTGCGACACCGGTCGTGCGCAGGTCGCGGAAGTCATCGTAGTCGAAATGGATGCGGTCGTACTTCAGGTTGATCGCGGCCTTGCCGAGGAAATCGAATCTTGACGGCTTGAACTCGTAAGCGACGCCGAAGCCGAGCGTGTGACTCTGCATCGTCGCAAGTTCCTTGTCGCGCGCCAGGAAGTTCTGGAAGTTCTCGCGCGGGAACAGGTCCGAATAGAACTCGGCCGCGTCCTGGTCGTGGAAGCGGTAATGGACGTCGAAAGTCCACTGTTCGCCGAACGGATGCGTATAGGCGACCTCGGCGGTGCTGGAACTGATCTCCCACGTATCGTTGTAAAAGCGGTAATCGGCCTGCAGCGCGGCGCGGTACGGCAGGTACCAGCGGGCGCGCAGCGAGAATGCATTGCCGGTCCGGGTGCGCGGGTAGCGCTCGAACTCGTAGGAATAGCCGAGCGCGGCATCCGGATCCACGTAGCGGACCTGGCGGTACGGATTGTTCAGGAATCCTTCCTCGGTGATCGCCTCATAGGAGAATCCGAGGATCAGGCGCTTGGTAGCGATCTGCGAAATATCGACGCCGTAGATGCGCCGGTCGATGCTGTCCGCGAAGGCCGGGTCGCCGTGGCGCGTGACGTCGTCCCAGCCGCGGGTGAACGACAGCGCGACGGTCGTCAGATCGCCGAACATGTCCTGGCTGACTGACACGGATGCGGTGTCGGCGTCGTAGTCATTCTCGCTCGAGTTGCTGAACGAGGCGGCGTAGGTGACCTTGCCGCGCAGGTACTCGAAGCCGACGCCGTACTGCGTGCGCTCCTCGCTGTATTCGCTCGCCGTCGTGATCACGTCGATCGACGCCGACGAGACCATGTCCACGTAGTAGCTCGCGTTGACGGCGTACTTCTCGGCGAATTTCTTGCGCACCAGCAGCGAGGGCCCGTCGATCGTGACACCGCCGCCGTCGTAGTAGTGGTACATCAGGTCGGCGCGATCCTCGGGCAGCACGCCGGCATGCGCCGCCAGCGGCACCAGCAGGAGCAGGGCGGCTCTGCGGATCAGTTGCATCCGCAGCCGCCGCCGCTCGCGCCCGAGGCGCCGCGCGCGCCTTCGCGCGATTCGTAAACGTGACGCATGTAGGAAGAAGAAACCGGATCGCGGTCCCAAGCCATGATCGGATCGGCGATGGCCTCGCGCTCGTAGGGCTTGACCCAGGGTTCGATGCGCGAGCAGCCGGTCGCGGCCAGCAGCGCGATCACGGCGGCGAGGGCCCGCGCCGGTTTCAAGACTTTTCCCTCAGCATCGCGCGGATCTGCTCGATGTACTCGGCCTCGTCGCCCGGCTTGTAGGCGCGGTGCTGCCAGCGCAGCCGGCCCTGGCGGTCCACCAGCACGGTGGTCGGCATCGCGCTGACGCCGTAGCTGCCGCTGACGCGGTTATCCGGGTCGAACAGGATCGGGAAGCTGACGGGCCGCGCGCCGAGGAAGCGCTCGGCATCGGCCTTTTCGCTCTCGACATTGATGCCGACCATCGTAAAGCCCATCGGCTTGTACTTGCGGTACATCTCGTCGAGCGCCGGGAACTCCTGGCGGCAGGGCCCGCACCAGCTCGCCCAGAAATTGATCATTACGACCTGGCCGCGAAGGCCGGACAGCGCGAGCTGCCCTCCGGCCCGGTTCGTCAAATTGAATTCAGGCGCCGGCGGCGAACCGTCGGTCGCGATCGCGGGCCACGACAGCGCGACGAGCGCGGCGAGCAGCGCGGCAACGGGCCATCTGCGGAACGCGATCAAGTGTCCTCCTCAGAAGAACGCCGTCAGCGACAGCGTCGCTTCATAGTTGTGACTGGTCTTGTTGCTGCCCAGCACGTCGATCTCCATCACGTGGTCCCGCATGTCGAGATGCACGGCCAGCCAGTCCTTGACCAGCACTCGCACGCCGGCGCCCCCGGTCAGCGTGAATCGGTCGTCGCCGGCAAACCTCGTGCTGCCGGCACCGAGCGTGAGGTAGACGGCGCTGTTGAGCGCGCGCTTGCCCCCCAGGAAGATCTCTCCCGGTAGCGCATTCCAGCCGAACCCGAGGCTGTAGTACGTGAATTGCCTCTCACTGTCGGTCAATAACGGCGCACCGCCCGAAAGGCGCTCGAAACTGGACAATCCGGCATCGCTGGTGCCGACGATGGCCTCGGCGAAGAAGTCCTCGCTGATGTGGTAGGCGATACGCCCGCCGTACACCACGTTGACCTCGAAGTCCTCGACCGACAGCGACCCGACATAGGCGCCGGCTTCCCAGTTCTCGGTGTCAATCTTCGCCGGCTTGATGTCGCGGCGCTCGACCTGCGGCTCGATGACCACGGGCGTTTCGCCGTCGGCGGTCGCGCCGGTCGCCGGCGCGGCCGCAGGCTCGTCGTCGCGCCACGGCAGCGATGAGCAGCCCGCCATCACCACGACGGCGCTCAGAAGAAGAAAGCGAATCCGATTTTCCATTCGATGGCTTCCTCGTTTTCGTCGCGGTCCGTGAAGACCACGTACTCTTTATATTCGGCGCGGATGATGAAGCGCCGGGCCAGGTAGGCGCGCACGCCCCCGCCGACATAGGCGAGCTGGTCGGTCCGCTCCGGCGTCTGCACCAGCGTCCCCTTGGGTTCGACGTTGATGAAACCGGTTCCGATCGAGAAGAACGGCTGTATGCGCCAGTCGGGCCGCGGCACATGCGTCACGCCGAGCGTCGCCATCAGGCCGTCCGAGAAGTTTCCGAGCAGCTGGGAAAACGCGAGCTCGCCGGACAGGTGGGAATTGAATGCATACGCGCCGTAGGCCGTGATGACATTTGAGCCCTCGAAGTCGCCGACCAGCAGGCCGACCTCGCGGCGGTGCGCGCCGAAATCCTCGCGCGCGGGATCGTCGATTTCCAAACGCGTGCCCGCCGGCACCAGCGTCTCGGCCATCTGACTGCGGTGCACCCAGCCCTCCCGGCCGTCGGCATCCTGCACACGGAACCAGTCCGTGCGGCGCTTCAGGACGCGGACTTTCTCGCCGCGCTCGACGACATGGACAATGGGGAAGCCGCGTCCGGGCCCGGTGCGCAGCTCGAGGTAGGGATCGATGACGATCACCTCGAGCCCCTCGGCCCGGGCCGTCGCGACACCTGCGAGGCACAGGAGCAGCGCGCAGGCGATGAACCGCGCCATCGACTCAGTTAACCGGGGCCATGAAGGGGTCGTTGTAATACTGCCCACCGATGTCCAGCCACTCGGCGATCAGCCGCAATTCCGCCGGGGTCAGCCAGCCTGCGTGCGTGCCGCCCGCATCGAAACGGCTGAAGAACGTCGCCGAGGCCTGCGCGCCCGCGGCGCTCATCGAAGGGCTCACGGGCACCGGCACCTGGGTCGGCAACCCGGTCACCGGATCCGGCGGACCCGGGACCAGGATGTCCTGCAGCGCGCCCATGTTAACTTCCTGCGCGTTGTCCGTGAACAGAAGTTCGCGGTACGAAACCAGGTGATCGGCCTCGTCAGGCGAAGGGCCCCCCGACAGGTCGAGCTGGCCCGCGGGCACGCGCACGGCACCCGCGGCATCCGCAGGGCTGTGGCAGGAGATGCAGGTATTGTCGGCGACGACCATGCCGCCGGCATCGAGCACGAGGCGCGGCACGGACCACAACGGGTGCAGGTGATCCGGGTAATGGATCGTGATGCGGCACAGCGCGGACCAGGCTGACTGGCAGGCCGCGCTGGTCGGCGCCGCGGTCGAGAGCTGATTGTAGCGGTAGCTGAACGACGCATCCGCCGGCCGCCCGGCCGCGACCGGATCGGTCCAGACGTCGTCGTAGATCACGTCCACCGACGGTAGCAGCGCGGCGCAGTCGGTCTGGCAGCTGATGCGCGCGCGCGTCTCGGCCATGGTCTCGCCCTGGTTGGCGAACAGCGCGGGATTCGTGTTCGGGAATGGCTGCCCGGTTGTCGGCGCGCCCGGGTTGACCGAGGCTGACAGGCCCTGGCGGCCGTGCGAGATCGCCGGCGGCGCTGCTGCCTGCGCGCCCGCGGGCACATGACAGCCATTGCAGGTCAGGACTTGGCCCGCGCGCAGCTGCATCCAGTTCAGGTGCCGCGGCGTGAGGCGGCGGCCATTGGCATCGAGCACGCCGAGCGCGAACGGCACGCCGGCCGGCATCTTGATCTGCACGGAGCCGTCCGGCTCGATTGGCGCATAGCCCAGGATCTCGCGCATGCCGACGCCGGAGGCGCCGAAGGCCGTCGCGCGAAAGTCACGCACTTCATCGTCCGGCAGGCCGACCGCTTTTTCGATGCGCAGGAAACGCGCCGGCCGTTCGTCGGCCGTCGCCTGCGCCGGATCGGAGAGGGCGACGATGCCGCCCGGCGCGACGTCCGCGCCGTCGAGATCGTAGACGCTCCTGATGTTCAAGATGCCGACATTCTCCGAGGCCAGCATCGGGTCGTAATCGACGCCCGGCACGGCATCGAGGATCACTGCCGGCAGCGGCGTGCGCGGCGTGAGCGATATCACGTCGGAATACCGGAGTCCCTCCGTCGGCGTCAGGATCGGCCGCTGCGTCAGGTCGCGGGGATCATAAAGCCACACACCATATAAAGGAGGGGCGGCGACCAGCGTCGGGTCCGCGAGATTGGCCGCGGTGCAGGGCAGCGTGCGGCCGGCAGCGTCGTTGAGCCGGCACAAGGTCCAGTTGACCAGCAGCCGGCCCGTGCCGTCGCGCAACGGGAAGACGTGCGAGTAGCGTCCGCCGGGCGACAGGCCCGGGTCGGTGCGCACGTCGGCGGTCGTCAGCCGTGTCTGCGCGGGACCCGCGAGGCCGGCACTGGCGAGCGTCGGCTGCTGGATCTCGACGAAAGTGGCGGTGTCGATCGTGACGGGATCGCCGCCGAGTTCGGTGTCCTGGAACGGGCGTAGCAGCGCAACGATGCGGCCATCCTCGTCGGGACGCGGCGCGAGGAACTGCACGGGAGTCGTCCCGGCGCCGGCGGCGCCTGTGCCGGTCGCGTGGCTGTTGGCGCCGTACAGCAGCTCAAGGCCGCTGCCGTCGGGATTGACCGTATAGAGATGGATCGAGCTGCCGCTGGCATTCTCCCAGCGGCTGAAGACGATGCGGCCGTCGTCGAGCACGGCCGGGTCCATGTCGTGGCTCTGGTTGAACGAGATCTGCCGGATGCCGGACCCGTCATCGTTCATCACGTGCAGCACGTAGGCGTGCTCGTTGCGGTCCTCGTCCTGGGCGGAGAACTGCGGCTTGCCCTCGTCGATCAGCACGGCCTTCGACTGGCGCTGGCGCGTCGAAGAGAAGACGATGCGCCCGTCCGGGAGGTAATGCGGCGAGACGTCGTTGCCTTCCTCGGCGACCAGGTCGGAGGCGATGACCCGGCGCAGCACGTCGGTCGTGCGGTCGTATTCCCAGATGTTCCAGGTCGGCTGTTCGCTTTCCTCCGCGCCGGGGATCAGCGGCATGCGCATCGCGAACACAAGCCGATTGCCATCGTAAGAGGCATCGACATCGCGCACGCTCCATAGCCCGCCAGTCACGGCGCCCGTGATGTTGCGCTCCGGCACGTCGGGCGCCGCGCGTTCGCGCAGCCACAGGTCGGATCCCTCCTGTACCGTGCCGAGCTCGCGCACGTCGATGTCGTCGATGTCCGCAGGCAGAGGCACGGGACCCCTGACGTACGCGACCGGGATGTCGACCACGACCGGGTCGGGCGACTGACCGCCGCCGATATTGATGCCGCCGTCGTGGCTGGTCGAGCAACCGGCGAGCAGAACGACGCCGAGTGACCATAACCACGATCGTGTATTCGTGACACGCATCTCAATTCACTCCGGTCCCGACACTGTGTCCAGCACGACAGAATGCGGGTAAACAACCGCGTCACGGACGCTGAAACCCAAATCGGTTTCCTTAGATACAAGGCATTTACGCGTCAGACGGCCAGTCACGGGATCAGCGTACCCCGGCAGGCGTCGCGGGTGAATGTCGCTGTTAAGAGACATTACCCGGCCCTGAACCCGCCGATATATTCGATCGCAGTCTCGCTGACTGCGAGCGAGTGGAGCACGGAAATGCCCTGGCCGCCAAGTTCTGTCGGTTCGATCGTGAAGCGCGTCACCGCTGTCGTGACGATCGCGGCGTTCGCCATCGCGGCACAGGCCGGGCCGCGCGAGCAGGCGAAGCGGATGCACGACCGCATTGCAGGCGTGCCGCCGGCGGACTCCGTGCTCGCGGCCATGGAAACCGAGATTGCGGCGGGGCGGACCCAGGCCGCCGCGCTGCTCGCGATGGATCACCCGGCGTTCTACTCGGTGACGCTGAAGAACCTGGTGACGCCGTGGACCAACCGCGACCAGACGGTGTTCGCGCCGCTCAATGACTACACGGC
>Ga0209640_10000374_pt1 | contig 34194 bp, 28 predicted proteins | sample RifCSP10_1_FD_184018 | JGI IMG/M metagenome (GOLD analysis project Ga0209640, IMG submission 184018) | Soil microbial communities from Rifle, Colorado - Rifle CSP2_sed 10_1 (SPAdes) (version 2) | ecosystem: Environmental > Terrestrial > Deep subsurface > Rock core/Sediment | place: Rifle... | reverse complement strand
AGGTCGATGCTATATGATTGCGCGCGTGACGCAGAACCCGTTTCCGCACCTGCTGGCGCCGCTGGATCTCGGGTTCACGACGCTTCCGAACCGGGTGTTGATGGGATCCATGCACACCGGTCTCGAAGACCGGCGGGAGGACTATCCAAAGCTTGCGGCTTACTTTGCCGAGCGCGCGCGCGGCGGGGTCGGGCTGATGGTCACCGGTGGCATCGCACCGAATGCCGCAGGCTGGACCAAGCCGTTCGCCGGCACACTCTCCGGGCGGCGGCATCTCGCCCGGCATCGCCTCGTCACGGAAGCCGTGCACGAGGCGGGCGGGCGGATCTGCATGCAGATCCTGCACACCGGCCGCTATGCCTATCATCCGCTCGCCGTCGCCCCGTCCAGGCTGAAGGCGCCGATCTCGCGCTTCACGCCGCGCGAACTGTCGGAGTCGGGTATCGGCCGCCAGATCGATGCATTCGTGCGCTGCGCGACGCTCGCGCAGGCCGCGGGCTACGACGGCGTCGAGATCATGGGTTCGGAGGGCTATTTCATCAACCAGTTCCTGGTCGCGCGCACCAACCAGCGCAGCGACCGCTGGGGCGGCAACTGGCAGAACCGGATGCGCCTGCCGGTCGAGATACTGGAGCGGACGCGGGCCGCCGTCGGCGACGAGTTCATCCTCATCTATCGCCTGTCGATGCTCGATCTCGTCGATGGCGGAAGCAACTGGGACGAAGTCGTCGAACTGGCGCAGGCGGTCGAGCGCGCGGGCGCCACGATCATCAATACGGGCATCGGTTGGCACGAGGCCCGCATCCCGACGATCGCGACGATGGTGCCGCGCGCGGGCTTCAGTTGGGTCACGCGCCGGCTCCGCGGCAGCGTGTCGGTACCGCTCGTCACCAGCAACCGGATCAACGACCCGGCGGTCGCCGAGCGGGTGCTGGCGGCGGGAGACGCGGATCTCGTGTCGATGGCCCGGCCGCTGCTGGCGGATCCGGAGTTCGTCGCCAAGGCGGCCGCGGGCCGGGCCGACGAGATCAACACCTGCATCGCCTGCAACCAGGCCTGTCTCGATCTCGTATTCGAGAACGAGATTGCGAGCTGCCTGGTCAATCCCCGCGCGGGCCGCGAAACGGAACTGATCTACCGGCCGGCCGCATCGCCGAGGCGCATCGCCGTGGTCGGCGCCGGCCCCGCGGGGCTCGCCTGCGCCACGGTCGCGGCGGCCCGCGGTCATCGCGTGACGCTGTTCGAGGCGGCGGACGGGATCGGCGGCCAGTTCAACATGGCCAAGGTCATCCCGGGCAAGGAGGAATTCCACGAGACACTGCGCTACTACCGCCGCCAGCTCGAAATTGCCGGCGTCCGGATGCTGCTGTCGCGCCGCGCGGACGTCGCCGCCCTGACCGGCGGCGAGTTCGATGAAATCGTCCTGGCATCCGGCGTGGTTCCGCGCCGGCCCGCGATCGACGGCATCGACCACCCCAGGGTGCTGAGTTACATCGACGTGCTGCTGCACGGGAGGCCGGTGGGAGCTTCGGTCGCCATCGTCGGCGCCGGCGGGATCGGGTTCGACGTGGCCGAGTTCCTGAGCCACGATGCGACGCATCCCTCGGCGAGTCTCGACATCCCCGCCTTCATGAAGGAGTGGGGCATCGACATGCAGCTCGCCACGCGCGGCGGCCTCGCGCCGCAGCCGGACCTGGCGCAATCGATGCCGCGCACGATCTGGCTGCTGCAGCGAAAGCCGACGCCGCCCGGGCGCGATCTCGGCAAGACCACCGGCTGGGTGCATCGTCTCGCCCTCAAGCGCCGCGGCGTGCGGATGCTGGCCGGCGTGTCGTACGGGCCGATCGACGAACGCGGCTTCCAGATCACGCACGGGGGCCAATCGCGGCTGCTCGAGGTCGACAACGTGGTGATCTGCGCAGGCCAGGAACCGCAGCGCGAGCTGGCCGCGGGCGTCCAGTCTGCGGGCTACAAACTGCACCTGATCGGCGGCTCCGCGCTTGCCAACGAACTCGACGCGAGGCGGGCCATCGACGAGGGTTCGCGCCTCGCGGCGTCGCTATGAGCGCGGGCGACCCCGGCATGGCGCAGCTGGCGCTGCTGGACGACGCGGGCACGCTGCGGGGCGACTGGCGGGTGCGCACCAGCGAACGCGCGCGGCGCCTGGCCGTGCGTGTGCTGCCGGGCGGGCTGGTCGAGATCGTCGTGCCGCGCGGCACGCGCCCGCGCGCGATCGAGCAGTTCATCATCCGCCACCGGCCGTGGATCGACCGCAAGCTGGCGCAGTACCGGCCGCTCGACCGGCCCTCCGCGGATGGGCTGCCGGACCGTATCCGATTCACGGCGAATGGCGAGTGCTTCGACGTGCAGTACGCGGATGCGCCGGGCGCGTTGCGTCTGGCCGTCGAGAACCGGACGGTCCGGCTCAGCGGCGAGCGCGCGCGCGGCGTGTTGATGCGTCATGCCCTGCAGCGCTTCGCGATGCGCCAGGCGCATTCGATCCTGTCGCCGTGGCTGGCGGAATTGTCGGCGGCGACCGGGCTCGCCTACGAACGCGCCCAGGTCCGCCGCCAGCGCACCCGCTGGGGCAGTTGTTCCCGCAATGGCACGATCAGCCTGAACGTCTGCCTCCTGTTCCAGCCGCCGACGGTCGTGAACTACCTGCTGGTCCACGAGTTGGCGCATACCCGCCACATGAATCACTCGAGGCGATTCTGGGGCCTGGTCGAGCGCATCGAGCCACGCTGGCGCGAACTCGACGCCGCGTTGACTCGAGGCTGGCGTGAAGTGCCCGCCTGGGTCCTGCGCTGACGGAATCGGCGAGCCCGTGCTCGCCTCATGCCTCGGCTGGTGGCTGCCCGGCGAGGCGCGCCGGCCCTGATCCATCCGTCCGCGCGGCGCGCCGGCGCCAATAGTGTTGCAGGCGCCAGCCGAGCAACACGGCCGTGATCGCCGCGTAGACCACCGGCTCGCGGATATCCGCCTTCACCTGCCACCAGAAATGCACGCAGCCCAGGACGACCGCGACATAGACCAGGCGATGCAGCTTCTGCCAGCGGCGCCCGAGGCGGCGCATGGCGCGCCGGGTGGACGTCAGCGCGAGCGGGATGAGCAGCAGGAGCGCCGTGAATCCCGCCGTGATGTAGGGCCGCTTCACGACATCCGCGAGCAGCTGCCGCCAGTCGGATGCCTGGTCGACGAACAGGTAGAACAGGAAATGCAGGGCGATGTAGAAGAATGCATACAGCCCCAGCATCCGCCGGAATGCCAGCACGCGCGGCCAGCCGCCGAGTTCGCGAAGCGGCGTCACCGCAAGCGTCGCGAGCAGCAGGCGCAGGCCCCAGATGCCGAGCGTGTCCTGGATCGTCTCGACCGGATTGGCGCCGAGCGACGCCGGCGGCCAGTTGGCGATGCCCGCCACCAGCCAGGCTGCCGGCAGCAGGCACAGCAGGAACACGAGCGGCTTGAAGACGCGCCGCGTCAGGGTGTCGGCTTTGATCATTGCCTAGAAATTCCGGGCCAGGTCCATGCCGCGATAAAGGCCCGCGACTTCATCCGCGTAACCGTTGAACTTGAGCGTCGGCTGGCGCGACAGCAGGTTGCCCGAGCCGATCCGCCGTTCGCTTTTCTGGCTCCAGCGCGGGTGGTCCACTTCCGGATTGACGTTGGCGAAGAAGCCGTACTCGCGCGGCGCCGAGAGCGCCCACGAGGTGGCGGGCATGCGCTCAGTGAACCGGATCCGGACGATCGACTTGATGCTCTTGAAGCCGTACTTCCACGGCACGACCAGCCGCAACGGCGCGCCATTCTGGTTCGGCAGGACCTTTCCGTAGAGGCCGACCGCCAGGATCGCCAGCGGATGCATCGCCTCATCCATCCGCAGGCCCTCGACATAAGGCCAGTCGAGCACCGCGTAGCGCTGGCCCGGCATCTGCTTCGGGTCGTGCAAGGTGGTGAACTCGATGAACTTCGCGCGCGAGGTCGGCTGGAACCGCTGGATCACGCTCGCCAGTGGAAAACCGATCCATGGAATGACCATGGACCAGGCCTCGACGCAGCGCAGGCGATAGATCCGTTCCTCGAGGGGGTGCGGCTTCATCAGGTCCTCGAGCGCGAGGCGCCCGGGCTTCTCGCATTCCCCGTCGATCACCACGGACCATGGCCGGGTGCGCAGGCGGTGGGCGTTCTCAGCCGGGTCGTCCTTGCCGGTGCCGAATTCGTAGAAGTTGTTGTAGCCGGTGATTTCCGCGAAGGAATTGGACTTCTCGGCGGTCGAATAGCGCGCGTTGCGCTGGTAACGCAACTGCTCGACCAGCGTGACGCTCATGACCTGCTGGGCAAACGCCGCCGGCGCGGCCGCCAGGGCGCCGACACCGGCGACGCTGGCGAGGAATTCGCGCCGGCCGCGGTAAACGGGCTCGGGCGTGATCTCGGAAGGGAGGATCTTCGAATGGCCACTCATGCCGATTGGACCGGACGGGCGGACGAATTGTTACGCCAGTCCTCGACTTGCAGGCCCAGCCGCCGCGCCGACCGTATCGCACGGCATCCGCCGTTGACCAGCACCGGCTGGTCGACGGCGGTCAGATGCGGCAGGTCCGAGCGGGAATTGCCGTAGGCCGCGATCCTCGCGCCGGGGAAGCGCTGGCGCAGCGCCTCGACGCAACGCCGTTTCTCGTCACCCCGGCGATTCGGCGTCGTCAGCCCGCCATCGAGGCGGCCGTCGCGCCAGGCGATACCGGTGCAGATCGTTTCGTCGAAGCCCAGGCGCCGGCCGATCTTCGGCACGTACAGGTCCACGCTCGCCGACAGCAGCACCAGCCGGTCGCCGTCGGCGCCGTGCCTTGCAATGGCCGCGAGCGCGCCGGGGCAGAGGCGCGCGCCGCCGAGGCGAGTGGCGAATTCGTCGGACCAGGCATCCACCTCGGTGCGAGTCGCTCCGCCCATGCAGGCGCGCAGCAGGTCCGATTTCAGGCGGCCGCGATCCCGTCCCGTCGCCAAATACCGGATCAGCGCAGCGCTGACTGCGAGGCGTCGCTTGCGCGCCGGATGCCGCCGCAGCCAGCCGCGCAGATAAGGGACGAAGGTGTCGCGCCGCGTGACCGTGCCGTCGAGATCGAAGACGGCGATCCGGATTTCCGTCGTTTCGCGGTTGGACCCGTTCATGCCCGTTCAGCCGACACGACGGTCCCGGCCGGTCCAGTACGGTTCGCGCAGCAGGCGGCGCAGGACCTTGCCGCTGGCATTGCGCGGCAGCGCGCCGAGGAATTCGAAAGACTGCGGCAGCTTGTACGAAGCGATGCGTGTGGACGCATGCTCGAGCAGCGGCGCGGCATCGGCGCGGGCGGCGGCGCGCAGCACGACCATCGCCTTGACCGCCTCGCCCCAACGCTCGTCCGGGACGCCGATCACGGCCACCTCGAGCACCGACGGATGGCTCGCGAGCACATTCTCGACCTCGGCCGGATAAACATTCTCACCGCCGGTAACGATCATGTCCTGCACGCGGTCCATGAGATACAGCCATCCGTCCGGGTCGAGATAGCCGGCGTCCCCCGTATGCAGCCAGCCGTCCGCGAGCGCCGCCTGGGTCGCCGCGTCGTTGCGCCAGTAACAGCGCATCAGCGTCGGGCCGCGCACGAGCACTTCCCCGATGACCCCGGCCGGCACTTCCATCCCGTCCGGATCGACGACACGCAGTTCGTTCTCCGCATAGGGCCTGCCGCAGGAGCGCAGACGTCCACGCGCCGGATCGTGGTCTTCCGTGGCGAGAAAGGTGGAGAGACCGAGGTTCTCCGTCATCCCGTAGAGCTGCACCAGCCGGCATCCGAGGCGTTCGCGCAGGCGCGCGAGCAGCGACTCGGCGATCGGCGCCGCACCGTACAGCAGTTGCGACAGCGATGACAGGTCGCGTGTCGCGGCCTCCGGCAACGCCAGCAGCGCCTGGATGATCGCCGGGGCGAGCAGGGTATCGGTGACGCGCTCGCTTTCGATCTGCGCCAGGCAGGCGGCCGGCTCGAAACGACGCATCAGCACGACGCGCGCGCCGCTTTGCAGGGCGAGCAGGGACGTTCCGAGCGCAGCGATGTGATACAGCGGCATGCAGACCAGCATGGAGGTCTGCGGCCCATAACGCCCCCAGCCCGCGTTCGCGCACATGCCGCCCCACGCGGACCAGGCCGCCAGCGTGTGGCAGGCGCCCTTCGGATGACCGGTCGTGCCGCTGGTGTAGAGCTGCAACAGGTCGTCGCGCGGTCCCGGCAGCCGGGTGGATGTCGCTGGCGGCGCCGCGTCGCGCCACGCCGCGTAATCCGGCCAGCGTGAATGGCCGCCATGCAGGGCAACGATCGCCGTGCCGGCGCCGATCTCGCGTTCGATGGATTCGACGAGCGCGGTGTGATCGCGGCCGACCAGCAACAGCGGCATCCGTGCGTCGCGCACGACAAACTCGAGTTCGGCCGCCGTGAGGCGCGAATTGATCCCGACCGGGACACAGGATGCCTTGCCGGCGCCGATGAATGCTTCGAGGCACCGCTCCGAATTGAGGTCCAGCAGCCCGATGCGCGCGCCGCGGGGATGGCCGGCGCCGATCAGCGCAGCGGCGATGCGATTGCTGCCCGCCGCGAGCGCCGCATAGCTCGTGTCGCGCCCCTCGTAGCGGATGGCCGCCGCATCGGGCGCGGCGCGGGCGAATTCATCGATCGCGGTGACGAACGAGCCCAAGCTGCGCCCCCCGGACGGCTGCGCCGCGACGATTCGTCAGGCCGCCAGCTGACGCAGCACGAAATGCAGGATGCCGCCGTTGTCCATGTACTCCCATTCCTTGGGCGTGTCGACGCGGACATTGACTGCAAAACTCGTGGCTTTTCCGTCGGGCTTCGTGGCGCGCACGGTTGCCTTGCGGCTGCCGGCGGTCAGGCCGTCGAAGTCGTAGGCCTCGCTGCCGTCGAGACCGAGCGAGCGGGCCGTCTGGCCGTCCTGAAAGGTCAGCGGAAAGACGCCCATGCCGACCAGGTTCGCGCGATGGATGCGTTCGAAGCTCTCGGCGATGACCGCCTTGACCCCGAGGAGGCTCGTGCCCTTCGCCGCCCAGTCGCGCGACGAACCGGTGCCGTATTCCTTGCCGGCGATGACCACCAGCGGCACGCCGTCGTCGACGTACTTCATGGCCGCGTCGTAGATCGGCATCTGTTCGCCGCCCGGCTGGTGACGGGTCACGCCGCCCTCGACGCCCGGCACGATCAGGTTCTTGATGCGGGTGTTCGCAAACGTGCCGCGCATCATCACCTCGTGGTTGCCGCGGCGCGAGCCGTAGCTGTTGAAGTCCGCGGGCTTGACATCGTGCTGCTGCAGGTAGAGTCCGGCCGGTGAATCCTTCCTGATCGCGCCGGCCGGCGAAATGTGATCCGTCGTGATCGAGTCGCCGAACAGTGCGAGGCAGCGGGCGCCACGCACCACCGGCAGGCCCGGCGGCTTCTGCGTGATGCCGTCGAAGTAGGGCGGGTTCTGGATGTACGTGCTGCCATCGTCCCAGTCGTAGGTTTCCGAATCCGGCACCGCGATGCCGCGCCAGCGCTCGTCGCCGTGGAACACGTCCGCGTAGGTCTTCGAGAACATGTCCGCCGAAACCGAACGCCCGACGAATTGCTGGATCTCCATGCTGGAGGGCCAGATGTCGCGGAGGTGAACATCGTTGCCGGCGCTATCCTTTCCGACCGGGTCGCGGGTGAGATCCAGATCGACCGTCCCCGCGATCGCGTAGGCGACGACCAGCGGCGGCGAGGCGAGGAAATTCATCCGCACTTCCTGGTGCACGCGCCCCTCGAAATTGCGGTTGCCGGACAGCACCGATGCGACCGACAGGCGGTTGTCGCCGATCGCCTTCGAGATCGGCCCGTTGAGCGGGCCGGAATTGCCGATGCAGGTCGTGCAGCCGTAGCCGACGACATTGAAACCGAGGCCCTCCAGATCATCCAGGAGCTCCGAGCGCTTCAGGTAGTCGGTGACGACCTTGGAGCCCGGCGCCAGCGAGGTCTTGACCCATGGCGGCACCTTGAGCCCGCGCTGGCGCGCATTGCGGGCGAGCAGGCCCGCGGCGAGCATCACCGCGGGATTCGAGGTATTGGTGCAGGACGTGATCGCCGCGATCACGACCGCCCCGTCCTTCAGCTCGAATTCCCTTGCGCCGTCCGTGACGCGCACCGGGCCGCGCGACTGCCACTTGTCCTGGTCACGCGTGAACGCGTCGCGATAGGACTTCTGCATGTCGCCGAGCGGCACGCGGTCCTGCGGACGCTTCGGACCGGCGAGCGACGGCTGCACCGAGGATAGGTCGAAATGCAGGACATCGGTGTATTCGGCGTCGGGAGCCCCGTCGTGCCGCCACAGGCCCTGCGTCTTCGCGTACTCGCGCACCAGCGCGATCTGGTCCTCCGCACGGCCGGTCAGGCGCAGGTAGTCGAGGGTTTCGTCGTCGATCGGGAAGATGCCGCAGGTGGCGCCGTACTCGGGCGCCATGTTGGCGATGGTCGCGCGATCGGCGAGCGGCAACTGCGCCAGGCCGTCGCCGAAAAACTCGACGAACTTCTCGACCACGCCGCGCTTGCGCAGCATCTCGGTCACCGTCAGCACCAGGTCGGTGGCGGTTGCGCCTTCGCGCAGCCGGCCGGTCAGCTTCACGCCGATGACCTCCGGTATCAGCATCGTCGACGGCTGCCCGAGCATGGCCGCCTCGGCCTCGATGCCGCCGACGCCCCAGCCGAGCACGCCGACGCCGTTGATCATCGTGGTGTGCGAATCGGTGCCGACGACCGTGTCCGGGTAGGCGAGTCCCTGACCATCCGCGAACACGACGCGCGCCAGGTACTCGAGATTGACCTGGTGCACGATACCGGTGTCGGGCGGCACCACGGCGAAGTTGTCGAACGCGGCCTGTCCCCAGCGCAGGAAGGTGTAGCGCTCGCGATTGCGCTGGAACTCCAGCATCGCATTCAGGTTGAGCGCATCCGTCGTGCCGTAGTGATCCACCATCACGGAGTGGTCGATCACGAGTTCCGCCGGTATCAGCGGGTTGATCTTGCCGGCGTCGCCGCCGAGCGTGGCCATGGCGTCGCGCATCGCGGCCAGGTCGACCACCGCGGGCACGCCGGTGAAGTCCTGCATGATCACGCGCGCGGGCGTGAAGGCGATTTCCCGTTGCGGGAGGTTGCGCGGATCGGCGCCGGCGAGCGCGACGATGTCGTCCCGGGTGACGGTCCGGCCGTCCTCGTGACGCAACAGGTTCTCGAGCAGGATCTTCAGCGAATAGGGGAGGCGCCCGACCCGGTATTGCGCGAGTGCATCGAGGGCGTAGTACTCGAAGCTGCGCTTGCCGACGGCGAGCTTGCGGCGGGCCTTGAAGCTGTCCTGCATGAATCCTCCAGCGGGTGCAGCGCCATTATAGCCGCGCCGCCGAGGCACTCCGCGCCGTCATAGAACACGACGTACTGACCCGGCGCCGCTCCCCGCACCGGATCGGTGAACCGGACCTCCGCGCCGCCGGCGCCGAGGCTGACGCGGCAAGGCACGTCCGGCTGCCGGTAGCGCACCTTGGCCGTGCATTCGAACGCCGCGGCGGGCGCCGCGCCGGAGATCCAGTGCGGCGCGGTGGCCTGCAGCGCGCTGCAGAAAAGCGCCGGATGACCGGCGCCCTGGACGACAACCAGCGCGTTGTGCGCCAGGTCCTTGGCCGCGACGAACCAGGGCGCCGCGCCGCGTCCGCGCAGGCCGCCGACGCCGAGCCCGCCGCGCTGCCCCAGCGTGTAGCGTTCGAGGCCGCCGTGCCGTCCGACGACCGTGCCGTCCTGCGTCTCGATCGGGCCCGCCCGGCCCGGCAGCCATGCGCCGATGAAGGCGGCGAACGGCCGTTCGCCGATGAAACAGATCCCGGTCGAGTCGCGCTTGTCGGCGACCGGCAGTCCGCGGCTGCGGGCGATGGCCCGGACCTCGCGCTTCTGCAGGCCGCCCACCGGAAAATCGCAGAGCGCAAGCTGCGACGCGTCGAGCGCGTGCAGGAAGTAACTCTGGTCCTTCCCGGCGTCCAGTCCGCGCAACAGGCGCGGCCCGGGGGCGATGCGCGCGTAATGCCCGGTGGCGAAGCGCTCCGCGCCGAGGCGGCGCGCGTAGGCCAGCCCCGACCCGAACTTGATCTCGCGATTGCACAGCACGTCCGGGTTCGGCGTACGGCCTGCCTTCAGTTCCGACAGGAAGTGCGCGAACACCTGCCCGCGGTACTCCGCCGCGAAGCTGACCTTGTGCAACGGGATGCCGAGTTCGGCGCAGACTCCGCGCGCGTCCTGGAAATCCGCCGCGCTGGTGCAGTAACCGTCCTCGTCTTCCTCCCAGTTCGACATGTACAGAGCCTCGACCTCGCGGCCCGCATCGAGCAGCAGCAGCGCGGCGACCGCCGAGTCCACGCCGCCGGACAGTGCAACGATCGTGCGCGGCTTCGACGTCATGGCTGCGCCTGCAACGCCAGCGAGCCGTCCAGCGGCACGTGATTCAACAGCGCCAGCGGATGACGAACGCCGCGCAGATAGTCATCGATGCAGAGCAGCACGAGCGGGCTTCGCAACTCCGGGCTGCGCGCGCCGACCTGTTCGCGATCGAGCCACACGGTGCGGATGATCGAACGGTCGAGCATCGCGCCTTCGTCCCGCTCGCCGATGCAGCCGGCAAACGCGATCCTGAGCACCGTCTTCCCGCCCGGGCCGCGCCACAGGTACAGGCCGGTCACCGCCGCAGGCTGGAAGCCGCGGCCGGTTTCCTCGCGCGTTTCGCGCACCACGGCATCGAGCAGCGATTCGCCGTCTTCCAGGTGTCCGGCCGGCTGATTGAGAACGATGCGCCGCGCCGCGCGTTCCTGCACGAACAGAAAGCGGCCATCGCGCTCGGCAATGGCCGCGACGGTCAGATCAAGCTTGAGGGACATGGGCCGATTATAGCCGCGGCACCGGTCGGCCCATCAGAGATGCTGCTGGCGTGTCTCGGCTTCCGGTTCGCTGGCGATCCAGATTTCGTCGAAGTAATTGAGATAGCGGCGTGCGACTACCGGATCGTTCATCTCGACGATGCCTTCCCAGCGCGAGGCCTGCAGGCGGTAGACCAGGGCGCGGTCGTCGGCGATCAGGAACGCGGACTGGTTGTCGCGGCTCTGCGCTTTGACACGTCGGATCTCGATGTGGCTCGTGATGCGGCGCGCGAGATGAACGAACTTGCTGCCCTCGTAGACGACGCGGGACGGGTCGGCGAGCAGCACGCGCACCTTGGCGTAGCTCTTCGCCAGCACCAGCTTCTTGACGGTCTCGAGGAATTGCGGCTGGTCGTACACGGCCGGTTCGAGGTCCTGCGTGTACATCGTGAGCAGACGACGGGCGGCGAATGCAACCTGTTGGGTCGCAGTGCGCGCCTCGTCGAGAGTCGAGATGATCGAGCGCGTACCGGTCACGCTCTGCCGCTGGGTCTGCACCGCTCTTACTCCAGGGCGTGCTTCATCCTCACGTGTGGGATGCCCGCCTCGTCGAACACATCGCCCTCGCTCGCGAACCCGAGCTTCTCGTAGAAGGGCACGGCCTGCAGTTGCGCGTGCAGGTACGGTTCGCGGATGCCGCGGTGGCGCGCTTCGTCGAGCAAGCGGCGCGTAATCAAGGCGCCGATACCACGGCCGCGCAGCCCGGCAATTACCGCTATGCGGCCGATCTTACCCGCCGGATTAAGTCGCCCGGTGCCAACTGGTTCACGGTTCAGCCGGACCAGGGCGTGAACGCTGGCGGAATCGTCATCATCCCACTCGTCGGATTCCGGGACCTTCTGCTCGCGGATGAAGACTTCGCGGCGGATTTGCTGCAATACGGCCCGATCTGCGGCCCACGTCGTCAGCACACATTCTAATTGGTCGTCTGCCACGGCCGGCGGGCCTTACAAAGCCCGGGCGAGCGCCTCGGCAAGGCCCGTGTACGTGGACGGCGTGAGCTGCTCGAGACGGGTGCGCGCGTCGTCCGGCAGGCCGAGGCCCGCGACGAATGCGCGAAGCTCCGCCGCGCCGACGTCGCGCCCACGCGTGAATTCCTTGAGCTTCTCGTAAGCGCCGGCGACGCCATTCGCACGCATGACCGTCTGGACCGCCTCGGCCAGCACTTCCCAGTGCGCGTCGAGATCCGCGGCGATACGGTCCGTGTCCGGTTCGATGCGCGCGAGACCCGCGAGGGCCGAGCGCCACGCGATCGCGCTGTGGGCGAACGCGACGCCAAGATTGCGCATCACGGTCGAGTCCGTCAGGTCCCGCTGCCAGCGCGATACCGGCAGTTTCTCCGCGAAGTGCCGCAGCATCGCATTCGCGAGCCCGGCATTGCCCTCCGCGTTCTCGAACGCGATCGGATTCACCTTGTGCGGCATGGTCGAAGAACCGACTTCTCCGGCGACCGGGCGCTGAATGAAGTAGCCGATCGAGATGTAGGACCACAGGTCGCGGCACAGGTCGACCAGGATCGTGTCCGCGCGCGCGAGCGCGTCGCAGTACTCGGCAATCCAGTCATGCGGCTCGATCTGGGTCGTGTGCTCGTTCGGTGTGAGGCCGAGGCTCTCGATCAGGCGGCGGGACTCCGCGCGCCAGTCGACGGCCGGATGTCCCGCCACGTGCGCATTGAAATTGCCGACCGCGCCATTCCATTTGCCGAGCACTTCGACGCGCAGCAATGCGTTCGCCGCGCGCCGCAGCCGCGCGGTGTAATTGGCAGCCTCCTTGCCAAGCGTCGTTGGCGATGCCGGCTGCCCATGGGTACGCGACAACATCGCGGTCCCGGCATGACGGGCGGCCAGCGCCGCGAAGCTGTCGGCAACCTGGCCGATCACCGGCAGCAGCACGCGCTCCCGCGCGTCGACCAGCATCAGGGCATAGCTCAGGTTGTTGATGTCTTCCGAAGTGCAGGCGAAATGGACGAACTCGAGCGGCTCAGCCCGCGCGCCCGCAGCGGCGAGCTGCTCGCGCACGTAGTACTCCACCGCCTTGACGTCATGATTGGTCTGGCGCTCGAGCTCCTTGACCCGCCGCGCACCGGCCTCGTCCACGCCGCGCGAGAGCGCCGCAAGGCGGCTTTCGAGGGCGGCCGGCAGGGCGGCAATCGAGGCGAATGCTCCGGTCCGGGCGAGCTGCCGATACCAGGCCGCCTCGACGCGCACGCGGTAGCCGATCAGCGCGGCCTCGCTGAAAAGCGCGGCGAGGTCCGCACACTTGTCGGCATAGCGTCCGTCGAGCGGCGACAGCGCGGTCAGGCGGGATTCGGTCATGGCGCCGGGGCACGAATGATAGAATGTGTATGTTACCCGTGAGCGACCAGGACCGCATCGAAAAGGACAGCCTCGGCGAGGTCCGCGTGACCGCGTCGGCACTGTGGGGCGCCCAGACGCAGCGTGCGGTCGAAAATTTCCGCATAGGCCGCCTGCCGATGCCCGCGGCGATGATCCGCGCGATCGGCCTGGTCAAGTGGGCCGCGGCCGAAACCAACGGCGAACTCGGCGAACTGCCCGCCGCGATGGCCGCAGCGATCGGCGAAGCGGCGCTCGAAATCGCCGCCGGACGGCACGCCGACCAGTTCCCGGTCGGCGTCATGCAGACCGGCTCCGGCACCAGCACGAACATGAACGTCAACGAGGTGATCGCCCGGCTGGCGGGCACGCGCCTCGGCACGGCGGTGCATCCCAACGACCACGTCAACCGCTGCCAGAGCAGCAACGACGTGATCCCGACGTCGATTCACCTCGCGGCCGCGCTGGAGCTGCGCGAATCGCTGTCGCCGGCATTCCGTGCGCTGGCACGCGCCATCGCGGACAAGGCCTCGCAGGTCGGCGGGCAGGTCAAGCCCGGCCGCACCCACCTGATGGATGCGCTGCCGATCACGGTCGGGCAGGAGATGCGTGCCTGGCAGACGCAGGTCGAGGACGCGGCACTGCGGCTCGATGCCGTCGCCCCGCGCCTGCACCGGCTGGCGCTGGGCGCGACAGCCGTCGGTACCGGCGTCAATGCGCATCCGGAGTTCGCGGCACGCTCGATCGCGCGCCTCGCGGCACGCACCGGACTCCCGCTGACCGCGGCCCCGGACCGCTTCGCGAGCCTGGCAGCGCAGGACACCGCGGTCGAACTCTCGGGCCAGTTGCGCGGCGCCGCGGTCGCCCTGCTCAAGATTTCGAACGACTTGCGCTGGATGAACTCCGGTCCGCTCGCCGGCCTCGGCGAGATATCGCTGCCGGCGCTGCAGCCCGGCTCCAGCATCATGCCCGCGAAGGTGAACCCCGTGATTCCCGAAGCGGTCGCGATGGCCGCGACCCAGGTGATGGCCAATGACATCGCGGTCGCCATGGCCGGCGCCTCCGGCAATTTCCAGCTGAACGTGATGCTGCCGTTGATTGCGCACGCGCTGCTGCAAAGCATCGATCTGCTCGCCGGGTCGGCGCAGGCGCTCGCCGAACGCGCGATACCGGGCCTCGCAGTTCATGCGGAAAAGATCTCGGAAACGCTGTCGCGCAATCCGATGCTGCTGACGGCGCTGGCGCCGCGGATCGGCTACGACCGCGCCGCGGCCATCGCCCGGCGGGCAGCCGCCGAGCGGCGCACGATCCTCGACGTTGCGCTCGAGGAGACCGGGTTGCCGCGCGAAGAACTGGCGCGCCTGCTCGATCCCGCGCGGCTCGCGCGCGGCGAGGTGCCGTAACGTGGCGCCTGACGTGACGACGGAACTTCACCGGCTGCCGACCGCGTTGTTGCGCAGCGAGTTACGCAGCCGCCTGGCGGCCCGGATCCACGATTCGTCGGAACTGCGCATCGGCCACTACTCCAGCATCGCGCGGTCGCGGCTCGAGACCCTGTTTCCGCGGGAGACGACGCGCGCGGCCGTGCTGATCCCGCTGATCGATCGCGGCGACGACTTGAGCGTGCTGCTGACACTGCGTGCCGACGACCTCAAGCACCACGCAGGCCAGATCTCGTTCCCGGGCGGACGTCTCGAAGCCGGCGACAGCGACGCGATCGCGGCTGCGCTCCGTGAAACCGAGGAAGAGATCGGACTGCGCCGGGAGTTCATCGAGATCATCGGCGTCCTGCCCGATCACGTCGTCATCACGGGATACCGGGTGACGCCGGTCGTCGGCCTGGTGCGGCCGGGATTCGGGCTGACGCTCAATCCCACGGAAGTGGCCGGCACATTCGAGGCGCCGCTGCGTCACCTGCTGGACCCGGCCACGCACGCGCGCGGCCTGCGCAAGTTCGGCGATCAGGAAGTGGAAACCTTCGAGCTGCCCTGGGGTAGTTTCAACATCTGGGGCGCCACGGCCGGCATGTTGCTGACGCTCAGGGAAGTGCTGGGTGGGTCCAGGATCCATGCCGATTGACCGCCTGCTCGCCATCATGGCCAGGCTGCGCGATCCCGGCCGCGGCTGCCCCTGGGACCTGCAGCAGGATTTCCGTTCGATCGCGCCCCACACGCTCGAGGAAGCCTATGAAGTCGCCGATGCCATCGAACGGTCCGATCTCGATGCGCTGCGGGACGAGCTCGGCGACCTGCTGTTCCAGGTCGTGTTCCACGCGGAACTTGCGCGCGAACGCGGCGCATTCGCCTTTGACGACGTGGTCGGGGCGATCTGCGACAAGCTGACGCGCCGCCACCCGCACGTGTTCGGCGATGCCGTCGTCGCCGATGCCGGCGAACAGTCGCGCGTCTGGGAACGGCTCAAGTCGGAAGAGCGCGCCGCGAAAGGACCGGGCGACGGCGCGCTTGCGGACGTGCCGCTGGCGCTGCCGGCGCTCGCGCGCGCGCGCAAGCTCGGCAGGCGCGCGGCGGACGCCGGCTTCGACTGGCCGGATGCCGCCGGGCCGCGCGCCAAGATCGACGAGGAACTGGCGGAACTCGATCGTGCGCGAGCCGGCGACGATGCCGCGCGGCTCGAGGCGGAGCTGGGCGACTTGTTGTTTTCGGTGGTCAACCTCGCACGTCATCTCGACCTCGATCCCGAAACGGCACTGCGGCGCGCGAACGACCGTTTCGCCCGGCGCTATCGCCACCTCGAGCGTGCCCTGGCGGCCCAGGGCCTGCAGCCGGACGCGGCGGATTCCGGGCTGCTGGACCGGCTTTGGGCCGCCGCCAAGGCCGAGAATCCTTGAGAAATCGCTAAAAGGGGTGCGTCCCCTTTTTCCTTTTTCGGTGTTCAGGACGCGTTCATCGTCGCCCGCCTAGATTGGCACCGTGCCAATAGAGGAGGCGCAACATGTTCCGCAAACTCTGGATGACGGCTGTCGGCATGGGGCTTGCGGCAACGTCCGCCGCCGCCCTGGCCGATCACGACCGCAACGGCGACGACGATCGCGATGATCGTTCCGGCGCCTACGATTACGCGTCGGTGGTCCACGTCGAGCCCCTGCGCCGGCAGGTTCGCGTCAGCGAACCGGTGCGCGAGTGCTGGGAGGAATCGGCTCCCGTTTCCGACGGGCCTTTCTCCTCCAATCACATCGGCGGCACGCTGCTCGGCGGCCTGATCGGCGGCGTGCTCGGCAACCAGGTCGGCGACGGGCGCGGGCGGCAGGTGGCGCGGGCGGCCGGCGCCATCATCGGCGGCGCGATCGGTCACAACGTTTCGCGCGATCGCCAGCGCCAGCGGTACGGCAATGAGCGTGTCTACGAACGCTGCGAGACCCGCTACCGCGACAGCTATGAAGAGCGCGTGGACGGTTATGACGTGACTTACGAGTACGCCGGCCGCCGTTACATGACCCAGATGCCCTACGATCCGGGCGAGCGGATCCGGATCCGGGTGGATGTGACGCCCGCCGCAGGCTGAAGCATCGCCCGGGCCGCGCCAGCGGCCCGGGCATTTCCGTTCCACTACAATGGCGGGATGACGATGACCCGGACGTCGACGATTGCGATGTTGTGCCTGGCCCTGGCGGCCGGCGCCGTCACGTCCACGGAGGCCCTGGCTTCCGATCGGAATCGCGGGCGCGATCGTGGCGAGTCCGCGGCCTACGCCGACCGGGCGATCTCGCTCGACGAGGCGGTGGCCCAGGCCGAGCGGCGCTACAAGGCGCGCGCGGTGCGCGCCGAGGAGAAGCGCCACGGCGACCGGATCGAGTACCGCATCCGCCTGCTGGGCGAGGACGGCCGCGTCTTCGAGGTGAGGATCGACGCGCAATCCGGCCGCGAGGACTGAGGCACCGTGCGTCTCCTCGTGCTCGAAGACGAACCGGCCCTGCGTGAAACGCTGGCGCAGCAGTTCCGCGCGGCAGGATTTGCGATCGATGCGGCGGCCGACGGCGTCGAGGGCGAATTCGCGGGGCTCGAGTATCCGATCGACGTCGCGGTGGTCGATCTCGGCCTCCCGGGGCGTTCCGGCCTCGATGCGATCCGCGCCTGGCGCAAGGCCGGCAAGTCCTTTCCGGTGCTGATCCTGACCGCGCGCGACAGCTGGCAGGAAAAGGTGACCGGCCTCGATGCCGGCGCCGACGACTACGTCACCAAGCCCTTCCGGTTCGAGGAGCTGCTCGCCCGCGTGCAGGCATTGGTGCGCCGCTCCGGCGGCTGGTCGCAACCGCTGCTGAAGAGCGGCGCGGTGGAACTCGATACGCGAGGCCAGGAAGTCCGGGTCGACGGCCATGCGATCGAACTGACCGCGTTCGAATACCGCCTGCTCGAATACCTGATGCTGCGCGCCGGGCAGGTGATCTCGAAAGCGGAGCTGACCGAAAAGATCTACGAACAGGATTTCGAGCGCGACAGCAATACCATCGAAGTCTTCATCGGCCGGTTGCGCCGCAAGCTGGATCCGGACGGCAAGCTCCAACCGATCGAGACCTTGAGGGGTCGCGGCTACCGGATCGCGCGCAACGGGTCGTGACGCGCCGGGCTCCATCGCTGCAGCGCCGGCTGCTCGTCACGCTGGCCCTGCTGCTGCTCGTCACGGCCGCGGTCGCCGCCTGGTCGCTCGAGACGCTGTATCGGGACGCCGGCCTGCGCGCGCGCGAAGACGTCCTGGACGCGCAGGTGATCGCGCTGATCGCCACTGCCGATATCGATGCCGACGGCCGCCTCGTTCCCCAGAACCTCGTTGAACCGCGGCTCGCGGCGCCGGGATCCGGCTTGTACGCGGAGATCCTCGGATCGCGCGGCAGCTGGCGCTCGCCGTCGGCGCTCGGCAGCGGCCTGAACCTCATAGCGCAACCGTCGGCCGGCGAGCGCCAGTTCGAACGGGCCCGCCTCGCCGACGGCACGCGCGTCCTCGGGCTGTCGCTGGGAATACGCTGGGAGCTGGCCGAGGGCGAGACGCGCGATTTCGTGATCCGCGCCGCCGAGAGCCTCGAGCCCTGGTACCGGGAAATGGTGCGCGTGCGCACCGGGCTGATCACCGGTTCGTTGCTGCTCGGCCTGCTGCTGCTCGGCGGCCTGGCGATCGCGCTGCGATTCGCGTTGCAGCCGCTGCGCCGGCTCGAGACCGAGATCATGGATATCGAGGCCGGCCGCAGCGAATCGCTCGGCGCCGGCTGGCCGCGCGAACTCGCGGGCGTCACCGGCAATCTCAATGCGTTGCTGGTCGGCGAGCGCAAGCGCCTCGAGCGCTATCGCGCGACGCTCGGTAACCTGGCGCACAGCCTGAAGACGCCGCTCGCCGCGATGCGCGGGCTGATCGAGCGCGGCCAGTCCGGGCAGGAGGCACTGGCGCCGCAACTCGACCGCATGCAGGCGATCGTCCAGCACCAGCTGAAGCGCGCCGTGTTCGGCAGCTCCGCCACGACGCTGACCGATCTGCCGGTGCAGGAGCCGCTCGAACAGCTGCGCGCCGCGCTCGCCAAGGTCTATGCCGACAAGAGCGTCCGCGCGACGCTTGCGATCGCGCCCGGCACGGCCTATCCGATCGATGCCGGTGACTTCCTCGAGCTTGCCGGCAACCTGATGGACAATGCCTGGAAGTACGGCAAGCGCGAGATCGCGGTGCGCGCGACGCCGTGGACCGCGGCCGAGTGGCGGCGACCGGGCCTGGTGCTCGACGTCGAGGACGACGGGCGCGGCATCCCGCCGGCCGAACGGGCGCGCGTGCTCGAGCGGGGCGCCAGGGCCGACGAAAGCGTCGCGGGGCAGGGCATCGGCCTGTCGGTTGCCAGGGAAATCGCCGCCGCCTATTCGGGAAATCTCGAGATCGGCGAGAGCCGCTTCGGCGGCGCGCGCGTCAGCCTGCGGCTTCCCGGCCGCTGACCGGCGATGTCGGCGCGGGCTCGTGGACGCCGTCGCAGGCCGCCGCCATCCCGGGCGGCGCTGGCGCCCGAGCGCGCACAGCGCCGGCGCGATTCGATACCGCCGCTTTCCTATCCGCCGGACCTGCCGGTCAGCGGCCGCATCGATGAAATCTGCAGCGCGATCGCCGCGCACCCGGTCATCGTCGTCTGCGGCGAAACCGGCTCCGGCAAGACCACGCAGTTGCCCAAGGCCTGCCTGCAGGCGGGTCGCGGCATCGACGGCCTGATCGGCCACACCCAGCCGCGCCGGATCGCCGCGCGCACGGTTGCCGTGCGCCTGGCCGAGGAACTACGGGTGCCGCTCGGGGCGCAGGTGGGCTTCAAGATCCGGCTCGCCGAGGCCGGCAGCGACGACAGCCTGATCCGCGTGATGACCGACGGCATTCTGCTCGCCGAGATCCAGGGCGACCCGATGCTCCGGCGCTACGACACGCTGATCCTGGACGAGGCGCACGAACGCAGCCTCAACATCGATTTCCTGTTCGGTTACCTGAATCGCCTGCTGCCGAGGCGCGACGACCTGCGCGTGATCGTCACCTCGGCGACCATCGACCCGGGCCGCATCGCGCAGTTCTTCGGCGGCGCGCCGGTCATCGAGGTCAGCGGCCGCTCATACCCGATCGAACTGCGCTACCGGCCACCCGCTGCCGACGAGGACGACGACCTGGATCCCGGCCTGATGATCGGCGTGGTTGCCGCGATCCGCGAACTGCAGGCCGAGCCCGCGGCCCGGCGCGGCGACGTCCTGGTGTTCCTGCCCGGCGAGCGCGAGATCCGCGACGCCGCCGAGGCATTGCGGGGGATCGGCGGCGCGGAAGTCCTCCCGCTCTATTCGCGCCTTTCCTGGGCCGATCAGCAACGCGTGTTCGCAGACAGCCCGCGGCCGCGCGTCGTGCTCGCCACCAATGTCGCGGAAACCTCGATCACCGTTCCCGGCATCCGCGCCGTCGTGGACAGCGGCCTCGCGCGCATCGCCCGTTACAGCCCGCGCAGCAAGATTCTGCGCCTCCCGATCGAGCCGATCTCGCGCGCGAGCGCAGACCAGCGCAAGGGTCGCTGCGGGCGCTTGGGCCCGGGCATCTGCATCCGGCTCTATTCCGAGGCGGACTTCGAATCGCGCGAAGCCTTCACGCCGCCGGAGATCCTGCGCACCAATCTTGCGCGCGTGATCCTGCAGATGGCGGCGCTCGGCCTCGGCGACATCGAGGACTTCCGGTTTCCGGATCCGCCCGACGCGCGCCTGATCAGCGACGGCTACCGGCTGCTCGCCGAACTGCAGGCGATCGACGCCGACCGCCGCCTCACCGATCTGGGGCGCACGCTGGCCCGGCTCCCGGTGGATCCGCGCCTGGCGCGGATGCTGGCGGAGGCCCATCGCACGGGCGCGCTCGCGGAGCTCCTGACGCTCACCGCGCTGTTGTCGATCCAGGACCCACGCGAGCGGCCGGTCGGGATGCAGCCGCAGGCCGACGAGAAGCACCGGCTGTTTTCCGACCCGCGCTCGGATTTCAGCGCCATGCTGAATCTCTGGCAGGCCTGGCGTGCGGTGCGGGAAGCGCGGGGCACGAACCAGGGCCGCCGCTGGTGCCGGGAGCATTTCCTGTCCGCCGCCCGTATGCGCGAATGGGAGGAACTGCGCGGGCAGCTGACACAGCTCGCGGACGAACTCGGCTGGCGGGAGAATGACAAGCCCGCCGGCTTCGAGGCCGTGCATCGGGCGCTGCTGACGGGACTCCTGGGCGGAATCGGCGAACGCGGCGAGACCGGTGATTACCTGGGCGCTCGCGGCCTGCGTTTCGCCATCGCGCCGGGGACGCCCTTGTGCGATCGCCCGCCGCGCTGGGTGATGGCCGCCACGCTGGTCGAGACGCGCCGCGTCTATGCGCGCATGGTCGCCGCGATCGAGCCGGGATGGATCGAGGCCGCCGCGCGGCACCTGCTGAAGCGCAGCTACGACGAGCCCGAGTGGTCGGTGGAGCGTGGCTTCGTCGCCGCGCGGGAAACCGTCGTGCTCTACGGGCTGGTCCTGTCGGCGGGCCGGCGCGTCAATTACGGCCGCATCGACCCGGGGGCTGCACGCCAGATCTTCGTGCGCGAAGCCCTCGTCGGCGGCCGCTGCCGCCTGACGGCGCCATTCGTCGCGCACAACCGTGGCGTCCGCGCCGGGCTCGAGCGCCACGAGGCCAAGCTGCGGCGTCATGGCGCGATGTTCGACGAGGACCGGGCCGCCGCCTTTTATCTCGCGCGTATTCCGCAGCAGGTCCACGACCTGCGCGGATTCGAGCGCTGGCGCGCCGTAGCCGATACGCGCGAGCCACGCCTGCTGTGGCAGACGCCCGCCGACGTGCTGGCTCCCGGCGCCGCCGAACCGGATCCGCGCGAATTCCCGGACCGGCTGGCTGCAGGCACGCGCGAGCTCGCCATCGATTACCGGTTCGCGCCGGGCGAAGCGGACGACGGCGCCACAATCGAGGTTCCATTGGCGCTGCTCGGCTCGCTCGACGCTGCGCGGCTCGCATGGGGCCTGCCGGGCCGGCGGCCGGAACTGGTCACGACGCTGATCCGCGGCCTGCCGAAAGCATTGCGCAGGCCGCTAGTGCCCGCGCCGGCAGCGGCCGCGTCCGCGCTCGCCAATGCCGACACGGGTCAGCCGCTGTGGAAGGAATTGTCGCGGCTGCTGTCGCGCCTGGCCGGCCATGTCATCAGCGAGCGCGACCTGCTGGCCGTGCCGCTGGCCGACCACCTGCGCTTCAACTTCCGCGTCATCGGCGATGACGGGCGGGTGCTGGCGCAGGGGAGGGACGTCGCGACGCTGCGTGCCCGACTGCGCGGCGCCGGCGAAGAGGCGCTGCGACAGTCGACCCGCAGCTTTTCCCGCAGCGACTTGCGCGAATGGGACTTCGGATCCCTGGCATCCTCGATGACGATCGACCGCGGCGGTCTGCGGGTCGTCGTTCACCCGGCCCTGAAGGACGATGGCGGCACGGTCTCGCTGACGGCCTTCGACGATCCGGAGGAGGCTGACCGCGTGCATCGCGCGGGCGTCCGGCGGCTGCTGGCACTGGCACTCGCGGATCCGTTGAAGCACGTGGGCAAGGCGCTTGCCGCCGACCGCGAACTCGCGCTGCTCCAGCAGCCGGCCGGGCCGCTCGCGGAGCTTGCCGGGGACATCGGCGACCGCGCGGTGGAAAGGGCCTGCCTGCCGGCCTCCGAGCGCACGCCGCGCGATCGCGCGGCATTCGAACACGCGATCGAGCAGGGGCGGGGCCGGGTCTACGACGAGGCCATGGCCATCGCCGCGCGGGCAAAATCCGCGATGCGGATTGCCCGCGAGGTGCGCGGCGCGCTTGCGCGGCTGCCGCCTTTGCCGGAACCCGCGATCGCGGCGGATTGCCGCCGCGAACTCGACCGCCTCGCCGGTCCGCGATTCGTCGCGACGACGCCGGATCCCTGGTTTGGCGAGCTGCCGCGCCTGCTGAATGGCCTCAACGCCCGCGTCATCCGCCTCGGCGAGGGCCGCACTCTGGCCGCGCAACGTGAACTTGCCGCCTGGCGGGAGCGCGTGGCGAACCTCGCCGATCGTCCGCTCGCGGCGGAACTGGAGTGGCTGCTCGCGGAATACTGCGTTTCGCTGTTCGCGCAACAGCTCGGCACGTCGGTCCCGGTCTCGGCGCGGCGGCTCGAGCAACGGCTGGCCGCGGCCGGGAAGTGAGTCAGTCGGGGCCGCCGAATTTCTTCACGAGCGGCGCCAGCAGGTCCATTGGCATCGGGAACACGATCGTATTGCTCCGCTCGTTGCCGAGTTCGGTCAGCGTCTGCATGTAGCGCAGCTGGATCGCGCGCGGATCCGCCCCCAGGAGCTTCGCCGCCTCGACCAGCATCGCCGCGGCCTGTTTCTCGCCCTCGGCGTGGATGATCTTCGCGCGCCGGGAGCGTTCCGCCTCGGCCTGACGCGCCATGGCCCGTATCATGCTTTCATCGAGATCGATGTGCTTGATCTCGACGTGTGACACCTTGATTCCCCAGGCGTCGGTCGAGGAATCGAGAATCTGCTGCACGTGCGCATTGAGCCGGTCGCGCTGTGCCAGCATTTCGTCGAGTTCGTGCTGGCCCAATACCGACCGCAGCGTCGTCTGCGCCAGCTGGCTGGTCGCCTCAAACGGGTTCGCCACCTGGATGATCGCCTTAGCCGGCTCGACGATGCGGAAATAGATGACCGCGTTGACCTTGACCGAGACGTTGTCGCGCGAAATGACATCCTGTTTTGGCACGTCCAGCACGATGGTGCGCAGGTCCACCCGGACCATCTTCTGGATGACCGGCCATACCAGGATGAGTCCCGGTCCCTTGACGCCGTCGAAGCGGCCAAGGAAGAAGACCACGCCGCGCTCGTACTCGCGCAGCACGTTGATGGCGCTGCTGAGCAGCACGAATGCCAGCACGGCGATGGCGCTCCAGAAGATCGGTGAACCCAGCATTGTCATTCTCCTGTCATTCGGCCGGCGAAACGTGGAGCGTCAGGCCTTCCACGCGATCCACCCGCAGGCGTTGCCCGCGCCTGACGGGCACGGTGCTGATCGCGTTCCACTGCTCGCCGTAGATGCGGACCTCGCCGGTGCCGCTGAAATCGGTCAGGGCCACGGCAATATCCCCGACCAGCTGCTCTACGCCCGTCACGATCGGCCGCCGGCGCGCGCGCATCGCGAGCCACATCGTCGCCAGCATGGCGGTGCCGGCGAATGCCGCAATCCCGCCGATCAATGCGCGGCTCGACTCGAAGCCCGGCGTTTCCACGTCCATCAGCACGACGGAACCGATCACGAAGGCCACCAGCCCGCCCATGCCGAGCGCCCCGAAACTGGGCACGAAGAACTCGGCGACCATCATTCCGACGCCGAGGATGACGAGCGCGAGTCCGGCGAAATTGACCGACAACACCTGCAAGGCGTAAAGCCCCAGCAGCAGGCAGATCGCGCCGATCACGCCGGGCAGCACGGCACCCGGGTTGTAGCCCTCGAACATGAGACCGTAGAGGCCGACGATCAGCAGCCCGTAAGCCACCACCGGATTCGTCAATACCGCGAGCAGCGATGTGCGCCAGGTCATCTCGATACGTTCCACCACGACGGCGGCGGACTTCAGCACGCGCGGCCCGTGAGCCATCCGGATTTCGCGGCCATCGAGCGCCGCCAGCAGATCCGGGACGTCGGTCGCAATCAGGTCGATGACGCCGCGCTCGAGCGCCTGCTGCGCGGGCAGGCTTGCCGCATCACGCACCGCGGCTTCGGCGAACTGCGGGTCCCGGCCGCGGAGGTCCGCCAGGCTGCGAATGTAGGCAATGGCGTCATTGACCGCCTTGCGGTCCGAGGCGCTGCCCGCGGGCGCGGCTTCCTTGCCCTTTGCGTCGCGGCGATCCCTGGCATCGTCCCGCTCGTCGGCCGGCGGCGAACCGCCCAGCGGCACCGGCGTGGCCGCGCCAAGGTTCGTCCCCGGCGCCATCGCCGCGACGTGGCTCGCATAGAGGATGAACGTGCCGGCGCTCGCCGCGCGGGCGCCGGACGGCGCAACGAATGTCACGACCGGCACCTCGGACGCGAGGATGGCCTGGATCATGTCCCGCATCGACGCGTCGAGCCCGCCCGGCGTGTCCAGCGTCAATACCAGCAGCTCGGCATCGGTTTCTTCGGCGTGCGACAGGGCTGCCAGGAAATGCTCTTTGGTCGCCGGCCCGATCGCGTCCCGGATCTCGACCAGCACGGCGGTTGCACCGCCGGTCTGCGCCGCCGCCGCAGGCACAGACCCGGCGACGCAGGCCAGGACGGCCAGCAGTCCGACGCAGCAGCGCCATGGCGACATGCGGACATACCTCGTGTCAGGTGTTTATCATAGCAGGGCGATTCCCGCGCGAATGCCCGGAGGTCCCATGCTGAAATACCTCGGTTGTGCGCTGCTCGCAGCCTTCGCGGGCGTCGCGATCGCCCAGGATCCGCCCGCGTCGGCGATCCAGACCGAACTCGTCGCGCCCGGCGTGTACGTGCTGTACGGCAACGGCGGCAATATCGGGGTCTCGGTCGGCAAGGACGGCGTGTTCCTGATCGACGACCAGGTCGCCAGCCTGACCCCCCCGGTCCTCGAGGCGCTCGCGAAGCTGCACCCGGAGCTACCGCGTTTCGTCATCAACACGCACTGGCACCACGACCATACCGGCGGCAACGAAACGCTGGCCGGGAAAGGTTCGATCATCATCGCGCATGACCGCGTACGCGAGCGCTTGAACGCCGAGAATTTCTCCGAATTCTTCCAGCGCACGACGCCTGCGTCGCCGCCCCGCGCGCTGCCGATCGTCACCTTCAACGACAGCCTGTCGCTGCACGTCAATGGCGGCGAGTTGCGCGGTACTCACGTCCGCGCGGCGCACACCGACGGCGACGTCTACATCCACTTGCGCGCCGCCAACGTGATCCACACCGGCGACGTGATGTTCGCCGGGCTGTACCCGTTCGTCGACGTCGATTCGGGCGGTTCGGTCTCCGGCGTGATGGCCGCCGTCGACCGCATGCTGGAACTCGCGGATGACCAGACCCGCATCATCCCGGGCCACGGCAAGGTCACCGACCGCAAGGGTCTGGTCGAGTACCGCAACATGCTGGCGGTCACGCAGGAGCGCATGCGTGAACGGGTCAAGGCCGGCAGGACGCTCGACGAGGTGCTGGCGGAGAAACCGTACGCGGATTACGACGACAAGCTCGCCTGGTCGTTCATCACGGCCGAACGCTACATCCGGATCCTTTACCGCGACGCGGCGCGCGAGCTCAGCCCAGGTCGAACCTGATGCCCTGGGCGAGCGGCAGCTCGCTCGAATAGTTGATCGTATTGGTCTGGCGGCGCATGTAGGCCTTCCAGACATCGGAGCCGGCCTCGCGGCCGCCGCCTGTGTCCTTCTCGCCGCCGAATGCCCCGCCGATCTCGGCGCCCGAGGTGCCGATATTGACGTTGGCGATGCCGCAGTCGCTGCCCGAGACCGACAGGAACCGCTCGGCATGCTGCAGGCGGTCGGTGAAGATGGCCGACGACAGCCCGTAGTCCGTGTCGTTGTGCATCGCGATCGCCTCGTCGAGCGTGGCGTACGGGATCACATAGAGGATCGGCGCGAAAGTCTCATGGCGGACGACCGGCATGTCGTTCCGCGCCCGCACAATCGTGGGCTCCACGAAATTTCCCGGCCCGGGGAGCAAGCGGCCGCCGCACAGGATCTCGCCGCCCTGCTTGCGGGCGTCATCGAGCGCCGCCTCGTACCGGCGGACCGCGCCCGCGTCCACCAGCGGGCCCATCAAGACCTGCGGATCGAGCGGATTGCCGATACGGACCTGCTGGTAGGCCGCAACCAGGCGCCGTTCCAGCTCTGAGACGCGTGACCGGTGCACGAGCAGGCGGCGCGTCGTCGTGCAGCGCTGGCCGGCCGTCCCGACCGAGCCGAACACGATGGCGGGCACCGCGAGGTCGAGATTCGCGAACTCATCGACGATGATCGCGTTGTTGCCGCCGAGCTCCAGCAGGCTCCGGCCGAGGCGCGACGCAACGCGCTCGCCGACGCGGCGGCCGACGTTCGTCGAGCCGGTGAAGCTCAGGAGCGCCACGCGCCGGTCGTCGACCAGCCGCTCGGCCAGCGCGTTGTCCGCCGGAATGAACAACTGGAAGATCGGCGGCAGCTTTTCGCGCGCCAGCACCTCGTTGCAGATGCGCTGCACGGCGATGGCGCAGAGCGGCGTGCTGTGCGAGGGCTTCCACACGCAGGCGTCGCCGCAAACGGCCGCAATGAACGCATTCCAGGCCCACACCGCGACCGGGAAATTGAAGGCCGAGATGATCCCGACCACGCCGAGCGGATGCCATTGCTCGTACATCCGGTGCTGCGGTCGCTCCGAGTGCATCGCCAGACCGTAGAGCATCCGCGACTGGCCGACCGCGAAATCCGCGATATCGATCATCTCCTGCACTTCGCCGTCGCCTTCCGCCTTGATCTTGCCCATCTCGAGGCTGACCAGGCTGCCCAGCAGGTCCTTCTTGGCGCGCAGCGCATCGCCCACCTGGCGCACGGCCTCGCCGCGTCTCGGCGCCGGCACGTCACGCCACGTCTGGAACGCGGCCGCGGCGCTCGCCATCACGCGCTCGAAATCGGCGGTCGTGGCGGCGCGCACCTGCGCAATCACCTCGCCGGTCGCCGGGTCGATTGATTTGACCAGCGGCGCATCGGCGGCGGCATGCCAGTCTGTGCCGGACCAGGCGCCCGCATTGACCGCCGACAGGCCGAGGCCGGCAAGGATTTCCGTCTTATTCATCGTCCTGCTCCCGCCAGGCTGCGCTGGCGACCCGCCATGCCTTCGACCACCATCTGCGCCGAGACGGCCTTGTCGCCGCCGCTGCGGTACCGGGCGCCGAACCGGTTGGCGAGAACCTCGGGCAACCGGAACTGTTCCTGCCGCACGAATCCGCGATAGGCCTCGGGCCGCGCGAGCACGAGGTCGACGACCGCTGTGACGCCCGCCGCGGTCGTCACCTGGATTGCCGACCAGAGGCGGCCCAGGATCTCCTGCGGATAGATCTTGTTGACGTAATTCTCCTCGCGCAGTTCGCCGTCCTGCCGGCCGCTGACCGCGACGTAGACGATCACCACGTCCTGCAGCGTCTGCGGCACGGCATTCTCGAGGATGCGCTTCAGCGTCGCGCGGTCCTGATTGAGCTTCAGGTCGTTCATCAGCAGCCGCATCTGCTCGCAATGGCCCGGGTAGCGCATGGTCTTGTAGTTCATCTGCTCGCAACGCTCGCCGAACGTCTCGCCGAGCGAACCGAGTCCCCCGGAGGTATTGAACGCCTCGTATAGCGTGCCGTCGATCTCGATCTCCTCGAGCCCCTCGAGCGGGGCCGCTTCGATCGGGCGCCCGTTGGCGATGGCGAGGCAGGGATTGCCGTATTCGTTGATCAGGCCTTCCGTGGACCAGGTTAGCGAATACTTCAGCACGTTGTTCGGATGCTGCGGCAGTGCGCCGACCCGCAGCTTGATGCTGCGCAGTTCGTCGAAATGGCTGATCAGCTCGTTCGCCGCGATCGATATGAAGCCCGGGGCGAGGCCGCATTGCGGCACGAACGCCGTCGCGGCGCCATCGGTCAGCGCGCGCACCGAACGCGTCACCTCGACGTCCTCGGTCAGGTCGAAGTAATGCAGGCCATGCCGGCGGGCCGCGCGCGCCACGCCGGGGTTGCAATAGAAGGGCAGGGACGAGATCACGGCGTCGCAGCGATGCTCCCCGAGGTGGTGTCCCAGCGCCGACTCGTCGGAGGCGTCGAGCGCATGCGCGGTCAGGTTGCGCCGCCCATGGGCGCGCGCGACCGCGCGGGCTGCGTCGATGTTGACATCGGCCAGCGCCACCTGATAATCGCCGGCGTCGGCCAGCAATCCCGAGATCAGCGCCCCGATTTTTCCGGCGCCCAGAACCAGTACGCGATGCATGCGGTCACCCACCCGAAAAGGTGCGGCATTCTGCCCATTCCGCTGGTCATAAACCACCCCCTGCGGTGGTCAATTTTTGCAGTGCAGCGAATCCGTGTACGATGGCTTTGCCGATGAATGCCGCCGTCGAATCAGCCGCCTGGACCCCCGCGAGCTGGCAGCGCCTGCCGGCGCTGCAGCAGCCCCAATACGCCGATCCGGGCCGGCTCGCGCTGGTGCTCGAGCAGATCGCGCGGCTGCCGCCGGTGGTCGTTTCCTGGGAAGTGGATCAACTGAAGGACGAACTCGCCGCGGCGCAGCGCGGCGAACGATTCCTGCTGCAGGGCGGCGACTGCGCGGAAGGATTCAACGATTGCGAGTCCGACACGATCGCGCGCAAGCTGAAGATCCTGCTGCAGATGAGCGTCGTGTTGCTGCACGGCCTCAAGAAACCGGTCATCCGCGTCGGCCGCATCGCCGGTCAGTATGCCAAACCGCGCTCGGCCGATACCGAAACCCGCGAGGGCGTGACGCTGCCCAGTTACCGCGGCGATATCGTCAATCGCGCGGCGTTCTCGGCCGCCGACCGCGAACCGGATCCGGAACTGCTGCTGCGCGGCTACGAGCGCGCGGCACTGACGCTGAATTTCGTGCGCGCGCTGGTAGATGGCGGATTCGCAGACCTGCACCATCCGGAATACTGGGACCTCGGGTTCCTGCAACACGCCAAGCTCAAGGACGCCTACCAGAAAATCGTCGACCAGATTTCCGATGCGCTTGATTTCTACACTGCCGTTTCCGGCTCCCCGGTGCACGAGGCGGGCCAGGTCCGGTTCTATGCCAGCCACGAAGGGCTGCACTTGCTCTACGAACAGGCGCAGACGCGATACCTGAAGCGCCGCCAGCGCTGGTACAACCTGGCCACGCACATGCCGTGGATCGGCATGCGCACGGCGATGCCGGGCGGCGCGCATGTCGAGTATTTCCGCGGCATCGCGAATCCGATCGGAGTCAAAGTCGGGGAGGGCATGGACGCCGCCACCCTCGCTGAACTGGTCCGAATCCTGAATCCGGACGACGAACCGGGCCGGCTGACGCTGATCCACCGATTCGGCGCGAAACGCATCGAGCACGCGCTGCCGGCGATGATCCGCGCGGTGCGTGACAGCGGACGGCAGGTGCTCTGGGTCTGCGACCCGATGCACGGCAATACCGAGACGACGCCCCAGGGCGTCAAGACGCGGCGTTTCGAGAACATCCTCGCGGAAGTCGAGTCGGCTTTCCGCATCCACGAAGAGGCCGGCGCGATCCTGGGCGGCGTCCATTTCGAACTGACCGGCGACGACGTCACCGAGTGCACCGGCGGCGCGCGCGGTCTGTCGGACGTCGACCTCGCACGCGCCTACCGCACCAGCGTCGACCCGCGTTTGAACTGCGAACAGGCGCTGGAACTCGCGATGTTGATTGCCCGGCTGCGAGGACGCCAGTAATATGCTGTTATTTCATGGAGTTACGGTTGGTACTTGATAGTTTAGATAATACGAGCACCCAGACCGGCAAATTCCCCGCCGTGCGCATGGACTGGCGTGAAGTGCTGCGACCCGAAGCCGGCGAATTCGTCAACCAGTTGGCCAGGCATTTCGGTCCGCGGATCGCCGAGCTGCTGGAACTGCGCGCGAAACGCCAGCGCGAATTCGACGCCGGCGTCCTTCCGGATTTCCTTGAAAGTACGCGCGCCATCCGCGAGGCCGACTGGCGCGTCGGGCCGATCCCGCGCGACCTGCAGGACCGGCGCGTCGAGATCACCGGCCCGACCGATCGCAAGATGATCATCAATGCGCTGAACTCCGGCGCCAGCGTGTTCATGGCCGACTTCGAGGACTCGCTGTGCCCGACCTGGTTCAACGTGATCCAGGGCCAGGTCAACCTGATGGAAGCGGTGCGCCGGACGCTTACGTACAAGAGCCCGGAAGGAAAGTCATACCGCCTGAACGAATCGACTGCCGTGCTCATCGTGCGGCCGCGCGGCTGGCACCTGCCGGAAAAGCACTGGCTGCTCGACGGCAAGCCCATCCCCGGCGCGCTCGTGGATTTCGGGCTCTATCTGTTTCACAACGCCAGCGAACTCCTGAACCACGGCACCGGACCCTACTTCTACCTGCCGAAACTCGAGAATCACCTCGAGGCGCGGCTGTGGGCGCAGGTCATCACTTTGAGCGAGCGGATGCTCGGACTGCCGCGCGGCAGCGTGAAGGTGACGGTGCTGATCGAGACGATCACCGCCGCATTCGAAATCGACGAGATCCTCCATGAACTGCGCGAGCACGTCGTCGGACTGAACTGCGGCCGCTGGGACTACATCTTCAGCTTCATCAAAAAATTCAGCCGGCGCCCGGATTTCGTGCTGCCCGACCGCAACTCGGTCACCATGACGTCGCACTTCCTGCGCTCGTACTCCCAGCTCGTCATCAAGACCTGCCACCGGCGCGGTGCGTTCGCCATCGGCGGCATGGCGGCGCAGATCCCGATCAAGGGCGATCCGCTGGCCAACGATGCCGCACTGGCACGGGTGCGGGCCGACAAGGAACGGGAGGCCGGCGACGGGCACGACGGCACCTGGGTCGCACATCCGGGACTCGTGTTCGTCGCGCGCGACATCTTCGACCGGCTGATGCCGACGCCCAACAACCTCCATCGCCTGCGCCAGGACGTGACCGTCAGCGCCGCCGACCTGCTGCGGGTGCCGGCCGGCGACGTCACCGAGGCGGGCATACGCAACAACATCGACGTCGCCATCCGCTACCTGGCGGCGTGGCTCGGCGGGAACGGCTGCGTGCCGATCCACAACCTGATGGAGGATGCCGCGACCGCGGAGATCTCGCGGGCGCAGCTCTGGCAGTGGGTGCGCCATGAATGCCGCATGAAGGACCTGCGCACGGTATCGCTGAAGCTCGTGCGCGAACTGATGGCCGAGCAACTGAGCCGCATCCGGGTGGAGGTCGGCGCGGGGCCGTTTGCCGCCGGCCACTATGCGCGCGCCGCCGAACTCGTCGACGAATTGACGGTGAGCCCCGTGTTCGAGCCGTTCCTGACCCTGGTCGCCTACCGCGCGATCGACTGACAACGGAGAGCCTGATGAGCCTGAAGACCGCGGCCCAGATCGAGACAGAGTGGAATGCCGACCCGCGCTGGAAGGGCGTGGTTCGCGCTTACGGCGGAGCCGATGTCGCGCGCCTGCGCGGCAGCGTGCACGTCGAGCATTCGCTCGCGCGCCTCGGCGCAGAGAAGCTCTGGCGCTCCCTCCAGGAACTGCCCTTCGTCAACGCACTCGGTGCGCTGACCGGCAACCAGGCGATGCAGCAGGTCCGCGCCGGACTGAAGGCGATCTATTTGTCCGGCTGGCAGGTCGCGGGCGACGCAAACCAGGCGGGCGAAATGTACCCGGATCAGTCCTTGTACCCGTCGGATTCCGTGCCTGCTATCGTCCGGCGCATCAACAACACGCTGTTGCGTGCCGACCAGATCTGCCATGCCGAGGGCAACGATTCGATCGACTGGTTGCAGCCGATCATCGCCGATGCCGAGGCCGGATTCGGCGGCGTGCTGAACGCTTTCGAACTGATGAAGGCGATGATCGAAGCGGGCGCCGCGGGCGTGCATTTCGAGGACCAGCTGTCGAGCGCGAAGAAGTGCGGCCACATGGGCGGCAAGGTGCTGGTGCCGACCCAGGAGGCGATCAACAAGCTGGTCGCCGCCCGGCTCGCGGCCGACGTCTGCGGCGTGCCGACCCTCCTGATCGGCCGGACCGATGCCGAAGCGGCATCCCTGCTGACCTCGGACGTGGACGAACGCGATCGCCCGTTCATCACCTCCAAGGAACGCACCAGCGAAGGCTACTTCCCGGTCAGGGCGGGCCTCGACCAGGCGATCGCGCGCGGCGTGGCTTACGCGCCTTTCGCGGACCTGGTCTGGTGCGAGACCGGCAAGCCCGATCTCCAGGAAGCGAAGGAATTCGCCGAGGGCGTCCATCGCCAATATCCCGCGAAGTTGCTGGCCTACAACTGCTCGCCGTCATTCAACTGGAAGAAGAAGCTCGACGACGCGACGATCGCGAAGTTCCAGCGCGAGCTCGCGGCGATGGGCTACAAGTTCCAGTTCATCACGCTCGCGGGTTTCCATGCACTGAATTTCACCATGTTCGAACTGGCGCGCGGCTACCGCGAGACGCAGATGAGCGCCTATGTCGAACTGCAGCAGGCGGAGTTCGCCGCCGAGGCGCATGGCTACACGGCGACCCAGCACCAGCGCGAGGTCGGCGCCGGCTACTTCGACGACGTGACCCACACCGTCACCGGCGGGACCTCGTCGATCACCGCGATGCGGGGATCCACCGAGGAAGCGCAGTTCAAGGCGCGCTGAGCGCGCCATGAAGGGCGGGGGCACGGCGCCCTTCGATCCGGACTGCCGCCAGTGTCCGAGGCTCGCCGGATTTCTCGATGCGGTGCGCGCGCGGCATCCAGGCTACCACTGCCGGCCGGTCGCGCCATTCGGCAGCGCGCGGCATCGCCTGCTGGTCGTCGGCCTCGCGCCGGGGCTGCATGGCGCCAACCGCACCGGCCGTCCGTTCACGGGCGACCACGCCGGCATCCTGTTGTACCGCACGCTGCATGACCATGGCTTCGCGACCCGGCCGGACTCGGTTTCCGGCGACGACGGCCTGAAGCTCCGCAATTGCCGGATCACGAATGCCGTCAAGTGCCTGCCGCCGGCCAATAAACCGCTGCCGGCGGAAATGCGCCGGTGCAACCCTTATCTGGCCGCAGAACTGGCCGCCTTGCCCGATGGCGCGGTGATCGTCGCCCTCGGCACGGTTGCGCACGCGGCCGTGCTGCGGGCCTGCGACCTGAAAGCCGGCGCCGCCCGTTTCGCGCATGGTGCCGAACACCGGCTGCCGCGCGGGATCGTCATGCTCGATTCCTACCATTGCAGCCGCTACAACACCAACACCCGGCGCCTGACGCCACCGATGTTCCACCGCGTCTTCGACCGCGCGCGGCACTTGCTCGGCGGCTGACAGTCGCGACACCATGCGCCGGTGAGCGAATTCGACCCCAGGGCCTTCGTCAGCACGCTGCCTGCGCGGCCGGGCGTCTACCGGATGCTCGATGCTGCCGGGCAGATCGTCTACGTCGGCAAGGCACGCAGCCTCAAGTCCCGCGTCGGCAGTTATTTCCGGGCCGACCAGCTGCAGCCGAAAGTGCAGGCACTGGTGCGCGTGATCGCCGGGATCGAGATCACCGTCACCAATTCGGATACCGAGGCCCTGCTGCTCGAGCACAACCTGATCAAGCGCCACCGGCCGCGCTTCAACGTGATCCTGCGCGACGACAAGAGCTTT
>Ga0209640_10000372_pt1 | contig 34218 bp, 31 predicted proteins | sample RifCSP10_1_FD_184018 | JGI IMG/M metagenome (GOLD analysis project Ga0209640, IMG submission 184018) | Soil microbial communities from Rifle, Colorado - Rifle CSP2_sed 10_1 (SPAdes) (version 2) | ecosystem: Environmental > Terrestrial > Deep subsurface > Rock core/Sediment | place: Rifle... | reverse complement strand
GCGCCTCTTCCCTGGAGTCGTCGATCGTTTCGGGGTGAAGTTGCTGATCAACCCACTGCGCGAGGCCGGTCTGCCGGACGCGCGCCAGATCGCCGGGACCCTTTCGGGCGGAGAACAGCAAATGTTGGCGATCGGCCGCGGTCTCATGGCCAAACCGAAGCTGCTCCTTCTGGACGAGCCCTCGATGGGCCTGGCTCCGCTGCTGGTGCGGCAGATTTTCGACACGATCCGCGCCATCAATCGGCAAGGGGTAACCGTCTTGCTGGTAGAGCAAAATGCGGCGATGGCTTTGGACATTTCCGAGCGCGGCTATGTGCTCGAGACCGGGAACGTCATCCTTGAGGGGAAGGCGGGTGATCTGGGCAGTAGCGATCAGGTGCGTCAGGCTTATCTGGGAGGTTGATAAAGGCAGGGGACTGGCTCGCTTGCCCTTCGATTGCCCTCAGGGCCGTGAGCTTGTCGAACGGCGTGCCTGTCCCCGTGCTCAAGTTAAAGGGTTAAAGGAGAATGTACTACCAGACTAGAAACATGATGTTCGGTGGCGGCTCCGTTACTCCGGCCATCAAGTTCTTGCTGATCGCCAACGTTGCCGTCTTCGTCCTTCAAACGTTTACAGACTACCGAATGATCAGATTGTTCGGCCTTGTGCCGGATTTAGTCTTGCACAATTTCTACGTATGGCAGGTCTTTACCTACCAGTTTCTCCATGGCGGGCTCTTTCACATCCTGTTCAACATGCTCGCCCTCTGGATGTTCGGCTGCGACCTGGAGCGCCGCTGGGGCGCGCCATTTTTCCTGCGCTACTACTTTGTTTCGGCGATCGGCGGGGGCATCTTGAACACGGTTTTTCTACCCAACCAGATCGTTCCGAGCATCGGGGCCTCCGCGGGAATTTACGGAGTCCTTCTGGCCTATGGCCTGATCTATCCCGAGCGCATCGTTTACTTCTATTTTCTGTTTCCCATTAAGATGAAGCATTTCGTGATGCTCATCGGGGCCATTTCCCTTTACTCATCGATCGTGGCGAGCCAATCGGGGATCGCCCATCTCGCTCATCTGGGAGGGATGGGTTTTGGCTATGTCTATCTGCGCTGGGGAAATCCCTGGACATGGGCGAAAATTTATCTGGACAAGTACCGTCTTGCCCGCCGCCGCAGGCGCTTCCGCGTGATCAGCGGGGATAAAAACGATGACTCGAAGCCGACACTTCATTAGTCCAGCTCGGCCGGCCAATTCCCGTGTTCCACCCAAATCGCTGCCACGACCGCATGAGGAACGCCGCAACCAGCTTCAGCGCCACGCTCTTGGAAAGTCACCTCTGGCTTGACAGTCTTTTTATGGGTTGATATTGGTGCCTTATCCCGAGATAATAAGTAAGAGCCTCCCCCATCTTTGAGAAGGCTTCACGAGCTGAGGCCAAACAGAGGAGCTTGAAACGGCGCTCTGAGCGGGGAAATGGGCAGTAAGAAGCCAGGTGCTTTTGCAGGCTTTCTGCCAGGGCATGCTGGCTTTTATGTTCGTTGGTTTTCGGAAAGGAGACAGTAATGGCAACCTATATTTCTATGGTTCGTTTTACGGATCAAGGGATCCGCCAGATCAAGCAAACCACCGAGAGGGCTAAGGCGTTGAGCGCCATGGCATCCAAGCTCGGCATCAAGATCAAAGACACCTACTGGACGATGGGGGCATATGATGCTGTCCTTGTATCCGATGCGCCGAATGACGAGGCGATCACGGCCTTGGCGTTGAACCTGGGATCTTTGGGAAATGTCCGCACCGAGACGATGCGTGCCTACTCGGCCGATGAGATCAAGCAGATACTAGGTAAACTGTCATAAGGAGTTCTTGCGGAAAAAGTTGCATCTTGCGCCACAGGAGATGAACGTATTGAAGGGAACTTGATAGGATTGTAAAATTTCTCAAAGGGCTCAGCCATGCGTAGATTTGATCTTGCGATAGCCATAGGCGGCGCGGCCGGCCAGGGAATTGCCACGCCCGGCGATATTCTGGCGCGTATCTTCGTGCGCCGCGGCCTTCATTTGAACGCCTATAACGCCTACCAATCGATCATTCGCGGCGGGCATATTTTTCTGACGCTTCGGACAAGCGATCAGCCGGTCCACAGCTTCGGCGACAAACTGGACATCCTGATTCCCTTAAATCAAGACACAATGAATCGGCACCTCAGGCTGATGAGAGCCGGATCTGCGGTGCTATACAACAGCGACAAGATCAAGCCCGGTACGGCCGCCGACGGTGTGCAGCGTTGTCCCTTCTCGGTTAAAGAGCTGGCACCCACGCTTAAGGGTGATCTGGTTCAAAACACCATCGCCTTGGGGGCGGTCCTCCGACTGATCGGCGTGGAGTTTAAGGTTCTGGAGGAAATTCTGACCCTTCAGTTCAAGCGGAAAGGCGAGGCAGTCATTGCTGAGAATGTGGGGGTCGCGCGGGCGGGCTTCGATTATGCGAGAGATCATTTCAAGCCGTTCCCGTTTGTTCTGCCTGATACGGGAAAGAAGTTGGCCTTTTTTGAAGGGAACCAGGCATTGGCGATGGGTGGCGCTGCGGCCGGCGTGCGTTTTTACTGCGCTTATCCAATGAGCCCGTCATCCGGCGTGCTTCACTGGATGGCTCGACAAGCCCGTCAATTGGGGATCATGGTCCGCCAGGTTGAGGACGAGCTCGGAGTGATCAACATGGCTATCGGCGCCGCGCACGCAGGTTGCCGCGCGATGTGCGCGACCTCGGGGGGTGGCTTTGCGCTGATGAGTGAAGCTCTGGGATCGGCAGCCATGATGGAGATCCCTGTGGTCTGCATCAATGTCCAGAGGGCGGGTCCGGCTACGGGCGTACCGACCAAGACCGAGCAGGGCGATCTCTGGCAGGTCATGGGCGCCGGCCAGGGAGATTATCCTCGCATCATCGTCGCTCCGACCAGTATTCTCGATTGCTTCAAGACCGTGCCGCAGCTTTTCAATCTGGTGGACAAATTTCAGTGTCCCGGCATCGTGATCTCCGACCTGCTGCTTTCTGAAGGCCGATCCAGCGTGGACCCCGCCGAGCTAGACTTTAACGTTCCGATCGACCGCGGTGCGGTCATCGGCCTAAACGGAGATTCGCCACCGCCCAACGGTGACTATAAGCGCTACAAAATCACCGAGAGCGGCATCTCGCCACGCGCCCTGCCGGGCACGCCGGGGTACGCGCACGTAGTGGCCACAGACGAGCACGATGAGGACGGCGTGCTCATCAGCGACGAATTCACGAATCCCAACAAGCGCCGGGCGATCCATGAAAAGCGCATGCGAAAAATGGAGGGGATTCTGCCCCTGCTGGAGCCACCGGGAATATTCGGACCTGCGGACACAGAGGTCACGCTGGTTGGCTGGGGTTCGACCGCAGGGGTGATACGCGAGGCGATGGAAAAACTTGCCGGTGAGGAGGGAATCGTCGCCAATCATCTACAGATCAAGTGGCTTGTACCGCTTCATGCCGACGCGATCGCTTCTATTGTTTCGAACAGCAAAAAAACCATCATTGTGGAAAACAACTACAGCGGCCAATTTGCGCGTTATCTGCGCTCCGAGACCAGCATCGTAGCCGATGGCCATATCCGCAAATACGATGGTGAACCCTTCATGCCGCACCATATCGTGGACGGCGTGAAAGCGATACTGGCCGGCGCAACCAGGAATTACGTGCCGGTCCACGAGATTATGGTTTGAGGAGACTCTCATGAGCATACCGATGGTCGAAACGGAGGCAGGGACACGCGGCGCGCTTCAGGGCAGAGCCAACCGCGTCAAGCTCACCGTTAAAGACTTCAAAGGCAAGGTGGACCCCGATTGGTGCCCCGGTTGCGGGGACTTTGGCGTGCTAAGCGCGCTAAAACAGGCAATCGCCGAGCTGGGACTTCAACCCCATGAGGTCGTGACTATCAGCGGCATCGGTTGCTCGTCAAACCTGCCCGGATATATCAATGCCTATGGCATGCACACGCTGCATGGTCGCGCGTTGGCAGTCGCGACGGGGGTCCAGCTTGCCAATCACGAGCTTAAGATTATAGCCACCGGTGGAGACGGGGATGGCTATGGCATAGGAGGAAATCATTTTCTTCATTGCATGCGCCGCAACGTCGATCTCACCTACATCGTCATGGACAACCAGATTTACGGACTGACAACCGGCCAGGTTTCTCCCACCAGTACCAAGGGCATGAAAACCAAAAGCACGCCGTACGGGAGCGTGGAGAATCCGATCAATCCGATCCCATTGGCCATCGCGGGGGGAGCCACCTATGTGGCCCGGGGATATACCGGCCAGGTCAAGCATTTGGTCGAGCTGATCAAGGGGGGTATCCAGCACAAAGGTTTTGCCCTCATCGACGCTTTTAGCCCATGCGTGACCTACAACCACGACAACTCTTACGAGTTCTTCAAACAGCGCACCAGAACACTTGAGGATATGGGCCACGATCCCACCAACTTTAATGCCGCGATGGAGAAGGCCTACATGTGGGGCGGAGTGATCCCCATCGGTCTTTTCTGGAAGCGCGATGACCTGCCCTCTCTGGACCAGCTGGAGCCGGTTCTGGCTGAGGGCGGCCCGCTCGCCCGGCGTCCTTTGGGAGTGTCTCCCGAATTTGCCCAGTCCCTGATCAGAGAACTGATGTAGCGGTGGTCTTCTCCTGAAACCGGGCCCCCTCATCTATATTTATATTCGCTGCCTGCGAGACCGTGAATTCGCTGTCCAGCATGCCGAGCAATATAGTCGCTATGTTCCTTCCACTTACTTCTCCAGCGTCGTTACCCAGGAGCTTATCGTCGGCTGCGTCGATGAGATTGCCGTCCGCCGGGTGGAAAATTTTTCCTGCCCTTTGAGCGCGTAAAAAGAATCGTTAATCCGTCTTAATCGCCCTTTCCTGCCGCCGGATAGGCGCTACGCTGGTCACGCTGAATACCCAAGACTTCGAACTCATTCGCCCATTTATCCGCTTCCGATTCAGATCGTTTCCGCATCTGTAGCCGGGACCCGCCATCTTTTTTCGTTGATTTGAGTGAAGCGTCCTGAGTTCAATGCCGCGCCAAATCCTATTGCAGATGCCTGCGGCGTGTAAGATGTTCGGTCCGTCCCAATCAGTGGTTCGTGGTCTCATTGCTGTGAGTGTTGCTCCGCTTGCCTGAACTAGCTGTCAGAGGTGGCTTCTGGGAAACTCACTTCTGGCGGAATCTTGTCCATAGGTAGCCCTGAAGCCGCTTCCGTCCGGCCGCTAAAGTTGAAGAATGATATGAGTGCAGTCGCCCCATATATTCCCTTCTGGTCCCAACCTGCCTGACGTAACGCGTCGATGTCGGGGTCGCCCACAAGGCTGGGCGTCTCGGTCAGCTCCTTCGCGTAAATCAATAGGGCACGGATTCTAGCGTCGAGATCATACTCCGGCCAGATAGTCGCGAATTCTAGGTTGAGATGCTCATAGATTTGGCGGGCGGCCACCGCGATCTGGGGATCAGGCATAAGAACTTGCGGGATACTTAAAAGCGCACCAAACTGTGTGAAAACCCCGTTCATGGTTCCACAAAGCTCACCATGAACGGATGGGCCCGTTGAATTTCAACTGCTTAGCCGTTCGCCCTGAGCTTCGTCGAATGGCGAATAGTATGTTTTCACACAGTCTGACGGTTAGGTTAAAATTCAATAACTCAAGCCGGACACCTTCTGCGCTCTTCGAGGTCAGCCGGCGCAGCGCGGAGGGCTGCTTCAGCTTGAGCGATTGGGTCTAATTCTTCCGGCCACCCAGGAAGTCAGAGGGCTTCGGCGGCCCGCCCGCCCAGTTGATGTCCCAGGCCGAGTCCACCGTGATGTAGAGCAACGCTCCCTCGTTGGGTCTCGTCCACGCCTCGTGTACCATTTTGCTCGGCACGTAGTTCCACGAGCCTTGTCCCAACGCCTCTCGCTTGCCTTGGGACTCTATGATGAACGTGCCCTTTACAACTGTGTGGGTCTCGTTTGCTGTATGCCAATGCTTAGGGACGTGGAAATCTTTGGGGACCCGGATCATGAGGTGCGTCGCCTTGGTGTTCGGATCGACCCGCAGTGTGGTGATCTCCGCCGACCGCTTCCCGAGTTCTGGCTGGAGCTTCTCCCACTTGAGATCTTTGAAATGCAAATTCATTGCGTGCGCCGCCGGCCCGGATTGCTCGGCCGACACAGTGGTCTGGGCCAGAATAGCTCCTCCGGCCAGGCACAGTAGTCCTGCTAACATGCAGCTGATGGCCTTGAGTCTCTTCATAAACCCTCCTGAACAGTTACTGATGTTTACCTTCTTTCCGGCGATTCTCGTTATGTACATTCATCATGCTCTGGCTTAACAAGCGTTGAACCGCATCTTGAGCGGAATCAAATAAGCCGCGGAAGCTTGTCTCAACCAAATTAGAAAAGACTCCCGAACCCCTTTTCCAACCGTATGGGAAGGGTTAACCTCGCCCAAGCAATCCCGGGGTCAGTACATCCACACGGTGTTGAACTTTAAGCTGAACGGTCGCTATACGGTCTAGGGCTCGCCAAGAACCTTGAGACCAAATCGCTGCTTAAGCTCAGGCACCCAGTCCATGAAGTGCGATTCGTGGTAGCGGCCGGCAATCGTCTCATGCTCAGAGCCGCCCGGCTTCCCACCTTTTTCGAAGAGCTCTGCGATTTCCATGAAGTAATTCTCAAAGCCGGCCGGACAGATGATCTCAAGGAGACGCGCGGGCTCAGATCCGGGATTCCAGAAAGTGTGCGGGACATTGCAGGGCTTGTAGATGTACGTGCCGGCTCCTGCCTCCGCAATCTCGTCACCGACCCGCACCCCGATCCTCCCCTGAAGCACGTAGGATAGCTCGTCCTCCATTGTGTGAGTATGCGGCGGAACCAGCCGGTACGGAGCAATCGGATGTTCGACGATCGCGAGCCGTCCCCCGGTCTGGTAGCCCCACACCTTGAAGTCGACTCCTAGACCACCCAGGTTCACCGACTTCCCTTGTCCCGGGCAAACAATGATAAGGCCTGCTTGCTCTTTCGCTTCCACAGTTTTATCCTCCCTCCGGCTATTAATTAATTGCAAAGTTACTTACATTAATTTAAATCTGCTGTCAAGTAAAGATGTTGAAATAAATGATACCTCAGAAATATGGTGAATTTTCAAATACTTGACTACAAAACCAACCCTGCATCTCTTTTTAATTAAGCTTTGCTTCTAATTAATTTTCTTGACTTGACTTCGTTAATTCTCTAAAAATAGAGGTATGGCACCTAGGCGCTATAACCTGGGCAAACGTGCTACTGTCGTTGAGGAAACTCGACGGCGTATATTAGATGCTATTGTTGGCCTGCATGCTGAGAAGGGGGTGTTGGGGACTTCTTTTGACGATATCGCTCGTCGTGCTGACGTGGCGCTAGGAACCGTACAGCGCCACTTTCCTTCGCTCGATGATATAGTCCGTGCCTGTGGTCCACGGATCGTAGAAATTACTCGGCCTCCGAATCCCCCGATCTCCTCTGGCCAATATTCTCTATCGCAGCAGATCAAAACCCTAGTGCAAGAACTTTTCGGCTTCTACGAGAGGGTCGCTCCCTGGCTTGAAGTGGGTCGTTGCGAGAGGAAAAAGTTGCCCGTATTGGATGCTGGAGTGCGGCATCTGGAGGAGCGCCTCGAGGCGACCGTGCGGGAGTCCCTCCGGCCCAGCGTCATAGACCAACGGACATTGAAGATCGTAACGGCCCTGACTGACTTTTATGTCTGGAAGTCTTTGTCAGACCGAGGGTTGCGAGAGGAGGCGGCAGATCTGATTAGCGACATACTCCTTTACTGGCTACGCGGAACTGTTGTAGAAGATAAGGACCGAACGTCAAGCCCTTCGCCTACATCCACGATCACCCCAGGCAGAACCCTTTAGATCGATGCCATCCCAACCGTCGTAAGGGTCTCCTGACCGCTTATTTGGCTGCAGAAGCATTTGCCTTTGAATTCTTTCGTTCTCCGTTCGGCTAGGATTGAACTGAATTCTCCTTCCACCAAATCAGTAAACCTAGCGCGGAAAGTGAGTTGAAGGGGGAACGATGGGTCTCAGGTTTCCTTAAACCCCAGGGCTTTCAGGATCTCCATGCCCTCGAGCGCGGGGAGGTAGTTCGGGTCGATTTCGAGCGACTTCTCGAACTCTTGGCGCGCCTTTTCGTACATCTTCTTTTTCAGGTAAATCCGTCCCAGGTTGAAATGCGGAAATTGGTAGCAACAGTAGCGCTTGGTGCGCATGGCCTTTTCTAGGTAAGGGATCGCCTCGTCTTCTTTTCCCTGCTCGATCAGATAGACACCGATATCGTTATACGGATTGCCGAACTCTGGATCGATTTGGATCGCCTTTTCCGCCTCCTCGATCGCCCGCTTGTAGTCCCCCATGTGGCTGAGCGTCCATCCCAGAAAGGTATAAGCCTCCGCCGTCGGTATGATCGCGATAGATTTTTCGTATAGCTGGATTGCCTCGTGATAGCGGCCCAGCATGGTGAGGAGATAGCCCGTATTATAGAGTTCCTCGGCCATCCGGGCCTTTTCTTTGGATTCCTCCACCGCGGCGGTTGCTGAGTTCGCCGCTACAACGAGGAGAAATATAAGGGCGGTGGCGAGCTTTCCCATCGGTTTCGTTTAAGCTATATATCTTAGCCTAATTTTGTGCGTTTTCCATTGGCCTTAGGCGCCGTCGTTGGCTTATGGGTTCTGAGGCAAACCTCATAGATAAACTCTCCCGCATCGTCGGGGCAGAGCGGATCCGCACCGATCCGGAGCATTTGGAAGAGGTCTGCTGGGACGCGCTGAGCGCGAGCAGGATTCATCCGCTCAAACGACCGGAGACGGCTTCTCCCCTGTGCGTGGTCTTGCCCCGTTCGACCGCTGAGGTGCGGGAGATTGTCCAACTAGCCAATGACGAGAAGGTGCCCATGGTTCCCTATGGGGGAGGTTCTGGACTGATGGGTGGGGCAATCACTCTGCGGCCCGGGATTGTGCTGGACACGAGAGCCATGAATAGGGTGCTCGAGATCGACAAGGAGGCCTTCACGGTGCGGGCCCAGACGGGGGTCGTTCTCGAGTCATTGGAGAACAGGTTAAATCAGGATGATCTGATGCTGGGGCACGATCCCTGGACCCTCCCTGTGGCTACGGTCGGCGGCGCCATTTCGACCAACAGCCTAGGGTATCGGGGCGGCAAGTACGGCTCGATGGGCGATGAAGTTTTGGGGCTGGAGGTGGTCATCCCAAACGGGGAGATTCTGACGACGCGCGCCGTGCCCAAGTCCTCTACGGGGATCAGCCTAAACCGCCTGTTCATCGGCGGCGAGGGTTGCTTTGGCGTCATTACGGAGGCGACACTGAGAGTTTTCCCTCTTCCGGAAGCGCGCTCTCTTAGGGCGGTACGATTCACCTCATTCGAGGCCGGGTTCGAAGCGATTCAAAGGATCTACGGGCTCGGTTTGAGGCCTTCGCTTATGGATTTCGGTGACGATCCCACCAAAGTCCTAAGCGGCGCCGTCCTCTATATCGGCTTTGAGGGACCGAAACCGGTGGTCAAAGCGGAAGAGAACTGCGCGTTGAGCGTGAGTGAAAAAGCAGGAGGGAGACAGCTGCCTCAGGAAGAGGCGGAGACGTTCTGGCGCGATCGCCATGTCATCGCTCGACGGTTTAAAGAGAACCGTCTCCAGCGCAGGGCGGGCAGGCGGGGTGGAGTCCGCTGGGAGTGGCTCCATGTCGCCTTACCGACCTCTCGCGTATTAGAATTTAGAAAAGTCGCGATGGAGGTTTTGGCTGAGCGCGGCATCGCATTACAGGAAAGCGGCCTGTGGACTCAGCCTGAGCTTTTCTCCATGCGCTTGGCGGTCGAGGGAAGGGAGGACGAACGGGCGCAGGTCCGGCTTGAGGATGCCCTCGAGGATCTCCTTCGTTTGACGCAGCGGATGGGCGGGTCGATGGAGTACTGCCACGGCGTGGGCATAAAACTCGCCCCGCTTATGGCCGAGGAGCACGGCTACGGGCTGGAGGTTATGCGCCAGATCAAAAAGGCTCTCGATCCGAATAACATCATGAATCCGGGCAAGATGGGCCTTTAGCCGGTAGGATCAGAAGGCTGCTCATGGGGACTGCTCTTATCCCGAAAAAAGCCTGCCCGTGTCTCGTGACTCTCATGCTCTGCGCCGTGATCTCCGTTGGCGTCCATGCTCAGGCAAGAGGTCCAGGGGAAAAAGTGATCGTGGCGATTGGGGAAGTTGTCGATCTCTCGTTGTTGGAAGAGGTCCATCGGGAGCTGGGTCTTAAGTAGGGCGCGGGGGACCGAACGGAGGCAGTGGTGGGAGGCCTGTGGCCTTTGACCAAAAACTGGCGTCATAGAATCGTTCGATCGGGTCGTAGGGGGGATCATAAAGCCCCATTTCGATCCGAAGCTGTACCACGCGATTGATGCCAGTCGGATCGATCTCCGCTCTCGGGATTACGCGCGCCAGTTTCTCCTCGGCCTGCTCGCGGTTGAGTTTTCCGTAATCCTGCATAAGCCGTAGGGCTTCTTCTCGGTTGTCCGGATCGAGCACCCAGTCTGTCGCCGTCACGAAGGCACGCACAAAACGCAGGACTTTTTCCCGGTTTTGCTGCGCCCAGGCTCGGCGAGTCCAACAGGCCGTGGTCGGATAATTGGGAATATGATCAGCAGCGCGGGCGAGAAGATTGAAACCTTCCGTCTTTGCTTGTGTGTCGTAGGGGGGAGCGACCATGCAAGCAGAGACCTCTCCTTTGCGTAGCGCCTCCAAGCGAAAAGGTGAGGTGCCAATGATCTTGACCTCGTATTCGCTCTCGCGTACGCCATAGTCCCGTAGAATCTTGCGCCGATGCAGATCATAGTTAGAGTCGCCGGGGTCGCCCGCGATCAATTTCCCCCTGAGGTCCCTCGGCGATGTGATGTCCCTAGCCCCGAAGAGCTTTACCTGAAGATCTTTTTCTGCCATGAGGACGAGGACGAAGTCCTGTCCATCGCGAGTGGCCCTGGCGATCATGGTGTCGGGACTCGTAAGGCTCAGGTCCCAGCGCCCGTCGGCCATCCCGCGGTTATGTTCCGGAGCGAAGGTGGCGATTTCGAACTCAACCTCCAGTTCATGGTCTTTGAATAGATTTTTTTGCTGCGCAGCTACGAAGGCGGGAAGAGGGTAGTATCCGATCGTTCGAAGTTTATCCATACAGAGGGGTCCTTTCTTGACAACCAAAGCGCCGATTACTTGCGTCGGCTGAGGCGAACATGTAGGAGAAACTGTTGCTCCTGTCAAGCACTGTTGTCGCGCGCTGCCTCCTGGATTTTTCCCGCGGGCCTCCTGTGGAAGGCTGGGCAAGGATAACAGTTTCTTGCCAAGAGTCCGGGAAACCGTTACTCTTTATACCGATGTCCAGGGTTTGTTTTTCTTTCCTGTCCCTCCTTTTGGCGCTGCTCGCTGGCTGTGTCGCCGCGCCGATTACGGGAAGAAGTCAGCTCATGCTGGTCTCGGAGAGCCAGGAGACGGCGCTCGGCGAGGAGGCTTACCGCCATATCCTGCGCGACAGCGTTCTATCCAACAACTCCGAGGCCCTGCGGATCGTGCGCAAGGTGGGGGAGAGAATCGCACGGGCCGCGAATAAGTCCGATTACAAGTGGGAATTCAAAGTCATCAATGATCCGGAGATGATCAACGCCTTTGCAGTGCCGGGGGGAAAGGTGGCGGTCTACACGGGGATCTTTCCGGTCGCGCGCGACGAGGCCGGCTTGGCCGTTGTCCTTGGACATGAGGTTGCCCACGCCCTGGCGCGTCATGCGGGAGAGAGAATGAGTCAATCCATGCTGGTGCAGCTCGGAGGGGTGGGGCTTTCGGCGGCTCTTGGCAGCAATCCCCAGCTCGCCAATCAGGTGCTGCAGGCCTATGGGCTGGGGGCTGGATTGGGGATCATCCTTCCCTTCAGCCGCTCCCAGGAATCGGAGGCGGACCGGATCGGCCTGGTTCTGATGGCGAAGGCGGGCTATGATCCCAGGGCGTCCTTAGAGGTTTGGGAAAGGATGGAAAAGAAGGAATCCGGCAGGGAACGGGGTGCGCCTCCCGAGTATCTTTCCACGCATCCGGGCTATGAAACCCGCACTCAACAGCTCCGCTCTTGGATCCCGGAGGCCATGAAATACTATCAGCCCGAGGAGCAGAGGGTGGAGTTCCTGCCATCCTCGGACATTTTGGATTCGCCGGTCGCTAAAGCGGAAAGAGAATTGCTGAAGAGGATCCGGGCCATCAACCAGCAGGCGGAAGACCCGCGCGGCGAGAGGGCGGTGGTGGAGGCGATAGGTTACAGTTTGCGCATGCAGCCTTCGATTGCCTACCAGGAACGGCAGCAGCTAAAAATGGGATACGGGCAGTACGCCGCTCTCAGAGCGCTTTCTTCTATGGGCAGATCGCCATTGAGGCGAGTCGTGACGGATTACGAAAGAGGCGTCAGCTGGTCGGAAGTGGCGCAGGCCAACGGAACGAGGCTCACCGAGCTGCTTTCGTGGATGGGAGAGCTTCGGCGCACCGCCGCCGTCTTTTACGGCCAACTGCGCTCGACCCCGCAGAGTCCTGGGTATCGGACAAGGTAGGCGATTCATCGCGAGGCGGAGCTCCACAGGGGCCTTTGACAATGGAGAAAAATCCAGATAATGATCATAAAAGGAGTTTTTCACGGGGCTGATGCAGGAACGAGTCAAGCCTTCGAGCAGGGTTTCATTATTGGCTAAGAAATGCACCCACGAGGGTGCATTTCTTTTTTTTAGGAATGGAGGTTTTTAAGTTGCGCGAGCAGTTGGACATCCTAGCCTCGCTGCAGGAAGTAGATCGCGAAATCCGGGACAAAAATATCACCAAGAGCGCGCTCCTAGCGGAGCTTCAAAAGAACGAGGGAGAGCTTCAGGCCAAGAGAGCCGAAATGGCGACACTCAGAAGTGAGTGGGCGGAAAAGGATAAGCTCAGGCAGGAGAAGGAGCGTACTTTGCAGGAAGAGGGTCGAAAGGCGATGGAGAAGCGGATGCGCTTAAATCGCATCAAGAACATCAAAGAGCTTCAGGCCCTGCAGCGGGAAATCGATCAGATCAAGGAGAGCAATGCGCAATTAGAGGAAGCGTTGATTCATATCCTCGAAGAGTTGGAGGCTTGCGCGGCCGCGCTCGAGCCGAAGGAGGTGGAACTCGAGCAGTTGGACGGGGCATGCGGCGAGAAGCGGGCTCAGACCGAAGCGCAGCTCGCCGGGATCGAACAGGAGATCGCCGAGGCCTCCAAGGCGCGTCAGGCGATTGCCGGACAGCTCAACGGAAATCTGATCGAGCGCTATGAGCTCATATTTTCCCGTCGGGGGGGTGTGGCGGTGGTGGGGGTCACCGATGGGATCTGTCAGGGATGCTACATGAATATCCCGCCACAACTCTGGAACGAGATTATCAGGAGCGAGCGATTGAATCTCTGTCCCAGTTGCAACCGTATCCTTTACCGTAAGCTCACTGTTCCAAACGACAAGCGGGTTTAGATCCTATGGCCGGCGATCCCGGGCGGGAGTGGCTCCTCATGGTAGACGGGGCGGCGCGGGGAAATCCGGGTGAGGCGGGATGCGGCGCCGTCATCTGTAACGAGACCGGAGCCGTCGCGGAAGAAGTTTGCCACTATCTCGGCCGCGCCACGAATAACGTGGCTGAGTACGAGGCCCTGCTAGTCGGCCTCGAAGGGGTCCTTCGGTTAGGGGGGCGAAGGCTAAGAATACAGAGCGACTCCGAGCTTCTGGTACGCCAACTGACCGGTCAATATCGGGTCAGGGATGAAAAACTCAAAAAGCTCTATGGTAAAGCAGTTTCCTTGTTGCGTCGGCTTGACGCCTATCGTATCATTCACGTGCCGCGGGAGCAGAATCGGATGGCCGATCGGCTAGCGAACCGCGCCATCGACAGCGCGCTAAAAAAGAGAGCGCCGCAAAGGGAATCTTAGATTTCAAAATTTCATCGGGCTAAAGTGGATCAAGCGGTCGCTCTCTGCCTCAGGCGGAGAGAGGAAAGTCCGGACTCCACAGGACAGGGTGGCCGTTAACGGCGGCCCCGAGCGATCGGGGGAAAGTGCCACAGAAAAGATACCGCCTGTCGCTTTTGCTGGCAGGTAAGGGTGAAAAGGCGAGGTAAGAGCTCACCGGTCCGCCAGTGATGGCGGATGCCAGGTAAACCCCACCCGGAGCAAGACCAAATAGGAGGGTTGGGTGGTCCGCCCTTAGCCCTCGGGTGAGGTCGCTAGACCCTGTGAGCAATCATAGGGCAAGATGAATGATCGCTATGGCTCTTTGTAAGGGTCAAGACAAAATCCGGCTTACCGATCCACTTTAGCCCACCTTCAAAACCCGACCGAAGAAAGCGACGTTTTCCCTCCCCGAGCCAGCCAGGCGAGTGGTCTCATTTTGAGCCGGTAGTGCTGATTCTCAGAGGCCAGCCGTATTTCTTTCAACATATTGTGTTTAATTCCAAATAGACCCCTCAACCGTTCTATATATTGTGATTTCCGCCCATAATTCACCCGCTTATGGCCAAAACCAGAGAAATTTTTTTGTTGACAGGATATCTCGCTAAGGCTATAAGTTGCCCCTAGTGGGATAAAGTGGGATATATTCCCATACCCTGGCAGGGGCAATGTTTCGCGGCAGCTTCCAGCACACCATCGACTCCAAAGGACGCTTGAGCATCCCGGCAAAATTTCGCGAGATGCTTCTAGAAAAAGGTGACGAACGGATCGTGATGACTAATTTCGTCGTCGATGGCGCCCGCTGCCTCGATGTCTATCCGCTCGATGAGTGGGTTCGCTTCGAGGAGGAGATCAGAAAAAAACCGAAGTTCGAGCGGCGCATGATCCTTTTCCAGAATTATTACCTCGGCGGCGCCTGTGAGTGCGTGGTGGACAAGCAGGGACGCATTCTCATTCCACCGCTGCTCCGGCAGTACGCCAATCTCAAACGCGACGTCGTGCTCGTGTCAGCCCTGGAAAAGTTTCGCGTCTGGAATCAGGAGGCGTGGAAGAAGATGTTCGGTGAGGCAGAGGAGAAATTGATGCAGGATCCTGATTTTCTCAATGACTTGGGGCTATAGCCCCTTGTCGTGCCAATCCGTCGTGGCTCTGGTGCGAAAGGAGGAAAGGCATGCTGCAACGAAACGTCATCCAGGACATCTCGGTGATCGACGTGTCCGGTGATATAGATTTTCGCGAGATGATCAAGATCAAGGACCGCATCGGCGCCTTGATTGAAAGAGACCAGACCAAAGTCGTCTTGAATCTCAAGGCGGTCGACCACATCAACTACTTGAGCATCGGCGTGCTGGTGGAGAGACTGCGATTGCTGCGCAACCTGAACGGTGATTTGAAGCTTGCCGGGATGAGCCCTTTTCTACGAGATATTTTTAAGGTGGTGGGGATGGATCAATTCTTTGAAGAGTACACCTCGCTGGAAGAGGCGATCGAGAGCTTCGACGACGACTGGGAGGGTGACGGGACCTATCACTGAAAAAAGAAGGCAGTAGGCATGAGGCGATAGGCAACAGAGAGGAAACAGTGCGCAGTTGGCAGTAAGAGACACGAACCGTGCGCGAGTTCTCACTGCTGCCTCATGCCTGTTGGCTATTGCCTGTTTGGTCATGGTTTACCGGCATGTGCCCGTAATGGTGAAGGAGGTGATGGAGCTTCTCAGGCCTGAAGCGCATAGAAGGTACCTCGATGGAACGCTGGGAGGGGGAGGTCATGCGGCCGAGATCTTGACTCACAGCGGCCCTGATGGCCGAGTCCTGGGTCTGGATTGGGATGGGGAAGCGATCGCCGCGGCGAAGCAGAGGCTGGAGGAGTTCGGCGAGCGTTTGGTTGCGCGGCGGGCCAATTTCACCGAAGCCAGAGAGATCTTGAAAGAAATCGGTTGGGACCAGGTTCACGGGGTGCTTTTGGATCTGGGGCTGTCTTCGCATCACGTCGGGTCGGCAGATCGCGGTTTCAGCTTTCAGCTGGGGGCGAGGCTCGATATGCGCATGGACCGACGCCAGGCTCTCGACGCGTTCCGGCTTGTTAACACTGCTCCCGTTCGCGAGCTCGAAAGGATATTGCGGGAGTACGGGGAGGAGCGGGCTGCACGGCGCATCGCTTTGGCCGTCGACCAAACGCGGAGGCGAAAGCCGATCGAGACCACCTCGGAGCTGGCCGATCTTGTTGCCCGCGTTGCCGGAAGAACAAGGGGCAGAAGTATCCATCCGGCCACCCGGACGTTTCAGGCGTTAAGGATCGCCGTGAATCGAGAGCTGCAAAATTTGCAAGGCTTTCTGGAGGACGCCTACGAGCTGCTTCTCCCCGAAGGGCGAATGGTGATCATTTCTTTCCACTCCTTGGAGGACCGGTTGGTCAAGACGGCGTTTCGCAAGTGGAGCAGCAATTGTCTCTGCCCTCCGAGAGCCCCTTTTTGTCGATGCGGTTGGAGCCAGAAGACAAAGCTTCTCACGGCGAGACCGCTAATCCCATGCCGGGAGGAGGTCCAGATGAATCCCCGCGCTCGCCCGGCCAAACTTCGCGGGGTGGAGCGGCTTTAGGGAGCGATTGAGGTGCCCATAGCGGTTGTGAAAAAACTCTGGGGACTGAGCCTTTTCGGCAGACGGCAAGAAGAGCGCATTGCCGCTGAGACGGGGCGGCAGATTTCTCTCCCCGCCCTGTTCTTAGGGCTTTCCTTGGTCGGGCTCGCGCTGCTTCATGTCTGGCTCCGGCTGCAGGTGATCCACCTCGGTTATGTGCTGTCAACGACCAGCAAAGTGCAGAGCCAGCTCGAGCAGGAAAACCGCGAGCTCCAGCTAGAGCTGGCGACGCTGACGTCGCCGGACCGCTTGGAGGAGAGGGCGCGGACGCGGCTGGGTCTAAGGGAGCCCGAAAAAGATCAGGTGGTCATTTTGCCATGAGTCGCGGTTGGAAAGAGGTTAGGGGCCGGCTTGCCCTTTCAGCCCTGTTTTTCTTGTTCCTGTTCCTGGCGGTGGGGCTGCGTGCCTTTCAACTTCAGATTCTACAAGGAGAAGGCCTCAGACGGTTGGGCGAGCGGCAGCATCTCAAGGAATGGATTGTCCAGCCCAAACGAGGCACGATTTTTGACCGCGCAGGAGAACCGCTGGCTTTGAGCGTGGAGACCCAGTCTGTTTATGTCAGGCCGAGCCGGCTCGAAGAGCCTGCCGCTCTCGCCCGCAGTTTGGCGCGGATCCTGTCGCTCGAAGCGCGGGAGTTGGAGCAGAGGTTGAAGACAGAGAAGCCCTTTATCTGGGTCAAGCGGCAGATCACACCCAAGGAAGCAGAGGGGATCAAAGCCCTCGACGTTGAGGGCGTCGGCATGTACCAGGAGCCGAAGCGGTATTATCCCCAGGGCCAGCTCGCCGGTCAGGTGCTCGGCTTTGTCGGCAGAGATTCCCAGGGGCTGGAGGGGCTGGAGCTTCGCTATGAGGATTACCTCCGGGGCGAGTCCGCCTCTTCCATTGTCGAACGGGACGCCTTGGGGCGAAGGGTCTTGGTCCAAGGCGTGCAAGAGATCCAGATTCCCCCGGGGGCTGATCTCTATCTCACTCTCGATACTTCCATCCAGCATCTTGCGGAGAAGGAGCTGGAGACGGCCGTGGAAAAGTACCGCGCCAAAGGAGGCATCGCCGTCGTGGTAGAGCCGTTTTCAGGTGAAGTTTTGGCCCTGTCTCACTTTCCCTTTTTCAATCCCAACAGCTTTCTCAGGCAATCTTCGGACACGTTGCGCAATCGGGCCGTGACCGACAGTTTTGAACCCGGCTCTACGTTCAAGGCGATCCTGGCGGCCGCCGCACTAGAGGAGAGAGTCATCGGGAAGGAAGATCTCATTTTTTGCGAGTTCGGCAAGTATGCCTATGCGGGCAAGGTCATCCACGATACTAAGGAACACGGCTGGCTGCCGTTTTATAAAGTTCTTCAGTACTCGAGCAATATCGGCGCAGTGAAGGTCGCCGAGCGGCTCAATAAGGAGCGGTTGTACAGATACATCCAGAGATTCGGTTTTGGCCAACCAACGGGTATCGATATGCCCGGGGAAGTTCCCGGGCGAGTGCGGCCCGTGGACACCTGGGCCCCCATCGATTTGGCAACCCACTCCTTCGGGCAAGGAATCGCAACCACGCCCCTGCAGTTGGCCATGGCCTACGCGGCTATCGCCAACGGGGGTTTTCTCATGCGCCCCTACGTGGTGCGTCGCGTCGTCGGCTCCGACGGCAAAGTGCTTCTGTCCAATCAGCCTCATGTCGTGCGCCGGGTCGTATCGGAGGAGGCCGCTCGCCTTTTGGCCTCGATGCTTAAGGGCGTCGTGAGCGAGGGAGGAACGGGCGTCATGGCAGGGGTGGACGGGTTCGAAGTGGCAGGCAAGACGGGGACGGCTCAGAAACCGGATTTGCTCCACGGCGGATACGCGGCGAAGAAGCGGGTGGCATCCTTTATCGGATTTGTCCCCGCCCATGATCCCAGGCTGGTCCTCCTGGTCCTCGTCGACGAGCCCGAAGTGAATGTCTACGGAGGCGTGGTGGCGGCGCCGGTCTTCCGCCATATCGCCAGCGGCGCTTTGCGCCATCTCGGGGTCGTGCCCGAAACATCGGAACTGCTTCTGCCGGCAGCGAAAGGGGAGCTTGTCCGACTGGAACCTAAGAATGGGGACAAGCTGAAAATGGCAACCTCTCAGGAGGTTCCCGATTTTGTCGGTCTGAGCATGCGCGCGGCTATCGAGAAGGCCAGGGCGATGAAGCTCGAGGTGGAACTCAGCGGCAACGGCTATGTGGTGCGGCAATCGCCGTCGCCCGGTACCGCTTGGGGAAAAAGCGACAAGCTCAAGTTGAGCCTACAGGGATAACGGGCATGCGACTAGAGGAGTTTATGCGGGCGGGAGAGGTGGAAGAGGCCCATGGAGACTTGGAGCGGGTCGTGACGGGGCTGGCCTACGATTCGAGCAGGGTGGAGAGAGGGAATATTTTTTTTTGCATTCCCGGGACGCGTATGGACGGGCATACATTCGCGCCCCAGGCCCTAGAGCGAGGAGCTGCCGCTGTGGTCGTAGAGCGCAAACTGCGACTACCGCCAGAGGCCACCTGGGTGCGAGCGTCCAACGTGAGGCGAACGATGGGCCGGTGGTCGGCTCATTTTTATTCGTATCCCGGACGGCGCTTGTTGTTGGCCGGTGTCACGGGAACCAACGGGAAGACAACCGTGACGTATCTCCTTGAGTCGATCTTGCAGGCTGCCGGGATGGTGACCGGGGTGATCGGCACGATCAACTACCGGTATACGGGAAAGGTATTTCCCGCCCTGCATACGACCCCCGAGTCGGTCCAACTTCAGGCCCTTCTGGCGCAGATGGTCGGAGCTGGGGTCCAGTCCGTGGCGATGGAAGTTTCCTCTCACGCGCTGGCGTTGGAGCGGGTGCGGGGGATGGACTTCGACGTCGCCGTCTTCACCAACCTATCGCGAGACCATCTCGATTTTCACAGCGATATGGAAGACTATTTTTTGACCAAGAGCCGGCTTTTCACCGACTATCTCAAAGAAAGCTCCAAGCGTAGGAAAGTCGCCGTCATTCACGCCCAGGACCCCAGAGGCAGAGAGCTGGCAGGGAAAGTGCGCGCAGCGGGCTTGGACGTGCTGACTTTTGGTCGAGATGCCCGCTGGGATGTCCATCCGTTGCGGGTTGAAAGCGGTTTGGACGGCCAGAAAGGAAAGATCGGGGTGGGGGGTCGGGAGTTGGAATTCTCTTCCCGGCTGGTCGGAGAGACCAACCTGGAGAATATCCTGGCAGCGGTCGCCGCGGGTTTCGCCCTGCGATTGCCGGCGCGTGCCGTGGCGGAGGGTGTGGCGCGGTGTGGGTCGGTTCCGGGCCGTTTGGAGCGGGTTCTCAACCCGTTGGGGATCTCGGTGTTGGTCGATTACGCGCATACTCCGGATGCCCTGGAAAAAGCGCTTCGCATCCTGAGGCCTCTCGGCCAGGGTAAGTTGTTTGCGCTCTTTGGCTGTGGTGGGGATCGGGATCGGGGTAAGAGGCCGCTCATGGGAGAGATCGCAGGTCGGCTGAGCGACCTCGTGGTCTTGACCTCGGATAATCCGCGTTCCGAAGAGCCGCTGCGAATCATCGAGGAAATCGAAGCTGGCGTTTGCCAAGCCGGCATGAGAAAATTTCAAATTTCAAATCACAAATCTCAGATTGAGAATCCAAAATCGAAAATCGAAAATCTAAAATTGGAGAGCGGTTATTGCGTGGAGCCTGACCGGCGCGCCGCAATCCGCTTGGCCCTGCGGTGCGCACGCGCCGGCGACATCGTCCTGATCGCAGGAAAGGGACACGAAGATTATCAAATCTTGGGATCAAAGCGCATTCATTTCGATGATCGGGAGGTCGTCAGAGAAGAGCTGCAAAATATAAGTTCTTAGTTTTTAATTTTTAGTTCTTAGTTCAAAAACTCAAAACTAGAAACTCAAAACTAAAAACTGATAACTCAGGAGTCAGGACTGAACTTTGAATGTGGAGCAGGGAAGAGATTCTCTTGATAACTCGCGGGGAGATGGTGCGGGAAGGGCGCGAGCGAGTTTTTGGCGCGATCGTCACCGATTCGAAAAGGGCCAAAAGGGGGTCTGTCTTCGTCGCGCTGAGGGGGGAAAGGTTGGATGGCCACGCGTTTCTGAAGGATGCGGCCAGTCGCGGCGCGGCTTGTCTGATTGTCGAGGGGTGGGACCCAGTTACCCGTTTGCGGGAGGCGACGGTGATTAAAGTGCGGGACACGCTAAAGGCCTTGGGCGATCTCGCCCATTACCGTCGCAGCGTTGTTGCGCCGAAGGTTCTAGCGATCACCGGGTCGAACGGAAAGACGACGACGAAAGAGATGGTGGCGGCGATTCTCGAGCGGGCATCGGTCCAGGGGCAGCCGCTCCGGGGAAGGGTCTTAAAGACAGAGGGCAACTACAACAACCTGGTGGGGTTGCCCCTGACGCTTCTTCGGCTGCAGGGCAAAGAAAGGGTGGCTGTCGTCGAGCTGGGCACAAGTCACCCGGGTGAAATCGCCCGTCTCACGCAAATTGCCGCCCCCAACATTGGGTTGGTTACCTCAGTAGCTCCGGCGCATCTTGCCGGCTTCGGCAACCTTGCCGGAGTGGCGCGGGAGAAAGGGGAGCTTTATCGGGGATTGAACCCGGGCGGAATCGCCGTGATCAACCTGGATGACCCTTGGGTCCGCCGCTTGGGAGGGAGGTTTAAAGGGGAAAAAATCACCTTCGGGAAGGGCGGAGATGTGCGTGCCGAATCCCGGCGGCCTTTGGGCGCGAGCGGAACCGAGTTTACGCTTCGGGTAGGAGGGGGAAGGCGCCGCGTTCGGCTCAAACTCTGCGGCGAGCACAACCTCGCCAATGCCCTGGGAGCCGCCGCTATGGCCTACGGACTGGGAGCGGGGTTGGAGGCCATGCAGCGAGGTTTGGAGTCCATGAAGGCCTTTCCCATGCGCATGGCGGTGGAAAAATGGCGCGGGGTCGGGATTATCAACGACGCCTACAACGCCAATCCGGCGTCGATGAAGGCGGCGCTGGAGACTTTACGCCAGATCGAAGCGACAGGGGAAAAAGTGGCGATTCTCGGGGATATGCTGGAGTTGGGCCGGGAGACGCGGCAGCGCCACGCAGAGCTTGGGAAGGAGGCGGCGCGATTGGACGTTGACCGCCTTTACCTTCTCGGTGCGCAGGCGGCTCGGGTTAAGGAGGGCGCCCTGCTGGCGGGGATGAAAGAAGATCAGGTGCTCGTCGGCAGGAGCCCCCGGGATATCGCCCGCAGGCTCGGTAGGCACGTGCGGGCTGGAGACTGGCTCCTGTTCAAAGGCTCCCGCGGCATGAAGATGGAGACCGTACTCGATGCGTTCAAGGAATTGAGGGCGTAGGCGTTGCTTTACCATTTACTTTACCCGCTGCATACGACCTATTCGGCATTTAATGTCTTCCGCTACATTACCTTTCGTGCGGCTTTGGCGGCGCTGATGGCGCTGATGATCTCCTTCCTTCTGGGCCCGACCCTGATCCGCTCCCTCACGGCCAAACAGATCGGCCAGCCGATTCGGGAGGATGGCCCGTCCAGCCATTCGGCGAAGGCGGGCACTCCGACGATGGGAGGCTCGTTGATCATCCTCGCCCTGTTTCTTGCCACTGTCCTGCTCGCCGATATCACCAACCTCTACGTTACGCTTGCGATGGCTGTGACGGTCGGCTTCGGCGCCATTGGTTTTGCTGATGATGCCTTGAAGCTTGGACGCAAAAGCAGCAAAGGCCTGACTGCCCGGACCAAAATGCTCCTCCAGCTGGCGGTGGCGTTCGTCGCGGCCCTGGTGCTTTACCGAGTGCCGGACTTCAGCAGTGTCTTGGGGGTGCCCTTTTTCAAAAACATCCGTCCCGACCTGGGCCTCTGGTACATCCCGTTCTGCATGCTCGTGATCGTGGGCGCCTCCAACGCTGTCAATCTGACCGATGGTCTCGACGGCCTGGCCATCGGGCCCGTCATGACCGCGGCGGGGACCTACGCCTTCATCGCCTACGTGACGGGTCATCTCAAACTCGCGGAATACCTGCAGATCCCTTACGTGGCGGGAGTGGGCGAGCTCAGCATTTTCTGTGCGGCGATTGTCGCCTCCGGGTTGGGCTTTCTCTGGTTTAACGCCTATCCGGCGCAGATGTTCATGGGCGATGTGGGGTCGCTGTCACTGGGCGCGGCACTGGGCATCGTTGCGGCGATGACCAAGAACGAGATCCTGCTCGTCATCGTCGGCGGCGTCTTCGTCATCGAGGCGCTCTCGGTGATCTTCCAGGTCCTCTCCTACAAGCTCAGGCGCAAGCGGGTTTTTCTCATGGCGCCCATTCACCATCACTACGAGCTCAAGGGTTGGCCCGAGCCACAGATCATCGTGCGTTTTTGGATCATCTCGATTATTTGTTCGCTGGTAGCGTTGAGTACGTTGAAGCTCAGATGAGAGACGTTGAAGATGTTCAATACGTTCAAGCCGTTCAAAGCGTTAACGACTTGAACGATTTAAACGATTTGAACTTTTTTTCTGAGTTGCCAACTAAGACTATGGAACTGAAGGGCAAAAAAGTCCTGGTCCTGGGGCTGGCGCGTACGGGGCGAGAGGTGGCGCGCTTTCTGGCGCGGCAGGGGGCCGATGTTTGCGTTAGCGACTATCGAGCCGAGGGTGAGTTGCGGGGCGAAGTGGAGGCCCTTTCGGATCTGCCCATTCGTTTCTTCCTCGGCGGTGAAGAAGCGGCTTGGTTGGATGGAGTCGAGATCGTCATTCCCAGCCCGGGGGTTGCGCCCGGAAATCCTCTGCTGCGGGAAGCCGGCGCGAGAGGCATCAAGATTCTTAGCGAGATCGAGCTCGCCTACCGCTTCCTTAAGGCGCCTCTGGTGGCGATCACCGGCACCAACGGCAAGAGCACGACCACGACTCTGGTCGGAGAGATCTTCAAGGCGCAGGGGATCAAGGCGTTTGTCGGAGGCAATATCGGCGCCCCGCTGATTGGCTTCGTCGGCGGAGACTGGGAGTGGGGGGCGGTGGAGGTGAGCAGCTTCCAACTCGAATGGGTGGAGCAGTTCCGTCCGAGAATCGCGGTGCTGCTGAACCTGACGGAAGACCATCTCGATCGCTATGAAGACTTTGCCTCTTACTATCGAGCCAAGGAGCGAATTTTCGCAGCCCAGAAGAAAGAGGATGTAGCGGTGCTGAATCGGGATGACCCCATCGTGTGGCCGATGGGGAGCGGGCTTCGCGGGCGGGTGATCTCGTTTGGCGGGGCGGAGGTGGAGCAGGGGGTCTATGCCACGGCGAGCGAGATCGTCTGGCGCGGCGCCGCCCGAGAGGAAAGATTTCCCCTGGGCAACGTTAAAATCCAGGGGGTCCACAATGTAGAAAATCTCATGGCGGTGGTGGCTGTGGCGAAGGCAATCGGTGTGCCGGCACTGACCATCCAGGGAGTGATCGAAGTATTTCCGGGCCTTGAGCACCGCCTTGAATTTGTCCGCGAGAAGGGTGGCATACGGTTCTATAACGATTCCAAAGGCACCAACGTTGGGGCCGTGCTCAAGTCCCTGATGAGCTTCTCTTCCCCCGTAGTCCTTCTGGCCGGAGGCGTCGATAAGGGAGGGGATTACCGGATTTTGGAGGGGGAGGTGAGGGCGAAGGTCAAAAGGCTCGTCCTTTTCGGCGCCGCGAAGGAGCGGATCCGCGCTGCGTTGGGCCATTTAGTCGATACGGTCGTTGTGGGAAGTCTGGAGGAGGCGGTTGGCGAGGCCGCTCGGAGCGCTCGTCCGGGAGATGTCGTGCTTCTTTCCCCTGCGTGTTCGAGTTTCGACATGTTTCTAAACTATGCGGAGAGAGGCAGAGTCTTTAAAGCTTTGGTGCGGGAGCTATGAGGCAAGGCACGAGAATCGACGGCTGGATCTTTTTCGCAGTGGCCGCCTTGCTGGCCGTAGGGATCATCATGGTGCTCAGCACCAGCTACCTTTTTGCTCAAGAGCGTTATTCTGACGCTACCTATTTGTTCCGCAAGCAGATGACCGCCATGACCGTGGGAATGGCCGCGCTCTTTATCTCTGCGCTGGTTCCGTCACACGCCTATCGCCGTTTTGCCTACCCGCTCCTCGTGTTCGGCCTGGTCGGGTTGTGTCTGGTTTTAATTCCGGGAATCGGACTGTCGCGCGGCGGCGCGCGCCGCTGGCTTCCCCTCGGTGGCTTTGCCTTTCAACCAGCAGAGCTCGCTAAAGTCGCGCTCATCCTTTATCTCGCCCATTCCCTGGCCAAGAAAGGGCCGAAGGTACAGACCTTTTCAATCGGCATTCTTCCCCACCTCATCATCGGCGGTCTGTTTCTGGGGCTGCTCCTTTTAGAGCCCGATTTGGGAACCGCTCTGATCCTTGGTCTGATCCTGGTTTTCATGCTCTTTGTCGGTGGGGCCAAGTCCGTTCATCTTTTGCTTATCGGGGTGATGGCGCTGCCGGTTTTGGGGCTCGCGGTGATCGGCTCCGAATACCGTCTGCGGCGTTTCCTCGTCTTCCTCGACCCCTGGAGGGACGCCTCGAATAGCGGCTTTCAGATTATTCAGTCCTACATCGCGTTCGGCTCCGGCCAGCTTTGGGGCCGCGGCCTGGGCGAGAGCCGCCAGAAGCTCTTTTATTTGCCCGAGGCCCATACTGATTTCATCTTCTCCGTGATCGGGGAGGAGCTGGGACTGCTGGGGGCTGTGATGGTGCTAGGGCTGTTTGGCATTATCATCCTGCGAGGCTTGCTATTGACGTCAAGAATCGATGACCCCTTTGCCCAGTATTTGGCCTTTGGTCTGACGAGCCTGCTGGGGCTACAGGCGTTGATCCACATGGGAGTCGTGATCGGGCTCATGCCCACGAAGGGCTTGGTGCTCCCGTTTATCAGCTACGGCGGCTCGGCCATGGTTATGAATTTGACGGAGGCAGGAATACTGCTCAGTTTATCGCGCAGGGGAACGTAACCATGCGCTTGATCATGGCTGGAGGGGGGACCGGTGGGCACCTATTCCCCGGACTGGCCGTGGCACGCGAGTTTCAGCGGCGAGACCAGATGATAAAGATTATGTTTGTCGGGACCAAGCAGGGGATCGAGCACCGAATCGTCCCCCGCGAGGGATTTCAGCTGGAGACGATTCCGATCAAGGGGTTGAAAGGGAGAGGGCTGCGGGGTTTGGCGGAGGCTCTGTACGGTCTTCCCCTCAGCGTCTGGCGCTCGCTGGGAATTTTGCGCCGCTTCCGGCCCGATTGCGTCATCGGCTTAGGAGGCTACTCGTCGGGGCCGGTTCTGCTCGCGGGCAAGCTGCAAAGAATCCGCTGCGCCATCATGGAGCAGAATCTTCGCCCTGGATTCACGAACCGGATTTTGGGAAAGCTGGTCGATTGCATTTTCACCGCCTATGACGAGAGCAGCGCCTTTTTTCCCCGCGGAAAGGTCGTGGTCACGGGAAACCCGGTGCGCTGGCAGGGGCTTCCCAAGGTCGCCCGAGATGAGAAGTTTACTCTGCTGGTCTTCGGCGGGAGCGCCGGGGCCCACCGGATCAATCTCGGCGTGGTCGAGGCGCTAAAAAAACTGCGCGATCTCGCCCCCGATCTGCGGGTCATTCACCAGACCGGGGAGGCGGATTTAGCTACGATCCGCTACGCCTACAGGCTCCTCCCGATTGAAGCTGAGGTTTTGCCCTTCATCGAGAGGATGGATGAAGCCTATGCACGCGCGGATCTGGTGCTCTGCCGGGCCGGGGCTGGCACGCTGGCGGAGCTCACTGCCTTCGGCAAGGCGGCCATTCTGGTTCCCTATCCCTACGCGGCTTACGATCACCAGAGATGGAACGCTCAGGCATTGAGAGAGCGCGGGGCGGCCGAGATGATTCTCGATCGGGAGCTGGACGGGGAAAAGCTGGCGGCGTCGATCCGGACGCTGTACCAGGACCGCCAGCGGCTGGAGATCATGGGGCATGCTGCGCGGGGATTAGGAAAGCCGCAGGCGGCGAGGCAGATCGTCGACGAGTGTTATGCGCTGGTTCAAAAATAGAAGGGTTCAAGCCGTTCAAATGGTTCAAGCCGTTTAACGATTGGAACGTTTTGAACGATTTAAACGCTTTGAACATTCTATGTTGCAAAAGAAGCATCAGGTTCACTTCGTCGGCATCGGTGGCATCGGCATGAGCGGCATCGCAGAGGTTCTGCTCAACCTTGGCTACACGGTCAGCGGCTCGGATCTGCGCGAGAGTGAATTGACTCAGAGGCTCAAGTCCCGGGGTGCGCAAGTGTTCATCGGTCACGGAGAGGGGAATCTCTCGGGAAACCTTTCGGTGGTCGTGATCTCGACGGCGGTGAAATTTTCTAACCCGGAGGTTTTGGAGGCGCGCCGGCGTAACATCCCGGTGATCCCGCGCGCCGAGATGCTCGCGGAGCTCATGCGCATGAAATATGGCGTAGCCGTGGCGGGAACCCACGGCAAGACCACCACCACTTCGATGATCGCTGCGGCGTTGAGCGCTGCCGGTCTCGACCCGACAATGGTTATCGGAGGGAGAGTGAGGTCGCTTGGGAGCAACGCCCAATTGGGGGAGGGGGAGATCCTGGTGGCGGAGGCGGATGAGAGCGACGGCACGTTTCTGCTTCTTTCCCCGACGATCGCGGTAGTCACTAATATCGACCGCGAGCACATGGAATTTTACCAGACGATGGACCAGCTCATGGATAGCTTTCTCGCCTTCATCAATAAGGTGCCTTTCTACGGGCTGGCCATCCTATGTCTCGACAACGCTAATGTCCGAGCGCTTGTTCCCAAGGTCAAGAAGCGTTTTGCCACCTACGGGCTCTCCCCCGAGGCCGATTTTTGCGCACGTGATCTCAAGTTTCAGGCCATGGAGGTGCAATTCTCCGTGACCTATCGCGCCAAACCGCTAGGAAGGCTGCGGCTCCACCTTCCGGGGCGACATACGGCTACCAATGCATTGGCGGCGGTGGCCGTAGCCCAGGAGCTGGAGATTCCTTTCTCCCGGGTGGCGGAGGCTCTGGATGCCTTCTCGGGTATCCACCGCCGCTTTGAGATCAAAGGGGAGCCTAAAGGGATCCTGGTGATCGACGACTACGGCCATCATCCCGTGGAAATTCAGGTCACGTTGCAGGCGATTCGCGATAGCTGGAAGCGTCCGTTGACGGTGCTTTTTCAACCGCACCGCTATAGCCGGACGAAAGATCTCTTCGATGAATTTTTGACCTGCTTCGATGCGGCCGACCGGTTGATCCTTACCGAGGTCTATGCGGCCGGCGAGGAACCGATCGCGGGGGTAAGCGGAGAAGCCCTCTACCAAGCGATCAAGCGCCGCGGTCACTTGGAGGTCGAGTTCGCCCCCGATAAGCACGAGATTGTGTCGGGGTTGCTGTCCGAGCTTAAAGCCGGCGATATCGTTCTGACCTTGGGGGCCGGCGATATTTACAAAGTGGGAGAAGAGCTCGTTGAGGCATTGGAGAGATGAAGGGACGTGATCGTGTTCGTTTCTCGTGCTCGGAATTCCCTGTTTTTCTTGCATACGACGAGCACGAACACGAGCCACTGGCACGAAATTGATGGTTCCGATGAAAAAAGAGACAGCGCAGACATCCCTAACGGAGGAGATGTGCCTTATCCCCGGCTTAAAGGTCCGGACCGGCGAGCCGCTGGCTCCGTATACCTCGATCAAGATCGGAGGCCCGGCCGACTATTTCCTGGAAGTCGAGGACCGGGCGGCGTTGACCCGGACACTGGAGCTTCTTCACAGTCATGGTATTGGCATTTGCCTTCTCGGGAAGGGGAGCAATGTGCTGGTGAGCGACCTCGGGGTGCGCGGAGCCGTGCTCCGTCTGGGACGGGAGTTTCAGCAGGTTCTCTGGACGGAGAAGGGTGGGGAGGTCCTTGTCCTGGTCGGAGCCGCCTATCCTGTGAGCCGCCTGGTTCGGGAGGCGGCCCGGCGGGGACACAGCGGGCTTGAATTTGCCGAGGGAATCCCGGGGAGCGTGGGGGGGGCTTTGGTCATGAACGCTGGCGCCTATGGAACGGAGATAGAGAAAATTGTCGATCGGGTAGAAGGCATGACGTCTCGCGGTCAGGTGATTGAGCTACCAAGAGGCGAGATGGTTTTTTCGTACCGCAGCTCCAATCTCCCGCCGGGGACCATCGTCACGCGGGTGCAGCTGCGCTTGGTCAAAGACAAGGCTGAAGAAGTGGCCTTAAGGGTCAGGGAGCTGGTGGCGAAAAGAAAGCGGAGCCAGCCGTCCGGTTATCCCAATTCCGGCTCGATGTTTCGCAATCCGCCGGGAGATTATGCCGGGCGGCTGATCGAGGCCGCGGGTCTCAAGGGCAGCAGAATCGGTAGGGCCGAGATCTCCCAGCGGCATGCCAATTTCATTCTGAACCTGGGTGGAGCGAAGGCCGGGGAAGTGAGGAGGCTGATGGAGATGGCCCGCACGGAGGTGCGGAAGAGGTTTGGTATCGAACTGGAGCCAGAGATCCGCTTCTTGGGGGAATGGCCGGAGAGCAAACAGAGCGGAGTGCCCCGGAACGAGTGAACGCCGTGGAAGAAGGTCAACCACACAACAGGTGTTAAGAGTACGGGGATGCCGGCATCATGGAGACCTTTGGCCACCGTAGGGAGAACCGGAAGCGAGGGGGGCAGCACCTGCGGCGGCTTTGGCTGGTCTTGGGGATGTTCGTGGTTTTATGTACCGGGCTGCTTCCTGTTTATCTATGGTGGCCTCAGCTTGCGCGCTCGGGTCGCTCGGTTATGGAGTCTCTCTTGAGTGATAGCTATTTCTCGGTGCGCGAGATCAAGGTGAGAGGGAAGGAAAAGGTGGGTGGAAGCGAGATCGTGGCAATGGCTGGCTTGAGTGACGGAGTGATGATTTGGAAGATCGACCCGATCATGATCGAGAAAAAAGTGGCCCAGCACCCCTGGGTCAAACAAGTCGTCGTGCGGCGGGAGTTCCCGCATCGGGTCGTGATTGAGGTTGAGGAACGGGTGGCCAAAGCCATCGTGGTCCTGGAGCGACTTTACTATGTCGACGCTGACGGGTTTGTATTCAAGGAGGTAGGGAAAGCGGAACCCATGGACCTTCCCCTGCTCACGGGGCTAAAGCGAGAGGACCTCCTCTCTCAGCCTCGATACATCCGGGAAAAGATCCAAGAAGCCTTGCGGCTTGGCGACCTTGTGAAGGGAGCCTCTCTTGCCCTTTCTGAAATACATTTTCTCGCTGAAGATGGAGTGGTGCTTTATCCGATGAATTACCCTGTGGCCCTCTACATGGGCTGGGGCGACTGGGAAAAGAAGCTTGCGCGTTTAGAGCGGATCCTGGACCTGTGGCAGGGGCAGGAGAGTCGGCTGGCAGGCTTGAATTTAAACTTTTCGGATCAGGTCGTCGCTAAGGTCAGAACAGTAAAAAACACAGCGGGGCAGCTTAGGAGCCATGGCTAAGAAGAGCAGCCTGATTGTAGGCCTGGATATTGGCACCTCCAAGGTTTGCGCGGTCGTGGGAGAGGTGACGGAACGGGGGCTAGAGGTCATCGGCGTCGGTTCCCATCCCTCTCAGGGATTGCGGAAGGGGGTGGTGATCAATATCGAAAGCACCATGAATTCCATCAAGCGGGCCGTAGAAGAGGCCGAACTCATGGCGGGTTGTGAAATCAATTCGGTCTTTGCGGGGATCGCCGGAGGCCACGTCAAGGGTTTCAACAGTCACGGGGTCGTGGCGGTGAAAAACAAGGAAGTGACGCAGCGAGACATTGACCGGGTGATCGACGCGGCCAAGGCGGTGGCGATCCCGATGGATCGGGAGGTACTGCATATCCTTCCCCAGGATTACATCATCGACGACCAGGACGGGATCAAAGAGCCTCTGGGAATGTCGGGCGTCCGTTTGGAAGCCAAGGTCCATATTGTGACCGGCGCGGTTACCTGCGTCCAAAACATCATCAAATGCTGCAACCGCACCGGCCTGAATGTGGCCGATATCGCCCTGGAGCCGCTCGCCTCCGCGGAGGCCGTGCTGACGCCGGAGGAAAAAGAATTGGGTGTGGTTCTGGTCGACATGGGGGGTGGCACAACGGATATCGCCCTATTTGACGATGGAGCCGTCAAACATACCAGCGTCCTGGGCGTCGGTGGTAACCACTTGACGAGCGACATCGCTGCCGGCCTGCGCACGCCGATTGGAGAGGCGGAGCGGATCAAGCAGCGCTACGGCTGCGCCAAGACGTCTATGGTCGGCAAAGACGAACAGGTGGAGGTGCCGAGCGTCGGCGGCAGGAGTTCGCGGACGATCTCGCGGCAGATTCTCTGTGAAATCATTGAGCCCCGCCTGGAGGAGATGTTTCAGCTCATTCAGCGGGAGATCGCCAAGTCGGGCTATGAAGGCTCGCTGGTCTCCGGCATGGTGTTGACCGGCGGCTCGACTCTGCTCCCGGGCATGATCGAGATGGCGGAAGGGGTGTTCGGCATGCCCGTGCGCCTCGGGGTGCCCATTCACGTGGGCGGGCTGATCGATGTTGTATCCAGCCCGATTTATGCCACCGGTGTGGGGCTCGTGCTTTACGGCATGAAGCGCCAGGATAAGAACTTTTTCCGGATTCGCGAAAACAACCTGTTCCATAAGGTCAAGAATCGGATGGTGGATTGGTTTAGTGAGTTTTTCTGAGACCAAGGCAAAAGCGTAAAGATCGAGAAGGAGGAAGTCTATGTTTGAGATCGTTGAGCAAGTCAATCTGGGTGCCCGGATCAAAGTTATCGGCATCGGGGGTGGCGGAGGAAACGCGGTGAACACCATGATCTCGGCCAGGCTCACCGGGGTGGACTTTATCGTGGCCAATACCGATGCCCAGGCCATTGAGGCCAGCCGGGCGCCGGTCAAGATCCAGCTCGGAGAGAAGATTACGAAAGGGTTGGGGGCGGGAGCCAACCCCGAAATTGGTCGGCGCGCGGCGCTGGAAGATCAGGAGCGCATCCGGGATTTTCTGGCCGGAGCCGACATGATCTTTATCACCGCAGGGATGGGCGGTGGCACGGGGACCGGAGGAGCCCCGATCATTGCCAAACTGGCGCGTGAGGTGGGGGCGCTCACCGTTGGGGTGGTCACGAAACCCTTCCTATTCGAAGGGAAGAAGCGGATGTGCCAGGCCGAAGAAGGCATTCAGGAGCTCAAGCAGAGCGTGGATACCTTGATTGTCATCCCTAATCAACGCCTCTTAAGCATTGCGGCCAAGACGACCACGATGCTGGAGGCGTTCGGGAAGGCGGACGATGTTCTGCTCCAGGCGGTGCGCGGGATCTCCGATCTGATCATCACGCCCGGGCTGATCAACCTCGATTTCGCCGACATCCGCACCGTGATGGCGGAGATGGGCCTGGCACTTATGGGGGCGGCCTCCGCCTCGGGCGAGAATCGCGCTATAGAGGCGGCCCAAAAGTCGATCTCAAGCCCGTTGCTGGAAGACATCTCGATTCACGGAGCCCGGGGAGTGCTCATCAATATCACCGGCGGTCCGGATCTCAGCCTCCATGAGGTCAATGAGGCGGCCACCATGATCCATGAGGAAGCCCACGAGGACGCCAATATCATTTTCGGGGCCGTGATCGATGAGAGGATGAAGGATGAGATCCGCATCACGGTCATCGCCACTGGTTTCGGTGAGAAGGAAAGCGACGCGCGCAAGCCGGCTCTGGCAAGCGCGTCATCTTCCACGAACCACAAGGAGAGGAAGGTGGTGCACTTGGGCACCATCGTGGACCATCTGGACTCACCCACCTGGCAGCGCAAGAAGCAAGGCAGTGGGGCAGTGGAGACGGTGACTTTTGACAAAAGCTCGCTGCAATTGAGCCCGGATGAGGAGGATAAGTTCGATATCCCGACGTTTTTAAGAAAGCAGATGGATTAAATGATAATGAGAGAAATTTGTTTTTAGGGGCGGTTATAAAAGTCTACGGGAGGAAGTGAGATTATGCTGCCCCAGGGCAGGCCAGCGGACCGTTTACCCCGGCCGATTCCGAGTGACTTCCCCGTCAAGCAGATTCGGGCTGCGGGTCACCTCCGAAAGAAGCGCCCCGACCAGACCCGTGTCCTGCTCGTCGAGGGTAACGCGGGAGACGCGCGTCTCGTCCGGGAGATGCTGGCCGAGGCGGGGGCGGTGCGGTTCGATCTCATACGTGTGTCCCGGCTGAGCGATGCCCTGAAACGGCTCAAAGAGGCCGAGTTCGACGCTGTCCTCCTTGATCTGAATCTTCCGGACGCGCGGGGACTCCAGGCAATTGCTCCCGTGAGCGACACGGCTCCGGACGTGCCGATCGTCGTGCTGAGCGGCCTTTGGGACGAGAGCCTCGCCGTCGCGGCCGTGCAGCGCGGCGCGCAGGACTACCTCGTCAAGGGACAGGGCGGAGCCAGCCTCCTCGCGCGGTCCATCCGTTACGCCATCGAGCGAAAGCAGTCCGAGAAGTACATCAGCTACCTGGCCTATCATGACGGGCTGACGAAACTCCCCAACCGACGGCTGCTCTTCGACCGTCTCGAGCAGGCCCTGGCGCTGGAGCGCCGCAACCAATCGACCCTCGCCCTCGTCTTTCTGGGCCTCGATGATTTCAAGCACATCAACGACACCCTGGGACACTCCGCGGGCGACGAGCTGCTCAAGAGCGTGGCGGCGCGCCTGAGAGGCTGCGTCCGTCAGAGCGACACGATCGCCCGGATCGGTGGAGACGAATTCGCGATGATCCTGCCGGACATCGACCGGCCTGACGACGCCAGGATCTTCGCCGAGAAGATCCTATCGGCGCTCGAAGCCCCGTTTTACGTTGCGGGCGAGGAGCTGTTCGTGACGGCCAGTGTCGGAATAAGCCTCTTTCCCGATGATGCGCGGGAGGCGGAGGCACTGCTCCGGAACGCCGACGTGGCCATGTACCGCTCCAAGCGCATGGGGGGCAACACGAGCAGCTTCTATTCGCGGAGCGTGGATTTGAGGACAACCGAGCGGCTGGTCCTCAGCAGCGATCTGCGGCGCGCGATCGAACGCGGCGAGCTCCTGCTCCACTACCAGCCTCTCGTTGACCTGGACAGCGGCCGAACCACGGCCTTCGAGGCCCTGGCTCGCTGGCAGCACCCGGTTCTGGGCCTCATCCCGCCGACGGTTTTCATCCCGCTAGCCGAGGAAACGGGGCTCATCACGCGGGTCGGCGCCTGGGTCCTGCGCAGCGCCTGTCTCGAGGCCTGCCGGTGGCAGGACGAGGGGTTGCGGTCGATCGGCGTGTCCGTGAACCTCTCGAGTCAGCAGTTCAACCAAACCGGCCTGCTCGACGGGGTGATCCAGGTCTTGGAAGAGACCGGAATGGAGCCCGGCCTGCTGGAGCTCGAGCTGACGGAGAGCGGCATCATGCGCGATCCGGAGTCGGCGATCACGACGCTGAGCGGGCTGCGGTCCCTTGGCGTGCGGATCCATGTCGATGACTTCGGCACCGGGTACTCGTCACTGAGCCACCTGAAGAGGCTCCCCATCGATGGTCTCAAGATCGACCGGTCCTTCGTGATGGACGCCACGACGG
>Ga0209640_10000371_pt1 | contig 34223 bp, 35 predicted proteins | sample RifCSP10_1_FD_184018 | JGI IMG/M metagenome (GOLD analysis project Ga0209640, IMG submission 184018) | Soil microbial communities from Rifle, Colorado - Rifle CSP2_sed 10_1 (SPAdes) (version 2) | ecosystem: Environmental > Terrestrial > Deep subsurface > Rock core/Sediment | place: Rifle... | reverse complement strand
GCCGTACATCCCGCCGCGGTACCCGTAATAGCCGACCCCCATGCTGGCTGAAGGCGAGGAGCGGATTTCCTGCTTCTCCGTGACGTTCAGGAAGAAATTCACGCGCAGATCCGCGTCCTGCTCGCTGTACGTGTATCCGTTACGTTCCAGCTGTGTCCGCGTTGCCTGCTTCAGCCGGCTGGTCACGATGGTCGAGTACTGAGCACGGTCCGTCGCAACCTGATCAAAGAAACCGAAAGTCTTGTACGCAGACATGTTGGCACTCGGGTCTTTGTCGACGCGAATCGTCGGGCCGCTCGCGCATCCCGACACGAATGCAATGGATAGTGCGACGGCGCGAAGCCATAGGACGTTGCGCATGGAACTTCCCTTCAGTGGTGGATCTGCATGTTTGGATGAAGGCCCTGTGGGCCCCGTTTCTGCGGCGAAACTAGCACAGCGAACGCGGCTTGTGAAACTTTCAGGCGGTCCGACGTTTCCAACGCATCACATCATTGCCCTGCAGTGCGATTGCAATCTGCCTGGACGCCGGAGTACGCTCGCGACCCCCGGCCAATGCACCCGGATCGGCAGCCCATGGACACTTCCAATCTGAATCCAGGGCCTGCGCGATTTAAGGAATAGGGAGAACGCCGTGAAGTCGAACCGTTCGAGTTTGCTGAGTCGCATCGTGATCGCGCTTGTAACAGCCGGCCTGACGGCGTGTGCGACGACTGCGCCGTTGCCGGAGACCACTGAAGACGGCCTGCAGAAGATCTCGGTCAAGGGAATTGACGTGGCGTATTCGCGTCCCGGCGCGAGCCTTGCGCCTTACAAGCGCATCATGCTCGACCCCGCCGATGTGGCTTTCAGCAAGGATTGGGACCCGCAAAAAACGGGTTCCCGGATGCGATTGAGCGAAAAAGAGCGGGAGGAGATCCGGTCAGGCCTTGCCCGATTGTTCGACAAGACATTCAAGGAAGAGCTGGAAAAGGGCGGCTATCCGGTCGTCGACCAGGCGGCGCCCGACGTCTTGCGTGTGACGGCCGGGCTGATCGACGTGTACATCAACGCTCCGGACGTGATGACACCGGGCCGTAGTACGACCTATGTCGTCAATGCCGGCCGTATGACGTTAGTGGCGGAATTCCGCGACGCCGAGACGGGAGCGATCCTTGCCCGTGTCGCGGATCAGCGTGAAGCACGGGACGACATGTTCCTGCAGATGTCGAGCAGCGTTGAAAACTCTGCCGAGGCTCGCGCCATGATCGCCAACTGGGCGCGCATCCTGCGCTCACGGCTCGACGCGGTGCGGATGCAGCCCGCGGCAATGCAACCTGCCACGTGAAGAAGCGATTCTCCCGGCCGGCTTCACAACTCACACCTTGCTTAGCAGTCTGGCTCTGCGCCGACCGCGCGTCACCGCGCGGTTTGTACGTATTGTCTCGTCACCTTCGAGATGCGCGACGCAAACGCTGTGGTCGACGCCGCGGTGCGGGAAGCTCAGGAGGAATTGGCGCGCTGGACGGAACGAAGTACGGAAGCACGCGACCATCACCCGGCTACTGGTTGAGATGCGCATGTGCGTAGCGCATCGGATCTGCGGAGACCTTGATCAGGCCGTCGAACGGCCCATCTAGCTCCAATATGAGAAATACGGCGCTTCCAACAGACACTGCACAAACGAAGAGAACCACGAGCACCGTTGCGTTTCGCGGGGCAAACAACCCGAAGCTCGCGAACGTGATCGTCAGCCAGAATATGAGGACCACGAGGAAGGCCAGAGGGACTGACGTTCCGACGCCGGCGAACCGCACCCACCTCGCTTGCAACAGCGCCTCGCTGAGGTCCAGAGCACGGGACTGAAGCGCCCGCTGGGAGTCATCGCGCGGCTCTAGACCGCGGATTGCGACCGCGAATCCTTCAGCTGCCGTCGCTGCTCCCGAGCGCATCGGATCCGGATTGGCGTGCCGGGTTGAACTCTGCGGCCAATTCGTGACGATCTGGTTCGCAATGATGTGCTGCAAAGACCCACGAATCTCGGCGGTCTCGGGACCGTAGCGAGCCAGCAGACGGTCGAGTTTGAGGATGTCCATGGCAGTGTGTCTCACCGCTGTGTCCACAGCATCAAAGGAACCCTTGGCGGAGGCAGTGACGAGGCCAAGAACCAGCGCGCGGTCATCGTCGCGATTAGCCCGATGCCAAGCTTCACCGTGTCTCTGGACTCAGCGTCAAGGTGATGCCCGGGCAAGGTTGTGCGCAACCAATTTCCGAGCAGCGCGCACCCGAGCGTGCATGCGAACACGATCATGCCGATAACAGTCGGGCTCATGGGGCTTACGAGAACCGTGCCACTGCCGTACGCCAATTCCTCCGCGGCGTTAGTTCCCTGGCGTATACCAGATCGGCGAGGTGTAAGCGCGCTCGGTGATGGTCATGCGCGTGCCGGGCAGCGGCGTGACGCCGAAACGCTTGGCGTCATAAGCGGTCCAGCGCGGCGTGGGAATCTCGATCACGCGGGCATAGTAGAAAGCGCGTTGTTTCGCGTCGAATTCCGGATCCTTCCAGACCGTGATCAACTCGGGCGCCCCGATCGTGTTGGTCCAGGTCGCGCTTTCGATGTCCACCGTGCTTCCCACGCTCGGGAGTATGCCGTTCGCGTCCGGCTTTCGGCCACCGCTCCACGCGACGTCATAAACCTTCTCGTGCAGTTCGCCTTTCGCATCCATCCAGCCCTTGATGATCTGGATGCGGTCGAGGTTGGCACCGATCGGGTCGCGCAACGCTGCGACCAGGAATGTCGGTGATTTGCCGGTGGGTGCTTTGGTGAGGTCACCTCCCATAGGAACGCCTTTCGTGTAGCCGGCGACGGCGGGGCTGCGCGTCTCGGCGTCGGTTTTCTCAAAGTCCCAGCCGCCGAAGAAGCGCACTACCACGCGCGTGCCTGTGGTCGCATAGGTCTCCCGGCGCTGCATCGCGTCCCAGATCGACTCGCGGGTGTTTTCCCTCGCCCACACGGCGGCGTAGCCTGCTGAGGCAACTTCCCAGTCCATGACCTTCAGGCCGGTCTTTGGATTATTCATGAAGAACGCGCTCAACCGCTCGGGGGTGGGCTCGCCCACCGTCGCTTTGCCGAAGAAGTTCTCTTCCTCCACAGCGGCAAGGCCCGTGTGCGCATCGGTGCTGCCGACCATGCCGAATTTGTAGGGATTGATTCCCAGTTCCTTTTCGAGCCTGAGGCCGGTCTTCAAACCCGCGCGCGCGTATTCGGCCTCGAGCATGTCCTTGGTCTTCGGCACGGTGAGGTCAAGGTTGCCCTTGTCCCACGTCTCGAAGTCGGCAAATTCGTCGTTGGGCGAAAGGAAGGGATGTGCCTCGCTGTCACCCTTGGTCTGCGTGGCCTCGTAGAGCCGCTCCCACTTCACGCGCGTTGCGGCATACTCGCGGTCCAGCTTCTTGCCGAACGCCTCGACGATCGGGAACATCCGGCCGTTGCTCAAGTTGCCATTGTGAGCGATGGCCAACAGGCTGCCGCCGGTCTTTTCCTCGAAGGCGCTCATCCATTTCCAGAGGTCGACGGGATTGTCGCTCCCGAGCGGCTTCATCGTCGTGTACGGCTCGACCCGGATGGCCTTGTCGCCATTGTCGCGGAAGATGACGTTGCGATGCAGGTTGTTGCCACCGGTGTTCGAAGTCCATTCGTAGCCGATGAACGCTGTGAAGCGGCCCGGCTCGTTGTAGGCCTCGGCTGCGGCGATCGTTTCCTGCCACGCGTCGCGGTAGGCTTTAGTGCCGGGCACGGGGAAGATCGCCTTGGGAATCGTCCCCTTGCCGAAGTTGAGGATGATGTCCATCGCCGCCTGCGCACCTTTGCCGGAGTGGATCATCTCGTTCCACTTCCGGCCCTGCGGGTCGGCCATGACTGCCGGATCACCGGCAATGACCAGCTGGAAAAAGCCCATGCCATCCGAGTGGTCCGCGACGACGAGAAAATCGAGGGGGCGCGACAGTTTTGCCGGCTGGCCGGTCGACGCCATGACCTCCTCGCCGCGCGCAAAGCGATAGGCATCGCGCGGATTGAGGCGGGCGCCCGCTGCGCCTGCGTCCATCGAGAATGCCGTGTGCAGGTGCGTGTCGCCGAAGAATGGCCGCGTGGGGAAATTCCGCCCCGCATAGGGCGAGTACGGCGGCTTAGGAGGATGCGCGCTTTCGGCCTTCGCCTTGGTGAGCTCTCCGGCGTCTTGGGCGATTGCGGGCAGCGAAAAACCAACGGCCAGCAACCCGGAGAGCATTGCGTCGCGGAATTGTGAGACGTTCATGATCAACTTCCATTGTGATATTGCTTGTAACACCCGGTGACGCGGCGCCTGTCGAGGCTGATCCGCCGCGCCGGTAGCCGGATCGCCTTCAGTCGCGCCCGCCGCTTGTTTGTCTCGATCAGTACTTGACTAGATATTTCTTCGCTTCGAGGCACACGCTGAACGCCTTGCGGAACGCGTCTGTTTGTTCCTTCGATAATGCCTGTGCCTGCTGAACCTGTTGCTCCCCTTGCTGTTGAGCTTGCGTCTGCGCCTGTTTTGCGCCGCGCCGCGCGATGAGAAGGCCAGCCGCGGCACCGTATGCTGCGCCTTCGCCGGCGTCATTGCTCGCGACCTCGCCTATCAGCGCGCCCGCGGCCGCCCCTTTGACGGCACCTTTGGCACCTGCGCCCTGCGTTGCCTGCTGCGTTTGCTGTTGCTGCTGCGCCGCCTGCTGTTGTGCCGCCTCCACCTGCTTCTGCGCCGCGAACGGATCCACTCCCGTGTTCTGCACACCCCACTGGTAGCATTCCGCCTCATCCTTTGACTGCTTGTCCGCGGCCTGGCCCGCGGCCGGAAAAACGGCCACGCCCAGCGTCGCGGCCAGCGTCTTCTGTGCGCTTGCCGGCTGCGTGCCCGCCTGCTGCGTCTGCTGAGCCCAAAGAATTCCGACCGGCGCCGCGACGAGCAGCGCGATTGCAACCACAAATCGAGACATGTGAGCGACCCCTACCCGAATTTCAACGCGAATTGATCAGACGAACGACCGCACGGGAACTATCAGCGGCCGGTCATCGGCGTACACGCGGCAAAGACTGTCACCGTCATTCCCTCCGCCGCAATTGCGACGGCGGCCTGTCCCGACTGTTCGCCGATGACCATGCTGAATGCACGTCCCAGCTGCATTCCCTGCAACACGATCCTGCCCTCGGCACGCTCCTTGCTGAGGATGGGTGTTGACCGGTTCTCACCGCTGGCCGCGGTAGTCGCCAACACCCCCTGCTTGAGATCGATTTCGAGGAACTGGGGGAACTGCAAGTTCCATGGTGGACCGCTGGTGCATTCTCCCTGGGCGGTGCATTGCGTCGCTTGCACTGCAGAGCAAAGGAATCGATCCGCACCCGTCAAATCGTCCGCGGCCATCGGCCCCGCGACCAGCAATGCAACGATGCCACCCGCGTAACGACCGGTCATACAGCTCTCCTCGTAAGCACACTAGAAGGCGAACAGGACTCCCGTAATCGGGCCGTCCATGGTCAGGTCGAGCTCTACACCCTCGTTCTCGAATTCCATCTCCATGTGCCGCCACCCGAACAACACCGCGTTGTCGAGATCGCTGCCGAATCGCCAGCCGATGACGGCGAGCGCGTTCCAGGTCGACTCGGAATCACCGCCCCCGATGTCACCCCGCAGGTTCAGCAGCCAGCGCTCGCTGAGGGGTTGCGCATAACGTCCACCGATCATGAAGTCGGTATAGCTCTTGTCCGCCGAGCGGCGAATCGGACTGTTCGGAAAACCGCCGGAGAACGTGAGATCGACACCGAGATCGAGAATGCGCGCGCCAGCAAACGCGCTGAACCGACCGGCCGCACCGCCGGGTGTGTAAACCGCTGCAACCTCGTAAATTCCGGTGTCGATTTCGGCCTCCGTCGCGATCGGACCCCGGCTGCCGTCGTCGCTCATGGTGAGGTAGGTCGCATCGAAGAACATTCCCCACTCGCCACGGTGCCCCTCGGCGTGCACCTGAGCGGCGATGTCGAGCTTGTCCAGGATGTCGTCGAACCCCGCCTCGCCGCTGACTTCCTGGCCGGAAGGAAAGCGCACATCGGTCTTGACGTCACTGCCCCAGAGGTAGGGGGCGATGCTCCAGCGCCAGCCGTCATCGGCCGCCTGCGCAAGAGCTGACGTCGATCCCGGCATGCCGAGCAGCTCCGGCACGCCGAGCACGAAACCCAGGGCGAACGCGTAGACGCAAACTCTATGCGAGGACATGGACCCTCCTATGGATGTGTCAACGGGGCGTCAGCTCGCCTTGCCCTCACGGGCCTCGCGGGCCTTTGGATCGGTGCAGTCAATCCACTGCGCCTCTGGCAGCTTGGCATTGTCGAGACGGCAACGCAGGCGTGAGCCATATTCGCCGACCGTTGCCCGGAATTCATCCATGTCCATCCGCTGCTCTTTCTGCCCCTCCGCCTTGCGCGCGCCGCGCTTGACGACGATGGCTGCCAGCACTTCACTGGACTTACTGTCCGCAATTTCGGCCTCGAGGGCCATCTCGATGATATCGACCTTGTCGAGCGTCTCCTTCAGCGCATCGATACCGACTTTAGTCACGGCGCCGACCGGTGTGTAAGCCATGAGGCGGCGCTTTTTCTTCTTGAGATAGAGCTCGGTGAGTGCCGTCCGCACGAACAGCACATCCGCGGCCGGTTTCTCTACCACTTTGTAACGACCCGCTTCGAGCCTCGACTTCAGCGCATCGCGCATAACCGTGGAGAGCGCCTCGATGTCCTCGGGCTTCAACCCCTTGTATTCCGAATCGGCGCTGAAGTGGATTTCCGGTTGATCGATCATCACACTGGTGTAGGCCACCATGCGCTTGGCGGCATCCGGCGCGCCATAGACGAGATCCGTACCCGTCGCGGTGGTGACCGGCTGGAGCTTGCTGTAGTCGGTCAGAAACCCGGACGCGGCGAATGCTGTGCCCGCAGACAAGGCGATTGCGGAAGCAGCGAGTAGCGCTCGGTAATTCATATTGATCCCCCTGGTTGGAGTTGGCGCGCTGTTATTTTTTCATGTTATCAAGCTTTGCGTATTAGCCCCTAATCGACTGTCATACGATTGACGTGGCGCGTGAACTGTGCAACGCGGCCTGCAGTCAGTCGCCAGCTCCAGAAACCGTGGCTACAGCAGCATCTGTCAGCGCCCCGCGCGAAACCGCTCCACGACTTTGGTGACCTCAGGCTGCTGCGAATACTTCGCAAGCGCCTCCATGAGCTCGTAGCAAAGCACGACCTCGCGATACTCATCGTCCCAGTACGCATTCGGGATCCGGCAGTGGCTGAGCTTTAGCGTAAGAGACTCGGGGAATGCAAAAGTCGTCTGCATCTGCTGGCCCAGCTTCTCGAGCAGCTGGCGCCCCTGAATCAACTTCGCGAGCTTGGTTTCGTTGGCATCGAGGGGCTGCGCATATTTGACGCCGATCTCGGCAGCGGGCCGGGACGAGCGCTGACTCGGTGGGATGCCGTAGGTATCGCGCACCCACAGTGAGCCACGCTCGGCGATGTTCCATTCGTCCTCGCAGCTTTCGGCCCTGATCTCCTGCATTTCGGCCGCCTCGGCGACCCAGCCGAACCGCTTGGCGTCACTGCCGTACAAGAGACACAGGAGCCGTGCATAGCGTTGCGCGCTAAGCCCATGCTGCGCCCACAATGCGACTTGCGCGCCCTCGCGCTCGAGCCCTGCTTTCCAGACGTACGCCTGCGCCAGCGCCGTCACGCCCAGCATTTCGCCGAATCCGGCATTCGGGTGCTGCACATCGAGCCGGATCAGCGATACCGCAGCGATGGTGTCCGCGGATTCCTCCTCCAGCCCGAGCAAGGGAACGTCGAAATCCCGGATGATGGCGTGGCCGAATTCATGCAGCAGCGCAAACGTTACGTTTCCGACGATGAAGGTCTCGCTTGCTGAGGAGATCGCGGGCGCCTCCGCTGCTGTCGAGCTCTCGGCAGCCGACAACGGTCGCAGAACGAGCGCCATGGCGCAGACCGCGATCACGGCGCACGCAATGTGAATGCGGCGCTCTGCCGCAGCGTGTCGGGAAACCATCGCGCAGAAGCTCTCGTCAGTCAAATTCATAACCGAGCGACGTGACCACCGTCCAGTCGCTTTCCGTCGCGCCCGCGGACTGGGGCTCGCTGTCATAGGTATGCGTGAACGAAAGTTGATAGATGAAGTCCTTGATGATTTCGTAGCTTACAGTAATACCGGCATCGGTTCGGACGCGTCCGGACACGCTGAAGCTGGGAAAGACGCTCAGGTCGGCCGAGATATCAATCTCGGGGTCATCGAATTTGAAGAGGTCGTAGGACGCCGCCAGGATTCCTTCCAAGCTCCTCTGGGACGTCCCGTCAGAGAATTCTTCACGCGTAACGGCGAGGCCGGCGAGCGCTCCCAGCTCCTGGTGGGCACTCTGAATGACGTACCGGCCGAAGCCGCCGCCCAGGAGCACGCGCAAGTCGAGACCCAATGCGTCATTGGTCTGGAGGGCACCCGCGCCGGACCAGAACCAGCGGTCGCGCAGGAAGCGGCGCTGCTCAATTTCAAGCGACTGACTTTCGGACGCAGGACTGGTCTCGGACTCGCTGCTCGAACCGCTGTAGTCGAGGTCCCAGAGCCTTTTGGGATCGCGATAGGTCAAGCCCGCGCCCAGAGAGTACTGACTCACGTCGTTGGCCGCTGCGGCGCTCCAGCCGAGACTCAAGTAGCCGTCCAGGCGGTCACGCAGGCGCCCCTGGTCGAGAGCGGCGATTCGGACCGTCTCGTCCAGCGGCACGCGCCGTTCGCCTCCACGGTCTTCAACCAGGAGGACGAGTGAGCCCTGGTCACCAAGACTTTCCGGTCTGCCATACAGCCTCGTGCCGTCCATCATTTCAACTTCGAACAGCTGGCCACTCTGCAGCTGTGCGACCTTCTCCCACTCGATGTTGATCGTCCCAATGAAGTCCGTGCTGTAGCTCAGGATCCCTCTCTCGAGTTCCTTGACCTCGCCGGTAATTCGATCGCCGTTGATCAGGATCACGACGTCTGTCTTGGGAGCAGCGCTCAATCCACCGCTCCACATCAGTGACAGGGCACCTGCGAGACGCATCAGCAGCACCCCGAATACGAGAGCGCTTGCGCGAGGCTTGGCGACGCAAGAAGTCATAGGCAGATTTCCCCCGCGCTGCCTGAAGGCAGCGCGGATGCGGTTCAGAAAGTGAAGCGCGGTCCCAGATAGATGTACGCGCTCTGATCGTCCGTATCAGCGCGCCCATAGCCGATGTAGAGCGGTCCGATTGGCGTATCGACCCCCAGAAACAGGCTGCCCGCGAAGATGGTGTTGTCGAGGGAAGCGTCGCTCGAGTTCTGCCACACGTTGCCCAGCTCGAGACTGGCGCCGGCAAATGCGCGCAGCAACTGAACGTCCAAGAGACGCCGCATATAGACCAGCGTCGCCAACCCCGAATGCTGACCGCTCAGCTGGTCCTCTTCCAATCCGGAAAGACGCAGAAATCCACCGAGCTGAAACAGACCTTCGAGCGGTGCGTCGTCGTCCAGCGTGGTCGTGCCGGCGAGCCTGCCGATGACCGTATTGGCGCCCCAGGAATGGGCGTGAGCGTAGCCGAGCAATACCTGATCGTAGTCGACGTTCGCACCCAGCCCGCCGCGTGCGGCGCGCCACTCGAGCACTCCAATGTGGCCGCTCCGGGGGAAATACAAGCTATCGAACGTGTCAACGAACAGCCTCGCGAAAGCCTCACCCCGCGCCACGTCGAAATCCGGTGCGGGCGTGCCGGTAATGACCTCGCCGGTCCCGCTTCCCCACCGATACCCGACCCTGCCCTCACCCCACGAGCCGAATTCGCGGCCCGCGCCAAGCTCCAGCTGACCACTGGCCAGGCGAACTTCAGAAAGCTTCGTGCCGGCATCGTCGAAAACGTTCACGACGTTGCTTAGATAGCCCACCTTGCCGTATACGAAATAGCGAGTGAGAGGATCCAGCGGCTGGTGAATCTCCGTGAACAGCCCTGGCTCCTGACCCAATTGCACGCCGGTGCGCCACTCGCCGTTGAGTGAGTTGATTGCTGTCTGAGTGTAGATTGCGCCGAGGTTGATGGCGCTACTGCCCTGAAGGTCGTTGGAAGATGTCATCCCGAACTGAAGGAATCCCGGACCCCAATGCTTCTCCGTAGCATTCACCACCAGGCCGCTCGCCGCGCCTTCGCTGACGACGTCGTAGCGCACCGACTCGAAGTTCTCGAGTCCATAGACTCGGCTGATGTCCCGTTCGAGACTGTCGACGTCGAGTGGCTTGCCGGGCTGGGCCGTAATGCGCTTGGCAATGACTGCATCGTCCAGCCGCGACCGGTTTTCGGTGCGCACGAAATCGATCTCTGGCACGCCTGATCGTGCGCGGTCGCGGCTTGCCAGGTAGCGCGCGTAGTCTTCCTCGCTGACGGAGTATCGCCGCAAGGCATCGATCGCCTCGCGCGCGGCGCTCTCGCCGATTGGAATGGCCTCGGCCGCGCTGCCGAAGTCGCCGCCGCTGAGGTCGCCGAGCGGCGGCGTGATGAGCACGTCTTGCGGCCCCAGACTCTTCAGCTGCTGCTCCGTATTAAGGGTAAAGAGAAAGTTGGTCAGCTGTGCAGTGACATCCAGCGCGTTGGTGATCTCGTCGCGCTTGAACAGCCCGCTGCCGACGTCGACGACGATAAACACATCCGCGCCCATACTGCGCGCGACGCTCACGGGCACGTTGTTGGCAAGGCCCCCGTCCACGAGCAGGCGACTATCCATTTCTACCGGGTCGAACGCGGCCGGCACTGCCAGACTGGCACGAATTGCTCTGGCCAGATTGCCTTCAGCAAGCACGACCTCTTTGCCGGTCTCCAGATCGGTGGCCACGGCGCGATACGGAACCGGCAATTGATCGAAGTCGTCGACGCCAACCACCGGCAGAGTCAGGCGATTGAGCAGGAGGTCGAACTTCTGACCCCGGACATAGGCAAGCGGGATCTTGATCTTTCCCTCACGCACGCCGACCTTGGCCTTGAACGCATAGCTGTCGTCGTCCCGTTTGCGGCGGAAGGTTCGGTCTTGGCGGCTCGGATCGTCCTTAAACAGGTCGTCCCAGTCCATCGCGCGGATTTCGCGTTCGATCTCCTCCGCACTCATTCCGCACGCATAGAGTCCGCCGACAACCGAGCCCATGCTGGTACCGACGACGTAATCGACGGGAATGCGCAATTCCTCCAGCACTTTCAACACGCCCACGTGGGCTGCGCCGCGCGCGCCCCCTCCGCCCAACACCAGGCCGATCCGCGGCCGCAGAGCCTCGCTGGCTGCCTCGTCGGCGATAGCCGGCGTCACCGTTGCGAACGACAGGAACGGTATCCAGGACCAGAGGCTGATGAGCCGCCCCCAATGTGCAGCTCTGTGGCCAGGCGAGCCACGGGATGCCCCGATCCAACCGTCGCGCGCGCTCGATACGTAGTGTTGTCGTTTCATGGCAATGCCTCGATTGAACCGGATTGCGACGCCGTTCAGCTCCCGGGCAAGGCGGCGCGGATCCGCTGCGAAAACTCCTCCGCCTGGTCTGCGGCGCGTGCGGCTTCGTTGACGCGACTGAGACGCTTGAGCTCGGGAAATGGCAGCGTGGTGTCGAGCCTGCCGAGCCTGTAGAGCAGCTCGGGGACGTGACCGCTGAGCAGGATTCTCCAGGTATATGGCGGACGCGTGCGATTGACGTGCGAATGCAGCCAGATGTTGCCCGTGCAATTCGTCGTCAGCGTGTTGTAGAACTCGGGTTGCTCTGCGAGTGAAATGATCTCGCGCATGTACTCGAGGAACAGCCTTCGGCCATTGTCGATGGGGCCATGCAGCTTGAACACGTAGACATCCTCGGTCGGGTCGCTGCGCACGTTGGTTCGCAGGCGGATGACGTCACGCTCATCGGCTACCACGTAAAAGAGCTCGTATTGCTTGAACAGCCCCTTGATCGTCGAGTACTCCTCGCCGCGTTCGTCGCGTCGCTCGATGGAGATCGCCACACGATCGTTCGCTCCGAAGCCGAAACTCAAGAAGATATGCGCGATGTCCGGGCCCGCCCAGTAGGACGCGACCAGGTCGACGGACTCGAGCTTGCGCACATCAAAGGTCTTGGCGTAATAGGCCGCCGTGAAATCCGTTTCAGTTCGATAGGCGAAATTGCGGATGTTGCGGATGGTGACCAGGTCACCGTCGATGGTGACCCTGGGCAGCACTGCAACTGCGAGCTTCCAGTCACGATCATTGGACGGCGCGATGCTGCTCCACCACGCGAGCAGGCCCACGAATACCGCGACGAATACCGCCAGTGCGCGTCGGCGCCAGCGTCGCGAGACGAGACTTGACACCACAGCCAGACCGAACAGACCAAAGAGTACGGCGAGGCTGGTCCTCAGGACTGCGCTGCCGAGATCGGAATAATAGAGCGCCAGGACGCCCCACGCCGTGCCCGCGATGACAAGCAGGCCGAGCATCAACATCACGGCGCCTTTGAGAATGTGTTTGGGCCCAATCATTGCTGCTGCGCGCACGACGCCTGGAACTTGAGCGGTGGCGATGATCCGATCACGATTGATCTACGTGTGCGGGCTCTGATCGGAGAGTCCGCTGCTTATGGGGCCCAGCCTAGTGGGCGTGCCGGTCACATGCAAGACGAGGCCCGATCGAGCCGACGCACAGCGTATTCCATACGATGCCGAAGCGGATCAAGGTGAAAGTCCAGATGGTCGCAGTGCTCAATGGGTTCTGGTAATTTGCCGACCGTCAAGTCATCGGCCTGAATCTGAGCCCGCCCCTTGTTGGAGTTCCCACACGATGAAATTCAAATTTTGCCCGCGGTGTTTACTCGTCGTCCTACTGCTGACCGCTCCATTCTGCGACGCGCTGGCCGATGACCGTGGTCCGATCGACCAGGATTTTCAGGTGAGCGTCGGCGGGTTTTTCATGCAGTCCGACACCACCTTGCGGCTCGACGGGGACACGACCGGGCCAGGAACCGATGTTGACTGGGAGAGCGAGTTCGACCTCAAGGACTCGGACAGATTCCGCGTCGATGCATTCTGGCGCTTCGCCGCCAGGCACAAGGTGCGGCTCATGTATTTCGAGAATAATCGTTCGAACACCCGGACGCTCACACGCGACATTGACTTCGGCGACACCACCTTTCCGGTAGACCTGCAAGTGGACGCGCGTCTGGAGACCCGCATCATCGAGTTGGCTTACGAGTACGCTTTTCTGCAGCGGGACAACATGGAGCTTGCGGGGTCGTTCGGCATACACAATATCGAGTTGGAATCCGCTATGAAGGGCGCCATCATCAGTCCAGGCGGTGGCGGCACGGCGGAAGTGGAAGAAGTGGGGGATGCCACCGGCCCCCTACCCGTCATCGGGCTCCGCTACCTCTGGCACATCGGCGGCAATTTCTATTTCGACGGGATCGCTCAGTTCTTTTACGTGGAGTGGGACAACAACACAGGCAGCATCCAGGACTACAAGGTGGGTGTGACCTGGATCCCGTGGCAAAACGTTGGAATTGGCGTGGGCTACAACAAGTTCATCACGCGCCTGGACGTTAGCAAGGATGATTTCTCCGGGAAAATGGAGGTCGGATACGGCGGCGCGATGGCCTTCCTTACCGTGGGCTTCTGATTACGCGCCGGCGCCGCCATCAGCATCGGACTCTGGCGGCTGCGCGGAACCGGTCGGCTCGGGAGCGCGCTTCGGCTTTTGAATCGATTTCAGATACTCGACCAGCTTGTCGATGACGAGCACGGTCTTGCGGCCGGCCTCGATGTCATATCCCTGCGCACGCCAGAGCTCGAGTCCCCACACCGGCATGTCGCGCGTCCCGTGCGCCGTGATCGGGACTCGCCCATCGATGATCTGGTAAATCTTGTTGTCCGGGAACTCCCCGCCGTGCCGCTTCGCAATCTCCGTGAGGTCGGGTGGCCTGATCTGCAATACAGGCGCCACCACCCCTTCGCCTTCAGCGGTCTTGCCGTGACAGCTGGCGCAGAAGCGCTGGAATAGCTCCGCACCCGAGTACAGCGAAAAGTCCTGCGGCCACGCAGCCGGAGTGACGCCTGCGAGGACAAGCAGCAGGCCTAACGTTTTCTTCATAGAGTGATGACCTCTTCGATCCCTGGCTGGAGCTGCCACATTGCGAGATTCACGCCGACCATTATGGCACTCCCGAAGTCTTCGCTCTTGCCCCAACACGCACGAGCTTCTTCCTCAAAACGTAAAACGCCGCGATGCTCAAGACAACGACTGCGATCCCAATGCCCAGCACCATGCCACTGCGGCGCTCTACAAAACTTGCGCCGAGGTAAACAGTGGCCACCGTGTAAGGCAATTCCGCCAAGCCCAGTGCCAGCAGGAATCTGGGGAAACTGTAGTTCACCAGCCCGAGCAGGTACCCGGGGATCTCGGAGGGCAGCGCAAGCTGAAATAGAAGCACAAGGCCAAACGGAGTCCGCTGCTGCACACGATTCTCGAGACGATGAAGAGCCGCGTCCGCCATCAGCCATCTAACCACTGCTCGACCCAGAAAGCGTCCAATACCGTAGGAAAGGCAGCCGCCCAGAATCCATCCCACCCATAGCAACAGCATGCTCAGCGGTTCGCCCCAGGAGTAGACCGCAACCGGGACGATGAACGCAATGGATACGAACGCAAGCATCGCTGACAGTGCGGCGAACAATATGAACAGCGACGCTCCGATGATCGGGCTCCCGACGATCAGCTCTTCGCTGGCCTCGAGCACATCGATCAGCGCCGAATGCAGCACATCGGATGCGGCCAACGCCGCCAGGACGGCAGATGCGAAAGCGAGAATCGCTGCCCGGCGCCACACCAGGCGACGTTCTGCCGGCAAGTGCACGGTTCTCATGCGAGGAGTCGATAGTCGGCGATGATGATGGCCAGAAAAACCAGAGCAGCGATGACGTCCAGCTGCATCGGCAAGCGGAGCCGCGGCTCAGCTTTGTATCCACGAGCCCGGGTTGAGCCAGCCGAGCCGCAGGGCTTCAGCGACGCCGACTCGATACACGATGAGCATGCCCAGCGCGCAACTCAAACCCCCTATCAGGGCGGTCAGGCCCTTGTACAGCCTGCCGAAGCGAGGCGCGGTGAGTCGCAGCGGAATCGCAATCGCGACCGAGAGCAACGCCATGCCGATGATGGAACCTGTGCCGAACAGGGCGATAAACGCGAGGCCGGCCGGCCAAGACTGCACGGCACCCAGGCTTAAGACGACCAGCGCTGCCGTACCCGCCATACCGTGTGTCATCCCGACCGCAAGCGCACGCATTGGCAGCCCTCCGGCATGGGCGTGTTCGTGCGCCGCATCGCCGTGCACGCCTCCAGCGGTGTGACTGTGGGCGTGCACATGCCGCAAACCCAATCCGTGAGTGTGGACGTGAACATGGATCCGCTGCTGGACAAGCCGATACAGCACGTTCGCGCCAAGGCCGATGAGCATGCCGCCAACCGCGAGTTCCAGCGCCAGCGCCACAAGCGGCGATATCGATGTGCCGAGCGCCAGCACGATACCCCCGAACAGCAGCAACGTGACCGAATGGCCGATGCCCCAGGCCGCCCCGAGTTTCATGCTCTGCGCGAACGAATGCTGTCGCGTGGCTAGTGTCGCGACCGCGGCCAGGTGATCGGCCTCCGTCGCGTGTTTGATGCCGAGGACGAAACCGAGCATCAGCACGCCGAATTCATTCATAGCGTCTCATCCACGGCGACCGGCGATCTCAGGTGTCGCCATGTAAGCTAGCACGGCGTTGGCGGCGTTGCGGCTGCGGGATGTACCTACCGCTGCGCGACGGGGAACGCGGTCGGGTGCTGCGTGGCTCACCGACGACGCTTGCGGAAAACCGCGATTGCTCCCGTAGCGATGCATCAGGCAAGTTTCAGGTTGGAACGAATCAGGCAGGGGGTCGTGATGAGCGCGCCACCTCAATCAGCGGGCGTCGCCGAAGCAATGGATGCGGCGCTCGCCGCTGAACAGGCGGCGACAGATGCCGTCCGCAGGGCCCAGCAAGGCGGTGCGCTCGCCGTGCAGGAGGCAACGGAGCGCGCCGCGCAGATTGCGTACCGCTGCGACGAGCTCGTGCGCCGGGTGCACGATCGCTGCGCCGCTGCGCTCGCCCAGCAGGTCACCGAGCTCGTACTGGAGGGCAATGCGGCCAAGCAGCTCGCCGCGCGCTCCCAACACAGTCCGTCCGATTCGTTGCTCGACCGCGTAGCTGCGTGGCTGACGTCTCCTGCATGACTGGCGACTCGGACTTTGCCTACGCACAGGCGCGCATCCAGGCTCGCCACGGTACGCGGCTCGCAGACCATGAGTGGCGGCGGCTCGAGGCGATGCATGACGCAGCGCAGTACATGCAGGCACTCCGCGCCACCCGGCGCGCACGCTGGATCGAGCGCATCGCGCCCGACATGAGCAGTCATGTGCTCGAAGCACGGCTGCGCGCCGAATGGCGGGCGTACGCGAACGAAGTGGCACGCTTTCTGCCGGAGTCTTGGCGCACGGCGGTCGCATGGACTGCATTTCTCGTCGATCTGCCAGTCGTTGATCACCTGCTGCGCGGCGGCGCGATTCACTCCTGGATGGCCGAAGACGAAATCTACGCGCCGTGGTGCCGGACAGATGCTTACGAGCGCCAGCGAGCTCTGCAGGCGTCGCCGGTCGCCGCGCTGCTGCAGGAGGCGCGCTCTGGCATTCCCACTCTGCGCGCTTGGCTCGTCGTCTGGCGCCGGCTCTGGCCGCGCATGTCGCCTGAGCACTCGCTCGCCCTGGAGGAAATCGTACTGGCGGTTGCTGAGCACTGCGCGACGTTGCGCGAATCTGACGTGCCGCCGAGCGCCGAGTTGCGGATGACGCTCAAGCTCCGGCTGTGCACGCTGTTCCGCCGTCACTTCGAGACAGCGGCGGCAACCCTCGCCCATCTGCTCCTCGAAGCGCTCGATCTCGAGCGGCTGCGTGCCGGCCTCGTGCGCCGCGTGCTCCTCGAAACCGCGCGCGTGGACACCGCATGAGCGTGCGATCGCGGCCCGCTGCCTGGTTCGAGCTGCTCGTGCCGCGTGAGGAACTGTCGCGCACACTGGCGCTGCTTGCGAGCACGCGCGCAGTGCAGCTCGAGACTCACAGCCGCACCATCGCACGCGGCGCTCTGCCAGAGCTGCACGCGAGACTTGCCGAATTCCGCGATCTCGAGCGCCGCTATTCCCCCTACTGGCCCGCGCCGCACCTCGAATCAGGGGGTCCACCGCGGGAACCTCAGCGCATACTTGACGACGCGCTCGCGCAGCTGCGCGCGTGGCAAACGCAGGCGCATCCGCTCGTCTCGGCGCTGCAGGCCGCGCTCGCACGGCGCGAAGAGTTCGAGCACACCGCGGAGCTCGTCGAAGCCTCGGCGGGACGCCTGCCGGGGCTCACACGGCTCGCGAGCGCCGGGCCGCAGTTGCGGAGCTGCGCGTTTCGTCTTGAACCCCGTGACTGGCCGAAGGAACTTCCAGCGGGTGCGCTCGTACAGCGCATCAATGCCGGCCGGCATTGTTTCCTCGTCGCTGTGGGCCTTAGCGCGGAGATCGCGGCTCTCGAGGACGCCCTGTTTGCGCGCAAGGCGCGCCGCGTCGTCCTGCCGACGCTGCCTGCGGGTGGAACCTCCGAGCGCGCAGCACTGACAGAGCTGATCGCCTCAACCGATTCTCAGACGCGTGATCTGCGCGCTTCGCTCGAGTCCCTTACGGCGGAGCATCGCCTTGAGCGCGTGCTCGGCGATGTCGCCTTCGCGGACTGGTACGCAAGTCAGGTTCCACAGCTCGCCGCCACCGAGCACTTCGCGTGGGTAACGGGATGGACGCGCCAGTCCGATGCGCAGCCGCTCGACCGGCGACTGCAGGCGGCCGACGTTCCGCATCTCCTGCAGTTTCCGTCGCCGCCAGAGGGGCTGGAACCGCCCGTGACGTTACGCAATCCGAGATGGGTGCGGCCCTTTGAACTTTTCCCGCGCCTCCTGGGTACGCCAGGGCTGTCGGAAGCCGATCCGAGCCTTCTGGTCGCGATCATCGCCCCGCTCGTCTTTGGATTCATGTTCGCCGATGTCGGGCAGGGACTCGTCCTGCTCGCGGCGGGATTGGTGCTGCGACGCCGCTATCCGCCCCTTGCTCTGCTCGTGCCCGGCGGCGTGTCCTCGATACTGTTCGGCGTGCTCTTCGGCAGTGTGTTCGCGCGCGAGGATCTGATTCGCCCCCTGTGGATCGCACCGCTGCAAGCTCCGCTCCTGGTATTGGCGGTGACCCTCGGCCTCGGTGCAGTGGTCGTGCTGCTCGGGCTGGCGCTTGACGCCTTGCAGCAGCACTGGGCGGGTCGCGGCGCGCGCTGGTGCGCTTCGAAGGGCGGACTGGTGGCCTTCTACGTCGGGCTGCTGCTCGCTGTCGTGGACGCCGCTGCACTCTGGATCGCCGGCGCCGGCGCAGCTTGGTTCGTGGCAGGGCAGATCGCATGCGCGCCCGCAGGTATTCGCATTGCACGCATCGGACCAGCGATCGGCGAGTTCCTCGAATCAGCGTTGCAGATCGCCGTCAACACCGTGTCCTTCGTGCGCGTCGGCGCATTTGCGCTGGCTCACTGCGGGCTCTCGGTCGCGATTGTGGGGCTGGCCTCGGCGACATCGTCGCGCGCGCTCGCCCTCCTCGTGCTGGTCCTTGGCAACGGCTTCGTGATCACGCTCGAAGCGCTCGTCGCCGGGATCCAGACCACCCGGTTGGTGTTGTTCGAGTTCTTTGTCCGCTTTCTGCGTGGCACCGGGCGCGAGTTTCAGCCACTGCCGGAAATCGATGTCGTCCATTCATCTTCTCAGGAACGCCCCACATGAATCTCAAGCTTCGCATCCTGCGTTTGCTCGCCTGGACGGGAGGCGGGCTCGCGCTCGCCACCCTCATTGTCGCCGGCATTGCGACGACCACGCTGGCTCAGACGCCTCCCGCGCAGTCGCTCGCCGTGGCAGGCGATCCACAGGCGTTGCAGTGGGGCCTCTTGAGCGCCGCACTCGCGGTGGGGTTGAGCTCGCTGGCGGCGGCCTATGCCGTCGGCCGAGTCGGCAGCGCCGCTGTCGGCGCGCTCACCGAGAAACCAGAGCTCATGGGACGCGTGCTGATCCTGGTCGGTCTGGCGGAGGGCATCGCGATCTACGGACTCATCATCGCGATCCTGATCCTCAACCGGGTGAGCTGACGTGCCGGCACCCATTGTGATGTCAGACGAGCTCACCGCCGCGGGATTCCGTCTCGCGGGAGCGCGCACTATCGTGCCGAACTCGCAGACGCTCACTGTCGCCTTTGAAACCGCATGTAACGAGTGCGAACTGCTCCTGCTGAGCGCAACGCTCGCAGCCGCGCTGCCAGCGAAGCGGCTCGAGTCGGCGCTCGCCGCGCATCGCCCGCTAGTGCTCGTTATCCCCGATGCGTTCCGCCGTCGTGATCCACCCGACCTCGCACGCGAGCTGCAACGTACGCTCGGAGTCGAGACGTGAGTCTGCCGGACAGCATCGTCGCCGCACAGCTTCAGGGACTGCTACAGAGGCTCGAGCAGGACCGCGAGCGTCGCTGCAACGCCGAGCTCGCTAGCGCACGCGAGCGCGCTCGCGCGATCGTGCGCGCTGCACGCAGTGAGGCGCGCCTCAGGTTGCGGGAGGCGGTGCGCTACGAACGGATGCGCCTCGCGGAAGCACTCGCGCTCCGGCGTGCCGAGCTCGATGCTGCGCGGCGCAGGGAGGAGCGCGCCGCTTTGGGCGAGCTCGTAAAGCGAGCCCGCGATGGGCTCCCCGCCGCGCTGGAGCGGCGCTGGCGAGAGTCGGGTGCGCGACGCGAGTGGTGCGAAACTGTGCTCACCACGGCCGCGCAGCGGCTCTGCAGCGCGGATTGGACCATCGAGATAGCACCCGGCACCAGCAAGGAGGAGCGCGACGGCCTGCTCGCGCGAGCCGGAGAGCTGCGGGCCGGAACGCACACGCTCAGCGAGCGCGTAGAGCTCAGGGCCGGTCTGAGCGTTCGAGCCGCCGGCGCAACGCTCGATGCGACGGTCGCCGGTCTGCTCGACGATGTCGCTGCGATCGGCGCGCATTTCCTGCGCGAGTGGTTGCGCGACGAGTCGCGCGCGAGCGCCGGAGTGGCGAGCGCGTGAGCGAGGCGCGAATTCGCTGGATCGGTGGCCCGGTCCTGCGGGCCAGGATGCGCGGCCCATTCCACCTGCACGAGGCGCTGTATGTCGGCGCGGAGGGTCTCCTCGGCGAGGTCATCCAGTTGCGCGACGACGAGCTCGTCGCACAGGTCTATGAGGATACGAGCGGTCTGCGATCGGGCGACCGCGTCGTCGGCACGGCTCAGCCGTTGTCGGCGCGACTCGGTCCCGCGCTCATCGGTCATATCTACGACGGCCTGCTCCGCCCGCTCGACCGCAGCAGTGCGATGTTCACCGAGCGCGGCATAGCGCAGACGGCCGCCGGGCCATTCCGATTCGAGCCCGTCGCACGCGCAGGTGAACATCTTCTTGGCGGCGCCGTGCTCGGCGAAGTGCACGCGTCTGGACCGGCGCAGCGCTGCCTCGTACCGCCCGACCAGAGCGGCATCGCCGAGTGGATTGCGCCCGCCGGCGAGTATCTAGACGACGCGCCGATCTGCCGGCTGCGCGCGCCTGACGGTCGCACGCTCGATCTCTCGATGGCCCACTACTGGCCCGTACGCAGGCGTCGCCCGGTAGCCGCGCGGCTGCCCGCTAACGGTCCGCTCGTCACCGGCCAGCGAATTCTCGACACTCTGTTTCCGGTCGCACGCGGCGGGCGCGCTGCACTGCCAGGCGGATTCGGCACCGGCAAGACGGTGCTGCAGGAGGCGCTCGCGAAGTCATGCGACGCGGATGTCATCGTCTACGTCGGCTGCGGCGAACGCGGCAATGAGATGGCCGAAGTGCTGCACGAATTCCCACAGCTCGACGACCCGGCGCGCGGGCGGCCACTCATGGAGCGCACGGTCATCATCGCCAACACCTCCAACATGCCGGTGGCTGCGCGCGAGGCGAGCATCTACACGGCGATCACCGTGGCCGAGTATTTCCGCGATCAGGGACTACACGTCGCGCTGATGGCCGATTCGACGAGCCGCTGGGCAGAGGCGTTGCGCGAGGTGTCAGGCCGACTCGGCGAGCTGCCCGGCGAGGCCGGGTATCCCGCTTATCTCAGCTCACGCCTCGCCGACTTCTACGAGCGTGCGGCGCGCGTGCGCACCGTCGCCGGCACCGAGGGCTCGGTGACCATCATTGGCTCGGTCAGCCCCCCGGCGGGAGATTTCTCCGAGCCCGTGACGTCGCACACCAAGCGCTATGTGCGCAGCTTCTGGGCGCTGGATCGGCAGCGTGCACATGCGCGCTTCTATCCCGCCATCCACCCGCTGCAGTCCTACTCTGAAGACGTGGAGGTGATGGCTCAATGGTGGAAGCTGCATGGCAACCCGGATTGGCTCGAGCACCGTCGCAGGATTCTCACCCTCCTCGAGCAGCAGGCGCGACTCGAGAGAATGGTGCGCATCGTCGGCAAGGAGGCGCTGCCACCCGCGCAGCAGCTCGTGCTGGCGTGCGCCGAGCTCGTGAACGAAGCGGTGCTGCGCCAGTCGGCGATGTCGCGAGTCGACCGCTATTGTTCGCCCGCCCGCCAGGCCGCGATCGTCAAGGCCGTCATGCGGTTCATCGAACTCGCGGAGCGCGTGCTCGAGCGAGGTGTCTCACCGGAACGGATCGTCGCGCTCGAGACCTACCGCCGTCTGCAGCGTCTGGGGGAAGATGTCGGCGAGGATCGCATTGCGCTCATTGAGCCGCTCGTGCGACAGATCGAGAGCCAGCTTGAAAGCCTGACGGCCGAGGCGAGCGATGCGCGCGACGCTGTCCGCTGAAGGGGCCGTCACGCGCGTCGCGGGGCCGCTGCTCTTCGCCCGACGCACCGTGGACGTCGGGCTGCACAGTGCAATTCAGGTCGTTGGCCGCGACGGACACCGGCGCATCGGTCGCGTGGTCGCGCTCGATGCGGAGACATTGGTGCTCGAAGTGCTGGAAAGCACGCACGGTCTCGGCACGACCGATACCCGCATCATCCTGCGCGACGAGCCGCTGAAATTTGCGGTCGGTCCGGGCATTCTCGGCCGTGTGTTCGACAGCATCGGCGTGCCCATCGATGGCGGCCCCGTCCTGCCCGCCGAGCTCGAGCTCCCCGTCGACGGGCTGCCGATCAATCCTTCAGCGCGCCTGCTGCCTCAGGATTTCATCGAGACCGGTGTGACCACCATCGATCTGATGAATAGCCTGGTTCGCGGCCAGAAGCTGCCGATCTTCTCCGGCAGCGGTCTGCCGCACGACCGCCTCGCGGTGGAGATCGCGCAGCGCGCGCGTCTGCGAGGCACTGCACAAGGAGACTTCGCGCTCGTGTTCGCAGGTATCGGTGTCTCGCATGACACGGCGGAGGTCTTTCGCGGCAGCCTCGAGCGCAGTGGAGCGCTGGGTCACACAGCGCTGTTCCTTAATCTTGCGGACGATCCGAGCACCCAGCGCCTGCTCGCGCCGCGCTACGCGTTGACCGCCGCCGAGTACCTCGCCTTTGTCGAAGGACGGCACGTGCTGGTCGTGATGACCGACATGACCAACTATTGCGAGGCGCTGCGCGAGGTATCCTCGAGCCGCGGTGAGATCCCGAGCCGCAAGGGCTATCCGGGCTACATGTACTCGGACCTGGCCTCGATCTTCGAGCGCGCCGGCTGCGTGCGCGGCCGCCCCGGTACACTCACGCAGCTGCCGATTCTCACCATGCCCGGAGACGACATCGGGCATCCGATCCCCGACCTCACCGGCTACATCACGGAAGGACAGATCGTGCTCGACAAGGAGCTGGACAGAGCCGGGGTCTATCCGCCGGTGAAGGTATTGCCGAGTCTCTCGCGGCTCATGGACGCTGGGATAGGCACCGGCTCCACCCACACCGATCATCCGGGACTCGCCAATCAATTGTTCGCGGCGTACGCGCGCGCCATCCGGGTGCGGCTGCTCGCGAGCGTGTTGGGCCGCGAGGGACTATCGGCTGTCGAGCAGCGCTACCTCGAATTCGGCGATGCCTTTGAACACCAGCTCGTACACCAGGAGCACGTACGCACACTTGAGGAGAGCATGGCGGCCGGGTGGCGGGTGCTACGGTTGCTGCCGCCGCAAGAGCTCACGCGTCTCGACCGACGCCAGCTCGCCCACTACATTGAAGGAGGGCAGGATGCCTGAGCTTGAGCGCGAACTGTCGGCAAATCGCTCGACCGCGCTCGAGCTGCGCGAGGAGCGTCACCTCGTGCGGGAGGGCTACGAATTCCTTGACGAGAAACGAATGCTGCTTGCCGCCGAGATTCTGCGCGGCCTCGAGCGCTACCAGTCGGAGCGTGCGGCCTGGCTCGCTCTCCACGGCAATGCCGGCGCCCTGCTCCTCGACGCGGCAGCGCGTCATGGACTCGACGCGCTCATCGTCTATCCTGCGCGCCAGCTGGAAAAGTTCCGCATCGAGCAGCGCACGCGACGGGTGATGGGGATCGGCGTCGTCGAGGCGTCGGCGGACGCCGCGTCTGCGTCTCCGCCCCGCGCGGCAGTCGATCCGTCGCCCGAAGCGCGCGCCTGCGCGGCGGTCCACCTCGACCTCCTGCGCGAGGCCGCGCGGCTTGCAGCTCTGGAATTCAGTCTGCGTCGGCTCGCCGCCGAGTACCGCCGCACTGAACGGCGCGCGCGCGCCCTCGAAAACGTGCTGATGCCGGAGCTCGAGCAGGCATTGCGATTCGTCGAGGAACAACTCGAGCTGTACGAAATGGAAGAGAATGTGCGAGTGCACGAAGCGGGTGCTGAACTGAAGGAGTAACACCGTGTCGCTGGCTTCCGAACCGCTCGCCGTCGAACTGCTCGGCAACTCGCCGGGCCGAATCCTGCGCCGCTATTGGCGGGCGATGCGGCCGGCTTTCTTTCCGGCATCCGTGCTGCCAATCGTTGTCGGCACCGCCTGGGGTCACGCGGTGACCGGCACGTTCGATCTCGGCGTGGCCGCGCTCGCACTCCTGACGACGATGCTGGTACACGCGGGCGCAAACGTGATCAACGACGTCGCGGACGACGCGAGTGGTAGCGACCGCGCCAACGTCGAGCGCATCTTCCCTTACACGGGCGGCTCGCGCTTCATTCAAAACGAAATCCTTAGCGCACAAGCCATGCGGCGCTTCGGCGTCGGGCTGCTCGCCGCTGCCTGTATCTGCGGTGCGCTGCTCGCGTGGCTCAAGGGCCCGCTCGTGCTCGCGTTCGGCCTCGCGGGCGTCGCGCTCGCCACGCTCTACTCGTTGCGCCCGGCGCAGCTCGCCGGGCGCGGCGTCGGAGAAGCCGCCATCGCCGCAGCCTTCGGGCTGCTTCCGGTAACGGGCGCCGCCTGGCTGCAATCCGGGGTTGTGGACTTCGCGTCCCTGCTCATCTCGGTTCCGGTCGCCTTGTGGGTCACAGCCATACTGCTCATCAACGAGGTGCCCGACATTACCGCCGATGCAGCGGCTGGCAAGCGCACACTACCGGTCCGCCTCGGCGTCAACGGGGCGCGTTGGGTCTACATCGGGCTGCAGCTCGGTGCATTGCTCGCAATGGTCGCATCGGTCGCTACCGGGCTTCTGAGTCCATTCGCGCTCGTCGTGCCGCCATTTATCTTCGCACTTGCGCTCGCGAGCTCGCGCGATGTGCGGCCAGTGGCCGAAGCGCGCGAACGTCTGACGCGCGCCATCGAGCGCACGCTGGCGATTCATGCCGTGGGTTGTCTGTGGCTCGCCGTGTGGGCGTGGCGTGGCGCCTGAGCTCACTGGTCTGGTTCAACTGATGGCGACTCGTGAACCCAAGTGGCTGCGCTCGCTCTTCGGCACCATCGACGCCGCCGACGCAACCGGCTTTTGCACCTACCTCACGGAGGATGCAGTGTTCCACTTCGGCAATGCACCGCCCGTGTCGGGCCGCCCGACGATCGAGCGGGCCGTGAGCCAATTCTTCGCCAGCATTCGGCGCTCGCACCATGAGATCGTGCGGGTCTGGTCCGCGGCCGACGCCGTCGCCATCGACGGCCGCGTCACATACACCCGGCTCGACGGTAGCCAGATCACGCTGCCCTTTGCCGACACGCTGGTGCTGCGGGGAGACCGGATTGCTGAATACTTCATCTATATCGACATCACGCCGCTCTACGCGCCGCAGCGTTGACGCACATCAGCAGATACGGGGGAGAGGATCGTCCTCGAGCTCCTCGACGTAGCGCTCGCCGCCGAGCTCGGTTCGCATCACGACGCGACTGCCCGCGCCGGCCAGGTGGCCGACGAGCGCGGATTCGCGCCCCGCTGGCTGCGCCCGCAGCGCCTCGAGCGCACGCGGCGCGTGCTCTGGCGCCACGACCGCGACGATGCGCCCTTCGCAGGCGAGGTAGAGCGGGTCGTAGCCGAGCGCTTCGCACACGCTGCGCACGGGCGGACGCACGGGGATTGCGGGTTCATCGAGGCGTGCTTCGAGGCCGCTCGCGCGCACGATCTCGTGCACCACGGTGGCAAGCCCGCCGCGCGTTGGATCACGCATGAACCTGAGGCCCGGCACACCGAGAAGCGCCTGAGCCAGCGGCAGCACGCTGGCGGCATCGGACGCAACATCACCGCGCAGCCCGAACTCCTCGCGTGCAAGCAGCACCGCGATGCCGTGATCGCCGACCGGACCGCTCACGAGGAGCGCATCTCCGGAACGAACCTCACCGAGCCCGAGCCGCAAGCCACGCGGGCGAATGCCGACTCCCGTCGTCACGAGATAGAGACCGCCGCCCTCCCCGCGCCGTACTACCTTGGTGTCGCCCGCCACGACACTCACGCCGGCCTCGCGCGCGGCCGCAGCGAGACTCACGACGATGCGCTCGAGCTGCGCAATCTCGAAGCCCTCCTCGATGATCGCATTCAGGCTCATATAGAGCGGCGTCGCGCCGCAAACGGCGAGATCGTTCACGGTCCCGTGCACCGCGAGCGACCCGATCGTGCCACCGGGGAACTCAAGTGGTTGCACCGTGAAACCGTCAGTCGTGAGCATCACCTCGCCGTCGGCGAGCGCCAGTGGCACGGCATCGGCATCGGCATCGAGCGCGGGATTTCCGAGGTGGCGCAGGAACACCTCCGCTATGAGCTCGCGCATGAAGCGGCCGCCGTTGCCGTGCGCGAGCCCGATGTGAGAGTCCTCCATCTGATGCCTCAGCGCCGGGCGCCGTAATGTCGTGCGGGTTCGTATGCCGGCGCCGGCGTTGCAAAGTCTGTCGGCAGAATGCCTGGTTCACGCCGGATGTTCAGTCGCATCTGCTCACGGAAGCGGTTCACGCCGGTAAAGAACTCGCGCATCATGACCACCCAGTAATACCTGCCGCGCTCGGTGAGCTCGAGGCGTGGACCCGCATCGCGCAACGCGCCGACTGCGCGAAAGAAGGCGATTTCCGGCCACAGGCGCAGCTCGAAGCGCCCGCCATACTTGCGCTCGAGAGATGCCTTGTCGAGCGACAGGCCGAACAGGCGTGTGAGAAAATCGTAGCGCATCTGCTCGAGCTCGCTCATCTCTCGCGCCATGGTCACCGCTGAATTTCCGGTGCCGGCGAGCTGCGCATAGCGGTTGAGCGAGAAGGTGTTCGCATACAGCAGCCCTTTGTAGTAACCGAAAGCGCCGCTGCCGGCGCCGATGTACTCATCGTCGGTGACGATGTACTCGTCGATGGCCGCCGCACCGCGCGAGAAGCACCAGGCGGATGTTGCACGGTAGTCCGTCGCAAGGCGCTGTTGAATCAGGCGGTAGTACTCGCGCTCGCGATTCGCGCCGTACCCGCCCATGCGCTCCCGCATCGCCAGGCGCGTTGAGCCCGCCACCATCAGGGGATAGAACGAGACCTGCTGAACCCGCAGCTCGCCGGCAAGAATATCGAGATCGCGCTCGAGCAACGTGCGTGTCTGGCCCGGCAGGTTGAAGATCATGTCGATGTTGAGTGTCGGAAACGCGTCGGCCACGGCCGCAAGGTGCTCGCGGATGGTGGCGGCCGAGCCGTACTTCGCGTAGCGCCCCATCGCACGCAACAAGCCGTCGTCGAAGCTCTGCACGCCGACCGAGAGTCGCGCGACGCCCGCGCGCTGCAGCATGTCGATCACGGGTGGCGTGAGATCGCTCGGATTGGTCTCAACGGAGAAAGACTGACGGCCGAAGAGCTCGTTGATCAGCTCGAGCGTGCGCTCGAGCTCGTCCGGCACGACCGTTGGCGTGCCGCCGCCGACGTATACGCCCGAGAGCCTGAAGCCCGCCTCGGCGTACTGGCGGACTTGCGTGCGCAATGCCGCGAAATAGCGTCGCGCCTTGTCGTCGCGGAAAGCGACCCGATGGAAGGAGCAGAACGGGCACAGCGACGGGCAGAACGGCACGTGCACGTACAGGAGGTAGCGGCGCTCGGGATCCGACGGCGGAAGCGAGAAACCCTCCGGCAGCGGCTCGAGCCGCATCGCTGCCCCATTCGCATGGCGAAGGTACTCGGCGAGAAAGCGGTCGATCATCGTGAGTCCGGCCGCGCGACCGTTTCGACGACTTGTCCGAGAGCTATACCCGCATCATTGCAAGGAAGCACTTCGCCAAGATGCACGCGGAATTCCGCCTGCTCGAGGAGCCCCTGCGCCGTGTCGGTGAGGCGCCGGTTCTGGAACACGCCACCGGCGAAGCCGACCGCGAAGTCGCTGCACTGGGCACGCTGGCGCTCGGCGATGACAAGGATCGTGCGGGCGAGAGCATCGTGGAAGTGGCCAGCCCGCTGCGCTGCGCTCCGCCGGCCATCGCAGAGCACGTCGATGAGTGGCGCCCAATCCACGCGCAGCATGCCCCCCGCCTCCGTCGTCACGGGCAACGCTGCCGCCTCGGCGCCTGGCGCTGCAATCGCCTCGAGCTGCATGGGCCCCTGGGCCTCGTAGCTCGTACGCACGACGCCGAGCACGAGCGCCGCGGCCGCATCGAACAGCCGCCCGACTGCGGTCGACCACGGCGCATTCAGCCCGCTCGCCCAGGCGCGGCGCAGGAGCACCGACTCCGGTGGAAGATCACGGAGCTCGCGTCCGGTCTCCCAGCACAGCGAGGCCGCGGTACGCCAGGGCTCAAAGGCCGCGCGATCGCCGCCCGGCAGCCGGAAGGGGCGAAAACTCGCCACGCGCGACCAGCGCCCCGGAGAGCCGGCAAACGTCTCGCCGCCCCATAGTGTCCCGTCGTCGCCGAGCCCAACGCCATCCCAGGTGAACATGAGCCAGTTGCGCTCGAGCGGCCACTCCGCAGCGAGGGCGCCGGCGTGCGCGTGGTGATGCCAGATGCGTGTGATCGGCAGGCCCATGCGCATGGCGTGGCGCGTGCTTGCGTAACGCGGATGTGCATCGCAGGCGACGCGCGCAGCTCGCACACCATAGAGACGCTGCAGATCGTCGATCGTGCGCTCGAAGACCGCGAGTGCACGCGGACTGTCCAGTGTGCCGATGTGCGGCGAGACGACTGCACGGTGCTCCCAGGCGAGCGCCACACAGTTCTTGAGATGTGCGCCGACGGCGAGCACCGGCTGCCCCACGTCGAATGCCAGATCGACTTCCAGCGGCGCAAGCCCGCGCCCGACCCGCAAACGTCGCAGGCGCCCGCCGACCCGCCGACAAACGGAATCGTCGGCCGGACGCGCGATCGGGCGGTCATGATGCAGGAAGGCGTCGACGATCGGCGCCAGACGCGCCTGCGCCATCGTCTCGTCGGTGATCACGGGCTCCCCACTCAGGTTGCCGGAGGTCGCGACGAGCGGACCACCGAATCCCTCGAGCAACAAATGGTGCAGCGGACTGTAGGGCAGAAAGACGCCAATCTCGGCCAGGCCGGGCGCGATGCCGGGTGCAAGGCTCGACTCGGCGTTCCGCGTCACGAGCACGATCGGGCGTGCGGGCGAGCCGATTAGCGTCGCTTCCGACGCGGTCGGCGTCGCCTCCTTGCGAACGGCATCGAGTCCGTCCGCGCCGCGACGGGCGAACATCACCGCGAACGGTTTGTCAGGACGCCGCTTGCGGGTGCGCAGGACGCCAACCGCCTGATCATTCTTCGCATCGCACATCAGATGGTAACCGCCGACACCCTTCACGCCGAGCACCGCACCATCGCGCAGCAGCTTGAGCGCGCGCTCAAGTGCCGCCTCGCGTGTTGCGGTACTGTTGCCCTCGTGGTCGCGCAGCTCGATCTGCGGTCCACAGCGCGGACAGGCGATCGGCTCCGCGTGATAGCGTCGGTCGAATGGATCACGGTATTCGCGGGAGCAATCGGCGCAGAGCGAGAAGTGCGCGAGAGTGGTGTTCGGCCGATCGTAAGGCAGCCGCTCGATGAGCGTGTAGCGAGGGCCGCACTGCGTGCAATTGATGAACGGATATTGGAACCGCCGATCGGTCGGATCCTCGAGCTCGCGCCGGCAGTCGTCACACATGAACTGATCGGCGGGCACGAAAATGCGCGCGGCATGGCCGGACTCGCTCGGGGCGATCAGAAAGCCCCGCAGATTCCGGTCGACCGACCAGGGTTCATCGAGCGTGACGCGCGGCGCGGCGAGCGGCGGTGCGGCGCTGATGACATCCCGCGCGAATGCGGCGACGGCACGCGACTCGCCCTGCACGACGATCTCGACCTCACCGAGTCGGTTGCAGACGCTGCCGTCGAGGTTATGGCGACTGGCGAGGCGGTGGACGAACGGGCGAAAGCCGACGCCCTGCACGTGGCCGGTCAGGACAAAGCGCCTCGCAATCGCCGATGCGGCAGTCACACGCGCACACCCTCAGCCGGCCGCCGTCGCGCGACGCGGCGGATGCGCGCACTCGCGCACTCCGCTTGCCCACCAGATGCGACAGGCACCTTCGTCCGAGACCATGCACGGCCCGATGGGATGGTGCGGAGTACAAGCGACGCCATACAGCCGGCACTCGTTCGGACGGATGCGTCCGAGCACAACCTGCGCGCAGTCGCAGCCCGGCGGCATCTGGCCGGCGCGCTTGCGCGCCAGATCGCGATAACCGGGGAATCGAACGCGTGCATCGTGCGCCGCGTACTCGGGCCGCAAGGCGTAGCCCGACTGCGACACGATGCCGATGCCGCGCCAGTTCGCATCGACAATCGCCATCACCAGCTCGAGAAAGCGGCGTGCCACGACATTGCCGCCCGGATGCACGGCCGAGGCATAGCAGTTGTCGAGGAAGGGCCGTCCGTCCTGCAGCTGTCGGAGCACCGAATAGGTCGCGGCGAGCAAGGTGTCGGGTGTGAAACCGGCGATTGCCGCAGGCATTCCGTGCCGTGCGACTACGAACTCCCATTCCTCAGGTCCCATAACGGTCGACACATGCCCGGGCGCCACGAGCGCGTCGAAAGCGGCGCTGCCGCTTTCGAGCAGCTGCGCGACGATCGGCCAGGTGCGCCGCCCGGAGAGCAGGACGTACAGGTTGTCGGGCACGCCCTGGGCGAGCATCGCCGCACACGGCGCGGTGGTCGTCTCGAATCCCGCCGCCAGAAACACCACCGGGCGCCCCGCATTGGCGCGCGCGATGCGAACGGCGTCGAGCGGGCTCGCGATCGGACGGACATCCGCGCCTGCCGCCTTCGCCTGTTCAAGTGAACGCGGCTCGCTGCGTGGCGCGTTGACGGGCACGCGCAACATGTCGCCGTACGCGACCACCGTCACGTTCTCATTGCGCGCGATCTGGATCGCCTCGTGGATGTCCTCCTCGGGGCAGATGCACACCGGGCACCCGGGACCCGGGATGAGCTCGATCTGCGGCGGCAGTGCAGCGCGCAGGCCGGCCGCACTGATCGAGCGCTCGTGCCCGCCGCAGACATTCAGGATCTTCACCGGCTGCGGCAGCGAGAGCGCGCGAATCCGCTCGAGCCAGTGAGCCGCCGTGACCGGCATGCCCTTCATCTAGGTCGTCCCGAGCGCCGCGACTCCACGATCGACGGCGCCATACAGCGTCGCGCTTTGTGCGCGCAACCAGTCGAGCCACAGCTCGAGACCCTCCCCGGTGCGGGCCGAAATCGCGACTACGGGCGCAGGATTTCCCAGCTCGCGCACCTGCCGCGCGACGTTCGCCACTTCGAAGTCATCGAGCACACCGAGCAGGTCCACCTTGGTCACCAGCACCAGGTCCGCATTACGGAACATCACCGGATACTTCGCCGGCTTGTCGTCGCCCTCGGTCACCGATACCAGCACGACGTCGCGATGCGTCCCCAGCGCGAAGCTTGCCGGGCACACAAGATTGCCGACGTTCTCGATGAAGAGCAGCGCCAGCCCGTCGAGGTCGAGCTCATGCAATGCGTGATGCACCATGCGGGCATCCAGATGGCAGGCCGAACCCGTGGTGATCTGAACCGCCGGGATTCCGTGGCGGCGGATGCGCGCCGCGTCGTTGTCGGTCTCGAGGTCACCTTCGATGACGGCGCACGGATACTCATCGCGCAATGCGGGGATCGTCACCTCAAGCAGTCGAGTCTTGCCGGAGCCCGGCGCCGACATCAGATTCACCGCCAGCACGCCGTGAGCGTCGAAATGCGCTCGATTGTGGCGCGCTTCCGCGTCGTTCCGCTCCAGCAGCGGCTTCACTACCTGCACATGCTCCGGCCCCGTCGCGGCGCACCCGCAGTTCTCGCACATATTCAGCTCCCCCCTGCTCGCACGCCATCGGCAGCGACCAATTCGACGCTCATGAGCGTGAGGTCGTCGCCGGCGACGACCTCGGTACGCCACTCGCCACATGCGGCGCACACCAGGCGCGGCACCTGGACGGTGCCTTCGTTTCCGCAGCGCGGGCAGTACACGCGCACGGGCGAGTCCTCGATGGCGAGCGACGCGTCTTCGGCCAGCGTCCCGGCTCGCGCCACCTCATAAGCGCGCTGCAGGAGCTCGGGCTCTACCCCGGCGAGCGCGCCGACCCGCACACGCACGGCCGCCACACGCTTGGCGCGCCGTGCCCGAGCGATGCGCTCGACCTCATCGAGCAGCGCCTGGCATACCGCGAGCTCATGCATCAGCGGCCAGCATTTCGTCGAAGAGCTCCCAGGCGGAGCGCGCCTCGGCCTCAGCCAACTTCTGGATTGCGTACCCGACGTGCACGAGCACAAAGTCGCCGGGCTCGAGCGGCTCGTCCTGCAGCATGAACAGGCTGACCGAGCGCAGGATGCCCTTCGCCTCGCACTCGGCCCGGTAGCCGTCGATCGTGCGTATCTGCATCGGTATCGCCAGACACATGCGCGGATCGTACGCGCGGCCGCGTGCGCACCGCCTGAGTACAAGTACCTACTCGACTCGTGCGAAGACGGAGCGACCATATGACCATGGATCCGGGACAGCCCTCGATCGGCTCCTCGACGCAGGTTCTGGTGCTCGGGATCGGTAACACGCTGCTCCGCGATGACGGCGTCGGCATCCGCGTGATGCAGGCGCTCGAACGCGAACTCGACGCGGATGCCCGGTTGCGCTTCGTCGACGGTGGAACGATCGGTTTCATGCTCTCCGCGCTCATCGACGAGGTACCGGATCTTCTCGTCATTGATGCTGTGCGGATGGCCGGCCCCCCCGGGTCGGTGCGCTGCTTCGAGAACGAAGCCATGGACCACTTTCTCATTGGGCGATCGAGCAGCGTGCACGAGATCGGGCTGCGCGACGTGCTCGACATGGCGCGACTCAGCGGAAAATTCCCACGCCGCCGCGCGCTCGTGGGCGTCGAGCCAGCAACGATCGCGCTCGGCGAGCAACTGAGCTCCGAGGTGGAGTATGGCGTCGTCTCGGCGGTGCGGCTCGCACGCGATCTGCTGGACCGCTGGCTCGCCGACGGGGGAGACACGCATTGAACACGCTCGCCGGCATCCCGGTTTCGGTCGAGCTCGCGAGCGGCAACGTCGAGCTCCTGCTCCACGAGATCGGCCATGCCCTTGAGCGACTCCTGGAGTTTGGGCAGGCCTCGATCATGGATCTGCGCGGTGTGCCCCTCGCTCCGGGCGAGGAAGGACGCATTCTCGAGTTCCTGGGTACCGGCGAGGTGCGCGCCGAGCTCGAATGCGGCGGCTTATCCACCGTCAACGAGAGTCGCTTCGCGGGGGTGTGGATCGTCACGCACCACGATCCATCGGGCGAGATCATCGGCCGCCTGATCGAGATCAGCTTTGTTCCGGACATCATCCGCTCGCAGGTGGCGGAGATGCGAGAGAGCCGCGAACGCATTGCGCGCGAGGTCGCGCTCATGAGCGGCCCTGCCGTCTCGCGGCCGACGACTGCGCGAAGTACGGATGGGGAAGATACGGCGAAGGTGCTAGAAAAGCGCTGAACTGCGGGCCCCGGCCGAATAGGGGGAAATATGCGCGACGTTCTGGTGGGCGACTATCTGCGCAGCCGCGGACTAACGCGCCGCGGGCTGCTCAAGTTCTGCGCAGCGGCCGCATCGTGGATGGCGCTACCTCCGACCCTGGCGCAGGAGATTGCCGCTGCGCTCGAAAAGGCTCGGCGCCCTTCGGTCATCTGGCTCCCCTTTCAGGAGTGCACCGGTTGCACGGAGTCGATCACACGGGCTGACAGCTCAACGCTCGAGAGCCTGATCTTTGAGGCGATCTCGCTGGACTATCAGCACACGCTGCAGGCTGCCGCCGGCGAGGCGGCGGAAGAGGCGCGCCGCCGCGCAATGCAGGACAACTGGGGCAAGTACCTGGTCGTGGTGGATGGCTCCATTCCGCTCGGCAATCCCGGCTACTCGACCATCGCGGGCGTCAGCAATGCGGACATGCTACGCGAGGTGGCCGAGGGGGCCGCGGCGATCATTGCGATCGGCACCTGCGCCGCTTTCGGGGGCATCCCCGGCGCCAATCCGAATCCCACGGGCGCTGTCGCGGTCAGGGACCTGATCAAGGACAAGCCGATCATCAACGTCTCGGGCTGCCCGCCCATTCCGGTCGTGATCACCGGCGTGCTGGCGCAGTATCTGACCTTCGGCAAGATC